>Ga0299913_10000246_pt1 | contig 31130 bp, 32 predicted proteins | sample RVTome_9_FD_201360 | JGI IMG/M metagenome (GOLD analysis project Ga0299913, IMG submission 201360) | Soil microbial communities from uranium-contaminated site in the Upper Colorado River Basin, Wyoming, United States - RVT155D38 (version 2) ... | reverse complement strand
TAAAGGCCAACTCTGCAAAGCTCGCCCTTGACACCATAGACGGCTCGAGCCCGCCGTCTGTGTTTGTAGGCCGCTACGGCTACCCGAAGGTCAGGCTGGGCCCAATGATCCCGCCCCTGCATGGCGACACCACGATACTCGACAGGACGGAACTTTGGGCCGGCAAGAGCATAGAGGAAATAGCAAACTACCGGCTGTCGCTCGTGCGGGGCGTATTCAGCATGAACGTCCACGACACCACCGGCCGGTACCTGGAGAACATGCAGGAGCTTGCCATGTCGGAGCGGCCTGCAGAGAGCGAAGCGACGTTTGAAAAAAAGCCGCTTGCAGACTTTGAGCTGGAAAAGGAAGTCAGGCTCAACGCCGAATCCGCGCCGTTTGGGCCTGCGGCTCCTCTAAAGACGTTCAAAGCGTCGTCGCTTTCAGCCGACCAGCGGATCGAAGCCGCCCACTACGACACCGACCTGAAGGCGTCCGACGCGGTGGTGGAGCTCTACAGGCGCGGGGTGGAGACGAGCAGCATCCACAGGGTGCTCAGCGTCGGGATGCTCGGGCTGAAAAAGAACCGCAGGCTGGTGCCCACCCGGTGGAGCATCTCTGCGACGGACGACATCATTTCAGGCACGCTGGCAAGGGAGAACGACGCGAGCCCGGCAATCGACCTGTTTGAGGTGACGCAGTACACACACCTCGCAAATTACTATTCTGTCATACTGATACCGGATGACATCTGGAGCTTTGAGATGATCGAGTCGTGGTTCACAAGCAGCGGCCAGATCGCGACTGGAGCCGACTACGAGGACGCGAGGGGGCTCGACCACTACCCGACCATCGCCGGCGCGTATTTCGCCGCCCGGCTCGCGGTGGCCGAGCACCTTGCGCGACGCCGGCGCAAGGCGGCCGCGCTCGTGCTCCGCGAAATACACCCAGAGTACGTCATGCCGCTTGGGGTGTGGCAGATAAGGGAGGGCGTGCGCGAAGCGCTGAAAAAGCCGGCGCAGAAATTTGAAAACCTAGAGCAGGCGGTGTCGTTTGCCAGCGCGGGCATGTCGGTGTCAGGGCAGGAAGTTGCGCGGAAAAGCAGGCTGTGGCGCGCCTTCAAAAGCCAGACTAGGATCACCGATTTCGCATAATTCCCAAAGGGTCATATACCAGCGCCGTGCAATTTTGCTGCAATGAGCGAAGCCCTTCCTGACGGCGTAAAGTACCAGGTCGTAATCAAGCAGGTGGAAAAGCCGATCAAGATGACAGACGAAGCCAAAGCCGAGCTTCAGAGTTCCGGCATGATGGACGACAAGGGCAAGCTAAAGATAAAGGGCGTCAGCCCAAAGATGGTCAAGCGCATGAAGCTCGAGTCGGTCGACTGCCCCGTCCTGAAAAAAGAGATCGGCTTTCTCCAGTGCTACGTCTGCAGGAACTATTTCAGCAGGGTCTCGGGGCAGGTCTACTGCAAGGGCGAGCCGCTGTAGTGCATCCTTTCAAGTATCGACTCGTAAACCTCTGACATCACCTGGTGGTGCATCATCCCTGCCAGGTCTCTTGCCTGCTCGGCGGCGTCCTTCAGGTGGAGGTGGTAGGCAATGTTGGCCGACAGAAAGTTGCGGTAGTTCTCGTTCACCGTGTCTATAACATGCTTGACGTTCGACTTTGAATCCTCGATCGCCTGGTTCATGTTGTCCAGCCTTGTTTTCCGGATGTCCTGCACATGGTGAAACATAAAGTCTGAATATTTAAAAAACATGAATACGTGTACTAGAAGATTGCACCATCATGCGAACATTCTTCTAAAACATGATGTCATGGATGTTATATAGAACAGAGTTTGCATCCCACACACTTTCTGGTGATCGGGGTTGGCAAGCGTCAAGGAAATTCTCAAGCTGCTAGAGTCAATCGAGGGCGAGAGCTACGTCGTGGTCTACCGCGACCACGGCAGCTTTAGGAAGGTCTACTCCCAGCACGCCAAAAGACAGATTGAAAACAACGAAATGGTGATCATGCTGCCGTACTATGAAACCACGGACAGGGTCCGCGCCGCGCTCAACCAGGCTGGAATAGACGTCAGGGCGCAGGAGGGCAGCGGCTTTCTGGTCATCATGGACTCGTACGCGGCCTTCCTGGGCTTTAAGCAGGACAACGAGCTGTTCTTTAGCCGGCTGGTGTCGCACGCGATCGTATCAAAGAAAAGCGGCATCTGCATAATCGCCGACATGGGCGCGTTCTTTCTGATAGACAGGCTGGCTGAGATCGCGGCAGGCAGGGTAAAGGCCAGGGGGGTTCTGCACCTACCACCAGAGGGACTTTGAGAAGCTGTCGGAGGGCCAGAGAAAGGCGGTCTTTGGGCAGGGCTACAGGGCGCTGTTTGTACAATAAACTTCATAAATCCTACTCGTTGTGCAATTGTCAAGCGTGAGTTCGCAACCAAGAGAAGCAGCAGGCATTACAGTCAAAAAGAGCGAGGATTTCAGCGAGTGGTACACCCAGGCAGTCCTCAAGGCAGAGCTTGCCGACTATGTCCCGGTCAAGGGGTTCATTGTCCTGCGCCCCTACGGCTACGCGATATGGGAGTCGATAAGGGACATCCTTGACAAGAGGTTCAAAGAGACCGGCCACCAGAACGGCTTTCTGCCGGTGCTGATACCGGAGAGCCTGCTTTCAAAGGAGGAGGACCACTTTGCGGGCTTTACGCCCGAAGTGTTCTGGGTCACAAAGGCCGGCGACAACGACATCGGCGAGCGGCTGGCGCTCAGGCCGACTTCTGAAACGCTCGCGTACTCTATCTATGCAAAGTGGATAACGAGCTATCGCGACCTGCCGCTAAAGATCAACTTCTGGAACACCGCCTTAAGAGCGGAGATCAAGGCGACCAAGCCCTTCATCAGGACGTCGGAATTCCTCTGGCAGGAGGGGCACACCGTCCACGCCACCGAGGAGGAGGCGGAACAGGAGGTCATGACGATACTTGACATCTACAAGGACCTGATAGAGAACCACCTAGCGGTGCCGGTGATGACAGGTTTCAAGAGCGACAGCGAAAAGTTTGTCGGGGCGAAATACACCACGACGCTTGAAGGGCTGATGGCAGACGGCAGGGCGCTCCAGATGGGGACGTCGCACCACCTCGCGCAGAACTTTTCAAAGCCATTTGACATAAAATACCTGGGCAAGGACACAAAGGAACACTTTGCGTGGCAGACCTCGTGGGGCGTTTCATGGCGCCTCATAGGCGCGCTGATAATGGTCCACGGCGACGACAAGGGGCTGGTCCTGCCGCCAAAGGTCGCGCCAATTCAGGTGGTGATAGTGCCGATACACAAGGACAAGGACGCCTCTGTAGTCAAGGAAAAGGCCGGCGAAATAGAGTCGGAACTGAAAAAGGCCGGCATCCGCGCGCACCTGGACGGCCGCGACGAATACACGTCGGGCTGGAAGTTCAACGAATGGGAGATGAAGGGCGTGCCGCTCCGCATAAACATCGGGCTGCGGGACATTGAAAAAGGGCAGGTCGAGTTTGTCAGGCGCGACACGAAAGAAAAGATGCCCGGCGAGCGCTCCAAGCTGGCAGACACGGCAGGCTCGCTCCTTGCCAAGATACAGGACAGCCTGCTTGAAAAGGCAAGGGCATTTCTTGATGAAAACATTTCCCGGCCCGCGACGTACTCCGAATTCAAATCCACAATCGAGGGCAAAGGGGGGTTTGCAATGGCCGGCTGGTGCGGAAGAGAAGAATGCGAGGACAAAATCAAAGACGAAACCGGGGCGGACATCCGGGTGCTGCCGTTTGACCAGAAGGGCAAGCCGGCAAAGTGCATCTACTGCGGGCAGGAATCTCAGAAGGCAGCGATATTTGCAAGGGCGTACTAATTGGTAACCCTTGAATTTTACACGGGTTACCTAGTACCAAGCAACTTTAAAGTAACCCCTGACAAATCGAGGGCGTACTAATTGGTAACCCTTGAAGACCTCTTCCCATTTGACCCCGAGCTGGGATATCTCGGCATCCTTATAGTCAGCTTTGTCGGCAGCCTCATCCCGTTCATCCCGATCCCCTACTTTCCTCTTCTCATAACGGCGTCGTTCAACAGCAACTTCAACCCGCACCTGATCGCGCTGGTGAGCACGGCCGGCGTCGTCGCGGCAAAGACGATAATATTTTTCGCCAGCTATTACGGGCGCAAAGTCCTGAGCGACAAGACCAAGCACAGGATGCTCCCGCTGCAAAGACTGGTGAGCCGCTACGGGTGGCCCGGCGCGTTCATTGCGGCGGCTACGCCGGTACCTGACGACCTGGTCTACATCCCGCTCGGGCTTGCCAAGTACAGCCCCTGGAAGTTCGTGACTGCCACGTTCGCCGGCAAGTTCGTGATGAACGAGGCGATAGTGTGGAGCTCGATCTTCCTCGGGAGGCCGTTTGTCGAGAGCGTGCTTGGAGAAACAACCGATCCCACCTGGCTCATCGTGGGGGCGGTAGTGAGCATTGCGTTGCTTGGAGTCACTGTCTATTATTCGCTCAAGATAGACTGGGCCAAGATAATCGGAAGGTGGTTCCCGTGGACGCTCGAAGGCAACAACGACGATGATAAAGACGGCGGCAAAAAGGAATCCTAGGTCTTTCTGTCCGACTCGACGCCCCTCTTTAACTCCAGCTCGACATAGTCCTCGTTGATGCCCATTACGCAGTCGGTGACCACTGCCTTGACCGGCTGGAAGTGTATCCTGCCCTGCGGTATCATGTTTTCCTCTTGCATTGCAACAAGCCGCGCTTCAATCCCGACCTTGTGGTCGTCGCACACGACTGCAAGCATGTACTCGCCTTCGTGCGACTTTACGGACACGACGTACGAAGGAGCCAGCTGGCACTCCTCTCCGTCAACCTTTGCGGAGCAGTGTTCGGGCAAACGCATGGCTTTTTTGTGAAGCCAATGCAATATAACAATAACTGAACCTTCATTTATAAAACGGTGGGTCTTCACTTTGCTCGTATATGGGTAGCAGAAGGAGAAAGACGCTTGCCAGGCCGGCGAGAAAGTCCAGGAGGGTGGACGGACGCTGTCCAAAATGCACCACGATTGTAAAGTTCAACGTGTCCGGCCAAGTCGGCGACGAGATCTATGAATGCACCGGCTGCATGTCAAAGTTCCACATAGACGAGCTGTAAATCCAGCAACCGCGTCCGTCTGGAAGCACCTGACAGTCAAAGCTAAACTAACTTTTTGTCGTGCGCTTGAACGACACTTCGCGCTCGTGCTCCAGCTGTATCGTCGTATGGGTGATGCCGTAGCGCTCGGCAAGCACCCTGTTCATGTCGCCCAGCAACCTGCTCGACTGGCTCAGCATCTGGTCGCGCACGACCACGTGGCCGCTCAGCGCGTCCATGCCTGTCGATATGGTCCATACGTGCAGGTCGTGGACGTCGACCACCCCGTCCAGCTGCTTCAGGGCGGCGATGACCTGATGCATGTCCAGCTCGCGGGGCGCGCCCTCCAGCAGTATGTGGGTGCTGCTCCTCACGATGGTGTAGGCGCTCCTTGCCACGAGGCCGGCTATCAGGAACGCCACGAGCGGGTCGACGATCGTGATGCCCGTGTAAAACGCGATCAAGCCGGTGATGATGACTGCGACAGACGACACGGTGTCATAGATCACGTGCACGAACGCGCTCTGGACGTTGATGCTCTTGCCGGCGTGGTGCTTTAGCAGGAACATCACCACAAGGTTGCCCGCAAGGCCGATGCTTGCAACAACAAGCATCAGCGGCGTGTCTATCTCGCGCGGCGACATTACCCGCAGGACCGCTTCGTACAGCACCCAGACAGAAATAACGGCCAGGGTGACTCCGTTTGCGAGCGCGGCGAGCACTTCGGCCCTGTGGTAGCCGAACGTCATGGCGCCGGAATGGCTCCTTGCGGCCATCGTTATCGCAAACAGGCTCAGCGCGATCGCAGTCACGTCGGTGAACATGTGCACAGAGTCGCCTACGAGCGAAATGCTGTTGCTCAGGACGCCGCCTGCGGCCTCTACGACCGCTATGGCGGCGGTGACTGCAAGCGCCAGCGTCAGCAGCCGCTTTGGCTGCTGCAGGTTAATCTGCAATGCCGGATAATGGCCGCTTTCTGTATTTACGCCTTGTTTTCGCTGCTTATCTGGGCGAGCGGGACCTGCGCCGGGTTCTTGTACTTTACAACCTGCGAGGCCCCGTCCCTCGGGTATACGCCGTAAATGAGGGTCGCCTTTGCCACGGTGGAATCCTTCAGAGTGACCATGATTATCTGGTTGTCTCTGGAGCGCTCAAGCAGCACCTTGGACAGGCGCTCTGTGTTTTGCGCGTCAAGGTGCGCGTCGACTTCATCCATCAGGTAGAATGGCGAGGGCTTTAGCGACTGGAGCGCGAGCAGGAACACGGTCGCGGCAATCGTCTTTTCGCCGCCTGACAGGGCGGTGGACTCGCGGGGGACGGTCTTGCCCGGAAAGCGCACGAGTAGCATCACGCCGCTTGCAAAAATATCGGCCGGGTTCTCTATCTCTAGCCACGCCGCGCCGCCTGTCATCCGCTCAAACGTGCCCCTGATGTCGCCGTCGACCCTCTGGAACGCCTCCATGAAGACCTTCTCCTTCTCCTTCACTATCTGCTCGATGAACGACACGATGGAATTGCGCTCGCTTTCCAGCTGGTTGCGCCGGGTGGACAGGCCCCGGTAGCCGTCCACCACCTGCACGTACGCTTCGTCGGCGCGCAGGTTGATCTTGGACTTTACTCCTTCAAATTCGTCCGCCAGCTCTTTGATGGCCGCGCCGACGTCCATTTCGTCAAGGAGGTTCTTGTACCCGAGCCACAGGAGGTCGTTTGTCTGGCGCGACTCTTGCTCGGTCAGGTCGCCGACGTCCTTCCTGAGCAGCGCTGACTCGCGCTCTAGGATGTTGTGCTCCTTTGACAGCCTCCTCTCGTTTTCCGCCAGTGCCTTTATCTTGCGCTCGTATTCCTGGAGCACGCCGTAGGCGCTGCCGGAAGAGTCGATTACCTGTTGCTCTTGGTCCCTGAGCGCCTTCAGTTCTGCTTCAATTGACTGTGATTTTCCGCGCAACTCTTCAATCAGGCGCCTCCTCTGCTCCAGCTCTAGCGCGAGGCGCTCCTTTTCGCCGTCCATCTCGCCCAGCTGCCGCGTGTCCTGATCGAACCTGCCCTCCAGCCCGCCGAGCATCGACGTCGCCTGGCCAAGCTCGATGTTGGCGGTGTCTATCGCCTTGATTATCTGGTTGCGCTGCTGGCTCCTGGCGGCAAGCTCGCTCTTGCTCGACGGCTCGTCGCCGATGGCCTGCAGCCTGGACGACAGCCTGCCAGTCGCGGGAGTCAAAAGCTCAAGCCTCCTTGCATATCTTGCAAGCTCTGACGCCAGCATGTCGGCCTCAGACTGGAGGACCTGGTTGCCGGAAACAAACTGCGACGTCAACTTTTCCTTCGGATTCACAGCTTCCCACTCGCCAGCAATCCTGCTTTCAAGGTTGCCTATGCCCAGTTCCAGCCTGACCTTTTCGGCCTCGCTTGAGACTATGCGCTCGGCAATTTCCTGCAGCTGGGCGTTCTTTTTCTCTACAGTCTTTGACAGCTTTGCAAGCATTTCGCGCAGGTCTTCGACAGAGTCGCCAAACAGTATCGCCATTGTCATGTCGGTTATCTTGCCTCCAAAGTCAAGCGACATAGATCCTCCCGCCGGCTCGAACAGCTCGCCCTCTGCCGACACAGTCCTGTAGCCCTGCCTCGCCAGTATGAACGCGCTGGACGAGTTCCTCACAAGGAGCGTGTCAAAAAACAGGAACGCCGGCAGCCTTTCGTATTCAGATTGCACAAAGTCTGAAAGCCTCCCGATGACGTTGACATCGTCGTCCGGGATGTCCTTGTTTTCCTTGAAGCGGTTGACGACGTCGAGTGGTATTATGCGGAGGCGCGGCAGCTTGCGCTCCTTGGCGTATGCTGCGATCAGTATCATGGATTTTATGTCGTCTACGACAAAGGCCTTCATCCATTCAGAGCCGGCCGCAAGAACAGGCCGCTCGTAGATCCTGTCCCACCTTACCAAGTCGTGCACAATGCCCACGATGCCAAACCTGTCTTGCTCCTTCATTAGCTCTGCGATGGCAAAATCCTCGCTCATCGCATTCTTGGCGGCGCTTGCGCGCTCCTCGAACTTTGTCGCCAGGCTTTCGGCGCGAACAAGCAGGTTGCCAGAGCCGGCGAGCTCTTTTTCAAGTACCGCCTTTGCATCTGCAAGTTCGGCAACCAGCCTGGCCGCGTCCTGCAGCTTTTTCCTGTCGGATTCAAGCGAGTTTTCCAGCTCTCCAAGCCTGACCTTCGCAGACGCAACTTCAGCTTGCAGCGCGGCTAGCGCAGAATCGTTTGAACTCTTTTTGTAATTGGTAGTCTTCGCCTTTTCTTCAACCCTTGCCGCCGCGAGCTCTATCTGCCCCTTCAGCGACGACATCCTCGCGTGCCTCTTTTCAAGCCTGTTCCTGAACGCCGCGTACTTTGCGAGCCTTGCTGATATCTGTTCAACTTCCGCGTCGATGGCGTCCAGCTTTGCCCTGAGCTCTGCCCCGGCCGCCTTCTTTTGCTCCACGGTTGCCCTGAGCCTGTCAGCTTCGGCCCGCGCGCCGTCCATGCGCTGGGCGATCGCCTGCTTGCCGCCGTCGATCGCCGGCAGCCTCCTTTCTATCTCTACTATCCTGCGCTCGGACTCTGCCAGCATCGCCTTTGTGCGCTCTGAGTCGTGGACGACGCTCGATATCCTGCTTGCAACCTGCGCCTTGGCCCGGGTGGACGCGTCGACTTCCTGGATGAACTTTGTCTTCTCGGCGTCAAGTTTTTCAATCTCTATCCCGAGCTCTTCGGCCTGCTTTGAGAGTTGGGACGATTTCTGGTTGTTGGACTCTAGTATCTGGTTGCTTGTGAGGAGCTTGTGCCTCACCGTCCGTATGGTATTAGAGACCTGCACCGCCTTGAAGCGCTTGAGCTCTGAATTGATCTGGTCGTACCTCAGCTGGTCGTTCCTCTCTGCTTCGAGCTCGTCTATGCGCTTTCGGATCTCGCCCATCCTCGCAAACGCCACTTCGAGCCTCCTGTCAGCCTCGTCGAGCTGCTTCATCGCCTCGGTCTTTTTCTCGTCAAAGTACGAGAGCCCGACAATGTCCTCGATGATCTTCCTGCGATCCTCCGAGTTGAGCTCCGAGATCCGGGTGATCATGCCCTGCTGGACAATGTTCAGCTTGTTCGGTGCCGCCAGCACCACTTCAAGGAGCTCCATTATGGTCGCCTTGCTCACCTTCTTGCCGTTGAGGGAGTACTGGCTTTCGCCGTTCTGGCCCTCCATCTCGCGGGTGAGGGTCACGTTGTCCTCGTCGACCGGGATGCCCCTGTCGAGGTTGTCAAACGTGAGGCTGACTCTGATCAGCCGGTGGCTGCTGTTATGGCTGTCGTGGAAGAGCGACTGGAACTTGTCCACCCTGAGCACCTTTGGGCTGTTCTCGCCTATCGCAAACATGATGGCGTCGAGTATGTTGGACTTGCCAGAGCCGTTTGGGCCCGTCACGGCGACCAGGCCCTTCTCAAAGTGCACTATGGTGTTCTTGAAGCCGAACGACTTGAACCCGTACACTTCGAGCTTTTTAATGTGAACCAACTGATAGCTATCGGGTTGAGTTTTCGCAAGACCTAATTATGCGTTGTAGCGTTCAATCCAGCTCCTTTTGGTGAAATATTTTTTATCTCACGGCTAGCGCTCTCGCTTGCCTTCGACGAATTCCAGGAAATTCGCCTTGGCAACCGAGTATGGCATCTGCACCGGCGGGTGCTTGAAGCAGTATGCCGAAATGCTGTCGAGAGACCCTGAGACGCCCCTGTCGATCGCTATCTTGGTCGCCCTCACCGCGTCTATCATGACGCCGGCGCTGTTGTAGGCGTCCACAACCTTTAGCTTCAGATCCAGCTCGACCGGTATCCCGCCAAAGTATTGACCCTTAATCGAAATGTAGCATATCTTGTCGTTTTCAAGGAACGACACAAAGTCAGACGGGCCGATGCGCATCGGGATTTCGTACGGCACCATCGCGGCCACGGCGCTGGTCTTGCTTATCCTCTTGTCTTCGAGGCGCTCTTCGTCGAGCATGTTGTAAAAGTCCATGTCGCCCCCGATGTTCAGCTGGTAGGTTTCGTCCACTTTTACCCCGCGGTCGACAAACAGCTTTACAAGCGTCTTGTGCAGGACAGTCGCCCCCAGCTGGCTCATCACGTCGTCGCCGGCGCACGGCAGTCCCCTGCCGGCAAACGCCTGCTGCCACTTTGGCGTAGAGGCAATGAAAACCGGAATCGCGTTGATAAAGCCGCAGCCCGCGTCAAGGGCAGCTTCGGCATAGTACTGCGTGCCGCGCCTGCTTCCGACCGGCAGGTAGCTGAGCAGCATCTCTGCGCCCGTGTCCTTTAACACCTGCGCGACGTTGACTGCAGGAGCGCTCGCTAACTTGACCTTTTGCGAAAGGTGGCGCCCGACCCCGTCGTGCACTTCGCCCTTCATTACCTTGACGCCAGTCCTGTCCATTTCCTTGATTATCCTGACGGTGTTGTTTGGCTTGGCAAAGATCGCCTCAGAGAGGTCCTTGCCGACCTTGGTGTCTGCAACGTCAAACGCGGCCACAAACTCAATGTCTGAAGGCTCGATGCCGCCGATGTTGTAGGCCGTCAGGCCTATCCAGTCGATGTCCGGCTTGCGTGCCTCAGAATTGTCGCGGTAATAGCGGGTGCCTTGAACAAGAGCTGACGCGCAGTTGCCGACGCCAGCCACGGCAACCTTGACCTTTCTCCCCATGATGTAATTGCCATCAAATCCTGATTAATATATCTACTCTGTTTCCTTGAGCACAAGGTGCCGGCGCTTTGCTATCTCCAGCTCGTTTTCCTTCAGGAGGTACTTCAGATCATAGTCGTGCCGCGCGCACAGGTACAGTATGAGCTTGAACGTATTGACATCGCCGGGCGAGTCCTTCTCCACTATCATCTGCCTCTCACGCGCGTCGAGGTTCAGAGCGTTGATGTCGCTCTCCTTGATGACCACGTACACGGACGCGGGCTCGAAGCAGCCTGCGACCTGGCATGCTGGACGCTGCATCGTGGAACGCAGCCCCTCGCCGTCGGCCTCGTCGTGTAGCATGTTCCAACAATAAAGTCAAAATTTGATATTTACAGGTTGTTTCTGTCTGTAGGGAATTGTGTACAGGGATTTTGGTACAGATTTATTTCACTGCGCGGTTTTTCGAACCCTTTAATTTGCTTGCGCGCCGGATAGCATAGATCTTTTTGGTATAAGCAACCTCAAAGCCCGCTTTCTCGTAAAACGGCAGCAGCCTTTCGCTGCCAAGCGTCTGGAGGAACAGGCCCCTGGGCATCGCGCTTTTCAAGATGCCCCTCGCAAGCCCCCTTCCGCGCAGATGCGAAATCGTGCCAAGGCAGTAGAGGCCGGTAACGCCGTTTTTGCTGTACAGCGCGGCGCACCCTGCAGGCAAGCCGCCTCTGTACGACAACAAGAACTCCAGCCTTTCAAAGTTGGTGCCCATTATTCTCTTGACTTCCGCCTTCCAATGGGGCACGGCAAAAGACCTGCAAAACACGTCTATCCAGGCAGGCAGCAATGAGCGATCAATGCGAATGACCTTTGTCATGCCTGCAGCACCATCAGAGCCTGCAGTCAGCACATGCATCGTGTCTATCTGGGCAAGGCCTTTTCCCGCCAGCATGTCGTCTTTGTCGTACAGGTAACAGTCCATGCCCTTCCGCCAGAACATTTTTGCGATCTGTCTGGCTGATGTCACAGGGTCGGGGCAACCGGATACGTCTGCCCTGTTGAAGAAATAGTCACCTTCAAGCCTGCCGTTGGCCAGCGCGCGGCCGCAGCCTGGCCTGAGCCGCTCTGCCCACATCGAGCAGAACGACCACTCGTTGTCCTCCATCCTGTCAATAGCGTAGCCCGAATACGCTCACCATCGCGTCAAGGTCTGCGCTGCGCGCCCTGGCCGCTTCAACCAGCACCTTCAGCGCGACGGGCGTGTCAAAATCGTCTTCAATGTGCCTGAAAAATCTGCCTGTCAGTTTTGATCTGGCGCGGCCGGCCCGCACGCTTGCTGCTATGCTGTCGTTAACCCGTTCAAACCTGTCAAGGTCCTTTTCTGCAAAGTCAAAGTCGTCCCTGTAGTGCTTTGAATAGAAGTACAGCCTGAGCGCGTTCGCGCTGTGCCTCCTGAGCAGGTCGCGGACTGCAACCGTGTTGCCGAACGATTTGGACATCTTTTTGCCCTTTGTGCGCACCAGCCCTACGTGCGTCCAGAACCTCACGGGCTTGTCCTGCGACGTCAGTGCCTGCAGCTGCGCAAGGTGGGATTCGTGGTGCGGGTAGACGAGCTCCCTTGCCCCGCCGTGTATGTCGTACAAGCCGCCAAAGCTGGCCACCGCCACCGACGAGTCCTGCATGTGCCACCACGGTATCCCGCTTCCAAGAATATCATCGTGAAAAGCGGCGTCGAAATTCTCGCTCGCGTTCCACAGCAGTATGTCCGGCGGCGACTTTTTCGCCGGCGAAATGTCCAGGCGGCAGTCGTCCAGATCTTTTCTTGCCATACTTGCCATCTTACCAAACGACGGGGTGTCTGTAGAGTCAAGGTAGACGTTCCCCCCTGCAGAATAGGCGCCGCCGTCTTTCAAAAGCCTTGCGACCAGCTGCCGGGCCGCGCCGACGTGATCCGACGCGCGCGCAAGCGCAAAGCCGCCGATGCCGAGCGACGACATGTCAAAGAGCAGTTCCTTGATGAACCTGCCGGCGAGCTCGGCCGGCGCCGTTGCAGTCGCCCTGGCCTTGCTGAATATCTTTTGGTCAATGTCGGTGATGTTGACTATTACGCTGACGCGCATTTTTCTGGATCTGAAATGCCTTGCCATAAGGTCGTAAAAGAGGAGCATTCGCGCGTGCCCGACGTGCGAGTAGTCGTACACGGTGGGGCCGCAGAGGAGCATCCTGACGCGATTTTCACTGGCAACAAACCTTTCCTTCATGCCTGCCATCGTGTCGTACAGTTGCACCTGCTGCAGTCATGAAAAATGATGTTATAAGCCTTTAAGCGGCTCGGGCTGGAGACCATCTCTCGCGGTCTATGACACCGCTTCGGCCAGCTCGGGCCTCTTTTGGCCTATTATCTTGCCCAGGCCGCGCATGTAGTTCCTCGCAAACGTGGTGACTGGCTGCGACGAGTACCAGATGCAGCCAAGCACCTTGCAGTCGTGGCACGTCCTTGCAATTTCCCACTGGGGCGCGTCCCATATTTCGTCCACGCTCTTTTCAAGCAGGCTGTACGTATTTTCAGGCGAATTGAACTTCCAGCAGGGGACCATCACCGTGCCGTTGCCGTTGACAAAGACGCTCTTCCAGACGCCACACTCGTTAAATACGGTCCTGCCGTGCTCTATCACCTGCTGGAAATATTCCGGCGGTATCATAAGCGGGAGCGCGCCGGGCTTTTCCATGTAGTCAAGGACGCTCCTGCTCACCTCCTTCATGGTCTGCGCGTCAGGCAGGAGCGAATAGTTGACATCGGACCTGTCCTCTACAAACGTGAGCGACACGGCGTTAACGCCAAGCTCCCTTGCCCTGTCAAAATAGGTCTGGTCGATGAACTCCTGCGCGTTGTATTTCGTTATCACGCTGTTGAAATAGTGCGGCACGTGATGCTGTGTTAGCAGGCGCACGTTGTCGATTACTTTCTTGAACATCTGGGGGGTCACGCCGCGGACCTTGCAGTACGGCTCTTCGTAGGTCGAATCGATGCTGCACGTGACAAACTGGATGTACTTTTTCAGCTCATCGAGGTCTATGGCGTGCAGGAGCGAGCAGTTGGTGATGAGCGTCACCGGCATCTTTAGCGCGTAAAGGTATTTCACGAGCTCCATAAAGTCCGGCCGGCTGGTTGGCTCGCCTCCCTCCATTATGGACCAGACGCAGTGCTTTGACACCTTGTCAAATATCGCCTTCCACTGGTCGGTCGTGAGGTCGCGGGCGCGGGCAAGCCTCATCTGGCCCTCCTTGTCCGCGTCGCCAAAGGGGCACATCGGGCAATAAAAGTTGCAATAATGCGTCATGCTAAAGACCGCAACGACTGGCCGCCTTCTCCCGATCGCCCTGTTGGCAGACCACTTTCCCAAAAGCTTGATGGTGCGTATAGTGTCCACCATTGCTCCGTGTTTGCGGCGACCGTTCTATTAAGCGATTCTGTGATGCAAAGACTTTTCGGAAGAACGTTCCGTTACAGCAATGGATGGAGCTGCTGGATTTCGGGGTGCAGGTGATCGCCATTTCGGCGTCGGGCGTGCTTGCCCCCGGGCCGCTCTTTTTCGCAAACATGCTCTACGGTACGCGGCATGGTGCACGAGCAGGACTGAAAGTGGCCTACGGACACACCGTAGTCGAGCTGCCATTGGTCGTGCTGCTAGCCGCCGGGCTCTTTACATCGGCTGCTGCGGTCCAGTATGCCGGGGCGATAGGCCTGGTTGGCGGGGTCGGCATCCTCGGCTTTGCCGGCCTGCAGATAGCAAATGTCGTCAGGAAAGGGGGTGCTGCCGCGCCGGCAATGGCGGGCAACAAAAGCCCGTTTATTGCAGGCATTGCGCTTTCCGCGCTCAACCCGTTCTTCCTCCTCTGGTGGTTTACCGTCGGATTGAAGCTGATAGCGGACTCGGCCACGTTCGGGCTTGCTGCCGGCATAGTCATCCTCTTTGCGGTCCACATCTGGATGGACTATGCGTGGCTTGCCGGGACAGCCCACCTTGCGTCCAAGGGAAGCTCGGTTCTAAGGTCAAAATACTATCCGCTGTTGTTGGTGGGGATTGCGGCCGTGCTGGCATACTATGGAATATCGTTTGTGCTGCAGGCATTTCAATAAAAGAAAATTCCGGTGCGTTACAGTTCAGCGCGCAGGCAGGATATTACTTGGCGCGAGAAATCGGGACATCGATCGTAGAGACGTTCCTTGTCCTGCCGTCTTCCGACTGCACGGTCTCGGAGCCCAGCTTGATCTGCCCGACCTTGTATCCCAGCGTGTCCATGCGCTTGACAATGATCTGTGCCACGTCCACCGCCCTTGTTATGCTCTTTCCCCTTGCCTTTATCACCACTGTCGGCTCGTTTGCCAGCTGCACCAGAGTTGCAGTGACATATGTCATGAGCGGCTTTTTCCCGATAAATATCTCGTTGCTTGGCTTGTTTGACCGGAATGTGGTGGTGTTTGCGGCATTTGCGGTGTTTGTAGACATGGTGCGAGAATACTCGGCATGGTAGAATATAACGTTTATTCTGGCTCCTTCTGGTTGAACTGACTGGCATATTTTTTGAGTATGCTCTCTATTTCAGAAGGGTTCGCCGCTATTTCCTTGACCGCGTCGGGGTTCTCCACTTCGTAGCAGTGGAGCAAGTCGTTTTCGTCCTTGTAGAACAGGAACACCTTGCTGTCGTAGACGCAGTGGTACAGCTGGTCGGCCACCATCTTTTCGGTCTTGAGCTTGATCCCGTCCGGACCCGCCGCCACCGGGTAGTCGTCGCCTGCAGCCATCGTGATCTGTGCGCAAAAAGGCTATTTATTCAATTGCCAGAATCGCTTGTAAAGATTTTGACACGCAACGCCGTAATTATTGCGTTGACTGTATTTCTGCGTGCAGGGGCACAGGTTGACAGCCGTAATAGCCGTGGACAGGACTAAAGCAAAGCATACTCGTCGTGGATGACGAGCAGGACATAACCTTCGTCCTAAAGATGCTGCTGAGTGACGACTGTGACGTCTACATGTACACCGACCATGCAGAGGCGCTTGTCGGCTTTAAGCCGCGCAGGTACGACCTGGTTCTGTTTGACTGCCTGATGCCGAAAATGAACGGCTTTGAGTTCTACCGCGCGATAAAGCGGATCGATCCCGGCGTCAACATCTGTATGATGACTGCCTACGAGACCATCCCTGCCGACAGGCACGGCGACAGTCCTGCCCTGCCCTTTGATCCTAAATTCGTGCTGAAAAAGCCGTTTGATTCTTAACAGATGCTCGCCAAGTTCAGAGAAATAATGAATGGTGGGCATTAGATCGAAAAACTTAAGCATACACCGGCAAAACGATCAGCATGATCGTTGAAGGGCCCAAAAGCAGTGCTTCAAGGATCATACTGCACGCCGACTTTGACTACTTTTTTGCGCAGTGCGAAGAGCTCCGCCGGCCGGAGCTGCGCAGCAGGCCCGTCGTAGTGTGTGTCTTTTCCGGCAGGACGGAAGACAGCGGAGTCGTAAGCACCGCAAACTATATCGCAAGAAAGTACGGTGTAAAGTCCGGCATCCCGATCAAGGTTGCCAAATCAAAACTTGCAGACGTTTCAGACGCGGTATTTTTGCCGCTTGACGCGGCCTATTATTCTCAGGTGTCAGAGTCTGCGATGTCCTTCATTGGCTCGCACGCCGACAGGTTTGAGCGCGTGGGCATCGACGAATGCTACCTTGACGTTTCAGAGAGGACGGGCAGCTTTGAGGCTGCAAGGAGACTTGCGCAGGAGATCAAGGACGGCGTGAAAAAGCAGGCGCGGCTGACATGCTCGATCGGCGTAGCGCCAAACAAGATGCTTGCCAAGATCGCGTCGGACCTGCTCAAGCCGGACGGCCTGACGGTGATCGAGCCGGGCAGCGCGGCCGAGTCGATCGCCGGCATGGATACCGGCAGGATACCAGGGATCGGCCCAAAGACGAGCGTGCGGTTGGAGGAGCTGAGCGTAAAGACGATGGGCGACCTAGCCAGATTCGACCTTTTCAGGCTGATGGAAGAGTTTGGCAAAAAGACCGCAACGTACATGCACAACGCGGCGCGGGGGATCGACGACAAGCCTGTAGTCGAGTCTGGAGAAAAGCAACAGATAATGCGAATCATCACGCTCAAGAGCGACGCGACCGGCAGCGCGGAAATGCACCCCGACCTTTACGAGCTGTGCCAGTCGGTCTTCCAGGCGGTGGCCGGCAAAAGGCTGACGTTCGGGACAGTCGGGATACTCTTGATACTGGACAACCTCGACAACGTTACAAGGTCAAAGAGCCTGAAGGTCCATTCAAGCAGCTTTGAGTCATTGCACTTGACTGCACAGTCTATTTTAGACGAGGCGATGAAAGAGGCCGACCCGGTGAAGGTGAGGAGGCTAGGGATCAGGCTCTCAGATTTTCAGAGCAGCAAAGGCCAGAACACGATGCTCGACTTTATGGGCTCTGGCGGGTAGGGGCGCTTGCATTTTCAGCCTGAAGCCTGCGAATCCTCTTGCCCTCGACGTACATCACTATGCCGAGGTAGATGCCGAGCCAGGGGAGGAACATTATCTCGCCGGCGACAGAGTGGAACGCCTCCCATTCACGGACGTTCGTGGTGACCACCAGCGCGTAGAGCGAAAGCGCCATTATCCTGATCACGTTTACCCCGATGGTGCCAAACGTCCCGATGGCAAAGTAGATCAGCTTTCTTTTCAGCGGGATGTCCATCTTCAGCAGGAACGCCAGCATCACAAGCGTGTAGATTATCATGCTGTGCACGCCGGCGGACGGCCAGTACACCTTGAGCGCAAACGGGCCGTGCAGGCCGTTCAGGATCAAAAGGTTGTCCCTTGCATTTGCAGGATTGGCCGGGTTGTCGGGGTCCTCGGGGCCGACGTTGACAACATAGTCGTCGATAAAGTTGATGACTCCCTGGTCTATCTGCAGGTATATCGGGACTATGAACTGGAGCGGACCAAGCGAATCAAACGGAAAGAACGCGTCGAGCGCGAGTATGGCCGCGCTGCCTGCGAGGTATATTGCACCGGCAGGCGCTATCTTGTACCATTTCTTGCCAAAGAGTATGAAAAGCGAGCTTGCGACATAGACTGACATCACGATAAAGTCCCACAACCACACCCAGCTGTCGACGAGCGAGACGGTGTACGAATTAGCCCCGTCCCTGATGTATTGTTCCAGCCCGACGGGAAGGGCCGCGAAATACGCGATTGTCAGCGCGGCGAGCCCGAGTACGATAAAGAATCTTGTCTTGCTGATGCGGTATTTCAGGCCGACCAGCTCGGCCGCGATAAACGCCATTGCAAACAAAAAGCCGCCTCTTCCCTGGTTCCACGAGAGGCTGAAGCTGTCAGAGTAGGCGACGAGCGTGTAAATTATCGGTGCAATCAGCACAAGCGTGGCCACTATGCTTGAATTGATGCCAAATATGGTATAGCCCGCGGCCGCGCCGGAGGCAACCGTCTTGTCGCCGGACAAATTTCATCACTTTTGCGCCGCATTGGGCATAAAAACGTTCGACTGCACGATCGCTTCAGTGAACCACTTTGGCACAATGTCCTGCGCACTCCTTAGCAGGAAGGAAATGCTGCTGTCAAGTATGTAGGTCGTCGCATAGTCGTCCTTGCTCCTGACGCTCCTGCCGTACGCCTGCACGAGCCGGAGCACCGTGTTCCAGGTGTACCACTTTGGGTCGCGCTCTTTCATTTTCGCGATTCTCTTGTCGGTAAGGTCCGGGTACGGCACCTTGACTATGATCTGGAATCTCGAGAGGTCGTCCTTGAGGTCCACTCCGAGGTGCAGCGAAGGCGATATCAGCACCGTCGGCTTTTTGCTAGTGTAGTGCCTTTCGAGCACTTCGCTCCTGTCGAGCTTCGAGCCGGTTTCTATCAATCTGTCGATGTTCTCTTTGCTTATGTTGTCCTTGATGAATTGAAGCTGCGAATATGACGTCGTGTGGATTATCCCCTTTTCGTCTTTGTGTTTTGACATGATTTCATCGACGGCATTGACAATCTTGGGCATGCTCTCGCCCATAGTTTTGGCATTAAGCCACGCGGTATTTTTCATATGGATGAGCCTGTTCTTTACCGGAAAGTCAGACTCTTCTATCCTGATGAATCTCACCTTGTCGGGTTCGAGGCCGGCGGTCTTGCAAAGGTTGTCCTTGCTCAATATGGTCGCGCTCATGAAAAGCGTGACCGTCCCCTTGTCAAGTATGGGATCAAAGTAGCCGGAAATGTCCAGTGGAACCAGCGCCACCTTTTGCAGCTGGTTTGAAGCGTCGTACTGCCGATTGGAGACTATCCAGTTGTCCTTTTTTGCCTTCATGTCGTCGATGGCTGCAGCCAGGCTCGTTTCGCGCTCCCGCGTGTCGATCAGGTTTTTTTCGGTGAACGGCTCGGTCATCACATTCTGGTTGCTCCGCTCGATTATCCTCTCCGCTCTTTCTGCAAATTCAAACATCTTTTCCTTCAGCTCGATGCAAAAGTCGATCCATGTTTCAATCTCCTCAATCTTGTTGTCAGGCATCTGCATCTTTAGGAACGGCAGCATGTTCCTGCGGATCGTGAAGCTCTTAAAGTCGCCGACCTCTGACTCTAGCTGGTGCGCCTCGTCGAGGATGAGCAGGTTTCTCTTCTGGGTCGAGCCGGCGTAGAACAGGTCCGACAAAAAGTATCGATAGTTGTACACCGTATGGCTCGATTTCGCCCCGATCCACTTTTGGTGGAAGTAATGGCACGGCCGCCATTCAAGCTCCACTATCTTTGATTTTGATTGCAAGTCCCTGATGTACTTGCGCTCTGCAAACGGATCCAGCTTTACTATTTCGCGTATCGTGCCCTCGCCTTCGATCTTATAGTCCATCATTCGCGTCTTGTACGCGCAGTCGTACCCGTCATCCTTGACGCAGGGGCCGTAGTCGCAGCTCTCGTCGAGCCCCATGTCTTCCTTGACGATGCAGGGAAAGTTGCCCCTCCCCTTGACCTCGACTACGAAGGGAAAGTCGCGCCGGTACTGCGTCTGCAGATCCTTTGTCGCGGTGCAGATGTGGGAACTTCCGAGATACCGCGCGAGCGCTATCGCCACCGGCGTCTTGCCAAATCCCGTGGGAGCTTCAAGGAAGATCTGCCGGTAGCCGGACTTGATCGCCGACTCGATGTCGGCAAGCGCACTCTTTTGCTTTTCGCGGATCTGCGGGAATGGAAAATGCGCGAGTATTGCCGACAAGTAAACGCTCTGTCACTTCGCCTTTCGCCCTTTTTAAGGTTGGGGCTTCTCGTACAGCCAGCAGCGCACATAGCCGGTGTCTGTCTTGAATTCAGGCGGGTCCTGCCTGCACGCGTCCATCGCATGCGGGCAGCGCGCGTAGAACCGGCAGCCGGGCGGCGTGTCGAGCAGGGACGGAGGGCTGCCCTTGACAAAGTGTATCTTTTTTTCCTTCGACCGCAGCCGCGGCATGGAGGCGATCAGGGCCTGCGTGTAGGGGTGCTTTGGATTCCTGTAAATGTCGCCTGTGGAGGCGACTTCGACCAGCTGGCCGGCGTACATTATGCCGACCTTGTCAACCAGCTGCGAGACCAGCGCCAGGTCGTGCGTGATCAGGACTATCGTTATGCCCTTTTCCTTGCGCAGCTTTTTGAGAAGGCCGATTATCTGTGACTGCACCAGCACGTCAAGCGCAGTCGTCGGTTCGTCTGCTATCAAGAGGTCGGGCTCGAGCAAAAGCGCCATCGCGATTATGACGCGCTGCTTCATGCCACCTGACAGCTCGTGGGGGTACCGCTTTGCGACAGACGGCTCAAGCCCAACCCGGCTGAGCGACTCGGCTATCTTTTTCTCTACGTCGCCTTCAAACCGGTGCTCCCTGAGAACTTCGCGCAGCTGGCTTTCTATCGTGTAGACGGGGTCGAGCGCGTTCATGGCGCCCTGAAAGACCATCGCTATTTTCTTCCATCTTATTCTGTTATCGAATTCCGGCGCCGGCATCTTTGAAATGTCGTCGCCGTCCAGAGTCACGTTGCCGCCAGCTATTTTGCCGGGCGGCTGCATCGAGCGCATGAGGGCCGCGCCAAGGGTGCTCTTGCCGCACGCCGACTCGCCAACGATGCCAATTGACTCGCCGCTTGACAGCTCCAGGTTGACTTTATCTACTGCCCTGACCGGGCCCCTCTCGGTGATATAATATGCCTTGAGCCCGGATACAGCGAGTTTTGGCAACCAACAGAGCATCCTTTGCGCATTATAAGAGGATTCTGTCGCTTCATAGCTGCTATATAACAACGGAAACAAGTTCACCTAGGCCGTGGCGGCAGGCGACTCCAAAAGGGCGCGCGTTAATATAGAAAAGGCTGTAAAGATTCCCAAGGCAGTTAGGAACATTGAACCGCTCGTTGAATTTGAAAACAGGTAGATAGGAATGGTGGACATCAAAAGGACGCATTATGCACGCCAGCTCGACGACACGCTGGTAGGGCAGCAGGTGAGGGTCGGGGGATGGATAGAGGATGTCCGCGACATTGGCAAGCTCGCGTTCGTTACAATCAGGGACGTCACCGGGGCGTGCCAGGCTATAGTGACTGGCGACTGCGTGCCGGCAGCCAGGCAGGCGCCGCGGCAGAGCGCGGTGGTAGTCGCCGGCGTCGTGCAAAAGAGCAAGGCAAAGGATTTTCCGGTGGAAGTCAAGGTCAGCGAATTTACGATACTTACAAAGGCGGTCCATCCGCTGCCGATAGACCCGACCGGGCGGGTAGAGTCTGCCATCGACAAGAGGCTCGACTCGCGCGCGCTAGACCTGCGAACGCCAAAGGTTGCGGCCATTTTCCGGCTGCGCTCGGCCGGACTTGAAGTGATAAGGGACACGCTCCGGGCGGAGGGCTTTATCGAGGTTAACACGCCAAAGGTGATCGGGAGCGCGAGCGAGGGCGGGGCCACCCTCTTTGGGTTTGACTACTTTGGCAAGCGCAAGGCTTACCTCGCCCAGAGCCCGCAACTGTACAAAGAACAATTGACCCTCGGCCTAGACAGGGTGTTCGAGATAGGGCCGTACTTCAGGGCCGAAAACTCGCACACGGTGAGGCACCTGACAGAGTTTACAAGCGTCGACATCGAAGCGGCGTTCCTCGACTATGAAGACGTGATGGACGTCGTGGAGAGGGTTGTGAAAAACGTCGCCACCGAATTCCAGGAAAAACACAGGGCCGACTTCCAGCTGGCAGGCGGGAAAGAGATCTCGATTTCAAAGATAGACCGGCTGACGTACGAGCAGTGCCTTGACGAGCTCGCAAAGGAAGGGGAAAAGCTGCAGTTTGGCGACGACCTGTCGGACGCGGCGCTCCGCAAGCTGGGCGAAATTCACCGCGGCCTTTACTTTATCATGGACTGGCCGCTCAAGCTAAAGCCGTTCTACATACACGAAAAGGAGGACAACACAATGCTGTCAAAGTCGTTTGACCTGCAATATGGCTATCTGGAGCTCGTGTCCGGCGGCCGGCGCCTGCACGACCCGGCAAAATTGCGGATCAGGCTTGCAGAGCAGGGGCTCAACCCTGCCAGCTTTGAAGAGCACCTCAAGGCGTTTGACTGGGGCATGCCTCCGCATTCGGGCTGGGGCCTCGGCTACGACAGGCTCATGATGGTTCTGACCGGGTCGCAGAACGTGCGCGATGTCGTCCTGTACCCGAGGGACACGGACCGGCTCACCCCGTGATTTTTACGGCGACTTCACTTACGTCGTTTTCGTAAATGTACGCCTTGAACCAGTGCTCTGTGGTCGAGTAGATGAGCCACACCACCGGGTTTATCTCCATGAACTGCCTGTCGGTGCCAGACGGCGCGGGCCGGGCAGGGTGCGAATGGAATATCCCGACCACCTGCAGCCTTTTGCTTTCTGCAAGGTCGTACGCGCGCAGCACTTCCTGCGGCTCGATGCTGAAAGACACCTGCGACTCGTCGGCGTTTCGCATCGGCAGTATCTCGATCACCCTGCAGTCATTGCCAAGGAGGAACGCGCAGGACTCGTTTGGAAGGGCGCCTTTTGCAATGCTGGCGAGTTGTTCGAGCTGTCCTGCCGTTAGGGAAATTTCCATTAGTTTACAGTGACCTGGCCGGTCATCCACGGGTGCAGCAAGCAATAGTACGGGTATTCGCCGGCAGCGTCAAACACGAACGAGAAGCTGTCGCCGGCGTTCATGATGCCCGAGTCGAACCTGCCGTCGGGCGCGGGACTGTTGTCTTCAACCACTCCCGAGGTGACGGTGTGAGGGAGGCTGTCGTCGTTGTTCCAAGTCACCATGCTGCCTACCGTGGTCACTACGCTGTCGGGATCGTAAAACTCGTTGTTTGTCGGGACCGACGCCCCGACCACTATCGATACCGTAGTTACCGTCGCGCCGCCAGTGACCGGCGCGCCTGCCGTTTCATTTCCTGTGGACGACTGGTTGCCTGCGCTTGACTGGTTGGACGGAGTAGCTGGGGCCGTTGCATTTCCTGCGCCTTCAGCAGGGGCCGCTTCCTCGCCTGCAACTATCAGCGTGGCTACCATGTGCGGGTGTACAAAGCAATAGTATTCGTATTCCGCCGGGTCAAGCACGGCAGTGTCCAAGAGCCACACGTCGCCTGCGTTGATGAGCAACGAATCAAACAAGCCTTCCTGCTTGCTTGTGACGGTATGGGGCACGTTGTCCTCGTTGATCCATTGCACCCCGTCGCCCTGGTTGACCGTGAGCACGTCCGGGTCATAGTCGGGATTGTCCAGCGCAGAAGACCCTGCCAGTATCGTCGCGTTGACGGTGTTGACTGGAAGGGCTGCCGGATCTTCTCCAGCCGGTTCCTCCACAGGCACAGGCGGCCGGGGACTCACCAGCCCAAAAGCATAGAACGTAGAGCCGCCGACTACTGCGGCGCCGACGAAAATAATGGCCAGCGCTTTGAGGTAGGGAACCTGCCTGAAAGAGGCGATTGCAAGGACCGTGGCCGGGATAGAGATTATCAGCATGAGGCCGATGTAGGCGTAAATGCTCGGGACCTGCGCGCTGACCGTGACCGCGCCTGCAAAGCCAAAGGTGACAAGGAAGCCGAGCGTGATAAAGGTGGCAGACTTTGCCTTGCCGGTCGACGGGAAGCCGTCCTTGAAAAGCCCCGACGCAAGGAAGATCATGCCGATAAACATCGTCAAAAGCGAAACGGCGTGCATGCCGTCGATAAAGGTCTTGGCAATGCCTGCAAGAGAAATTCCGACGCCGACAATCCCCAAGGAAGTAAGACCTATCCCTGGGGTCAGAAGGTCCCAGTCCGTCATGTTACGAGTATTTGGGTTTGTTTGTCATACTTAATCGTTTCTAGCTTTTCAAATGCCGGTCGGCGCCTTGTGCCGCGCGGCCCTGTGCTCCTGCAGTTTTGAAGGGCTGCCGAATTTTTCCGCGCACATGTCGCATAAATATTCCGAAATGGCAGGCGGCCGCTCGGCAGCCTTGCTCGCTTCAACAGGGTGGGACGATTCGTAGTGGATCACCTGCTTTTCCACCGGTATCTTTGGTTCTGACTCTGCAGCCCCGCTTGCAAATTCAGAATTGGGCCTGCCCTTTGCAAACTCGCTGCCGTGCTTTACCTGGTCTTCCTTCAGGTTGAGCCTGACGACGGTGGCGTTGCCGTGGCTTTCAACGGCGGAAATCGCGGACATTGGAATCCTGAACTCCTCGTCCGTCGCGATGCCGCGCTTTAGCGCCATAAAATAATTAGAATTGATCTCCTTTATCATTCCAACCCTTTTGCCTTCAAGCGTGTAAACTTCGGCTCCCCTAAAGTCTCCCATCTTATTATTGCGCCCACATGGCTTTTATCCAGTTGTACAACCGTTAAAAGAAATGCTGGACACTTTTTCGCCATGCCGGAAAGAGAGAACCGCGACCAGATCCCGACCGAATACAACGGAGGGCTTTGAGAAAGCAGGAAAGAGTGGAAGGCGGGCAGAGGGGCAAGACAGTCAGCGACTTTCCGCAGGCGGCGGCCCTCGGGCAGGTCTTGAAGGACTTTTACTTTCCAGCCGGCAGGGGCGCTCTGGTCAGCTTTGTCGAGCAGTCAAACAGGCCCGAGCGCAACGAGGTGCTGCCGCTCGTGCGAAAGCTGGAAGAGCGCCAGTACCGGAACGTCTCTGAAGTGGCCGAGGCGGCACGGCTGGTACAAAGCTGATTGCGAATCTAAAATAATTGATATGGCATCTTAATACCGTATATAGAAATGCCCTAGCCGTGTCTGTAGCAGACCTGTTCGAAGTGAGCGAGAGCGATGACGTGTGGGACGCGTGGCTCACGACCATCAACCTGTTGGACATGCTGGAGCACACCCACAGGATCGAGCACTATGATTTCGGGCAGGCGCGGGACAGGATAGCCCGGCTCTGCGCCATCGCGGAGGCCCACTCGATCGACAGGGGCGCGTGCAGGTGCGGCCTGTCAGACGGCGAGCACGCCCTTCTAAGGCGCAAGATGATGACATTTTTCAAGCTGCAGGTGGCCAACCTGAAACATTTTGTCTACTGACTCGTGAACGAATAAATTAAATGCAAGCAGAGCAGACTGTCTTCGAGGCAGCTCTGTGGGCGCACGCGATTATGTCGAAGTTTCAAAGCCACGAATAGTGGTCGTCCTTGTGATAACAGCCGTTACTTCTCTTCTTGCCGCAAGCAGGTTTGACTCTACGCCGGACGTCGCGTGGGACGTGACGGCATGGCAGCTGGGCTTCCTTACTCTGGCCGGCGCTCTGGCGTCGATGGGCGCGAGCGCGCTAAACCACTATTACGACCGCGACATTGACAAGATAATGGAGAGGACTGCCAACCGGCCGATACCCGCCGGCAGGCTCACCCCAAAAAACGTCCTTGCGTACGGCATCGGCGTGAGCATACTTTCAGTAGTTATTGCGTGGTTCACGCTCAACCCGGTCGCGACAGGGATGATCGCGCTCGGCATATTCTTTTACGTCATTGTCTACACTGCTTGGCTCAAACGCAGCAACGCCTCGAACATTGTAATCGGCGGCTTTGCAGGTAGCGCCGCGTCGATGGCAGGCTGGGCGACTGCCACCGGCTCCATCGACCTCCTTGGCTTTCTGGTGGGCTGGCTGGTGTTCATGTGGACGCCCCCGCACTTTTGGTGCCTTGCGATAAAGGCGAGGGAAGAGTACGCCAGCGTGCGCGTCCCGATGCTTCCTGTCCTTATCGGCAACCAGAGGACTGCAAGTTACATCCTGGTCAACACCGCGATGCTGCTGCCGTACTCTGTGGCGCTGTCGCTCTTTGGTCTTGGCGCGCTCTACACCGCGGCCGCGGCGGTTTCCGGCGGGCTCATGCTCGCGTACCACTACAAGCTGACAAAGAACCCGACGCCGGAATTTGCGTGGAAAGCCTACAAGGTGACCGCGCCGTACCTTGTCGTGATATTTGTCGCGCTGGCGCTTGACGCGCTGTTCTACTACCCGATACCTTTTTCGCTTCTTAACTAGAAGTGCCTGAATCGGCGACGAGCTCGATCCTGCGCTTGTCCTTTGTCACCCACGACACTCTGACGAGGCCGTATATCTCGAGGTCGAGGAGCGTCTTGTTAAAGTCAGACTCGGCAAGCGTGACGCCGTCCTTTGTCAGGTCCTTGGCGAGGTCCGCGTCGGTCAGCGTGCCTGCCTGCCTTATCTTTTCATACATCAGGTTCCGGATAGGATATTTCATCATTTCACCCGTAGAATGCTCTCACTGTAGCCTGCGGCTGGTTATAATCTTTTGAACATTTGGATAGTTGTTCTATGAATTGTTTTATCGTACATTATTTGGGGTCAGGTTGTACATTGCTTGAAACTCTGGCATATCCAGCTCCTCTGAAAATGGTCCAATGTACATCAGCTGGATTGTATCATTGCCGCGCTGGGTAGAGACTGTAAAGATATTGTCCCGATCGGCCAGCAGTGTTTGCAGACTTTAGGCTGATTTTTCGCCGATGATAATCCATGTGTACGGGTCTGCTATTGCCCCTGAGAGGTACGACTTATCCTCTGCTGGCAGTGGTTTGGCGCGTAGAGTCATCTCATGCGTAATCCTGTCAACAGGAGCGTAAAGCAACACAAATGCATGATGATTTTCCAGAGATTGGCGGTTCGATATATGTGAAGCGATAGTATGTCGTTTCACCGTCATGAGATGTTACGACAAACCTATATCCTTTATCTGAAAATGTGTTGAAACGTCCATTTCTGTGTTTGAAAGAAACGTTGCGCCCTTACTGACGGCTCTATCAAGAAAGTCATACTGCCCTTCTGATACTTCATGATAGTATAACGAGTCTACCTTTTCGATTTATTCGAATGCCGTCAATCCCGGGATGCCTGTCCTGATATCGATCTCATTTGGCTTTGGACCGTCCACATCTGCATGCACTTCTCGCTGCTGATCACTCAGTGTAGATGTTTGTATCGACGTTTGCTGGGAAGGATTGCCAAGAGTAATCAGTGTTATATCTACAAAGACTATTCCTGATGCGAGAGCTATCGCAGCAGGAAAAAATAGTAGAATCTCTGGACAATAGATGAATATCATTCGACGCCTTTTTGAATATTGTGCATCTTGTCTCTACGGATGACTTTTGAGGCTTCGGTTACTTTTCATGTTCTATGAGCTATAATCAGCCGTAAAATGTCTTGTCTATTGGTTTGGGCATGGCGTATGTAATGTTTTTCTTTATAGACTCGTACCAGTCCTCGACGTCCTTTGTTATCGAGGGCCGAACGAGCCTTATCGCCTTGCCAAAGTGGGCGTTTGACACGATCTCTGACTTGGCCTGCATGGCGTTCACCGCCGCCTCCCTGCAAAGCGCCACGAGGTCCGCCCCGCTAAAGCTCTTTGTGGACTGGGCAATGCTTACGAGGTCGACGTCCCTAGCAAGCGGCATCGGCTGGCTTATTATCCTCAATATCTCCTGCCGGGCCTTTTCGTCCGGCGGCCCGACGTATATTATGAGGTCGAGCCTGCCGGGCCGGAGCAAAGAAGTGTCGATGAGGTCGGGCCGGTTGGTTATCCCGATCACGACCACGCCGGCGCTGCCAGAGTCGTCCATCTCTGTCAGTATCTGGCTCAGCACCCGCTCGTTGCCCGACATGTCCTCTTCCTGTCCCCTCGGCCTTGCGAGCGAGTCCAGCTCGTCAAACACCACGATGCAGGGGGATGCCGCCTTGGCCTTTCGGAATATCTCGCGTATGGCCTTTTCCGACTCGCCGACCCACTTGCTCAGCACTTCGGGGCCGCGCACTACGATGATGTTGGCGCTGCTCTGGGTGGCAAGCGCCTTTGCCAGCAGCGTCTTGCCGGTGCCCGGCGGGCCGTAGAGCAGCGCCCCCCGGGGAGGCCTGATGCCCATCTTGGCAAACTTGTCCGGCTCCCTGATCGCCGTGATGAGGTTGTCGTGCAGCGTGCGCTTTGCCTCGTACAGGCCGCCGACGTCGTTCCACTTTACGCGGGCGACTTCGACGTAGAACTCCCTCATGGCAGTCGGGATTATCTCCTTCATGCCCTCCTTGAAGTCGCGGTTGGTGATCACCATTCCTTCGAGGATCTCCGGCGATATCTTATCGCCTTCAAGGTCTATCTCGGGCAGGTAGCGCCTGAGGGCCTTCATGGCCGCTTCCCTGCAGAGTGACTTGATGTCCGCGCCCGTGTACCCGTGCAGCTCGGACGCGAGGTCCTGAAGGTCGATGTCATCTGACAGGGGCATGCCCCGGGTGTGTATCTGCAGTATCTCGAGCCTGCCTTCCGCGTTTGGAACGCCAACCTCTATTTCCCTGTCAAACCGGCCGGGGCGCCTGAGGGCGGGGTCGAGGCTTTCCGGCCTGTTGGTGGCGCCGAGCACGATGACCTGCCCCCTGTCGGACATGCCGTCCATCAGCGCCAGGAGCTGCGCCACGACGCGCTTTTCCACGTCTCCAAACGCCTCCTCCCTCTTCGGGGCGATCGCGTCGATCTCGTCTATGAATATTATGCTCGGCGACGACTCGCGCGCTTCCTTGAAGATGTCGCGCAGCCTCGCTTCTGTTTCGCCATAGTACTTGTTCATGATCTCCGGGCCATTGATTATGAAAAAGTTCGCCTCCGACTCTGACGCAAGCGCCTTTGCGATCAGCGTCTTGCCGCATCCGGGCGAGCCGTACATGAGGATGCCGCTGTGGGGCTCTATGCCGAGCCTTGCAAAGACTTCGGGGTGGCGCATCGGGAGCTCTACTATTTCGCGCAGGCGCTTTATCTGCTCCTTCATGCCCCCGATCTCCTCGTATGTCACGCGCGGCTTTCTGTCAGTCGTGATCTCGGCCATTATCGTGAGCTTGCTCGGCCGCTCTATCCTCACGATGCTCTTTGGCAAGACCCTTTCGACCTTAAAGTCCATCTGGTTGCCGAGGATCACCACCGAAATCTCGTCGCCTTCGCTCACGGGGTAGCCTTTGAGCCTGTTCTTTACAAAGTCGCAAAACTCTTTGTCGACCGTGATGCTGCTGTCGCCTAGCGGCATCAGGGTTACGCTCTTTGCCTGCTTGGAGTCGATCCTTATGACCTGCAGGAGGTCGTTCAGCCCGACGCCGGCGTTCTTCCTCGTCTGGCCGTCTATCCTGACAATGTCGTCCTCCTTTTCCTCCTCGTCGGCCGGCCACGCCGTGACTGCTGTGCTACGCTTGCCGACAATCTCGACTACTTCGCCGGACTGTATTCGGAGGTGCTCCATGTAGCGCAGATCAATCCTTGCGCGCCGCTTGCCGACATCGCGGTGCTTGGCCTCAGCTACCCTAAGCTGAACTGGCGACGACTCGTCGCTCCCCGCGCGCACCTTTTTCAAACTCTAGCCTCCGGCAAAGCGTCACTTCATTTTTACGGACTGCCTGCTGATGTTCATCACTTCGATTTCGCCGACTCCCTCTATGTTCTTGATAGAGTCTTCGAGCTTGTCCATCTGGCCTTCCGCGTCTTCGAGCACAAAGTCGCCGACAACGGCCTTCAGCCCAAACGCAATGGGCTCTATCGCGTGGCCCTTCATCTCCATCCCTTCTGGCATGGAACTTTTCATCGAATTGACGACGTTGTCAAGGTTGGACTCGGCGTCTGCAGGCATTATCCTTATTCTGGCTACCAGCCGGGTCATGTCTATGGGCCCTCAAAGCCGCAGCCTACGCATTTGTAGGCTCTGGCAAACTCGCGGCATGACTCGCAGCGCCACATCAGGACATAACCACAGCTTGGACAGTAATACTTGACGCATTCATCGTTAGGCATGATCGGCCTGCTGCATGATGTGCAGACCGGCAACTGCAATGGCTTGGACATACGTGCTCACTTCCGGTCAACCGAATTTATATCTTGCTTAGCTGCCGTCGATCAGGCGCCTGATCTCGTTGCCAAGCAGAGCCATGGCCATCCTGGCGGCGCTCTTTGCCCCGAGGATCTTGGCCAGCGCGGCGGAGTGAAAGTCAAAGTCGCCGCCGGCCGACGCTTCCTCAAGTTTCTCCGGCGGCACCGCGGCAAACAGCCCATCTATGGCCTTGTTGTCCAGCCGCTCCAGGAGCTTCCTCGCAAGCAGCATCTTTTCAAACTCTGCTCCAAACATGGACAGCCAGCCCTTCTTGTACTGAGCAAGCACGCGGTCGTCGTTTTTCCCGGCGGCCTCGACCACCGCCCGCCCGGCGAGCACGCCGCCCATGCCGCAGGTATAGATCCCGCCTGCAGTAGTCGGCTTGCTCTGGCCTGCCGCGTCTCCCACTATTATTGTCCTGCCGGAGATGAAATTTTCCTCCGCTCCGTTGACCCAGATCGGGGCGTACACCTTGCGCACAATCGAGCACTTGCCCTTGCCTCCGATGTACGACTGGAGCGCGCCTGCCGCATTTATGCCCCTGCCGGCCACACCGACCTTGCCGGCGCCCTGGGCCGTAGGGATTATCCACGCGAAAAAGCCGGGGTAGAGCTCGCTGTCAAACGCGACCTCGATGGTGTCGCGCTCTATCCACGGCGCGTAGACTTCGTACTGGGCCGACTGCAAGACGCCCTCCCTGTTCCTGGAGATCATCGACGCGACGCCCCGCGCGTCGACAAAGTATTTGCACCCAAGGTCTCCTTCAGACGTCTTTACCAGATATCCTTCGCCATCTTTAGCAAACGACCGCATCGAGCATTTCACCCTGATTTCGGCGCCCAGCTTTTGCGCCTGAAAGGCGATCTGCTTGTCGAGCGCTCGCCGGTCA
>Ga0299913_10000245_pt1 | contig 31213 bp, 22 predicted proteins | sample RVTome_9_FD_201360 | JGI IMG/M metagenome (GOLD analysis project Ga0299913, IMG submission 201360) | Soil microbial communities from uranium-contaminated site in the Upper Colorado River Basin, Wyoming, United States - RVT155D38 (version 2) ... | reverse complement strand
AGCAGACCGCCAGCTCGCTCGGGTTCGAGCCGTCGCGGTTCGTCACGATGGCGACCATGAGCCGGATGCCGACGGTCGAGGAGCAGGACCGGCTGCAGGCCGCCGTCGGCGACGACGTCCTCGTGTTCGTCGAGCGGGGCACCCAGGGGCCGGGCAGGGCGTTCCTGGTCGTGCTGGCCATCGTCGCGGGTGTCATCACGCTGGGCGCCACCGCCATCGCCACCGGCCTGGCCGCCGCGGACGGCCGTGCCGACCTGGCCACCCTGGCCGCGGTCGGCGCGTCCCCGCGGGTGCGCCGCGCGCTGTCGCTGAGCCAGTCGGGGGTGATAGCCGGGCTCGGCTCGCTGCTCGGCGCGGCCGCCGGCCTTGGCGCCTCCGTCGCCGTGCTGACCGCGCTCAACCGCGGCTATGCCGACGTCTGGCCGGCCCCGGCGCCGTACCCGATCGTCGTGCCGTGGCTCAACGTCGCCGTCGCGGTGCTCATCGTGCCGCTCGTCGCGATGCTCGGCGCCGGGCTGCTCACGCGCTCCCGGCTGCCCATCGAGCGCCGGCTATAGCTTCCTGGCCCTGCTGGGTGCGACGCGTGGTGGCTCGTTCGGCTTCTTCGGGTAGACCGGCGGCCACGGGGCGTCCATCAGCCCGGCGGCCATGTCCCTTTGATGCAGCTCAAGCACCGGTTCCAGGGACTGGCGGTTGGCCGACATCGACGCCCACGGGTCGCCGCGCCGGGCGAGCCGGTCCGGCACCGTCGCCAGCGTGAGCTCCACAGGGCGGATCGAGGCCAGCTCGTCCCACTCGAACGGCGCCGACACCTGCCCGTGCGCGCTGGCCCGCACGCACCAGGCGCCGAAGACCGTCCGGTGCGGGGCGTTCTGGTTGAAGTCGACGAACACCCTGCTCCCCCGCTCCTCCTTCCACCACGCCGCGGTCACCAGGTCCGGGCGGCGCCGCTCCAGCTCCCGCGCGACCGCCACCGCCGCGGCCCGCACCTGGTAGCCGTCCCACCGCGGCCGCAGCCGCACGTACACGTGGATGCCCCGGTTGCCCGTGGTCTTGGGATGGCTCGCCACGCCCAGCTCGTCGAACAGCGCCTTCGTCTCCGCCGCCGCCTCCTGGATCATCGGGAACGTGACCCCCGGGCTGGGGTCGAGGTCGATGCGCAGCTCGTCGGCGTGCGCCGGGTCGGCCGCGGTGTTCGGCCAGACGTGGAAGCCGAGGCAGCCCATGTTCACCGCCCACAGCACGTGGGCCAGGTCCACGGCCACCAGCGCGTCGGAGGTCGTGCCGTTGGGCGTGGAGACCACGGTCGTCGTCACCCACGGATCGGCCTTCGTCGGCGCCACCCGCTTCTGGAAGAACGACGAGCCCGTGGCGTCGCCGGGGAACCGCTGCAGGAGCACCGGCCGCCCACCCATCGCCGCCAGCAGTGCGTCGCCGACCGCCAGGTAGTACCGGGCCAGGTCGAGCTTCGTGTCCCCGCGCTCCGGGAACACCACCTTGCCGGGGCTGGTGATCCGCACCGCCCGGCCGGCGACCTCGATCACCTCGACGTCATCGCCCCTGGCCACCCGCCGACCATACCCACGCACGCGCTGGTGGAAGGCGCGTCCGGGTGCCTATCGTGAGCGCCGATGAAGCCTCCCGGTCCGAGTGGGTTGCCGCTGCTCGGCGTGCTCCCCGGCCTGGCGCGCGATCCGGCCGGGTTGTGCGCGGCGGCACAGCGGGAGTACGGCCCGGTGGTGCGGCTGCCGGTGCCCAGGGGCGCGGTCTACCTGCTCACCGAGCCCGAGCACATCGAGCACGTCCTGGTGCACCGCAACCGCAACCACTGGAAGGGGCGCCTGTTCAACCGCGCCGACTTCCTGTTCGGCCGCGGGCTGGTGCTGGCCGACGGCGAGCAGTGGCGGCGCCAGCGCCGGCTCATGCAGCCCGCCTTCGGGCAGGAGCGGGTGGCCCGGCTGGTGCCAACGCTGGTCGACGTGATCGAGCGGCGGGCGCAACGCTGGGAGCGGCCCAGCCGCGAAGGCGCCGTGGTCGAGATGGAAGCCGAGATGATGTCGCTGACCCTCGACCTCATCTGCCGGGCCATGTTCACCGTGGGCGTGAGCGACGACGAGCTCGACCGCACCGCCGCGGCGTTCGGCGTGGTGCTCAACCACCTCGGGCTGCGGTTCGCGACGTTCACCTTTCCGGAGTGGGTGCCGATTCCGGGGCAGCGCAGGGCGCGGCGGGCGCTGCGCTTTCTCGACGAGCTGGTGTACCGGATCATCGACGAGCGGGCCGCTGGCAACGGCCCGGCGCCCGACGACCTGCTCGCCATGCTCACCGAGGCGCGCGACGAGGACGGCCGGGTGATGACCCGCCGCGAGCTGCGCGACCAGGTCATCACCGTGCTGTTCGGCGGTTACGAGGCCACCGCCCACTCGATGGCCTGGACGTGGTCGCTCATCGACCGCCACCCGGACGTCGACGCCCGGTTCCGCGCGGAGATCGCGGCCGCCGCCACCGTCGCCGACCTGCCGTACACCCGGCAGATCCTCAACGAGTCGCTGCGCCTCTACCCGCCGTTCTGGGAGGTACTCCGCAGCTCGTACCAGGCCGACGAGATCGGCGGCTACGAGATCCCGGCCAACGCGTCCGTGCTGCTGTGCCCCTTCGTCACCCACCGCCTGCCGCACCTGTGGCCGGACCCGGACGCCTTCCGGCCCGAGCGCTTCGGCGCCGGGGTGCCCGCCGCGCACCGCTACGCCCACTTCCCGTTCGGCGCCGGCCAGCGGCTCTGCATCGGCCAGCACCTGGCGATGCTGGAGATGCAGCTCATCCTCTGGGTGCTCGGCCGCCGCATCCGTCCCCGCCTCGGCTCGCCCGGCCCCGTGCCGCACCGGGCACAGAGCACACTCCGGTCCAAGGCCGGCATCCACATGGTGCTGGAGCCCGCGTAAGCGGATGCGAAACCCCGAGGAGTGGACGATGACCCCACGTTCCGCCGAGCTGCCACCGCTGCCGACCTCGCTGGTGGGCAGCTACGCGCAGCCGGACTGGCTGATCGACCGCGCCAGGCTCGCCGGCCGGTTCCCGCCGCGGGTGCGGGCGCGCGAACTGTGGCGGGTGGCGCCGGAGCACCTCGACCAGGCGCAGGACGACGCCACCCTGCTGGCGGTCCGCGCCCAGGAGGCCGCCGGGCTGGACATCATCACCGACGGGGAGATGCGCCGGGAGAGCTACTCGAACCGCTTCGCCACCGCGCTGGACGGCGTGGACGTCGACAACCCGGGCATCGCGCTGGACCGCAGCGGGCACCCGAACCCGGTGCCCAGGGTGATCGGTCCGATCAGGCGGCGCGGGCCGGTCGAGGTGGACGACGTCGTGTTCCTACGGGCATGCACCGATCGGACGGTCAAGATGACGGTGCCCGGCCCGTTCACCATGTCCCAGCAGGCCCAGAACGACCACTATCCGGACCTCGAGTCGATGGCGATGGGCTATGCCGATGCGGTGAACGCGGAGATCCGCGACCTGTTCGCCGCCGGCGCCGACATCGTGCAGATCGACGAGCCTTACCTGCAGGCCCGGCCCGATGCGGCGCGGGCCTACGGGCTGGCGGCGCTGAACCGCGCGCTGGACGGCATCGACGGCACCACCGCGGTACACCTGTGCTTCGGCTACGCGGCGATCATCCACGACCGTCCGTCCGGGTACTCGTTCCTGCCGGAGCTCGCGGACTGCGCGTGCGACCAGATCTCCATCGAGTCGGCGCAGTCCGGGCTGGATCTCGGCGTGCTCGCCGACCTGTCCGGCAAGACGATCATCCTCGGCGTGTTGGACCTGTCCGACCACGCCGTGGAACCCCCAGCGGTGATCGCCGACCGGGCCCGCGGCGCGTTCGCGTTCACGCCACCGCAGCGGCTGGTGCTCGCCCCGGACTGCGGGATGAAGTACCTGCCCAGAGCCAGCGCCGATGGCAAGCTGCGCGCGATGGCCGCCGCCGCGCGCCAGCTGCGCACCGAACTCGCCGGCGATGCGTGAACCGAGTCGCGATCACCGTCGTACACCGGCCTGGGTGTCAGGAGTCGATGACGCCTGTCCTGCCTCGCCCGGTCGTCGAAAGGTAGATGCATGTCTGAGCACAACCGACGTCACCTGCTTGCCGCCCTCGGGCTGGCGCTGCTGCCGTTGATGGCACTGCTGGCGCCGACCTCCGCCTACGCGGCCGGGGACACCACACCGCCCACCACACCGGCGAACCTTCGGATCGACGCCCTCTCGCACACCTGGGTGACCCTCGCCTGGGACCCGTCGACCGACAACGCCGGCGCACCCATGTACGAAGCAGGAGTCGACGGTGTGAGCCTGTCGAACGTCAGGACCTTCAGCACCTCGCAGGGTTTCGGCGGCCTACAGGCGGGGGTGGCCTACTCGGCGTCGGTGTGGGCGGTCGACCTCGCAGGCAACAGGTCGGCGACCGTGTCGATCAGCTTCACCACGCTGCCTCGGACGCAGCCGCCGCCGAGCGCTCCGACGAACCTGCGGCCGGTGTACGTCGACGGTGCGCTGCACACCATCGCGTGGGATGCGACGCCCAGCGGCTCGCCGGTCTCCTACCAGCTCTTCTCCGGCCCGGACTCGGTGTTCGCCACCTGGGGTACCAGCGTGACCGTCTTCGAGCTGGTGCACCACGCGTATCTGGACCCAGGCAGCACGCACACCTTTACCGTCCAGGCGATCGCCGAGCACAACTACCTGTCCGAGCACAGCGCGCCGCTGTCGGTGACCCTGCCGTGGGTGGTGGTCAGATAGCCCGCCGACACCCGTCGTGCACGGCGCCTCCACTGACGAGCCGCGGGGTGGTCCACGCGTGTGGATGACCGGGTGAAAGCCACCGCTGGCGGCCGGCGACGGCGGCGCGCCATGACCGCGTTCACCGATGCGCTCGGCACAATCGCACCCGCCAGCCAACACCTCATGCCACCCAGGAGCGCACGTGATCCGCCGGCAGAACAGGGGCGACCAGGTCCGCCTCACCTTCGTGCTTCCCAACGACGCCGAGTTCGGTGCCGTCTCGGTCGTCGGAGACTTCAACGAGTGGACGCCGGGCGCGCACCCGCTCGTCAAGCGCAGCAACGGCACCCGCAGCGCCGTCGTGGCCGTCCCGCCCGGCACGGAACTGCGGTTCCGCTACCTGGGCGAGGGTGGGCGCTGGTTCGACGACGAGGACGCCGACGGTCACGACCACCACGGCGGCCTCCTCCGCACCTGACCCCGACCTGACCCGGGTCGCCCGGGGGCGGCGGTTGTTCGGCCGCACGACGCCGCTCCGGCGTGACGGTGCCGCGCGGCGAGGGTAGGTTCGTCGGTGGGGGTGCATCATGTGCGCGCCTTTGATGGACCGGCTGGTCCGGTGGGCGTCGCGGCTGGGTTGCCTGGCCGCGATCGCGGTGGCGGCCGGCTGGCTGCCGGCGGTCGCGGCGGCCCAGGACGACCCGCAGCGGGTGCTGGCGACCACGATCTCCACCGAGATCACCCCGGTGGTGGCCGACCAGATCGCCGACGGCATCGCCCGAGCGAACGACGGCGACTACGTGGCCTACGTCATCGAGCTGGACACCCCTGGCGGGCTGGACACGTCGATGCGCGCCATCGTCGAGAACATCCTGGCCAGCGAGATTCCGGTGATCGTGTACGTCACCCCGGACGGCGCACGAGCCGCGTCGGCCGGCGCGGTGATCGCGTTGGCGTCGCACGTCGCGGTGATGGCGCCGGGCACCTCGATCGGCGCCGCGACGCCGGTGAGCGTCGATGGCGAGGACCTGCAGGCCAAGATCGTCAACGATGCTGCGGCGCACACCGAGTCGCTGGCCAGGCTGCGCGACCGTGACGTCGAGTTCGCGGTGGACATGGTCCGCGAGGGGCGGTCGGCGTCCGCCGACGAGGCCGTCGAGCTGGGCGTGGTCGACGCGAAGGCCGCATCGCTGGACGAGGCGCTGCGAGCGGCCGGCGGCAGGACGGTCGTGGTCGCCGGCGGCGACAGGATCAGCGTTGCGACCGCCGGCGCCGCCGTCGACCGGTTCGAGCTGTCCGCGTTCCGGGTGGTCCTGCAGTTTCTCGCCAACCCGAACATCGCATACCTGCTGATGACGATCGGCACGCTCGGGCTGATCTACGAGCTGGCCTCGCCTGGAGTCGGCGTCGCCGGGACGGCCGGGGCGGTGTGCCTGGTGCTCGGACTGTTCGGCCTGTCGGTGCTGCCGGTGAACGCGGTCGGCATCCTGTTGCTGTTGCTCGCGGCGGCGCTGTTCGTCGCCGAGCTGTTCGTGCCAGGGGTAGCCGGGTTCGCCTTCGGTGGCGCGGTCACGCTCGTGCTGGCCGCCATGTTCCTGTTCGACGAGAGCCAGGGAGTGGCCGTCGACCTGTCGGTGGCGTTGCCGGCCGCCGTGCTGATGGCGGTGCTGGTGATCATCGCGGGGCGGTTCGTGCTGCGGGCACAACGCGGCCCGAGCACGCACTCGGGCAGCGGGCTGCTGCTGGGACGCGTGGCGGCCGCCAGCGACGTGACGGGACACCTCGGGCGGGTCTTCCTGGCAGGCGCCTGGTGGTCGATCCGCAGCGACGGCCGGCCGCTGCGCGAGGAACAACCGGTCCGGGTCACCGAGCTGGACGGGCTCACCCTGGTCGTGGAGCCGCTGCCGATCTCGGACGACGAACCGCCGCAGGACGTCTCGCAGTCGACGGAGAGGTGAACAGGCCATGGACCCAACACTGGTCGGGATCGCGTTCGCGGTCCTGCTCCTGCTGCTCTTGCTGTGGGCGGCCATCAAGGTCGCGCCGGAGTACCAACGTGGGGTGGTCTTCCGGCTCGGCCGCGTCCAGCCCCCCAAGGGCCCCGGCCTGTTCGTGATCATCCCGATCGTCGACCGCCTGGTGCGGGTGGACCTGCGCACCCTCACCACGGACATCCCACCCCAGGACGTGATCACCTCGGACAACGTGACCGTCCGGGTCAACGCCGTGACCTACTTCAACGTGGTCGACCCGGTCCGCTCGGTCGTCGCGATCGAGGACCATCGCCTGGCGACCTCCCAGATCTCCCAGACCACGCTGCGCAGCATCCTCGGCCAGACCAGCCTCGACGACCTGCTGATGAAGCGCACCGAGGTCAACCAGCGGCTGCAGAAGATCATCGACGACGTCACCAACCCGTGGGGCGTCAAGGTCACCCTGGTCGAGGTGAAGGACGTCAACCTGCCGGAGAGCATGCGCCGGGCGATGGCGGCGCAGGCCGAGGCGGAACGCGAGCGGCGCGCCAAGGTCATCCACGCGCTCGGCGAGAAGGAGGCCGCGCAGAACCTGGGCGAGGCGGCCGAAGTGCTCGAGGTGCACCCAGCAGCCATGCAACTGCGCACCCTCGCCGTGCTCGCCGAGGTCGGCGCCGAGCAGAACTCCACGCTGGTCTTCCCGGTGCCCATGGAGCTGCTGCGGCTGCTGGAGACCATGGGAGCCAAGGCCAAGCGAGAGCTGGAGGACCGAACCTAGGCGCGATCCCGCTGCGGATGTCGTGCCCACTGGTGGGCGGTGCCCTGGTGCAGGGCGGCGTAGATGCGGTCGCGCATGGTGTTCGCCTCCCGATCGGACAGGGTCTTCTCGAGATGGCGCAGGACGATCCTGATGAGGACGTTCTTCTGGCCGGCGCGGGCGCCGAGGCGGGCCAGCGCCGGCGCCGGCAGCGTCGCACAGGGGGTTTCCTGCAGGATCTGCACCGACTCCACGCAGGTCGCTTCCTCCCCCAGCGCGGTTCGGACCCGGTCACCGAGGTCCTCGGCGACGTCGCCCGGGTCCACGGCGATGGAGATGTCACGCCGGATCGCGGGCATCGCCGACACCGGGCGGTATGGCCCCAGGTCCGCCAGCTGCGCGGCGATGGCGGGATCTGAGGAGCGCAGCGCCCTGATGTCGGGGATGCCCTTGACCAGCATGAGCATCCGGTCCAGGCCCATGCCCAGCGCGAGTCCGCTCCAGGAGCGGCCCAGTCCGGCGGTGGCCAGGACGCCGGGGTGGGCGAGGCCGCATTCGGCGACCTCGACCCAGTCGCCGTCCCGGCACACGTCCACCTGGCGCCCGGCAAGGGTGTAGGGGTGCCGGCGCGGTTCCCGGCGATCGATCGTGCCGGGCAGCAGCGCGCCGAGCAGCGCAGTGGTCATCTCGTCCAGGTCGACCCCGGCCATCGGCGGCCTGCGGCGGGTGATGCGCCACAGGTCGAGTTGGTGCGGTGTTCCGGTGTGCAGGCGGTCGATGGTGTCGCGGCGGTAGACGATCCCAGGACACACCAGCAGCACGTCGTCGGCGGGATCGTGCGCCAGCGCCCGCAGCGCGGGGGGAACCATCGCGCTGGAGTGGCTGCGCAGCATCCGGCGGTCGTCGACGTACCTGGTGTAGCGCGCGTCGCGGGTGACGGCGGCGCCGTCGTAGCCGAGGTTGTCGTAGTTGTCCTCGATGGTGACGATCCGGTCGCCACGCCACCACCGGACCTCGCAGCCCCACAGGTCCGCCAGCGTGCGCACCGCGCGGTCGACGACGAGTTGGATCGCGTGCGGACCGCCGGCGGGGTCGGTGAGGTCGGGTATGGCCAGGTCGCGGCGGAGTTGATCAGTGGTGAGTCGAGCGGGCATGACGGCCTCCGGGCAGCGGGCGTACGGGGAACGAAAGGCCCTGACCCGCAAGCGCGCTCGACGAGACCGGTCAGCGAATCGGACGTGGCACCAGCCGACCCCTGCGGCGCCCATCGCGGGCCAGGGGGCCGGAAAATCGGCGAGAATCCGCTAGCACGGCCACGGCCGCACCATAGCCGCCGATCGCGCAGCGCACCCGAATTGGACACGCCGACGTCGCCGCGTGTGACGCGTGTCGCATGGCTGATGAATTGCAAATATCGTAAACTCTGCAGATCGCAGGCGTGCAGTTTGACTAGTAGGGATCCGCATGACAGTGACCGCTCCCGGTCTGGACCAGGCACCGACCATCCACCAACGGCTGCTGTCCTGGGTCAACTACGTGGCCGCGCTGACCAATCCCGATCGGGTCGTGTGGTGTGACGGGTCGAACGACGAGTGGCAGCGGTTGACGCAGCGCCTCGTCGACGCCGGAACCTTCGTCCGGTTGGACGCCAAGCCCAACTCGTTCTGGTGCGCGTCGGACCCGTCGGACGTGGCGCGCGTGGAGGAGCGCACGTTCATCTGCTCGGAGAACGAGGCCGACGCGGGCCCCACGAACAACTGGATGGACCCGGCCGAGATGAAGGCCACCATGACCGAGCTGTACCGCGGGTGCATGCGTGGCCGGACGATGTACGTGATCCCGTTCTGCATGGGCCCGCTCACCGCCGAGAAGCCCATGCTCGGCGTCCAGCTCACCGACTCCGAGTACGTCGTGGTCTCCATGCACATCATGACCCGCATGGGCAGCAAGGCGCTCGCCCTCTTCGGCGACGACGCCGGGTTCGTGCCCTGCCTGCATTCCGTCGGCGCTCCGCTGGAGCCGGACGAGCAGGACGTGCCGTGGCCGTGCAACGCGACGAAGTACATCACGCAGTTTCCCGAGGAGCGGACGATCTGGTCCTACGGGTCCGGCTACGGCGGCAACGCGCTGCTCGGCAAGAAGTGCTACTCGCTGCGGATCGCCTCGGCGATGGCCCGTGACGAGGGCTGGCTCGCCGAGCACATGCTGATCCTCAAGCTCATCTCGCCCGAGCAGAAGGTGTACTACATCGCCGCGGCCTTCCCGTCGGCCTGTGGCAAGACCAACCTGGCCATGCTGCAGCCCACGATCCCCGGCTGGAAGGTCGAGACGCTCGGCGACGACATCGCCTGGATGCGGTTCGGCGACGACGGGCGGCTCTACGCCGTCAACCCCGAGAACGGGTTCTTCGGCGTCGCGCCGGGAACCGGGTGGCGCACCAATCCCAATGCCATGCGCACCATCTACCAGGGCAACTCCATCTTCACCAACGTCGCGCGCACCGACGACGGCGACATCTGGTGGGAGGGCTACTCCGCGGCGCCGCCCGCGCGCCTGACCTCCTGGAAGAACACCGAGTGGACCGTCGCCAGCGACGAGCCCAGCTCCCACCCCAACTCCCGCTACTGCACACCCATCGCCCAGTGCCCCATCGCCGCGCCGGAGTGGGACGACCCGAAGGGCGTGCCGATCTCGGCGATCCTGTTCGGCGGCCGCCGGGCCACCACCATCCCGTTGGTCACCGAGTCCTGCGACTGGCAGCACGGCGTGTTCATGGGCGCCACCCTGTCCTCGGAGACCACCGCCGCCGCCACTGGCCAGGTCGGCATGGTCCGCCGCGACCCGATGGCCATGCTGCCGTTCATCGGCTACCACGCCGGCGACTACTTCCGGCATTGGATGGATCTCGGCAAAGCCGCCGACGCGCAGAAGCTGCCCAGGATCTTCTACGTCAACTGGTTCCGCCGCGGCGACACTGTGTTCGATGATGCGGGACACCCGCACCCGGGCCGCTTCCTGTGGCCCGGGTTCGGCGAGAACTCGCGCGTGGTCAAGTGGATCGTCCAACGGATCGAGGGCACGGCGGGCGCGGTCCAGACCCCGATCGGCCACGTGCCCACCGCCGACGACCTCGACCTCGCCGACCTGGCCGACGCACCGCGCGAGGACATCGAGGCCGCGCTGCGCGTCGATCCGGACGAGTGGCGCGCCGAACTGCCGCTCATCGACGAGTGGTTCGACACCATCGGCGACAGGCTGCCCACCACTCTCCGCGACGAACTCGAAGCCCTCGCCAACCGCCTCGGCTGACCCCTCAGGCCCGAACCTGCGTGACGGCTGGCGCCGTCCTCGTAGGATCGCCGGGTGGCCGCCATACCAACGGATGTTGGAGTCGACCGTGCCGTGCCGGTGCTGCGTCGCGTCTTCGGGTACGACTCGTTCCGCACCGGGCAGCGGGAGGTCATAGACCACGTCATCGGTGGCGGTGACGCGCTCGTCCTGATGCCGACCGGCGGCGGCAAGTCGCTGTGCTACCAGATCCCCGCGCTCGTGCGGGACGGCGTCGGCGTCGTGGTGTCACCGCTCATCGCACTCATGCAGGACCAGGTCGACGCGCTGCGTGCGCTCGGCGTGCGAGCGGGCTTCCTCAACTCCACGCAGGGCGTCGACGAGCGCCGCGCGGTCGAGTCCGCGTTCCTCGCCGGTGAGCTCGACCTGCTCTACCTCGCGCCGGAACGGCTGCGGGTCGAGTCGACGATGCGGCTGCTCGACCGCGGCACGATCTCGTTGTTCGCGATCGACGAGGCGCACTGCGTTGCGCAGTGGGGCCACGACTTCCGCCCCGACTACCTCGCCCTGTCCGCGCTGCACGAGCGCTGGCCCACGGTGCCCCGGATCGCGCTGACCGCGACCGCCACCAGGGCCACGCACGCCGAGATCGCCTCCCGGCTGAACCTGGAGGACGCCCTTCACCACGTCGCGAGCTTCGACCGGCCGAACATCCAGTACCGCATCGAACCGAAGAACGAACCGCTGCGGCAGCTGCTGGCGCTGATCCGCACCGAGCACCCCGGCGACGCCGGCATCGTCTACTGCCTGTCGCGGGCCTCGGTCGAGAAGACCGCGGAGTTCCTGGTGGCGAACGGCATCGAGGCGGTGCCGTACCACGCGGGGCTGGACTCGCGCACCCGAGCCGCGAACCAGGCGCGCTTCCTGCGCGAGGACGACCTGATCGTGGTCGCCACGATCGCGTTCGGCATGGGCATCGACAAGCCCGACGTCCGCTTCGTCGCCCACCTCGACCTGCCCAAGTCGGTCGAGGGCTACTACCAGGAGACCGGCCGGGCGGGGCGGGACGGGCTGCCGTCGACCGCGTGGCTGGCGTATGGCCTGCAGGACGTCGTCCAGCAGCGCAAGCTGATCGACACCTCCGAGGGCGACGCCGCCCACCGCCGGCGGCTGGCCACCCACCTGGACGCCATGCTCGCCCTGTGCGAGACCGTCGAGTGCCGGCGGGTGCAGCTGCTCGCCTACTTCGGCCAGCGCGGCACCGCCTGCGGCAACTGCGACACGTGCCTCTCGCCGCCCGAGTCGTGGGACGGCACCATCGCCTCGCAGAAGCTCCTCTCGACCGTGTACCGGCTGGACCGGGAGCGCCGCCAGAAGTTCGGCTCGCTGCATGTGATCGACATCCTGCTCGGCAAGCAGACACCCAAGGTCGCCCAGCACCGCCACGACTCGCTGACGGTCTTCGGCATCGGCACCGAACTGCGCGACGTCGAGTGGCGCGGCGTGATCCGCCAGCTCCTGGCGCAAGGGCTGCTCGCCGTGGAGGGCGACCACGGCACCCTGGTGCTCACCGAGTCGAGTGGCGACGTGCTGTACCGCGGGCGGCAGGTCATGCTGCGGCGCGAGCCGGAGCGGCCGGCGCGAGCCGCCAAATCCCGCAGCGCCACCATTTCGGCCGACCTCCCGGCGGCGGCCGTCCCGGTGTTCGAGCGGCTCCGTGCCTGGCGGGCGGCCACGGCCAAGGAGCAGGGCGTGCCGGCCTACGTGATCTTCCACGACGCGACGCTGCGCCAGATCGCGGCCCGCTCCCCCTCGACCCTGGCCGAACTCGCCACGATCAGCGGCGTCGGCGAGAACAAGCTCGCCAAGTACGGCCAGCAGATCCTCGACACGCTCGGCGCCTGAGCCGTTGCGGTCACCCGCCCTCCCGACGGCCGGCGGTACGCCGCACGGCCGGGCGGAACGCAACTGAATTGTGCGGTCGGGTCGGCTGAACTGGCCGACCCGACCGCACGACCCGCCGGTCAGGTCACCGGGTGTACGCCTGCACCTCCGCGATGCGCACCTGCGTCGCGGCCGGGCTGGCCGTGGCGCAGTCGGTCGCGGCGCGCGGGTCGTTGTCCTGCTCGCCCGCGTAGAGCGGCCCGCCGGTGCACTGGCTGGCGACCACCCGGATGCGCAGGTGGGTCGCCGCCGCCGGCTGCACGTTGAACGAGCGCAGGTTGATCTGCGGCGAGAACGGCCGGAACGCGCCGCCAGGGAAGGCGTCCGACGCGCTGGTGTACACCAGCCGGTAGTCCGAGTCCTGCGTGCAGTCCACCGGGGTCTCGGCGTTGCAGGTCAGGATCTCGAACGAACGCAGCGGGCTGAACGCGTTCTGCGCGCCCACGTCGACATCGCCGGCGATCGCCGGGCGCAGCATCGCGCTGACGTTGACCCGGCGGACGACCTGCGGCCGATCCCCGGCCAGGTCGACGGTGACCTGCTTGCCGGCCACCCCGTCCAGCGAGGCCCAGTTGGTGGCCTCGGTGTCGTCGACTATCCGGTCCAGGTTGACCCCGTCGCCGGACGCGACGGCCCCCGAGGACGCCGACGCCAGGTTGCGCGGCAGGTTCAACGGCAGGTCCTGGGTCCGGCCGGGGACGAACTGCGCGCTGAACTTGCGATGCCCATACCCCTGGCCGACCGCCAGGAGCTGGAACCTGGTGTCGGGCACGATCTGGAAGGTGTCGGGAATCGACGTCGCCGGATCGGTGTCGGCCACCGGCACCGCCCGCGCCTCGTAGTCGCCGACGTAGAGCTTGACGACGGCGCCAAGCGACTCGCCGAGCGGCCGCAGGGTCACGGTCGCGTTGTTGGCGTGGGGCGAGACGAAGCTCGGCGTCGGATCGACGTCGGCCGGACCGCTGGCGGCGTCCCGGCCCATGCCGGACTCGGCGAAGCCGTTCCAGAGGATGTCCTGGTTGGCGCCACCGAAGCGGACCAGGTCGGCCGCGAGCATGTTGTCGCGCATGTCGAGCATGCTGAACTGGTTGGACGCCTGGAGCAGGAACGAGTCGAAGAGCAGCTGCACCCAGCGCCGGTTGCCCGGACACTCGTTGACGTCGACCAGCCCGTCGGCGCAGCTGGCCTGCAGTGCCGGCGTACCCGCGCCGTAGCGGGCCAGGAACGCGGAACGGATCCGCATGTTGGTCGCGCTCCAGATCTCACCGTCCTGGTGCACAGCGGCGCCGACGCGGTCGTAGCCCACGTCGGAGTAGTTGAGCGGGCTGCGGGTCATGTCGTAGTTGCGGATGCCGTTGGTGACGTTGCCGGTGACGTAGCCGCCGGTGATGAACGGGCTCTCGCCCGGCGGCAGGAAGCCGTACTCGACGAGGTACTCGGCGGCGATCATGTCGCTCCAGGACTCGCCCATGGCGCCGCCCTGGAACGAGCCGATGCCGCTGTCCGGCCCGGCAATCATGCGGTTGGTGATGGCGTGGGTGTACTCGTGCCCGATCACCGTCATGTCGTAGTCGCCGTCGACGCACGGCGGGTACGCGCTGCCGGCGATCGGCTGCCAGAGGAACATGTTGGTGGTGGGCATGAGGCCGTCTCGTGGCGTGCCCTGGTTGGCGTTGTTGCGGCTGCCACCGATCGCGTTGGCCTGCGCTCGGCCCTGCTCGGCGTCCCCGCCAAGGCCGTCCGGCCCGAGGTTGACCGCCTGCAGGTTCCACGTCGCCTCGGTGAACCCGAGGTGGTACGCCCAGTCGTGCATGCGGTTGTGCATGACGAACAGGTTGGCGATGGCGGCGTCCGCGTCGTTGCGCTGTGCCGAGGTGAACACCGCCGGATCGCAGCGCGCCTCGTGCCACTGGTCGGTGAACGGGTAGGCGTAGTCGCGGGTCGGGCTCACGGTCGCGTTGGTCGGTGGCGTGCCGGCACCCCAGTTGACGACCGTGTTGGCGGAGTTGCCGCGCGAGGTGAACGTCGGCGCGCCGGTCGCGATGTCGATGTCGTACGCCTGCTCGGTCACCGGATCCACCACGGTGCGTACGCAGTCCGCCGCTGGCGTGAGGCACCAGATCTCGCGCGGGCCCGGGCTCGCCGGCGGCGGCGTCGGGGTGCTCGGGAACACGGCCCAGTTCGGGTTGTCGGAGTCGAAGTCGACGAGGTCCTCGCGGACCAGCACGTCCCCGGTGCGGGCATCGACGTAGGTGGTGAATGCCGTCGGTTCGGCATCGTCGGGCGCGATGAGCGTCACCGCGTACGCCGCGCGCGGTCCCTCCGTTGGCGTTGGCACCGCGACCAGCCGGCTGTCCGGGTTGCCGACCTGGTCGGCGCGCAGGCCCGCGTCGCGGATGGCCGCGTCGACGGCTTCCGCGGCCGAGAGCGTCGCCGCTGCCGGGGCGCGCGTGTCCCGGGAGAGCGAGGAGCTGACGTGCAGCACGCTGCCGCCACTGACCAGAATGGAGACCAGCCCGTCGTACCCGGCCACGAGGTCACCGAAGCGCTGCCGCAGCTGCACGACCGCGCCCGTGCCCATCGGGTACACCAGCAACGTGTCGAGGCCGGCAACGGCCTTCTCGTCGAGCCCGAAGAGGTCGCTGTTCTGGACGAGGTACTGCCGCGCCGCGGTCTGCGGGTCGGCGGCGAGGCCGGTGGCCAGGGCGCCCGCCACCGGGCCGAGCGCATGCGGGGTGCCGAGCGCGTTCCACTGCACCGCACCGCCGGGGACACCCCGCCCCCCGAGCCGGTCGGCCGCCGCCCGCTGGCGCGCACTCGGCGCCGCCACGCCGCCGCGGTTGTCCTTGTCTCGAGGGCCATGGCCCTCGGCGTAGGAGTCGAAGCTTCCGCCGGTGTCGGCTGGTGCCTTCGGCGCGGCGGTCGCCGCTCCTCCTGCCGGGCCAGACAGCACGAGCGCGGCAACGGCGACGAGCGCCAACGTCACCTTCAAACCCGGTCGACGCGTGCGTTTACACCCTGGTCTGTCCACGGGATCCTCCCAATTCCAGGAGCGCTGAATGCGTAGCCTCAGCATGTCAGCGGCCCGCCGAATTGCAATGGACGGAATGCCTCCGGACCTGGGCGCTAGGCGGCGGCGTACGTCTCAGGTCGGCGCTGCCGTGGCCGGCGTACGCCCGGTGACGTAGCCGAATCGTCGGCGCTCGACGGACGACCCGGGCGGCGCGGGCCGGAACCCTCGAATCGTGCCACGAGACGAGGGAGAGACCGATGACGATCATTCGGCAGGAGCACGCCGCCAATGCGCGTGCACGCCTTCCCACCGCCCCCGTCGCCACCGTCGCCGGCACGGGTGGCCGCCGCCATCCGAGGCCTCGCCGGCTCGGCGGGCGGACCCGCAAGGCCTTTCTGGTGCTGCACATCGCGTCCGCGGGCGCCTGGATCGGCATCGACGTGGTGATGGGGGTGCTGATCTTCACGCCGCTGCTGACCAGCGACCCGCAGCTCGCCGCGATCTGCTACCAGGCCCTGGAGATCTTCGCGGTCTGGCCACTCATCGTCACCGGGCTGCTGTGCCTGGCCAGCGGCATGGTGTTGGGGCTGGGCAGCAAGTACGGCCTGGTCAGGTACTGGTGGGTGGCGGTCAAACTGGTGCTGAACCTGGTGCTGGTCACCCTGGTGGTGTTCGCGCTGCGGCCGGGGCTGCCCGCCGCGGCGGAGTACGGCCGGCAGCTGGCGGACGGCCGGGCGGCCGGCGCGGCGCCGAGCGACCTGATCTTCCCGCCGATCGTGTCGACGCTCGCGCTGCTCGTCGCCACGGTGCTGTCGGTGTACAAGCCGTGGGGTCGGATCCGCCGGGTCGTAGCCTGATGCCGATGACATCCGGACCGGTCAGGTCGCTGGTCGGCGACGCCGCCATCGCGCTCGTGCTCGCGGTGTTCGGCGTCGCCGGCACGCTGGCCGCGGACGCGAGCAACGCCGTCGACCGGCCGGTCGACGCGTTCGCGCTGGCGCTGGTGGGTGCCGCCGCGCTGTCGCTGGCTGCGCGGCGCCGGTGGCCGCTGCCGGTGTTCGCCGGCGCCGCCGTGCTGACCGCGCTGTACCTGACGCTCGGATATCCCTATGGGCCGATCTTCTTCCCGTTCCTGGTGGCCGGCTACACGGCCGCCCGCCACCTGCCGCTGTCCAGGTCGGCGCCGGCGGCCGTGGCGGCGCTGGCGATCCTGCTCGTGCACCTGTTCACCCACCAGGCGTCGATACCGGGCCTGCTCGCGCTGGTCCCGGTGTCGGCGTGGGTGGCCGTGCCGTTCGCCATCGGCGTGACCGTGCGGGTCAGCAGGGAGGCGGCGGCCAGGGCACGGGCCGAGGCCGTGCGGCAGCGGGTGGACGCCGAGCGGCTGCGGGTCGCGCAGGAGGTGCACGACGTGGTCGGGCACGGGCTGGCGGCGATCAAGATGCAGGCCGACGTCGCGCTGCACCTGCTCGCCCGCAGGCCCGAGCAGGCCGAGCTGGCGCTGAACGCGATCAGCCGCACCAGCACCGAGGCCCTCGACGAGCTGCGCGCGACGCTGGCTGTGGTCCGGCGGGACGGCTCGGACGGGACCAGGTCCCCCGCGCCCGGCCTGGACCGGCTCGAGGAGCTGCGGCAGCGGATGGCCGATGCCGGGGTGCAGGTCCGCATCGACACCGACGGCGACCCCGGCGAGCTGCCGGCCGCGGTGCAGCTGGCCGGCTACCGGGTGGTACAGGAGTCGCTGACCAACGTGCTGCGGCACGGCGAGGCCAGGATTGCCTCCGTGCGGATCCGTTACGAGACTGGCGCGGTGCACATCGCGGTGTCGAACCCGATCTCCGGCGCGCCCGGGCCGGGCGACGGGCTCGGCATCCCCGGGATGCGCGAGCGCGTCACCTCGCTCGGCGGGCAGTTGACCGCCGGGCCGACGCCGGACGGCCGGTTCGAGGTCACCGCCCGCATCCCGAGGGGCGGTCACCGGTGATCTCGGTGCTCGTCGTCGACGACCAGGACCTGGTCCGCCTCGGGCTGCGCACCCTGATCGAGAGCGAGGACGGCCTGGACTTCGCGGGCGAGGCGGCCGACGGGCTGGCCGCGGTGGCCGCCGCGAAGCGGATCCGGCCCGACGTGGCGCTGATGGACATCCGGATGCCCGGCATCGACGGGATCGAGGCGACCCGCCGGATCAGCGCCGACCCGGAGCTCGACGGCACCAGGATCATCGTGCTGACGACGTTCGAGCTCGACGAGTACGTGTTCGACGCCATCCGCCACGGGGCCAGCGGGTTCCTGCTCAAGGACACCAGACCCGCCGAGCTGCTGAACGCGATCCGGCTGGTGGCCGCCGGCGGCGCGCTGCTGTCGCCGTCGGTGACCCGCAGGGTGATCAGCGAGTTCGCCGCGCGGCCGGCCCGCGTGCCCAAGCCGCACCCGCAGCTGGGCACGCTCACCGAGCGCGAGCTGGAGATCGTGGGCCTGGTCGGCGAGGGGTTGAGCAACGACGAGATCGCCGAACGGCTGTCCGTCAGCCCGGCGACGGCCCGCACCCACGTCAGCCGAGCAATGATCAAGCTCGGCGCGCGGGACAGGGCCCAGCTCGTCGTGTTCGCCTACCAGTCCGGCCTGACCGGCTGACCGCGATTGGACACTTTCGACGAATACCGGCCGGCGGGAACGAAAATCTGCCAACATTCCACGGAAAGAGCGACAATTTCGACGGACTCGCCGGCGTCAAGTCGCGATCATTGCCAGTAGCTTTGGACGGCCCACCGGGCATTCGGCACGACTTGATCGACAATGGGGCGTGCCAGCCGAACCGGCAACTGCGCAGATCAGGGCAGGCGGACGGAAGGTTGACGATTCATCAAGTCCATTCCGTGCGCAGAAAGATCCAATTCTTCATGGTCGCCCTTGACCGTGATCATATCCGCGGGATTCAACAGGCTGGAATTGCGCTTTCGGGCTTTCCAGCGACCGAATGGCCGATGTTTTCGGCCGACAGACCGTGGGACGATCCGCTGATCGGCCCCTTATGCCCAGTCGCCCTGCCTGGGCAAGGTCGATTCCACGGGAGGTACGGGATGTCAGTCAACGATGCTGAACAAACGGAGCGAGGGGTCAGCAGACGCGGTTTCCTCGCCGGAGTGGGAGCCGGTGCAGCGGCCGGCGTACTCACCCTGAACAACATCGAAGCGCTCGCCGAGACAGTCGAGGGGCCGGTCGCGACTGCGGCCCCGGACCCCAGGTTCAGCCGGATATTCCAGCTTCCGGCATTCGCAAACCCGACGTCGACGAGCGTCAAGAACGCGATGAACGACATCGGCAAGGTGGGCGGGCTGCTCGACGCGAGAGACCCGCTCGCCGAGGGCCCGGTCCGGCTGATCACCAACCCGGAGCTCAGTCCGAGAAACGTCGACCAGAACGTGGCCAACATGACCGCGGGCACCACGTTCGTCGGGCAGTTCCTCGACCACGACATCACATTCGACAACACCTCGCGCCTCGCCGTGGTGACCGAGCCGACGCAGACCCCCAACACCCGCGACCCCAGGCTCGACCTCGACTCGGTGTACGGCGGCGGGCCGTCGGTCAGCCCGCACCTCTACCTGTCCTCGGACCCGGCGAAGTTCTTCGTCAGCAGCGGCGGGATATTCGAGGACCTGCCGCGCTACAGCGGCAGCCTGCGCGCGGCCATCGCCGACCCGCGCAACGACGAGAACGTCATGATCGCCGGCCTGCACGCCGCGTTCCTGCTGGCCCACAACCGGACCGTGGACCACCGCAGGGCCAACGGCCTGCCAGGCGACGTGTGGTTCTACTCGCGGCGCACGATCATCCACCACTGGCAGTGGATCGTGGTGAAGGAGTTCCTGCCGCAGATCGTCGGGCAGGCGCTGATCAACGACATCTTCGCCAACGGCCGGCGGTGGTACCGGTTCACTCGTCCCACGATGCCGGTCGAGTTCCAGACCGGCACCTACCGGATGGGGCACAGCCTGGTCCGCCCGTCGTACCGGGCGAACCGCAACGGCGACCCCAACGGCAACCCCGCGACGGGCGCGCCGGCGTTCTTCGGGTTCGTCTTCGACCCGGCCGGCCAGGGCCAGGCCGACCCGGTCGACCTGCGCGGCGGGGCCCGCGCACGCCGGCGGTTCATCGGCTGGGAGACGTTCTTCGACTTCGGCGGCATCCAGACCCAGCACGTGCGGCCGAACAAGCTGCTCGACACGAACATCTCGACGCCGCTGTTCCAGTTGCCGCTGGCGGCCATCCCCAGCGGCGACGCGCCGATCTCGCTGGCGCAACGAAACCTGCTGCGGCACCTGACCTGGTCGCTGCCGTCCGGTCAGCGGATCGCATCGGCCACCGGGGCCCCGATCCTCGGGTCCAGCTACTTCCCCGAGCTGCGCCCGTACGGTCTCGGCCTGGATGCCAGCACCCCGCTGTGGTACTACATCCTGCGCGAGGCCAGCGTCTTCAACAACGGCGTGCGGCTCGGGCCGGTGGGCGGTCGGATCGTCGCCGAGACGATCATCGGATTGCTGCAGCTCGACGAGTTCTCCTACCTCAACACCGGGTTCCAGCCGACGCTGCCGAGCCAGACGCCCGGCACGTTCAAGATCACCGACCTGCTGCGGTGGGCGCGCGTCGACCCGGCCAGCCGCAACCTGGTGCTCCCCCCTCCACCCTGAGCACGACCGCGCCGGCCCACCACCCCCCACGGTGGTGGGCCGGCGCGCGCCGGCTTCAGCCAGGAGGCAGGACGGCGTCGCCCTTCCTGAAGTTCCTGCCGCCCCCGTCGGGCCTGTAGTTGTTCTCGACATTGCCGGCGGCGTCCACCGAGAACCAATGGACCCTGGTCCCCACTGGAATGGTCAGTGTCTCCCCGCCCTCGCGGATGCCCGCGGAGGCGTAAAGGGTGGACGCATAGGTCGGCGCGCTGCCGTCCAGCATGTAGAAAACCGCCGCTGGCTCGGTGGCCTGGAAGGTCACGTCCACCATCCCCGGCGTCGAGCTGGCGGTGACCGACAGCGTGCTCTCCGGCCGGGTGTTGTCCTTGTCGAAGTCGTGCGCGACGCGCATTAGCTCGACAAGGCCGTTGGCGAACTCCATCGTCTCGTCGTGCGCCTCGGGCCATTGGGGCTGGAAGGACGTGCCGACCTCGAAGTTCCAGGCGTAGATGCCGTACTTGTACCACAACATGTCGCCCGAGTTACCCGCTGCCGAGTACAGCACGTCGGAGATCGGTCCGGTGCGCGCCGGCGTGACCGCCAGGTTTCGGTGCCGCTTGATCGAGGTCAGGATCCGCGACGAGGCACCCCAGAAGAACGATTCTTCGGCGAGCGTCGGCCGTGGCGCCGAGACGCGGCCGGGCAGTGCGTACGACCCCGGTGACCACATGAAGTAGTTGCCCGAGGAGTGCAGGTTCATCGAGAACCGGATGTTCGGGCGCGCGGCCAGCCAGTCGAGGTTCCTGTTCTCCGGCTCCGACAGTTCACTCGGCCCCGCGTAGGTGCCGCTCGTGCAACTCGCCGAGGCGCCCGAGTAGCCGTCGAACATGCTGTATTCGGTGTAGTTGCGATTGTTGTCCACGCCCCATGCATCCCGGCCGAGGAAGTCGGCCGGTCCGGTCAGCGGGCAGTGGTTGGTCATGCTCTTGCGTTGCGAATTGAAGTCGTAGAACGAGTAGTGGCCACCGTCGGGGTTGATCGACGGCGCGATCCAGATGTCGAGGTTGTTCAGCAGCTGCTTGGTCCGGCCGTCGTGCGCGTAGTTACGGAGCAGGCGCTCGGCCGTCTCGATGGTGACCAGCGGCGGCACCCACTCCCGTGCGTGCTCCTGCGCGTAGGCGAGAACGCCCAGCTTCGACCCGTCCCGGTACTTGCCGATGCGGATCGCGTACACCGGATGCGGATCGCGCGACACCGCGCCCGGCGCGCTCAGGTCGTCGCGGAGTAGCGTCCGGGGGGCGGGAGCGACCACGCCGGCGCCGGCGTTGCCGCGGTAGGTGTACGCCCGGACCAGCGACCCGGCGTTGGCGTTCAGCGCCGCGGCGACCTGGGCCGCAGTGCTCGTCGCCGCGCCGGCGGCGTCCGTGGCCAGGCTCACCTGGATGTCGTTGCCCGTCACCACCACCGACAGCGCCTGGTCGGCCGCACCGGGGTTGACGATCTCCACGGAGATGTCGTTGCCCCCCTCGTGACCCCAGGCCAGCGAGTCGACCGCGACCCGGCTGGCGCTCGCGCTGCCGAACACCGCCTGGGCATGGCGCCGGTAGCCGTTGGTCTTGTACGGCAGCTCGACGATCTCGGCCAGGTCCGGGAACTCGGCGGCCAGCTGGTGGATCCGCCCGTACAGCTCGGTCGGCGTCAGATAGCTGGTGACGAAGTCCTTCTGGTATCCGGGGCCCTCTGGGTCGGTCTCCGGGATGGGCAGCCACTCCTGCACCCTCGCGACGGCGGTGTCGCCGGACGGGCTCGTGATGCGGATGTGGTCGGGGCGCGTCGTCACCAGCGAGGCGCCACGGTGGTACAAGTAGACGCCCGCGTCGACGAAGCGGGAGATGTTCTGCGTACCGCCGGAGCCGAGCTCCGTCCCCGGGCCGCTGTCCCGCTCCACGGTGAGCGGGTTGGTGGCGGTCTGGCCATTTGCCCACTTGGCCTCGACGGACAGCACCTGGTTGGTTCCCGACGTGTAGTAGTCCGCACGAACGATCTTGACGTCGGACACGTCCGGCGCGGTCGCCACCGCGGCGGCGAACTCCTGGTTCTCCGCAATGTGCTCCGCGATGGTCTGCTCGCGCTCGTCGATGCGCGCCGTGGCGTCATCGGGGCGGTACAGGACGTCGCCCAGCGTGAAGCCGGCTGCCTGCAGCGATGCCGCCTCGGTCGGCGTGATCACCGCGTGCACTACCACTCCGCTTTCCGACCGTGAGATGTGGTGATCGAGGTCCACGCCGGTGGCGACCAGTTCGTCCAGTTGCTCGTTGCCGGTGAGCAGTACCTCGATGACGCTCGCCTGCTCCCCCGCCACCCGGCCGAGGTCGAGGCCGGGGTTCGGCGTGATCACCTCCGGCCCGACGGCCGAGGCCGGGCTGACGACGAGAATGGCGGCGAAGGCCGCGGCAATCAGGACGGGAAGGCGGCGTCGCCACCGGGGATCATGGGAGTGGGACATCAGGTCGTCCACCCTTCTGCGCGCGGTTCTCCTCGTGAGACGAGACGTCGGTGTGAGGTGCCCGATGAGGGCTTGCCAAAGGGCCGGGCTCGGTTGCGATTGCGGCTGGTGAACTGCACCGCCACGGACGCCATGGAACATGAGTTGGAAGCTCCTGACAATCCCCGCGGTACGTCCGACCTCGTCCGACAACGACGACCGCCACCGCCGCTTCCGTCGACAATGCGGCTCGCGGCCGCGCGCTCGCCTCGGCCGGACAGCACCCGAAGGAGGTCGCCATGAACGGCCCTTGCACCCCACCCGACGGGACGCGCACCGTTTTCAGCCGCCGGCAGGCACTCACCAGGGGAATGGCCGTCAGCACCATGGTCGCCGCCGGCGTGGCCGGCCTGCGCCCGATGGAGGCCGTGGCCGGGCCGCACGGCGACCCCTACTCGATCATCGGCACGAACCCCGGCTGGCCGATGCGGTACCGGACGAGCTACCAGACCTCGGGCGGGCGCACCATAGGTCTGCACAGCACGGCACCGAACCAGACCTTCCTGTTCGACCCGTACTTCCACTCGACGTGCGACTCGTGGGCGAACTACTTCCACTCGATGTCGGTGCAGCACTTCTCGTCGACGATCAGGCTCGCCTGGGTGGGCACCGCCGGCGTCGGCGGATACAAGCCCGGCAGCAACCACCACACCGGCAACGCCTTCGACCTCACCGCGATGTACTACAACAACGGCGGTTACATCGACTGCTACTTCTCCCACCAGTCCTACGCACCGGTGACCCACCAGCGCTGGTACATCGGGCTGGCCTGGTCCGGCCGCCGCTTCTTCCCCGAGCTGGGAATCGTCGGCACCGGCGGAGGACACGACAACCACATCCACCTGGGCCGATACAAGAACAACTCGTCGTCGATCCTGCTCAGCCGCACCACGTGGGACACCTGGCTGGTGCAGCGCACCTGCAAGGTGATGATGCTGGCCAACATCGCCCTGGACGGCCAGTGGGGGTCGCAGACCGAGAGCCACTACCGGACCCTGATGGGCCGCCTCGGCCTCAGCGGCTACGACCCCTTCACCAACGCCAGCCACCTGCGCACCATGGCCGACCGCATCGTCGCCCGTGGCCTCGCCGGTCTCACCATCTGACCGGCCGGCAGCTGGACGCCGGCACGGCCCCAAGATCTGCCGCCGGGCCGGCGTCCGTCAGCCTTGGTTACGGGAGCACGATGTAGCCCCAGCCGCGGTATGGCAGGCCGGTTCCGGTGCAGGTCGCGGCCGATGTGCCGTTGCCGGTGACGATGTTGCCCTGGGGGTAGACGAACATCGGCCATTCCTCGCCACACGTAACCTCGACCTTCCACCGCTGGGTCGCGGGCCGGTTCGTGCAGGTTATCGAGAAGGACTGGGAGTCGGGACGGAGCAGGTCGCAGTCCTCGGGGATCGTGCCACCGTCGTAGATCGTGCCGATTCCGGTGTCACTGATGTTGCCGCCGACACTGGAACTGGTCAGGCGGATCCGCAGGGTTTCGTTGGGCTCGGCGACGCCGTCGTTCACCAGCGGGATGGTGCTGGTCCAGCCCACCCCCCAGTTCGCCGGAATCGTGACCGTTCCGGTGGTCGGCCCGGTGTAGTCGGCGCCGGCCGTCGCGGTGATGTCCTCGATCTGGTAGGTGAGGGTGATCGCGGTGTTCTTCGGGGCGTTCGCGACCGTGATCTGGGCCCGCAACCCACCGCTGAATGTGCCGCACGGGAATGGCGGGGTGTCGGAGCACTGCTTGTAGTACTCGATGCCCGAGGAATCCCAGACGGTGAACACGGCGCGGTTCGCCGCCTGCGCGGCCGGCGATATACCGAGCGCGATCAGCGCGGCGGTTACGGCCACCATCAGTACTCGGAAGATGCTTCGCACACTCCACTCCTTCGAGACGACGAGTCGGGGTGAGCCGAGCCTGCCATCGAAGTCATGCGCGGCCGACGAATCCCGAACATTTCCGAACACCGGCGCCCACCAGTCAGGTGCGTCCACGCATCAAACGGGCGCCGGCGGCCTCTGCCAAGTGCCGACCGCGCACGCGGTCAACCCGGCCGTCCGGAACCGAAGAAGCCGCCGGCACGAGCCGGCAACTGAGGAGGAGCGATGCGGCAGGCACAGGAACACGTCGAACGGATTCTGGACGAGGAGTCCGACCAGCGGATCGGGGTAGTCGTCCAGATGGGCACGCCGAACCTCACCGAGGCCGGCGTCGCGGCCGCGATCGAGGAAATCGCCGACCAGTACTTCGCGACGAGCACCCGCGAGGTGTTACCCGAAGTGGTGCGGGTGGCGCGCGCGGCGGCTCTCGGGGTGGGCGCCCACGGGGGCGGCGTGCCCGCAGTTCGTCCGCGGGCGTCGCGGGCGGTGACGGCGCCGCCGGCGCCCTCCGTGGACCGGCTACGCCGGGAGAACGAGGCCGCGCTGGAGCCGTTGGTCGCCAGCGAACCTGGCCGCCGCTGCCGGGCCGAGGGGCCGGGCAAGCTGGCGGCGCTGTGGGCGGCTCGCAGTGTCTATCTCGAGTTGGACCGCGACGACCTCGCCCGCCTGCCCGTCGAGGTGCCCGGCATCCGCGCCGTCGACCGCAACTGGACGTTCCACGTTCCGCCGGTCGCGACCGCGCGCGAGCTGCCCGATTCCGTCCTGGAGAACTCCACCGCCTCGTGGGGCCTGTTGACGTCCGGCGCGCTGGCGGTCTGGGGCGCGTACGGCGCGCGGGGCTCGGGAACGCTCATCGGGGTGCTGGACACCGGGGTCGACGCCACCCATCCCGACCTGCAGGGCAAGATCAAGCACTGGGCGGAGTTCACCGCGAACGGCGAGGTGGTCGCCGGCTCCCAACCGCACGACACCGATCGGCACGGCACACACGTCTGCGGCACGATCGCCGGAGGCAACAGCAGCGGCCAGTGGATCGGCATGGCCCCCGACGCCGACCTGGCGGTAGGCATGGTCTTGAGCGGCGGCACCGGCACGAGCAGCCAGGTACTCGCCGGCATCGGCTGGGCGATCCAGCAGGGTGTCGATGTGCTCAGCATGTCGCTCAGCTCCCCGGTGTTCGGCCACGTGAGCCCGGCCAGCTACACCGAGGCCTTCCTCACCTGCCTTCGGGCCGGCATCCCCGTCGTCGCGGCCATCGGCAACCGCGGCGAGCAGACCGGCGCGTCGACCGGCAGCGACGTCTTCGCCTACGCGGTCGGCGCCACCGACCACCGTGACCTTCCGGCCGGCTTCAGCGGCGGCCACACCCAGGCCTGGGACCCGCCCGGCGACCGGCCGCCCGTCTACTACACCAAACCCGACGTGAGCGCGCCCGGCGTCGGGATAGTCTCCGCGATCCCCGGCGCCTCATGGGCCGCGTTCAATGGCACGTCCATGGCCACCCCACACGTCGCCGGCGCCATGGCCCTCCTCCTCAGCGCCGTACCCGAGATCAGGGACGAGCTGAGTGGGATCCAACGAACCCTCTTCCTCCAGAAGATGATCTCGGGCTCGGCGGACGACCTCGGCGAAGCCGGCCACGACGCCCGCTACGGCCTCGGCCGGCTCAACGTCCTCCGCGCGATCGCCCTCGCCAGACAACCGTCTGCCTAGGCCGTATCCCGGGGACTCCGCGGCCTTCGCGGCCTTCGCGGGCGGAGGAGCGTGCCGGATCAGTCGCGGGGTTCGGTGAGGCCGAGGTCGGCGGCGAGGCGGAGGTTGACCGGCCAGGAGCCGCGGTCGTGGTTGCACAGCACGACGATCGTGGTGGCCGCGCCGGGGTGGTGCGCCACGACGGCGGACACGCCGGGGTCGAGCCCGTTGTGCCCGAGCACGGCCAGCTCGCCGCCGGCATACCCCATTTCCAGGCCGTAGCCGTACCGGTCCGTGCTGGCCGTGCGGCCGCACTGCGGGAAGGTCATCGCCCTGAACGTCTCCGGCGACACCAGGGCGCCGCCCACCAGCGCGTCGACCAGCCGGGCCAGGTCGGTGGTCGTGGTGACCAGGCCGCCGTCCGGCATGCCGCCGGCCGGCACGCTGAACACATTGGCCCGCCACGACTCGAACGGCACGCCATCCTCGTGCAGGTAGCCGGTGGCCAACCTGGGCGGGTCCGCGTCGCGCTGGTCGAACCCGGAGTCACCCATGCCGGCCGGCGTCAGCACCTCCCCCGCCGCGGCCTCGGCGTACGGCCTGCCGGTGACGGCCTCGATCATCAGACCGACCAGGACGTAGTTGGCGTCGGCGTAGGAGTAGCGCTCCCCCGGCTTCGCCTTCGCCGGCAGGTCGCGGAACAGCGGCAGCAGGTCGGCCGGCCGCCGCGCCCGCTGGCACGGCACCCGATCCCAGTTCGAGGTGAACGACTCCGGCGTCTGGTCCTCGTCGTCGTGGTAGTTCGGCAGCCCGGAGGTGTGTGACAGCAGATGGTGCAGCGTGTGCTCGCCGGTCAGCGCGGACGTGTGGTGCTCGACCGGCAGCACCTCCACCAGCGGCCGGTCCAACCGCACCAGACCGCGCTCCACCAGCCGCAGTGCGGTCGTGGCCGTGACCATCTTCGTCACCGAAGCGACCAGGAACCGGGTCGACTCCGTCACCGGCATCCCGTGCCCACGGTGCGCGACCCCACCCGCGTATGAGAACACCGGCCGACCGTCGCGCCACACCAGCGCGGCGCCACTGAACTCGTGCGCCGCCACCCGCGCATCGAGCCACTCGCGAAGCGAGTCCGTGTCCATGGCACCATGCAACCAGAGCAGGCCCCTCGCACTGGCACGAATATCCAGGCCCGGACCAAACCAACTCCGGCGGCCGGGCCGTGGCCGGCGGCTACTCCGGCTCCGGTGCACCCAACCCGACGGCACACTCATGCGTCCATCACATGGCAGTCATCCCCATCCGGCGAGCGCAGTCCGGCGGCGCAGTCCGGCGGCCATCCATGATCGGGCACGGCGATTCGGCAGGAGACAGGTGATGGATCACCCCCGGGACGGCGGGATGTACCAGCCGGCAGCCGGCGGCTTTCGTCCGGTGGCCGGCGCACCGGCGCCGCCACCGGCCTACCGGCAGCAGGGCGGGCGACCACAGCGCACGCGGGCGATGCCGATCCCGCCAGGCCAGCAACCACCGCCGCCGCACCGGTACCCACCGGCCGGTCAGCGACCGTACCCGCCGGCACGCCCCCGGCGTCGGCGGCCGGGCCGCGTCGTCCTCACCCTGCTCGCGGTGCTCCTGCTGCTCGTCGGCGGGATCTGGATCTACCTCGACGTCGCCATCAACCGGGTCGACGCGCCCAGCGACTACGACGGCCGGCCGGCCGCTGGCCAGGGCACGAACTGGCTCATCGTCGGCTCGGACTCCAGGGAAGGGCTCGACGCGCAGGCACAGGAGCGGCTGAGAACCGGCGACACGGCCGGCAAGCGCACCGACACCATCATGATCGCGCACCTGCCCGACAACGAGACCACGCCGACGCTGCTGAGCATCCCGCGCGACCTCGAGGTGGACATCCCCGGCAAGGGCCGGAACAGGGTCAACGCGGCGTTCGCACTCGGCGGGGCGCCGCTGCTGGCGCGGACCGTCGAACAGTTCACCGGCCTGCGGATGGATCACTACGCCGAGATCGGATTCGGCGGCTTCGCCAACATGGTCGACGCGATCGGCGGCGTCGAGCTCGACATCGAGACCGCCATCCACGACAACGAGACCGGCGCGACCATCCCGGCGGGCCGCCAGAAGCTGGACGGCGCCGCAGCCCTGGCGTTCGTCCGCACCCGGAAGAGCGACGCGACGCCACGCTCCGACCTCGACCGCGTGGTGAACCAGCGGAAGTTCATCGGCGCGTTCGCCAGCGAGGTCGCCAGCCCTGGCACGCTGCTGAACCCGTTGCACCTCTTCCCGCTGATCGGCGCCATCCCGGACGCCCTCACCATCGGCTCCAGCGACCACCTACACCACGTGGCCAGCCTCGGCTGGTCGTTGCGCGGGATCTCCGGTGACCGCGTGGTCACCGGCACGATCCCGGTCACCTCCGGGTCGGCTCAACGAATGGACCAGGCCAAGGCGGACCGGCTGTTCGACGCGTTACGCACCGACAAGCCGGTCACCAACGACATGCTCTTCCTCTAGGGAAACACCGCAGGGAAAGCTGACCCCGAGCCCGACGAGCATGACCTTCCACCCGCAGCCGGGCGATCGGGGACAATGACGCGATGGCAGATGAGCACCACGAGGCCGACACGTTCCGAGGTGCCCGGTTCACCGGTGCCGACTTCACCGGCGCAGCCTTCCGCGACTGCGACCTGCGAAGGTTGAAGATCGTCGACTCGTGGCTCATCGACGTGAACGTCTCCGGGCTCATCGGCAACTTCGTCGTGAACGACGTCGACGTCACAGCGTTCGTGGAGGCCGAGCTCGACCGGCGACACCCCGAGCGGTTGCAGCTCCGGGAGATGCGGACGGCGGACGACTACCGCGCGATGTGGACCACGCTCGAACACCTCTGGTCAGACACGGTCGCCCGCGCGCGGCGACTGCCCGAGCTGGCGCGGCACGAGCGGGTCGACGACGAGTGGTCGTTCGTCGAGACGCTGCGCCACCTGGTGTTCGCCACCGACGCTTGGGCCAGTCGAACGGTGCTCGACGATCCGATGCCATACGACCCGCTTGGCTACCCGCACAGCTCGTCGCCACCCGCGCACACGGCGCCGATCGGCATCGACCTCGACGCGCGGCCGTCGTTCGACGAGGTGATGGAGGTACGGGCCGATCGCATGGCCGTGATGCGCCGCATCGTCGACGGGCTGACCGACGACGAGCTCGAGCGGCTGTGCACACGCTCCCCCGGCCCTGGCTATCCCGAGGAGCCGCGCACGGTCGGGCGCTGCTTGCGCGTCGTGATGAAGGAGGAGTGCGAGCACCACCGGTACGCCGTGCGCGACCTCGCGGTGCTGGAAGCGCGGACCTGAACCCACGAACGCGCGGTGATTGCCGGTCGCCGCACCCCGCCATGGTCACCCGGTAGCATCGGGCTGGCCCGGCGGCGGCCAGGACGCGGTCGGCGGCGGCTTGGAGGGTGTCCTTGTCGGCGATCTCCGCGTCCGGCAGGGCGTCTCTGGCAGGAGGTCCTCCATCAGTCGCAGCGGGCGGTATGCCAGGCCGAGGCATCCCCACACGATCAGCGTTGCGCCGGCGCACACCAGCAGCAGCCCGATACCGCGACCCGGTCCGACGCCGAGCACAGCGCCGACGGTGCCGGTGAGCTGGCCCCGCTGCCGGCCAGCGGCGCCTCGTGCGCGCGATCGGTGACCACCAGCGGGGTGCGGGCGTCGTCCATGATCAGCTCAATGCGTTCCGCGGGGTATGCCGGGTCGAGCGGCAGGTACCCGGCACCGGCGCGCAGCACGGGCGGCCACGAGTGCGTGGATCGGCGCGGTGGGGTCGAGCGCGGGCAAGTTCGACGGTGCCATCAACTCTCCAGACAACAGGCAGCGCCGCCGCAAGATGTGCCTCGGCGACGCTGTCTTGATGAACAATCTTCGGCACCAGATACACAGAGCGACTGACACGCTCTCACACCGGCGGAGCGGACGAAAGACACGGTGCATCGCGGCGCTAACAAACCGCTCGCCAGCCGGTGTGGGTAGCGCTGCGTGGACTGGGTACCTCCCTGGGGAGGAGGACGGATGCGCGCGCTCACGGTACGACCGCTCGATGCGCAGGCGCGGGTGTGCGAGGTGCCGGATCCGGAGCCAGGTGACGGCGAGCTGCTGGTGCGGGGTCTGGCGGTCGGGGTGTGCGGCACCGACCGGGAGATCGTCTCCGGGCAGTACGGGTGGGCACCGCCGGGCCGCGACCGGTTGGTGCTCGGGCACGAGTCGCTCGGCCGGGTCAGCCGGGCGCCGGCGGGCAGCGGATTCGCCGAGGGCGACCTGATCGTCGGGGTGGTGCGCCGGCCCGATCCGGTGCCGTGCGGCGCCTGCCGGTTCGGCGAGTTCGACATGTGCCGCAACGGCCGCTACACCGAGCGCGGCATCAAGGAGCTCGACGGCTACGCGAGCGAGCTGTGGACCGTCGAGCCGGACTACGCGGTGCGCCTGGACCCGGCTCTCGACTCGGCCGGAGTGCTGCTGGAGCCGGCCTCGGTGGTCGCCAAGGCGTGGGAACAGGTCGAGCGCGTCGGCCTGCGGTCCTGGTTCGAGCCGCGGCGGGTGCTGGTCACCGGGGCCGGGCCGATCGGGCTGCTGGCCGCCCTGCTCGGGGTGCAGCGCGGCCTGG
>Ga0299913_10000244_pt1 | contig 31225 bp, 32 predicted proteins | sample RVTome_9_FD_201360 | JGI IMG/M metagenome (GOLD analysis project Ga0299913, IMG submission 201360) | Soil microbial communities from uranium-contaminated site in the Upper Colorado River Basin, Wyoming, United States - RVT155D38 (version 2) ... | reverse complement strand
GATCCTGCCGGCCGCGCTCGTCCCGGCGGTGGGACTGCCGGTCACGGTGGGTGTGCGGCCGGACCTCGGCTGGGATGTGGTGCCGCTGTTCGTCGCGGCGGGCTTTCTGGTGACGTTCCTGTTCGCCTTGTTGTTCGGCCGTCGCCGGGGGATCGTCCAGGGCGCCGGCACGACCGTGCTCGCCGGTCTGATCGTCGGCCTGGGCGCGGCGAGCCTGGTCCTGCTGCGAGGGCTTCCCGGCGGCTTCCGCTGGGTGCTGGCCTTCGGCCTGATCGCCGCCGCCGCCGATCTCGGCGGCCCGGTCGTCTCCGCGTTGCGGGCGCGCCGTGGCAGCGATCACCCGGGTGAGGGCGGCCTCGCCGCCGGCGTTCTGGCCGCTGTGGTCACCGCTGCGGTGTTGCTGCTGGCGCTGCGCCCGACGCTGTCGCCGCCGGTCGCCGGCCTGCTGACCCTGATCGCCTTGACCGCGACACTGGGCGCGGCCGATCTGCACCGCGGCCTCGTGGCCGAGGCCGACATCGAGGCGCCGCTCGACCGCTCCCGCCTGGGGGACGGCGTCGTGTTCGGGCTGCTCGACGGCCTGCTCATCGGCGCGCCGATCGCGTACATCCTGGCCCGGTCGGCGGTCCTGTAGGACGGCTGGACATCAGGTAAACACTGTTTACACTGGCAATTCGACCCAGTGCGGGCAGGTTTTCACTGATCAGACGTTGTCATGGGGAAAACCTGGCGGCTACAACCATGAGCACGCCCGATCTGCGAGGACCCGTCCATGAGCACCGTCGCATCGCTGAGCACCGAGCGCCCGCTGCGGCGGCGCGCGGGCGTCAGCGTGGCGCGTGCACTCGGCTCCTCCACGCGCGCGGGGATCTACCGCCACCTCCAGCAGGCCGCCGCGGCGCTGACGGTGCGCGACGTGGCGGCTGCCTTCGAACTGCATCCCAACGTGGCGCGTACGCATCTGGAGACGCTCGCGGACGCGGGGCTGGTGGTGGTGGGCCGCCGCAAGCACCCTGCCGGCGGCCGTCCGGCGAAGCTGTACCTCGCCCGCGACGAGAGCGAGGTCGCGCTCGACGAGGCCGAGGCTGCCCCGGGTCCCGTGGCGTCGCAGGCGCCTGCCCTGCTCGTGCGGCTCCTCGCCACGCTGCTCGATGAACCAAACCGGGGCAGTGGCCCCGCACAGCTCGCGCGGGCGCACGAGACCGCCGCGGTCGAGGGCCGCCGCCTGGTCGGCGGCATCGGGGAGCGCGACCAGGCCGACGGCATCGAGGCGGCCGGCCAGACCGCCGTCCGGGCGCTGGTGCCGTTCGCCCCGGAGGCGCGGGTCGCCAAGGCGGGTGCGGACTGGGTCGAGATGGCCGGCCTGCGAGGGATGTTCCGCTTGCTGTCGGCCACACGGCCGGAACTGGCCGACGTCCTGGAGCGCGGCTTGCTGGCGGGCGCCTTCGCCGCCGCGGGCGTGCCGGTCACGATCGCTGACGGTGGTCCGGCGGCGGGCGGCGGACTGCTGTGGCGGGTCCGGGCGGTGCAGGCCGTGGCGAATCGCTCGTCGCTTGAGCCCACGGCGCGGATCGACACGCGCGGGCTGCAGCGCGAGGCGGGCGTGGTCAAGGCGATGCGGTCGATCACCTCGCTGCGCCCCGGCGAGGCGCTGGAGGTGCTGGCGGAAGGGCCCGGCTCGCCGGCGGCCTTCGCGCGCTGGGCCGATCGCGCGGGCCACGAGCTGCTGGGCGTCGAGCGTGCGGTGGACTCCACGGGCCGCCCCGCCATCCGGCTCCTGATCCGCAAGGGGTCCTCATGAAGACGGCGCTGTTGCTGTCGGCGGCCGCCGAGGCGGACCTCGAGCTCGCGCGCGCGTGGGCGGCGGCGGGCGACGAGGTGCAGGTGGTCCTGCTGGACACCGCCGCGGGCATCGCACGCGCCGGGCATACGCTGCACGACTCGCTGCGACGAGTCCTCGCGGCCGGCGTCACGGTCGTCGCGCACGACGATGCGCTGCGCCGCCGCGCGATCGACGCCGCTTCGCTGGCGGACGGCGTGAAGGTCGCCGACATGGACGAGATCGCCGACTTGGTCGCTGAGGGCGCCCAGCGGGTGGTGTGGCTGTGAGCCGCCATGTCGCGCTGGTTTTGACCTCGGCCGTCGCCGGGGAACGCGCCGCGACGGCGCTGAAGCTGGCCGAGCGCCTGCTCGCGCGCGGTCATCGCGTGAGCGTCTTCGCGCACGGGCAGGGCGTGGGGCTGACCGCCGGGACCGACGACCATGCCGCGGCGGCCGCGGGACTGCTGCGCCGGGGCGTGCACGGCGGCACGCTCGACTGGGTCGTGGACGGCCAGGCCGCCGCACGGCTCGGTGTGCAGGGGACGCAGGCGCCGGGGGTCATCCCCGGCGACCACTCGGACCTGTGGGCGTTCGTGCGCGCGGCGGACGTGGTTGTGTCCGTGGGGGGTGAAAGCTGATGGCCCGGACCGTGGTCAGCCTGGTGCGCGGGTCCAGTGCGTCCCTCGAGGCGGCGCTGGAGGCGAACGCGTTCGCGGTGGCGGAGGATCTCGATGTGCGGCTGGTGCTCGCCGGCGACGCGGTCGAGCTTGCGCTCGCCGCCGCGTCGGTGCTCCCGGGCGAGCTCGGCGGCGTTCCCGTCGCGCCGCTCGCGTCGGGCCAGGATTTGCGCGCGCTGATCGAGAGCGGCGTGGCGGTGGATGCGCTCGGCGACGATGTGCGTGACCGAGGTCTGGCGCCGTCTTCGCTGGTGGCGGGCGTGGGCTCGCTGGAGCGTGAGGACCTGGCCGCGCTGCTGCGGTCGGCGGACGCGGTGGTGACATGGTGAGCGGCACGGACCTGGCGGTGGGGGAGCTGGACGCGGAGGCGGCGTCGGCGCAGCTGGAGGACGCCGGCGCGGTCGAGATCCTGCGCTGGGCGATCGCGTCCGTCCCGCGCTTCGCGGTCACGTCGAGCTTCGGCGCGGACAGCGCGGTGCTGCTGCATCTGCTGTCGACGGTCGACCCCGGCGTGCCGGTGCTGTTCTTGGAGACGGGCTTCCATTTCCCCGAGACGTTGCGCTACCGCCGCGAGCTGGTCGAGTTGCTCGGCCTGCGCAACCTGCGCGACCTCAAGCCGGTTTTGACCGTGGCGCAGCAGGCTGGTGAGCACGGCGGCGGGCTGTACCTGCGCGACGCCGATGCCTGCTGCGAGATCCGCAAGGTCGAACCGCTGAACCGTGCGCTGCGCGAGTTCGACGGCTGGGCGTCCGGTGTCCGCCGTGATCAGACCGACGAACGGGCGGACACCCCGATCGTGAAGCGCGTGACGCGTGAGGGCCGTGAACTGCTCAAGGTGTCGCCGCTGGCGCGCTGGACCGCGCAGGAGGTCGAGGACTACATCGACCGTCACGGGCTGCCGCGCCATCCGCTGGCCGAGGCCGGCTATTCCTCGATCGGCTGCGCGCCGTGCACGCGCGCCGTTGCGCCCGGCGAGGACCCGCGCGCCGGACGCTGGGCCGGCAGCGCCAAGACCGAATGCGGGATCCACATCGAGCTGCCCGGCGACGCCGTGCCGCTGGAACTGAGTGAGGGGAGCGAACGATGAGCCGCCGGGAGCCCATGGACATCGACGTGCGCGGGCCGCGTTTCAGCGCCGCGCTCACGTTCACCGTGCTCGTGATCGCCTACCTGACCCGCAGCGTGCCGCTGCTGGCCTTCCAGGTCGCGGTTTTCGCCGTCGCGGCGTTCGCGGGCCTGCGCTGGTCGCCGTACGGCAACGTGTTCCGCTTCCTGAAGCGGCGCCTGGCGTTCATCGGGCCGCCGACGGCCATCGAGCCCGAGAACGGCCCGCGTTTCAGCCAGCTCATGGGGTTCTTGTTCACCGGCGCCGGGCTCGTGGCGCTCGCCGCCGACGCGGTGGGGCTGGGCTGGGCGCTGGTGCTGGTGGTGATCGCGCTGTCGGCGCTGCTGGCGTTCACCGGGATCTGCGTCGGCTGTGAGATGTACGCGCTCGGTCAGCGGCTGCGGGGCGGAGCGGCGCAGACATGAACGACGTCGTTGTCCTGATCGCGGTGCTGGCCGCCGTCGCGCTGTTCAGCGTGTGGTGGAAGCGGCGGGACGGGCAGGTGCGCGAGGTCACCGACCGCTTCACGGCCGACGAGCTCGCGGCGCTGGGCGTGCCGGCTGGCTCGGCGGCGCTGGTGGAGTTCACGGCCCCGAACTGCGCGCCGTGCCGCGCCACCAAGCAGGTGCTCGACGACGTGGCTGGGCTGTGGCCCGAGGTGGCGGTGGTCGCGGTCGACGTGGCCGACGCGCTGGCCGCGAGCAAGGCGCATCACGTGATGCGCGCGCCGACCACGTTCGTGCTCGCACCCGACGGGGTGGTGCGCGGCCGCATCGGCGGTGTGCCCGATCCCGGCGAGCTTGCGGATCTGCTCGAGGACGGTCACGGTCACGGCGACGGCCGTGGCCGTCCGCCGCGCGGCAAGCGCGTCAGCGCCGACGTGCACGTCGAAGCCGCCGCCTCACGCAGCCCCCTCACCCGCCGTTCTGGCTCGCGCCGCTCCCGCGTCGCCTGACCTGTACCCATGCACCCACCGCCGCTGGGTGCATCGCCAACGGCATACCGTCGCGGTTGCACCCACCCTGGGGTGGGTGCATGGGTACGGCGGCGTTAGTAGATGAGGGCGGTGGTGTCGGGTTCGGCGATCAGCGCGACGAACGCGGCAGAGCCCGCCAGGCGGGTGCCGTCGCGGAAATCGCCCTCGCCGTAGCCGCGGCGGGTCGCGCACGGGGTGCACACCGTCACGGTCCCGCCCGCGTAGACCGCGTCGAGCAGATCGCCGATGGGGGGCGCCTCGGGCAGGGAGAACGCGACGCCGGGGCGGGCGAGCTCGACACCGTCGGCCGCCAGGAACAAGTCCACGGCAAGGCCGCTCGCGAGCGCCACGGCGGCCACGTTCACGCCGATGTGCGCACGCTCGGGGTCGTCGTGCGAGCGGGTCACCTTGATGACAAGTCGATTGGCCATGTCGGGTAGCCTAAGCCGTCATGAACGGCATTGAGATCTTCTTCACGATCCTGCTCGTCGCGATGACCGGGATCGGCGGCCTGTTCGGCCTGTACGTCCTGTATCGCCTCAAGGGCTAGTGCCCTTCGGCTGATCAAGGGTTAGCGGCCGGGTCGCCCCGCCGCAGCGGAACGGATATCGTGAATTCGTTCCGTTCGTCGCTGCCTTGGAGGCCTCGTGGATTTCTCCCTCTCGCCCGAGCAGGAAGCCCTGTACAAGTCCGTGGCCGAGTTCGGCCGCGAGGTCGTCTCGCCCCTTGCGGGCGAGCGTGACCGCGAAGGCCGCTTCGACCGTGACGTGTGGGACCGCTGCGGCGAGATGGGCCTGTGCGGGCTCCCGATCTCGACCGAGTACGGCGGGCAGGGGGCCGACGCGGTGACCACCGGCGTCGCCCTGGAAGCGCTCGCGTATGGCGGCCACGACGCGGGCCTGCTGCTGTCCCTTGGCGCGCACCTGACCATCGGCTCGCTGCCGATTGACCTGCACGGCACCGAGGAGCAAAAGGCCCGCTATCTGCCCAAGCTCACCACCGGCGAGTGGATCGGCGCGTTCGGCGTCACCGAGCCCGACACCGGCAGTGACACCGCGTCGATCAAGTCGCGCGGCGTGCGCGAGGGCGACGAGTGGGTCCTCAACGGCACCAAGACCTTCATCACCAACGGCCCCATCTGCGACGTGTTCACCGTGGTGGTGCGCACCAATCCATCGAGCGGGCCGGGCCAGGGCATGACGGCCTTCATCCTCGACCGCGACACCCCCGGGCTGACCGTCGGCAAGCACCTGGACAAGATGGGCAACCGCAGCTCACCGACCTCCGAGATGATCATGGAGGACGTGCGCGTCCCCGACTCCCAGCGCCTCGGCGACGAGGGCAGCGCGCTGTGGAAGATCGCCTTCGAGTGCTTCGACTGGGAGCGCACGGTGATGATCGCCAGCGGCATCGGCGGCATGCAGGCCGGACTCGAGCGCTGCATCGCCTACGCCAAGGAGCGTGAGGCCTTCGGCAAGCCGATCGCGCATTTCCAGGCGATCGCGCACAAGCTCGCCGAGATGAAGATCCGCCTGGAGACGTCTCGCATGACCCTGCGCCACGCTGCGTGGCTCAAGGACCAGGGCAAGCCGCACATGGTCGAGGCGTCGATCGCCAAGGCCTACGTCGCCGAGTGCGCCATCAAGAACGCCGAGGAGGCGATCCAGATCCACGGCGGCTGGGGCTACATCAAGGACTTCCCGGTTGAGCGCGGCTGGCGTGACGCGAAGCTGTCGTCCATCGGCGGCGGCACCACCGAGATCCAGAAGCTGATCATCAGCCGGGTGCTGCTCGGCGAGGGCTGATGTCGATCCGCGTGCGTCCCGCGACCGCCGCCGACATGGCGGCGGTCGCGCGCATCTACGACCACTACGTGCTGCACACGCCGACGACGTTCGACACCGAGCCCAAGACGGCCGAGGCGTGGCAGGAGTCGTGGCGGCGCGACGTCGTCGAGGGGCCGTACCTCTTCCTGGCCGGGGAGTACGACGGCGCCGTGGTGGCGTTCGCGCACACCGGGCAGTTCCACATCCGCTGTGCGTACCGCACCTCGATCACCGTGTCGGTGTACTGCGCGCCGGATCGCACCGGCCTCGGGCTGGGACCGGCGCTGTACGAGCGGCTGTTTGGCGAGGACCTGCCGCACACCGACTTTCACAAGGTCTACGCCGGGATCACGCAGCCCAACGAGGCGTCGGTGAAGCTGCACGAGCGCTTCGGCTTCGTCCGTGAGGGCCTGTTCACCGAGGTCGGCCGCAAGTTCGACCAATGGCATGACGTCGCTTGGTACGCCAAGACGCTGCCGCCGGGTCACTCCCCCCGGACGTAGGCCGCGGCCTCGTCGCGGGCGTCGTTGCGCAGGGCCACCATCCAGCCGTCGCCGTCGCGCGCGATTTCGGCGGTCATCGCCTCGTGCAAGAAGCTCGGGCGCACGAACCACGCGCGCCAGCGGTGCAGCGCGCTCGTGTCGATTCCGGCGTCGGCGAGGGCGTTCTCCGCGCGCTGGGGGTAGCTCAGGAAGAACACGTGATTGTTCATGTCGGTCTCGCGCGAGGACCATCGGAAGCGCGAGGCGACATCGGCGGCGTCCATGCGCGGCACGGGCAGGGGTGAGTCGAGCGCGTCGTCCTGGTCGACCAGCACCTGGGGCGCCGGTTCGTGCAGCACCTCGATCCCGCGGGGGCCGATGCGGAACCACAGCCACCAGGCCGTCCAGGTTGCGTGCACCGGGCCGCCTTCGATACCGGCGCTGCGCACTTGCACCCGGTCGACTCCGCCGTAGCGCGGCGGCTTGCCGCCCGAGCCCGGCATGTATCCCAGCGTCGTCACCATGTCGAGCGCCAGGTCGTGGTCGTCGGCGACCGGGTGCGCCGCGCGCTCGATCGACAGCTGCATGAGCAGGCTGCGGACCTCGGTTGCCGCGAGGTAGTCCGCGCCCGTGCTGCCCACGGCCGCCGGCCAGAAGTCGTTCATCGTCGGCGACAACAGGTCCAGCAGACCCGTCGGCTTCAGCAATCCTCCCTGGCTGAGGTGCGCAAACGCCGTGCGCGCCGCCCCCTCCCACTGCACACTTCCCATGGTCCCCGCCCCGATGTCCGCCAGTCAGTGCCTGAATAATCCAGCGTAGTGCAACACTGCGCTGGGGCAGGCTAGCGCGGCGGCAGGGTGCGGCGGAACTGGTCGAGGTGCGCGATGTCGTGCCCGGCGAACTTGTCCACGGCGGTGCGCAGCAGCTCCTCGCCCTGTTCGCTGTGCACACCCACGCGCTGGTACGCCACGTCGGGCAGCGCCTGCAGGAACGCGAGGTTCGCCTCGCGCAGCCCCGCCCAGATGTCGAGCAGCCGAGCGGGTTCGGGCCGCGCCAAGGTGGCAAAGGCGTTCTCGTCGTAGCCGGGGTACGCGGCGCCGTCGGCGGTCGCGGTGAGCCGCCAGCGGAAGCCGAACACCAGGTCCACGTCGAAGAAGTGGCCCATCAGCTCGTACGGCGACCATTCGTCTGGCTCCGGACGGCGGCGCCATGCCGCGTCATCGAGGGAGCCGAGCAGGCGTGGCAGCGTCTCCAGCGTCTCGGCCATCACCTCCAGCGCGTCGCGGTCGCCCCGCAGGGCAAGCAGCGCGTCGCGGTACACGACGGGTTCGGCCGAGGCGTCGGGGAGATCGATGCGGTCCATGCCCGCCAGGCTCTCCTCGGACGAGGCCGAAGGCAAGGTCCACCCGGTGAGCCATTGGCTGAAAAGAAGGAGCGCCCCGCCGTGGCGGGGCGCTCCCGAAGGTGCATCCAACACTCATCGCTTCTGTCACATGTCCCCGGCGTGCGGACAGGGGGTCCGGTGCCGGGAGGGTGGGCGTGACCACCTCCCACAAAGCGATGCGCGGGTGATGAGGTTGGATTCGCCAGTTCCCGGATGCACACATCCCGGGCCTTGCGGCGAAGCGGGGGGAACTAGCTCCCCATCACCTCAACGGTCACACAGGAACAATCAGCACTCATGTGTCGGACCACCTCCTCTCTTGTTGTGCGGCCAGAATGACACGGCCGTCCGCGCGCGACAACGACATTGCGCCGAACAGGGCTAGCCTTGACGCAAATGGCGCCGCTGTTCGATGTTCCCGCGTTCGCCCGCCGCCCGGCGGGCGTGGTCCGTGTGACCGGCGAGGACAGGCTGGCTTGGCTGCACACGCTGCTGTCCCAGCAGCTCGAGGACGCCGTGGCGGGGCAGGCGCGCGACTTCCTGTACCTGGACCCCAAGGGCAACGCGATCGCCGCGGGGCGCGCGCTGTTGCGCGACGGCGATGTGCTGCTGGTGACCGCGCCCGAGGTGGCCGTGCCGCTGACCGAGCAACTCGACCGCATGCGCTTCATGCTGCGCGTCGTCGTCGCCGACGAGTCCGCCGACTGGGCGCTCGCCTCGATCCGCGGTGGCGACGTCCCCGGCGCACCGGCCGCCATGACGTTCCGTGCCGACGGGGACGGCCTGGTCGTGGGGGACCGCTCGGGCGGCGTCGACCTGCTCGGCTCCGTGGCCTGGACCGACGGGCGGCTCGCGGTGCTCGGCCTGCCCGAGGCCGCCCCCGGCGACTGGGAGGCGTGGCGCATCACCCACGGCGAGCCGGCCTGGGGCAGCGAGATCGCGCCGGGGCGCAGGCCGCAGGAGCTGGGCCTCTTACCCACCCACGTGCACCTTCGCAAGGGCTGCTACCCGGGGCAGGAGTCGATCGCGAAGACGTGGAACCTGGGCCGCCCCCGCCGCGCGCTCGCCGTGCTCGACCTGGACGCCGAGCCCGGTGACGCGCTGATGGCTGGGGGGCGGGAGGCGCCGGTCACTTCCGCCGCGCCGCACGAGGGCCATTGGGTCGCGCTGGCGCTGCTGCCGGTGGACGCCGACGGGCGGGTGCCCGAATCCGTCGAGGCGCCACCGGGCCGGGTCCTGCGCAAGGTCGGCGACGGCCTGCCCATCCCCGGCGCTTGAGTCAGAGGCCGGCGAGGACCTCGAGGGCCTTTGCGGACTGTTCGGACGGCTTGATCTTGTCGAACACCGCCGCGACCGTGCCGTCGGCGTCGATCACCACCGACGAGCGCAGCACCCCCATGAACTTCTTGCCGTACATCGAGCGCTCGCCCCACGCGCCGTAGGCCTGCAGGACCACTTTGTCGACATCGGCGAGCAGCGTGTGCGGGAAGCCGTACTTGCCGGCGAACTTGGCGTGGCTCTCGGCGGTGTCGGGCGAGATGCCCGCGACCACCGCGCCCGCCTCGGCGAACGAGCTCCAGTGGTCGCGGATGTCGCAGCCCTGCGTCGTGCAGCCCGGCGTATCGTCGCGCGGATAGAAGTACAGGACGACGGGGGCACCGCGTTGGGCCGACAGCGTCCAGTCGTTGCCGTCCTGGTCCGCCAGAGTGAAGTCCGGCGCCTGACTGCCGATCTGCACGCGCATCGGTTCTCCTGTCGATCGGGTCGTGGAATCGCAGGATAGGCTGCCGACCCGATGCGCATTCTCGTCGTCTGCCTGGGCAACATCTGCCGCTCGCCCACCGCCGAAGCCGCGCTGTGCGAGGCGCTGGGTGACGCCGGCCTCGCGGGCACGGTCCAGGTCGCCTCCGCCGGGACGGGGGACTGGCACCTTGGCGAGCCACCCGACCCGCGCATGACCGCCGCGGCCTCGTCCATGGGCCTGCGCCTGGATGGCACCTCGTGCCTGATCACGCAGCGGGACTTCGCCACCGCCGACCTGATCCTCGTCATGGACCGCTCCAACCTCCGCGACGTGTCGGCGCTGGCGCCCGACGACGCGGCGCGCGCGAAGATCCGCCTGTTCCGCGAGTTCGATCCCGACGCGGACTCCGACGAGGTGCCCGACCCTTACTACGGCGGCGACGAGGCGTTCCGGACCGTGGTCGAGATCGTGCGGCGCGCCGCCCGCGGCGTCGTCAAGTATGTTCGTGAGCGAATGGGCGAATGAGTTCCTGATCGCTGTGTGCATAGGAGTGTCGGAACCACGGTCCTCGTGGCTCCGGCGTTACCGACGACTCAAGGAACCAGCGGCGACAGCGACCAGATCCCGTCGTACCAGCAGTAGGCCGGCCACGCCGCATTGACCGCCAAGGTGGTGAAAGTCCCTGTACGACCCGTTGACGACCAGCAAGTCCAGCCGCAGCTGACCGGCTACCCGTGGGGAACGGCGCTTGATCTTCACCGTGATCCCGGCACTCCCCGCGCGCGTAACCCCGTCGGGGTCGTAGGCGACGGGGACGCCGCGGCGGGCAGCCACCGCGATCGCGAGCTGGGCCATCGATCCGGGCTGGTCGACCACCAGCGCCGGGGTGCCGTGCCTTGCGGCGCGGTCGAGCAGGCTTTCCAGGGCAGTCTCGTCGTTGCCGACGTCCAGACCGATCCACACGTCAAGAGGTTGACGCACCCGACCGTGCCGGGGGCAACACCCCCCTGGCCATCACACGACAGGGGGCAAAGAGCCATACCGGTGCTGCCGGACTTCCCAGACCCGACCACCGCGCCCAGGGCCGGCAAGAAGGTAAGGGGGTGTTCTCCGGTTAACCCGTGGCGGGAGGCGAACGCTCGGGTCCACTGGTGACGCGGAAGCGTCGAAGTCTGGCGCCGAGATGCGGGCCCCCGGCCGGACAGAGCGCACGAGGGCCACCGGTCACATCGATCAAGGAGCATGTGTGTTATGAGGCAACTGCGGATCGTCACGGCCCTGAGCGCGGTCTTGGTCTTCGTCCTGGTCACGAGCGTTTTCCCCGCCGCGGCCGTGGTCCCCGTTCCCTATGCCGGAGCCGGAATCATTACCGGTGGGTCGATGTATACCGGGTCCGCGTGGTCCAGTGGAGAATGTCAAGACAACGGCCGGCCGAGCCCTTACTACGGCATAGAGCCTTGGGGCGCACCTGGGGAAGATGACGAGGGGGTATTTCGGTTGGGCATGGCGCACCAGACGATCAGCAGCCACGCCCTACCCTGGACCCTAGGAGTGCTCGAACTGTGCGGGGAGTTGTCACGCACACCGGGCAACCAGGTGGACGCCGCGCTCGGCACCCAATGCAATTTTCCCAATCTGCAGACACTCGAATCGAATCGCGGCTTTTACGGAGATGGAGGACGCGGGCACCTCACGTTGGCGAGATCCCTCAGCGGCGGTGAGCGTGTGGTGCGGATACGGAATTTGAGGTGGGCCCCAAGCCTGACCGGCACGTTCCTCGCTCATGGGGACTACGAGACTGACCCGTACAACCATCTCGCGGGGCCGATGGCGGGCACCAGCGGCACGGTTCTCCTCCAGATTCAAATTGGCTGGGCAGGAGCTACCTGCCTGGCGCTTAGTCCTCCCCCGGCTGACATCGTAATCGGAGGGGTGATCGAGTTGGTCCCCACAGAACTTTGAGCGGCGCTCGACGACACTGTCCCGCGAGGGGCCTCGGCGGCACGGGCGACGGCAGAGAAGTCGGCGAGTGACTCGCGGGCGGTGAGCCGTTCCTCGCCGGCGAGGACAGTCGGTGGATGCCGGACAGCGGGTCGTGGGCCTGCTCAGTCGACCGGCTCCGGTAGGGGGTCGGCTCACCGGGGTCGGGCAGGGGATCCAAATCAGGCAAGGCGGTCATGGTCGCCGATTACCCTCTCCGCCGCGCCGCTACGCTGCCGCGATGGGTGACCAGCCTGTCCGCTGAGGAGCACGAGGCGCTGCGCGACGTCGTCCGCCGAAGTCCCTGACTCGGGCATCGGCAGCGGGGGGTTATCGCGGGAACTACCCCCTTTCCGTGAAAGGGATCCACTCGGGCATCCGTATTGCAAGCGGAACCACTTGGAGAGTCCTGGATCAATGACTGGGCTCGCCCTGTGGGATGGGGCCCCATCTCAGCCGCATGCGTGTTGCTGATGATCCAGCGGGACGAGGAGTGCTCGATGAGAACTTCAGGCAACGGTGGCACGGACCAGCAGCGTGACGTGCGCACCGCGTCCCGACCGCGCCGTATCGTGCGGTTGATTGCCGCGTGCGCCGCCTCGGTGGTCTTTGCCGCCGTTCCCCCGGCGTCGGCGTCGGAGGCTCAGGAGGAGGCCGGCGGGGGGTTGTCTCAGGTGCGTGCGGAGACGCTGCCGTCGGTGCCAGGGACGGGGGAGGGGGTGTGGTTTTGGCCGGAGTCTCGTCGCATGTACCGATTGGACGAGGCCACATCAGCCGTTGCCGGATTGGAAACCCTGCGCGCTTCCGACAGCGACACTGGCGACGCGACCGCTCCGGCCTCGCTGTCGCCGGGTGCGTGGGGCCCGAGCGGAAGTGGCGCCAGCGAATATGTGACTGGGTTCGGCCGTCGGCATGTCGCGGCGGTGGATCGTGCGGGCGGGCGGGTGTTCGTCGCCTACGGACCCCCACCGCTTTCATCCATCACAGAACGCGCTCCTGTGGGTGATGTGCCGTGTCCCAACCCGAATACCAACGTTCCCGCGTGTGTTGGTGGTGTGCATGTGATCGATGGATTGTCGATGGCGTCGTTGGGGCGGATGCGGTTGGACCTGCCGACGGTGGAGGGCGCTCGGGTGTGGCCGATCTTGCGGGCGTTGGAGTATGCGCCGCCGGTGCCGGAGCGGGGTTGGGGCGGGCGGGTATTGATGGTGGTGGAGGAGTACGCGCACGGCCCGGCCGAGTCGAGCGAAGCCACGTCGGCCAGTTGGCAGACGACGAATGCGGTGGCGCGCCGAAACGGCGGCAATGTGGCGTATGCGGTGGCGTTTGACGCGGAGTCGATGCGCCAGGAGTGGGCGGTGCGCCTGGAGGGCTGCCGCAGCTCCCGTGAGCCGCGCAACTGGGCGTTCGCGAAGATCGGTGATCCGACGGCGGTGTTCCGCACGGGAGGTGCGGCTCCGGCGATGTATGTGGGCTGTCATGGCAGCGCGACGCAGCTGGGCGTGGTGGTGCGGGTGCCGCTGAACGACGACGGCATCCCGGCGGCGTTACCGGTGCGGGTCGGCGACCCGGTCGCCGCGGCGGACCCGGACGCCGCTGACGGCGGTGCGGGAGGGTTGGTGGCGCCGGCCGCGCGCCAGGAGGTGTTCGCGGGGCCGGAGAAGGTGCAGGTGATCCTGGCCGATCCGTTGTCGCAGCGGATTCTGATGCGGGTGGACGATTCGGGGCAGGTGTGGTGGGTGTTCGATGGGACGACGAATCAGTTCATCGGCACGATCGGCATCGGCAACTACCTCGGCTATGCGGGCGCGGACACTGGCGGGGGTGAGACGGCGTACGGGTTGGAGGAGGACATCGGCCGCCTGTATGTGCAGGCGCAGCGCACCGCGAGGGCGCCGGGGGGCTTGTATGTGGCGGACATCCGGCGGACTCCGCTGGCGCAGGCGTTGCACTACCCCGACCTGGCGTCGACGGGGCCCGGCGACGATGATCGGTTGTGGGTGATGCCGCGCGGGGACACGGGCGTGACGCGGATCTACAAGGCGAACATCGTCGACGAATCCCCCGCGTCGGTGGACGCCCCGGCCGAGGACGCCGGTGTGGTGCGCACGCTGGATCTGGCGGAGGCGGCGGGGGTGACCGACGCGACGTTTGACGGGACGGCGCGCGGCTTCGGGTTCCGCGCGCTCCTGCTGGGCGGCGCGGAAAGCGTGGCGCGGGTCGGCCCGGCCGACCCCGTTGGCGTCGCCCGCGGGATCTCCGAATACCAAGGTAATGCGAACACCGGCATTGAGGGGGTCGGGGCGAAGTCGCCGGAGGTGGTGACGGGTGCGTTGCCGCGTCCGGATCCGTGTACGGACGCGCAGCGAGAGCTGATCGTGGCGTTCGTGGGGCCGCGGGGTTCGGCGGTGGTGGATGCGTCGAGTGCGCGTGGGGAGACCCAGCCGGTGGTGGCGGACGTGCGCACGCAGCAGGACGCGGCGGCGCCGGTGACGCGCTGCGGGCCGAAGGATTGGCCGGAGTTGTGGCAGACGGCGTTGGTGTCGCAGCCGCCGATGTCTGAGCCGGGGGTGGTGTGGCCGTTTGAGGACTCCCGCTCCAGTTGCACCGCGTCGGGTGAGGCGACGGATGATGCGTCCTGGTCTGATCCGGTGGTGGGGATGTTCTCGTCGCGGGTGGCGTGCTCTGAAAATGAGGTCGGCGGGTGGGGGCAGGCCCGCGGCGTGAATGTGGATGGGGTGTCGGTGGCGAACACGCTGTCGTCCTTCCAGATCTACCGTGACTCCGATCGGGGCATGGTCGCCCGGGTCGAGTCCATCGCCCGTGGTATCGACATCGGCGGGATCGTGAAGGTGGACACGATCCGGGGGGTGGCGGAGTCGTGGGCCAACGGCCGCACCCCCGCACAGGACGAAGACGCCGAGGTCGATGAGGACGTGTTCAATCCGTGGAATTGTGACCGGTCCCGTCCGGCGGGAACCTGTTTCGAACGCCACGTGTTCGGCGTGCGGGTGGCGAGTCCTGATGGGTCGCAGGGGTATCGCTGCGGGCCGTGCGGGGATGAGGACGCGCTGATCGACGGCATCAACCGTGGCCTGGGCGCGAACGGGGTCGCGCGGTTCCGCGAGCCGGACCGTGATCTGGCGCGCGGCTCGGCGGACGGCTATGTGGCGGCGGTGACGAAGAAGGACAAGGAGCGGTTCTCCGACATCGTTCTCAACGCCGATCTGCTGGAGACGATGGTGCCGATGCTGGAGATCGTGCGTTACGCCCCCCACAACCGGCCCAACGCCCCCGCCAAGCACACAGCAGACTGGGCTGCCTTCACGACGGGGACGCCGCCGCGTGGCCGGCAGGTGTATCAGTTCGCCGCCGTTGAAGTGTCCTCGACGTATGGGATCCAGTGCCTGCTGGTGTACGACGAGGCGACGAACACGTGCGCTGACGCGGCGCAGGCGCCGGGTTCGATTCAGGTGAGCTTGAGCGATCCTGACGGCAAGGCGTTGGCGGGCGGCGGCTTTGAAGTCCGCGCCGATGTCGACGGCGACGGGGTGGTGGGTCTGGTGGACACGTTGCTGCCCGATGGGGCGTGCGTGACCGCGGCCGATGGTGTCGGCACGTGCAAGTTCGACGACCTCCAGCCCGGGAGCTATCTAGTCACGCAGGTCGCCGCACCCCCCGGCTACGCCAAGGCCGCCGAACCGTTCGTCGTCGAGCTGGCGAGTGGTGAGGCGCGCACGGTCGCGTTCACCAACACCTCCAACATGAGTGTGATCGCCGTGTCGGCCACCGATGAGGCCGGCGCACCGGTGGCGGGTGCGGTTTTCGCCGTGTATCCCGACCCCGACGCCGACGGCAAGATCGCGCCGGACACCGCCCCCGCGGCGACGTGCACGACCGGCGCCGACGGGGCCTGCCAGATGTCGGTTGCGGCAGGGTCGTATGTGCTCGTGCAAACCAGCGCGCCAGGCGGGTTGGCGCCAATCGAACCGGTCGCGTTCACGTTCGCCACCGGCGGGCAGACCGCCGCCGTCGGCATCGTCAACTACCCCGCCGACAGTAACCTTCCCCAGCCCCAACCGGCGGCGGCACCCGTGTATACCGACCCCGTCGCTGCCACCCCACCCGTCGAGACCATCGACGACTACACCCCGCCCGCCGCGGCAGTCGACGCGCCGCGGGTCAGCCTGCCCGACGCGGTTGGCGGCACGATCGTGCGGGTCATCCGCGCCCCCGGCGACGCCTTGCGCCTGCTCAGCCGTGACCCGCAGCAGGCGGTCGCGTTCACCGCCGCCCTGCTGCTGTTCGCCCTGGCGGTCATGGCTGTGCGCCGCCGACAGCTTCTCGGAGCGCTCGCGAACATGCCCGCCCTCGCGTTCACCGGTGGCCACGGACCCTCGCCCCGCGGCGGCGGACCGGGCCGACCGCCGTCAGGCGGACCGTCGACCGGGCCGTCGGGTGGATCCTCGCCGCGCTCCCGATCGACGGCGTCGAATGGTGCCGGGGCGGCTGGGCCCAGCTTGGCGGCTTTCCACTCGGGCGCTACCGGCGGTGGCGGGACGGCGGTGCTCGAGCGCCGCGCGGTGGCGGGCGCGGCGCCGTCGGCGCTGGAAGGAGTCACCGCGGCGGTAACGCTGGTCACCTCGTCCCCGCTGATCGCTGCCTTGGTCGCCGATCGGCTCGCGGCTGCTGAGGGGCTGACGCTGGTGGACACCGTGGATTCGCTCGACGCGTTGCGGCGCCCAGCGACCGCCACGACGGCGGACATCCTGATCGTGGACCTGTCGCTCTCGACTGAAGGCTCCGACGACATCTGCGATCTGCTGCCCAGGCTTCATCCTCCTGCACGTACGTTGGGACTGATCCCCGCGGAGCCGTCCGTGCAGGCGCTGGCGGCGCGCGCCTACCGTGCCGGGTTCGGCGGGTTACTCGCGGTGGGTGAGGATCTCGGCAATGGCCAGCTCGCCTATGCGGTTCGCTGCCTGGCGGTGTCGAGGCCGTGCTTCGGCCCGTCGGTGCAGGCGATGCTGATGGACAGCTGGGGCGGTCGGGAGGCCGACAAGCCCTGGCGGCCCGCGGGCCTGTCCGACCGCGAGCTCGAGGTCGCGCGGCTGGCGGCGGCGGGCATGGGCCGCAGGGACATCGCCAAGCACCTGTTCGTGTCTGAGGAGACCGTGAAGCTTCACGTGCGCGCGGCTCGCAAGAAGCTCGGTGTCAACGACTCCCCCGACCGGGCGCTGCTGCGCCAGCGCCTCGCCGACTTCGGCCTGCTCGACAGCACGACCGACCCCGCCGGCCACTGACGGCGCCTACCGACCCTGCGGGGTCAAGTCAGGTCGGGCAGGGGCGTGGGCTCGCCCGGATCGGGCAACGGCGTCGGCTCTCCCGGATCGGGCAGCGGGGTCGGCTCGCCGGGGTCGGGCAGCGGCATCGGCTCGTCGGGGTCGGGCATCGGGTAGGGGTCGCTCATGCGCACGGCCTACCCGCCGCCCGCAACCGCTACGCTGCCCGACATGGCTACCACGCTGTTCTCCGAGGAGCACGAGGCGCTGCGCGCGACCGTGCGGCGCTGGGTCGAGCGCGAGGTCGCGCCGCACACCGCCGCGTGGGAGCAGGCGCAGTCCTATCCGCGCGAGGTCCTCGCGGCGGCGGGCGCGCAGGGCTGGTTCGCGCTCGCGCTGCCCGAGGCGCACGGCGGCGACGCGATCGCCTCGGTCGTGGTCGCCGAGGAGCTCGGCCGCATCCGCTCGGGCGGCGTCGTCAACGATTTGCTCGCCCAGGCGCACGCCGCCGCGACGCTTGCCACGGTGCCGTCGGCCGCCGCGAAGGAGCTCGCCGAAGTCGCGCTGGCCGGTGCTCGGATCGTCTGCCTCGCCGGCGGGACATTCGCGGCCGCGCCGACGGATGACGGCCGGCGGGTGACCGGCCACGGTGCCGCGATGGGCAACGCGCGCTGGGCCGACGCGGCCCTCGTCGTCTGCGCGGGCGGGGACGGGCTGGATTTGCTGCTCGTCGACGCCGCCGCTGCGGGATGGGCGGCAGAGCCGCCGCCCGCGCCCTACGGCCGCCGCGCCGGGCAGGCCGCCGACGTGACGCTCGACGTGACCGTGGACGCCGACGCGCTGTTGGCCGTGGGCGCCGAGGCGATGGCGCTGATGGGCGACCGCCAAGCCCGCTGGCGCATCGACAGCGCCGCCGCCGCCGTGTCGGGCATGTGGCAGACCTGGGAGGACGCCAAGGCCTATGCGCTGCAGCGCGAGGCGTTCGGCCGCCCGATTTCGCAGTTCCAGGTCAACCGCCACGCCCTGGCCGAGGCGGGCGCCTGGCTGACCGCCGCGCGCGCGGCGGTCCACGACGCGGCGCAGCGCTTGACCGCGGGGACGCTCCAGCCCGGCGAGACGGCCGCGCTCAAGCTGTACGTCAACCGCGTTGCCAACGACGTTGCCGATCGCTGCCTGCAACTGCACGGTGGGTATGGCTACACGATGGAGTACGACGTGCAGCGGGCCTGGCGCGACGTGCGCCACTTGCGCCTGGACGAGGCCGCCGACGAAGGCCTGCGCGAGGAGATCGCGCTGGCGATGGAGGAGCGCGCCGGTGGCTGACATCGTCGAGGTCTTCGTCGAGATCCCCACCGGCTCGCGCAACAAGTACGAGTGGGATCACCACCGCGGCCGCTTCGTGCTCGACCGCATGCTGTTCTCGGCCGTGCACTATCCCGGCGACTACGGCTTCATCCGCGACTGCTGGGGCGGCGACGGCGACCCGCTCGACGCCGTCGTGATCCTGGGCGAGCCGACCTTTCCCGGCTGCACCATCCACACGCGCGTCGTCGGGATGCTGCGCATGCACGACGACAAGGGCGAGGACGCCAAGATCCTCGGCGTCCCCGACACCGATCCGCGCTGGGCGCACGTGCAGGAGCTCGGCGACATCCCCAAGCACCTGCTCGACGAGATCGAGCACTTCTTCTCGATCTACAAGGACCTCGAGCACAAGACGGTCCACCTCGACGGCTGGGGCACGCGCCAGGAGGCGGTACGCGAAGTCGACGACGGCTTCGCCCGCTTCGCCACGCTCGACCCCAAGCCGGTCATGCCCTAGGAGCCAACGCCGATGGTGCAGCAGAGCCACGTCATCGACCCACCGGTCCAGGAACTCGACTGGGACCTGTGGCAGCCGCACCACCACGAGCTGCGTACGGACGTCCGCGCCTGGATCGAACGCGACATCCGCCCGTTCGTCGACGACTGGGAGGCCGCCGACCCGCCCGGCTTCTCGCGCGAGTTGTTCAGGGCGGCCGCCGAGCAGCGGCTGTTCGGCTGGAAGTTCGGTGAGTCCGTCGGCGGCAACGGCGCGGACTTCCTGGCCGACGCGGTCACCGTCGAGGAGCTCGCCCGCTGTGGGTCGGGCGGGGTCGCCGCGGCGCTCGGCGCGCACAAGGACCTCGGCGCGTACTACCTGTGGCGCTTCGGCACCGACGAGCAGCGCGCGCGCTGGGTGCCACCCGCCATGCGTGGCGAGTCCATCACGGCGCTGGGCGTCACCGAGCCACACGCCGGTACCGACGTCGCGAGCATCCGCACGCGCGCGGTGCGCCAGCCCGACGGCGACTGGGTGCTGAACGGGTCGAAGACGTTCATCACCAACGGGTCGTGGGCCGACGTGCTCGTGATCGCCGCGGCGACGAGTCCCGAGGGCGGCCACCATGGCATGACCCTGTTCGTGGTCGAGAAGGACGATCCCGGCTTCGTGTCCACGCGCATCCCCACGTTGGGCTGGCGGGCGAGCCACACGGGCGAGCTGAGTTTCACCGACGTGCGCCTGCCGGCCGACCGCGCGCTGGGCGGCGAGGACATGATCGACCAGGGCTTCGTGTGCATCATGCGCAACTTCCAGTGGGAGCGCGTGTGCATGGCGCTGGGCGCGAGCGTCGCCGCGCGCCGCGTGCTCGACGAGGGCGCCGCGCTGCTCGTCGAGCGCCACGGCCGCATCCCCGACGCGTGGCGTCCGCGCCTGGCGGACCTCGACGCCGAGGTGCGCGCGGTCCGGAGCCTGACGCTGCACGCGCTGCGCAAGTACCTGCACGGCGAGGACGCCGTGCGCGAGGTGTCGATGGCCAAGCTCGAAGCGTCGACGCTGTCGGTGAAGGTGTCCGACACCGTGCTCCAGGTGTTCGGGGCAGCCGGGCTGGGAGAGGTGCGTTGGATCCAGCGCGCGCTGCGCGATGCCCGGTTGAATCCGATTGGCGGTGGGACGACCGAGATCATGCGCGAGGTCGTCGGGCGGACGTTCGGGCTGTGATTTTCGGGGTGGGCCTGCGCACCCTCGCTCCTGGTTGCGTTCGCGGGCCCTCGCTCCGGTGGAAAAGCCTTTGAACGCTGCGCTCGGGCCCGCGAACGCAACCCCTTTGTGCTGCCCGTCCTCTGCTTGCGGTCTGCCCGGTGACTTCGCGCATGGTTTCGGGGCGGGGGTGCTTTAGTGCGGGCGCTCGGGGGTCGAGGATGGGGGGAGTGAGCAGCAGGGTCGGAGTGCTGGGGCGGCGGCGCGCGTCCGCGTTCGCCGGCCTTGCGGTGTTCGCGTTGCTGTGGGGTCCGGCGGGGGCCTCGGGGGAAGAGGTCGTGGAGGCGCAGCGGCGGTTCGACGAGGCCCGTTCGCGCGTGGTGGGGGTGACGGCTGCGCTGGACCATGCCGCGGAGAGTTACGAGCGTGCCGCCGCGCACCATGAGCGGCTGCTGCATGAACTGGCGCAGGCCCAGGCGACGGTGCGGCGCGCGGCTGCCGGTGAAGCGGGCGCCCGCGAGGCGCTGCGCCGCCGCGTCGCCAGCGCATACCGGACGCCACATGCCGACCTGGCGCTGGCCGGTGCGGTCCTCGAGGCGCCCGACCCGGCAACTGCATTGCACGTCGCGTCACTGGTGTCGCGCATGACCGTGCACAGCGCCCGCGAGGTCACGGGCAGGCGGCAGGCCGAGCGCCGCGCCGCCGGGGCGTTGCGGCAGCGGCGCATCATCGCGGCAGGCGCGGCAGGGGCGGCCGAGGCGCAGCGCCTGCGCGCGGGAGAACTCACGGCGGCGCTCGAACGCGCCCGCCAGGAAACCGTGCGTGCCCAGCGTGACGTCGCGCGCGCCCAGTCGCGGGCGGCGGCCCGCGCGCGCGCCGCGGCCGGGCGGATCGGCACGGCCGGGCCACCGGTCGTCGTCGACGGCAAGACCTGTCCGGTGGGCGGCCCCAACGGCTTCATCGACTCGTGGGGCTTCCCGCGCTCGGGAGGGCGGACCCACAAAGGCGTGGACATGTTCGCCGCTTCCGGCACGCCGCTCGTCGCCGTGGCCGACGGCACGGTCAGCCGCGTGTACACCAATCGCCTCGGCGGCTTGTCGATCGACTTCGTCGACACGCGTGGGGATCGCTACTACTACGCGCACCTGGCCTCAGCCCGCGCGGTGTCGGGCCAGCGAGTGCGCGTGGGCGACGCCATCGGCACCGTGGGGCAGTCCGGCAACGCGCGCGGCACCCCGCCCCACCTGCACTGGCAGTTCCACCCCGGCGGCGGGGAGCCGGTCAACCCCTACGCGCTCGCGCGCGCACTCTGCCGGTGACGCGGACGCCGTCTAGACTCAGATCGGCGCGACCGGCGCCGCGGGCCGGCCGGCGCGGCATCGCGAGGCCACTCGGAGGCCATTGATGGACGACAGTTCCCAGGAAGGCCAGTACCGGCGGCGCATCGACCGCATCACCGCCGACGACTACCTCGAGGGCATCGACGCGCTCGACACCGCTGCGTTGCGCGTGATGCGCGACGACTGCCGCGAGGAGGAGTCGCGCTTCTCGTACAACCGCCGGCTGCTCCAGGGCCGCATCGACATCCTGACGGCCGAGCTCGCACGCCGTGGCGGCGGCGGCACCGAGTCGCTGATCGAGTCGTTGCCGCGCATCCTCGCCGACGGCCCGGGGCCCCGCGCGGGCGTGGGCGACGCACGCAACATGCCGCTGTACGAGCCCGGTGACGAAGCCGGTCGCCGCAGCGACGACCGCCTCGCGGCCGACGCGCTGCTGACCCGCCTGCCGGACCTCACCGACAGCGAACTCGCCGCCGAGCTGGAGGAGCTGCGCGACGAGGAGCGGCGCGTGTCCGAGCTCCGCCGCGCCGTGCTCGAACGCCTCGACGCCCTCCAGGCCGAGCTCATCCGCCGCTACCGCGACGGTGGCGTGGACGACATCGTCTCGGCCCTCCCCGACGCCGGCCAGTAACCCCCCGCTGGTACCCCATGCACCCACTTGACTGGGTGCGTTGACGCGCGCATCCGAGCGCAATTGCACCCACGTGGCGATTGGGTGCATGGGTACGCGAGAAAAGTGCTTGCAAAAGCTTGCACTTGTGCTTGCAAAGGTATATCTTGTGCTTGCGGGCGTGAGCAGCCCGCGACCGACAGACATGAGGGAGGTGGGACAGTGGACGCGAAGGAAGCCAAGGAGGCCGCAACCGGCAAGGTGCGGGACCTCGGGGCGTTCATCCGCGACCAGCGCAAGACCGCGCAGCTGTCCCTGCGCAACCTGGCCAAGCAGGCCGGTGTCAGCAACCCCTACCTGTCGCAGATCGAGCGCGGGCTGCGCAAGCCGTCCGCCGAGATCCTGCAGGCGCTCGCGTCGGCACTGCGTATCAGCGCCGAGACCCTGTACATCAAGGCCGGGATCCTCGAAGAGCGCGACGGCGATCTCGCCGCGGCGATCCTCGCGGACGCGAGCCTGACCGAGCAGCAGCGTCGCGCGCTGCTCGAGGTGTACCTGTCCTTCCGCAACAGCGACGCCGGTGAGCCGGACGCGCCCGCGCAGGCGGACGAGCCCGACCAGGCCGCATCTCAGGGCTGACCGGCCCACCCCACCGTCTTCCCCAAAGGAGCAACTCCCATGGCGACTGCCACGCAGACCCGCAAGACTCCCGCCAAGCCCAAGCCCAAGGCGACCACCGCGGCGCGCAAGCCCGTGCAGAAGGCTGCCGCAAAGCCGGCGTCCAAGCCCGCCGAGCGCGGCGTGCGCGACCTGGTCGTCGACTCGGCCTACGCCACCATCGGCCTGACCGACTCGGCCGTGGCTGTCCTCAAGACGCTGCCGCTGAAGGCCGCGGAGCTGCGCGAGGAGGCCCCGGTGATCGTGAAGACGGCGCCGAAGCAGGCGACGGAGCGCGTCCAGGCCGTCGCCGCGCAGGGCAAGGCCGTCGCGGCCGAGTTCCGCACCCAGGCCGACCAGCGCCTGGGCACCCTGGCCGCTCGCGGCCGTGAGGTCGTCGGCAAGGTCCAGAACAGCGCCGCCACCAAGCGCGCCCTGGACCAGAGCCGCATCGCCCGTTCGCAGGTCAAGGCCGCCGCGACCAGCGTCCGCAAGGCTGTCGGCGCCGGCGTCCAGGCCGCCGATGTGGCCGCCGACAAGGTCGGTGCCACCGCCTAGATCCACCCCGACGGTCCCGATTTCCCCCGATCGCGGATCCGCGCCCCCGCCTCCCCGGATTTCCCGCCCCCGGGGATCCAGGCGGGGGCGTTCGCGTTCCCGGACGCCGGGAACAACCGCCCCGCCCTGCGCGTTCAAGCCCGCGCGGCGCCCCGGCTAGCATGGGCCGATGCGGATCCCTTTCGGTGAGGTGAACAGCGCTTGATCGACGCGCGACGCTGGACTGACCAGCCCCGCCGCATCGGCTTGCTTTCGGTCCACACCTCGCCGCTGGAGCAGCCGGGGACGGGCGACAGCGGCGGCATGAACGTGGCCGTGTCCAGCCTGGCGCGCGAGTTCGCCGCCATGGGCATCGAGGTGGAGGTCTTCACTCGCCGCGGTGGCCCCGACCTCCCCCCGACAGTGACGCTGCCAGACGGCGTTCGCGTCCACCACATCGACGCCGGGCCTCCCGGGGCACGTAAGGGCGACCTGACCTCGCACCTGTGCGCGTTCTATCTCGGTGTCGCGGCCCACCCGGCGATGGGGGGTCTGGACCTGCTGCATGGCCACTACTGGATGAGCGGCTGGGTGGGGCGGCAGGCCAGCAGGCGGCTGGGACTGCCGCTGGTGCAGACCTTCCACACCCTCGGCAAGGTCAAGAACGCCAGCCTCGCGCCGGGCGATCACCCCGAGCCGCCGCTGCGGCTGGCCGCCGAGGATCGCATCGTGGCCGACGCCCAGGCGGTGCTCGCCGCAACCGAGGAAGAGGCCGCGGAACTGCGCCGCCGCTACCACGCACCACCGTCGCGCGTGCACGTGGTCGAACCAGGCGTCGATCTTGTGGGGTTTTCACCGGAAATTGACCGGAATGCCGTACGCCACTCCCTGGGCGGCGGGCGCATCGTGCTGTTCGTCGGGCGGCTCCAGCCGCTCAAGGCGCCCGATGTCGCCGTGCGGACCTTGGCCGAACTGGACGCGCTGCTGCCCGACGACGGGCTGCCGACTCGCCTGCTGATCGTCGGTGGCCCCAGCGGGGACCCCGGAGCGGCCTCGCCGGAGAATCTGCGCCGGCTGGCCGCCGAACTGGGCGTCGCGGACCGGGTCGCGCTGCTGTCGGCCCGGCCGCAGCACGAACTGGCGGCCCTGTACCGGGCGGCGGACGTGGTGCTGATGCCCAGCCATACCGAGAGTTTCGGCCTGGTGGCGCTGGAGGCGCAGGCCTGCGGCACGCCCGTGGTCGCCAGCGACGTTGGGGGCCTGCGCCATGTGGTGGGCCCCTACGGCGGCGGGACGACGGTCGCGGGGCACGATCCACGCGACTGGGCCAGCGCCGCGCTGCCCTACCTCGTGGATGCGCGGGCGCGCGCCGCCGCCGGGCAGGCGGGCCGCCGCCACGCCGAGGGGCACGGCTGGGGGCGCACCGCGGCCTCGACGGTCGAGGTCTACCGCGCGGTGCTGCGCGAGCATCGTGGCGTGGGCGCGGTGGCCGCGCCTGGCGGCGCGTGAACCCGCCGCAGGCAGCTCGGGAGGCCGAGGCCGCCGTGGCGGCGTGGCTCTACGCCCAGCCGGACCTGCCGGCCGACCGGGCCGAGGGTGGCTGGCTGACGGTCTTGCCGGGCGAGAATCGCCGGAATCTGCCGGTATTCATTGAAGTAGGCGAACAGACCACCACATTCCAGGCATTCTTCATGGCGGCGCCCGACGAGCGCCAAGCGGAGCTGTACGCCTACCTGCTCCGCCGTCACGCCCGCAGCTACCTCGCGCGCTTCGCCCTGGACGCCAGCGGGGACGTGCTGCTGGTGGCGGTCCTGCCGGTGGGGGCAGTCACGGTCGAGGAACTGGACCGAGTGCTCGGCCAGATGCTGCAGCTCGCTGACGACACCTACCTGGAGGCGCTGCGGCTGGGCTTCGCCACCTACATCGAGCGGGAGCAGGCCTGGCGCGAGCGGGTCGGCCTGGGGCGCAATCCGATCTCTTGAGCGTGCCGATTCGCCCTGTTTCTCCCTATTGCACCCCGGACTAGTCCGTTCGTCATGCCACAAATGGCCCCGGCGGGCCATGTGCACCGCCGCACCCCGCACCGACCTCATACGGGAGCAGCGCGTTCGAGGCACGGCCTGACGTCGGATACGGCAGGGCGGAACGCGCGGCCACCCGAAAGGCTCCACGGAGCCACCAGCACAAGGGGTGCACCATGAACCGCCGGTACATTGCCGCTGTTGCGGCCCTCGCGGTCTCGGCTCTCGCCGCGACCAGCGCCAACGCCCAGACCGCCGTCGTCTCCATGGGGACCGCGGACACGGTCGTCGACATCGCCAGCATCCAGGTCACGGGGCTGCCGGTCGACGGCATCGACATCGGCTCGGTCCGCTCCTTCGCGTCGACCGACACCAACGCCCTCTACAACCCGGTCGGCAAGGGACAGCCCTTCGCCATCGCCAAGGTGACGCTGCCGGACGGCTCCAGCCAGTCTGTGCGCTCCGACGGCGAGTCGGGCAAGGAAGGCACCACGCTGCCCATCGGCACCATCGGCTCGGTGACGGTCGGCAACCTTAAGGCTTCCGCCGGTGGCGACGCGGCCTCCTCGGTCGTCAACGCCGTCGACGGTGAACTGCACACGGTCCTCGCGGGCCTCAAGGCGCGCGCCGCCGGTGTCAACTCGGTGGTCGCGGCGGACCGCGCCTCCACCACCAACGGCGCGGTCGTCGAGCACATCTCCGTCGGCCTGGACGACGTCCTGCCGGCCGACCTGCTCGAGAAGCTGCCCCTGTCCAAGGTGCTCGGCATCGTGGACGGCCTGAACCTGCCGGTCGACCTCGGCGCGCTGGACGGCGCGGCCGACGAGATCCGCAAGCTGAGCGGCGCGATCGACGACGTGCAGGAGACCTACGGCGATGTCGTCGAGGCAGAGGACAAGGTCGACGCGGCCGAGTCCGCCGTCGCCGACGCGGGCGACAGCCTCGGCGCTGCCGAGGCCGCCAAGGACCAGGCCGAGCGCGGCCTGAGCAACCTGATGTCCCGCTTCTCCACCCAGTCGGTGGTCGACGACGTGGTCGGCGGCGTCGAGGACGCGGTCGGCGGCGGTCAGGACACCGTGGACGACATCGCGGACGACGTCAGCGACACGGTCGACGACGTGGCCGGTGGCGGCGACGGCGACAGCGACAACGACGGCACCCCCGACGTGGTCGAGCGCCAGCGCCAGCGCCTGAACGACGCGATCAAGCGTGTCGAGGCGGCGCAGGACGCCCTCGAGGTCGCGAACGACGCGCTGGCCCAGGCCCAGGCGCAGCTCGACGCGCTGATCGACCAGCTCCAGGACTTGCTCGCCCTGGTCGGCGACCTCGCCGACAAGGCCGTCAAGCTGGACCTTCAGGGCCTGCTCTCCGCCCTGCTGGAGCAGATCGACGGCGTCGAGCTGATCGGCATCGACCGGATGTCGCTGGGTGTCACGACGGTCGCCGACGCGGTCAGCAGCAAGGCGAGCACCGTGTGCGAGCTGAGCGGCGTGCGCATCCTCGGCCAGGACAAGGCGATCGCGGACTGCGCCGCGCTGGAGACCGCGGTCTCGGACGTCGAGGCCAAGCTGGATGAGGTCATCGCGCTCCTGCCGGTGCAGGGCGTCGTGCCCGCCAACGTGGTCACCGTCTCGGGTCCCCGCCTGAGCAGCACCCCGGCGAACCACGCGGCCGAGGGCTACCGCATCGCGGTCGCCAAGGTGAGCGGCCTGGACCTGGACGTGCAGTCGATCTCGCTGGGCCAGGTCGCCGACAGCATGGTCAAGGTGATTCGCGGCACCGTCGACGACGCGCTCGCCAAGGTCGAGGGCCTGACCGGGGTCACCCTGCCGGTGGCCGACGTCGAGGCGGCGCTGGACGGCCTGGTGGCCGAGCTGGACACGCTCCCCACTGGTGACCTGCTCCGCGGGATCACCACCCCCGAGGTGCACGTCAGCGCCATCGACATCGCCTCCCGCAGCACCTTCAAGGCGGCCGGCTCGGGCACCGACAGCGTCGGGGTCGGCGCCGCCGGTGACCTGCCGCACACCGGCAGCGGCCTGGGCCTCACCGCCCTGCTGCTCCTGGCCGGCGGTGCCGTGGTCAGCGCGGTCACCCGCCCCCGCGGTTCGCGGATGGGTGCCTGACGATCAACGTTCCAGAACCCTGCCCGTGAAGCCAGTGCCTCGGCGACGCGGATAGGAGTACCGGCAAAGGAGGGCCCCCGGCGAGAGCCGGGGGCCCTCCGCCGTCTGCGGGTGCCCGTCAGCCGTTAGGCTCGCGGGCATGCGACCCGTTTTGGCCATCATCGGTACCGGCAACCTCGGCGAGGCCATCGCCGCCAGCCTGCTGCGCAGCGGCTGGACCACGCCGGAGCGCATCGTCTGCACCGACGTGGACGGCGAGCGGGTCGTGCGCGTGGCGGAGACACTGGGCGTCGGGACCGCCCCCGACGCCGTGGAGGCCGCCCGCCAGGGCGAGTTGCTGCTGCTGGCGGTCAAGCCGCAGAGCATGCGCGAACTGCTGGAGTCCATCGCGCCCGTGGTCACCCCGGCGCACACGGTCGTCTCCGTCGCGGCGGGCATCACGACCGCACTGATGGAGGAACTGCTGCCGGAGGGGACACCCGTCGTCCGCGTGATGCCCAACACACCGATCCTCGTCGGCGAGGCGATGAGCGCGGTCGCCGCCGGGCGTCACGCGACCGAGGCGCACCTGGCGCTGGCGGAGGGGCTGCTGGGGGAGGTCGGCCGCGTGGTGCGCGTGCCCGAGGCGGACCTCGACGCCGTGACCGCGGTGTCCGGATCGGGCCCGGCCTACGTCTTCCTGCTGGCCGAGGCGATGACCGACGCGGCCGTCGCGGCGGGCCTGGCTCCCGACGTCGCGCGGGAACTGGTCGTGCAGACCGTCCTGGGGGCCGCGCGGCTGCTGCGCGAGGACGGGCGCGACGCGGGCGCCCTGCGCGCGATGGTGACCTCGCCCAACGGCACGACCCAGGCGGCGCTTGAGGTATTGGCCGATCGCGGCGTCCCCGAGGCTCTCGTCGCGGCGGTGGCAGCGGCGAAACGACGGTCCGAGGAGCTATCGGCGGGCTGAGGGTTGGCCGACAGGGCACCTGGCCGATGCGTCAAAGCGTGTGCCGCAGGGGATGTTCGCTGCTGTGACCCCGCAAGGCAGCTACCCTGGCGGTGCACACCACGAAGGAGAACGGGAGCGACATGACCGCGACACCTTCCACGGCCGCTGACACGCTGCTCAAGGAGTTCGAGGGACCCTGGCGCGACGAGACGCCGGTGTTCGGCTGCTGCCGCAAGGCTGTGGCCGCCGCCGTCGACCACGTTGACGTGTACGCCATCGTCTCGCTGGACGCCACGGCGCGCGTGCGCGCCCTGCGCGAGGCGGTGGAGCAGGAGATGCCCGGTCACCTCGACGCGCACCGCTGCTGCTCCGGACATCTCGCGGATCTCGCCTTCGACCTGCCGGACCTGCTGGTCCCGGTGACGGCCGAGAGCGAGGCGTAGGGCGCCCTCGTCCTGACGGAGGGCGGCTCTTGGGCCGCCCTTTTTGCTGCCGCGATACCGCTGGCAGTCGCGGCACCGCCTAGGCTGCGCGCCATGCACAGCGCCCTGATCTGGGACGATCACCACCTCGGGTACGACTTCGGCCCCGATCACCCCCTCAAGCCCGTGCGCGTGGAACTGACCGTCTCGCTCATCCGCGCGTGCGGCCTGACTGCCGCCGAGGGCGTGCGCACGCTGCCGCGCGAGAGGTTCGGTGACGACGACGTGCTGCGCCTGCACCAGCCGGGCTACGTCGACGCGGTGCGGCGCCTGTCGGCGTCGCCCGATCCGGCGGGCGACCTGCGCTACGGGCTCGGCCTGGGTGACAACCCCGTGTTCGCCGGCATGCACGAGGCGTCGCTGGAGGTCTGCGGGGCATCGGTCGCCGCGGCGCGAGCCGTGTGGGAGGGCACGGTGTCCCACGCCTTCAACCCGGCCGGCGGGTTGCATCACGCCATGGCGGACCGGGCCGCGGGCTTCTGCGTCTACAACGACCCCGCGTTCGCGATCGAGTGGCTGCTGCGGCACGGCGCGCGGCGGGTCGCCTACGTGGACGTGGACACCCACCACGGCGACGGGGTGCAGGAGATGTTCTTCTCCGACCCGCGCGTGCTGACGATCAGCCTCCACGAGTCCGGCCGCTACCTGTTCCCCGGCACGGGCTTTCCCGACGAGATCGGCGCGGGCGACGGGCGCGGGACCTCGTTGAACGTGCCGTTCGCGCCGACCACCACCGGCGCGGTCTGGCTCGAGGCGTTCGAGCAGGTCGTGCCCGACGCGCTGGCGGCGTTCCGGCCCGACGTGCTGGTCACCCAACTCGGGTGCGACACCCACGTCACCGATCCGCTGGCGCACCTGGCGCTGGTGACCGACGACTACGCCCTGATCTACCAGCGGCTGCACGAACTCGCGCACGAGCGGGCGCAGGGGCGCTGGGTGGCGCTGGGCGGCGGCGGCTACCAGATCGCCACGGTCGTGCCGCGCGCGTGGACGCTGGCCTTCGCCGAGCTGTCGGGCGCGCCGCTGCCCGCCCGCCTGCCCGAGGAGTGGATCGAGGAGGCGGTGCGCCGCACCGGCGAGCGGCCGCCGGAAGGCTTCCTGGACGGGCCCGTGCTCCTCAGCGACGAGCGCCTGGCGGCCGTCCGCGCTGACGCGCGGACGGCCGTGGACGATCTGCGCCGCGCCGCGTGGCCGTGGCTCGAGCGCCTCGCATGAGGGTTTCCCGGTGGCGCGCGGGGGCGATGCTGGCGTGACCATGACGTCCGTGCTCATCCGGTACGGCTTGCTGCCGGTTGCTCTCGTCGCCGCCCTGTTCCAGCCGGCGGCGGCGCAGCCTGCGACCCCTTCGCCCTCGCCCTCGGCGTCGCCGGGACCCACCGTGGAGCGCATCTCGGGACGCAATCGCGTGTCGACGGCGATCGCCGCGTCGCGCGCGGCCTATCCCGACGGCGCTGACACCGTCGTCGTCGCGGCCGCCGGGCGCTTCCCCGACGCGCTCGCGGCGGTGCCGCTCGCGCACGCGGCCGGTGCGCCCCTGCTGCTGGTGGACGGACGGGCCGACGAGCCGGTGCTGCGCGAGGTCCGCCGCCTGGGTGCCGACCGGGCGCTGCTGGTCGCGGCGTTCGGCGCCGTGCCGGTGGTGGTCGAGCTCGAACTGCTGCGCGAGGGCGTGGACGTGGAGCGCCTGGCCGGTGACGGCCGCTTCCACACGGCGGCGCGGCTGGCCCGCGCGGTGGGCAGGTCCGAGGACGGTGAGGTGGTCGTGGCGTCCGGCGCCGCATTCGCGGATGCGCTGCCGGCCGGACCACTGGCGGCGATCGCCGGGCTGCCGCTGCTGCTCACCTCCACCGAGTCGGTCCCGCCCGACACGGCCGCCGTGCTCACCGAGTTCGAGGCCGCGCGGACCTGGCTGATCGGCGGGCGCGCCGCGGTGCCGGGCGAGGTCGCCGCCGGTCTTCCGGGCGTCCGCCGCGTGTCGGGGCCGGACCGGTACGCGACCAGCGTCGCGGTCGCGCGGCGCCTGATGGAACGCGGGGGCACGCTGCGCACGGTGGCCGTCGCCACGGGCCGCGACTTCGCCGATGCCCTCGCGGCCGGCGCCTTCGCGGCGCGGGCGGGCGGGCCGCTGCTGCTCGTGGACGGACAGGATCCGGACAACGCCCTTGCCGTGTACGACTTCCTCGCTCGCCACGCCGCACAGGTCGGCCGCGTGGTCGTGTTCGGCGGCGACGCAGCCGTGAGCG
>Ga0299913_10000243_pt1 | contig 31231 bp, 22 predicted proteins | sample RVTome_9_FD_201360 | JGI IMG/M metagenome (GOLD analysis project Ga0299913, IMG submission 201360) | Soil microbial communities from uranium-contaminated site in the Upper Colorado River Basin, Wyoming, United States - RVT155D38 (version 2) ... | reverse complement strand
CCGCTGTCGGTGGCGCCGATGATGGACCGGACCGACCGGCACTTCCGGGCCTTCCTGCGGCGGATCACGAGGCGGACCCTGCTCTACACCGAGATGGTGACGACCGGCGCGGTCCTCCACGGCGACCGCGAGCGCATCCTCGGCTTCTCGCCGGAGGAGCGGCCGCTGGCGCTACAGCTCGGCGGCGACGACCCGGGCGAGCTCGCCGCCTGCGCCGAGCTCGCCGAGCGGCTCGGCTACGACGAGGTGAACCTCAACGTCGGCTGCCCGAGCGACCGCGTGCAGAAGGGCCGCTTCGGGGCGTGCCTGATGGCCGAGCCCGAGCGGGTCGCCGAGGCCGTCGCCGCGATGCGCCGGGCGGTCGGGCTGCCGGTCACCGTCAAGCACCGCATCGGGATCGACGAGCTCGACCGCTACGAGGACATGCGCCGCTTCGTCGAGACGGTCGCCGAGGCGGGCTGCGACCGCTTCAGCGTCCACGCCCGGAAGGCGTGGCTCTCGGGCCTGTCCCCGAAGGACAACCGCGAGATCCCGCCGCTCCGCTGGTCCGAGGTCCACCGCCTCAAGGCCGACCTCCCGCACCTCGCGATCGAGATCAACGGCAGCGTCCTCGACCTCGCCGCCGCCCGCGAGCACTTGGAGCACGTCGACGGCGTGATGATCGGCCGCGCCGCCTACGACGACCCCTACCTGCTCGCCCCCGCCGACCGCGACCTCTTCGGCGAGCCCTCCGAGCCCCCGTCCCGCCGCGAGGTGATCGAGAGCTTCCTCCCCTACGTCGAAGCCCATCTGGCCCGCGGCGAGCCCCTCAAGTGCCTCACCCGTCACCTCCTCGGCCTCTTCGCCCGCCGCCCCGGCGCCCGCGCCTGGCGCCGCCACCTCGCCGAAAACGCCCACCTGGAGGGGACGGGGTCGGAAGTGCTCGTGGATGCAATGGAGAAGGTGCCGAGCGAGATTCTTAACGAAGTACCGCAACGGCACGGCGTCGGGTAGCCGCTTATCGATCGCCCCAGTATCGAATGCCAGGCCTTCCACCTTGACATTCCGGACAGAGCCTGTCATGGAGATCGCTCCCATTGGCTCCGTAAACAAAGCCGCATCGCGTACATTCGACCTTGTATGCAAGCTGCTGGTGGTCGGTTCCGGGGACGTCGCGATGGCCTGCGCAGCGCTGGCCATTGCGGTTCACGAAACCTATCTTTGTCGTTGGCCCTTGACCGCCCTTCCACTGCCAGCCGATACCTTCTCCACTCATTGTTGGTTTGCAGCCCGGACTGGAATCAGGCAAGAGCCAAGCGGCGGCCCTTCGGCTCGGGAATCGGATCGCCAAACTCATGAGCGGTCTCGACCCATAGCTCGATCGCCGATCGAGCGTTCGCCAGGGCCGATTCATAGCTGTCGCCATGAGCCATGCAGCCAGGCAGTTCGGGGACCTCGGCCACGAAGGCCTCGTCCTCGTCGCTCCAGTAGATGACCACCTCGTATCTATACATCGGAGAGGTCTCCCAGTCGGTTACGCAGGATCACGTCCCGGACCTGCTTGACCTGATATGGCTTCGCCTTCGATCCTTCTCGCTGGATATTGATTCTCGATTCGACGTCGGGACGGCGGAAGACGTGGTGGCTGCCCTTGGTGCGTTCGACGAACCCGAGGTGTAGAAGGAGCGCCCGATGTTGGCGTCGGATCGCCCTTCCAGGATTCGGTGGATGAGCTTCTCATGCCGTCCCACCCAGGTAGTCTAGCCGGAGAAGCCTACCTTCACGCAGCACGTCCGCCGGGAGCTCAGTGCCCGAGGCCGCGGCATTCCTCTTCATGAGGGCGCCACCTCCGGCACCGGCCGGGACAGGTCGGGGCGTCCGCGGCGGAGGCGGTGGAGGACGTAGTCGCCGGCGGACCGGGCCTCGAGGCGGAGCCAGAGGGCGAGGCCAGCGGCGAGTATGGGGAGGGCGCGGTGGCCGAGGTCGGGGGAGGGGCCGATCTTCCGCCAGCCGGCGTTCCTGCGGCCGTAGCGGCCGGTCGTGCGGCGCAGGCGGGCGAGGCGGTTCATCCGCCGGTTGAAGCCGTGCATCAGGCGCCAGGCGATCGTGGACTGGGGGATCGGCAGGCCGAAGGCGGGGTTGGCGAGGGCGGCCGGGTGGCGGTAGATCGGGGTGACGATCCCGAGGTAGTAGAGGGCGGTGTCGACGAGGTAGGCGCAGGCGGTGAGCTCGGCGTCGCCCATCAGCTCGTACTTGCCGAGGTAGAGGGCCTCGAGCCAGCGGTCGTAGGAGCGGCGGAAGCGGCGGTCGTGCTCGGCGACGCGCTCTGCGAGCTCGGCCTCGTCGAGGCGGCCCGCGAGGTCCTCGGCGACGAGGTCGACGGTGGCGAAGACGCTCATCGCCAGGTGGTCGAGGCCCGGCGAGTAGTACGGATCCATGAACGAGGCCGCGTCGCCGACCAGGGCCCAACCGGGGCCGGCGTACCGGGAGGTGCGGTAGGGCAGGTGGGCGTAGGCGTGGAAGTCGTCCTCGGCCATCGTCGCCGGGGCGAGGATCTCGGCGAGGCCGGGGCGCGAGGTCACGAAGTCGCGGTAGCGCTCGGCGAGGCGGCCGTCGCCCGGCGGCTCGAACAGCTCCTTGTGGTGGACGAGGCCGACGCTGGTGTCGCCGCCCGCGAGCGGGATCACCCAGCACCACCAGCCGTAGCCGCAGAAGTGGTTCGTCGCCTGGCGGCGGCTCGCCGCGACCGGCGGCAGCGAGCCGGCCTCGCCGTCCGGCCCGGCGGCGAACGGCGGCGCGTCGAGGCTCGCCGCGCCGCGCCAGCGGGCCCACATCGCGGCGGTCGGATGGCCCTCGTGGCGCGACAGCAGGCGCAGGCGGCGGGCGAGGAAGGCCTGCCGGCCGGAGGCGTCGACGACCCAGCGGGCGCGGACCTCGCGGGCGGGGCCGGCCTCGTCACCCGTACCCCCGAGCGGCCCGATCGTCAGCCGGCTCTCGGGCCGGCCGAGCTCGACCGCGGTCACCTTCGCGGGGCGGGCGACCTCGACCCCGGCGTCGCGCGCCGCGGCGACGAGCGCCTCGTCGAGCTTCGCGCGGTCGAGCTGCCAGCTCGGCAGGCGCGGCGGATGGCGCGCCCCGATCTCGGTCATCTCGGCCAGCCGGCGGTCCGGGCGGTCGGCGAACCAGAAGCGCAGGCCGTGCTTGGGGATCTGCTCGCGGGCCAGGTGGTCCGTCTGGCCGAGGACGCGCTCGAGGAAGAAGGCCGACGTCTCGACCGTCGCCTCGCCGACCTTGCGCCCGAACCGTTCCTGGCGCTCGACGAGGAGGACCCGTGCCTCGGGCCGCCGCCGCTTGAGCAGGATCGCCGCGGCCGCGCCGGCGAGCGCGCCGCCGATGACGACGGCGTCGTAGCGGTCGCCTCCGGTCGGCGGCGGGTGGGGTGCGTCGGGCACGGGCTTTTCGGGGAAGGGCGCCGGGTCGGGCCGGACCGCCGGCAGGCTATCACCCGTCCGCCACGACTCCGCCGGGCTTCCGCGCCAGGAACAGGACGTTCGAGAACGGGGTGCCCTCGGCAGCGTCGAGGTCCTCGACGGCGAGGCCCTGCGACGCGATCAGGGCGTGCCAGGCAGCGCGCTTGCGGTAGCGGAACCGCTGGCCGACGTGCCCGCGGGAGAGCGCCCGCAGCCGCTCGGAGGCGCGGGTCAGGGCGTAGCGGAAGCCGCCGCCCGCGTCGGCCTCGCGGACGACCAGGAGCCCGCTGGGCGCGAGCGCCTCGGCCGTCCGCCGCAGGAGGTCTTCCTGGGCCTCCTCCGGCAGGTAGTGGAGGACGTCGAGCAGCACCGCGGTCGAGCAGGGCGGGACCTCGCACTCCTCGAGGTCGGCCTGGCGGATCTCGGCGATCTCGCCCAGGGCGATGCAGGCCACCCGCACGAGCCGCGCCGAGAGCTCGACGCCGACGTAGCGGTCGCCGGGGCGGGTCGGGCCGCCCGCCTCGGCCCCGGCGCTCGCCTCGGCCGCGACGGTCGCGTCCACCCGGCCGAGCAGCGCCAGCAGGCTGCCGCGGCCGCAGCCGAGGTCGACCAGCCGCCCCGGGCGGGGGAGGAGGCCCTCGGCGAGGAGCCGGCGGTAGACGGGGTCGAAGTGGAGCTTGCCGCGGACGAACTCCCAGTGCGACATCCCGGCCTCGAGGTAGAGCTCCGAGGCGGCCTCGCGCAGGGCGGTGAAGGCGTCGTCCCGCCGTCCGGCGCCGAGCACGTAGGTGATCGTCGCGAAGACGCCGCCGAGCAGCAGCCCGAGGACGACGCTGCCCAGGGCGAGGTCGCGGCCGAGCGACCAGAGACTCAGCTCGGGCAGCCGGCGCCAGGCCAGCCGCGACCACTCGCCGTGGATCAGCCAGTGGCCGATCCCGACCTCGATCCACAGGATGAACGGCAGGGTGAACGGGTTGTTGACGTTCGCCGCCAGGTAGGCGATGACCCGCGAGAGGCCGAGCAGCCTCGCGAGGACCGTCGAGAGCAGGAAGTGGAGGCCGAAGAGGGGCGTGCAGCCCACCGCCGTGCCGAGGCCGACCGCGAGCGCCCGGCGCAGCGGGGTGCCGCCCTCGGTCCGCAGCCGGACGTGGAGGTCCGCGAAGCGGCCCCGGCGGCGGCCGGTCACCGGGCGGCCCCGGCGGCCGGCCGGGCGGCGTCCGGCGGATCGGGCAGGGCGACCCCCGCGAGGCCGCGGGCCGCGAGCGTATCGAGCACCCGCGGGAGGACCTCGAGGACGACCGGCCGCCCTCCCGGCGCGCGCGCCGAGCCGCCGTCGTGGAGGAGCAGGATCTCCCCCGGCTCGAGGCCCGCGGTCAGCCGCCGGGCGACACGGCGCGGGTCGCCGTCGACGGCGTCGAAGCCGCGGCGGCTCCAGCTCGCCAGCTCGAGGCCCCGCCCGGCGAGGACGCCCCCGAGCCACGGGCTGCGCACGCCGGCCGGGGCGCGGAACCAGCGCGGGTGCCGGCCGGCGACGGCGGCGAGCGCCTCCTGCGCCCGGTCGATCTCGCGGCCGAGGGCACCCGGGCCGAGGAAAACGAGGCCGTTCGGGTGGCGGTGGGTGTGGTTCTCGATCCGGTGGCCCCGCCCGACGACCTCGGCGGCGACCTCCGGGTGCGCCTGCGCCCGCCGGCCGACGGCGAAGAAGCTCGCCCGGCAGCCGGCCTCGGCGAGGAGATCGAGCACCCGCGGAGTCGCCGCCGGGTCGGGCCCGTCGTCGAAGGTCAGGGCGACCGCGGCGTCGCCGGCCGGCGCCGGCAGGCGGGTCAGGTTCGGGCCGAGGAGCCGGCTGCGCGGCGTCATCCCGGCCGCGGCGAGGATCACGTGGTCGGCGAGGAGCACGGCGGCCACCCGCCGCCAGCGGACCGGGTCGGCGGCGAGCGCCGCCGCGCCCGCGAGGTGGAGCAGCGCCGAGGCCTGGAGCAGCGGGGTGGGCAGCCATCGCGAGAGCGCGGCCGAGAGCGCGGCGTCATCTCGGGCGGTCCTCCCTCGCCGCTCCCTGCGGCGCACATGAGTGCGACGCGGTCGTCTCCTCGGTCCGGGTCGCCCCTTCAGCCGCATTCGCGTCTGCGGACGCACGCTCCGCGCTCTCGGGACAGCGGGTCAGCCTCCCGTCGCGTGCTCGTGCGGGGGGCGCTCGCCGGTGCGACGGGGCTCGAGACGGGCGAGCGCCCGGCGGTCGACCTTGCCGCGGTCGGTGCGTGGGACCTCGTCGACGAGGACGACGCTGCGCGGCACCTTGTGCTCGGCGAGGCGGCTGCGGCACCAGGCGAGGACCTGGTCGGCGGCGAGGCTCCCGGGCCGGCAGGCGACGACGGCGCGCACCACCTGCTCGCGGTCGCCCGCGCCCGGGGCGGGCACCACCAGCACGTCCTCGACGCCCGGCAGGGCGGCCAGCACGCGCTCGACCTCGCGCGGGTTGACCTTCTTCCCCTTGACGTTGATCAGGTCGTTGAGCCGCCCGGTCAGGGCCAGCTCGCCGCCCCGCCAGGCGCCGAGGTCGTCGGTCGCATAGCGGCCGCCGCCGAGCCGCCGCTCGGCGCCGGCCGGGTCCGGGACGTAGCCGAGCGCCGCCGCCGCGGAGCGCACGACGACCCGGCCGCCCTCGCCCGGCGCCCGCGGCCCGGCGCCCGCGAGCGGCTCGATCTCGACCGTGACGCCGTCGACCGGCTCTCCGACCGTCCCGCGCTCGGCCGCGCCCCCCTCGCGGTCGTAGCAGATCCCGCCGCACTCGCTGGCGCCGTAGAAGACGTGGACCGGCAGGTCGTAGCGGTCGTGGAAGCGGGCCGAGGTGTCGGCCGGGAGCGGCGCGCCGGCCGAGACCACCAGGCGCAGGGCCGGCGGCAGCGGGGCCGGCTCGGCCAGGCGCGCCAGGGCGCCGAGGTAGGCGGGGACGGTGGGAAAGACGGTCGCCCCGGCCGCCGCGGCGGCGGCGAGCGGGGCGAAGGGATCGTCGGAGCCGGGCAGCACCAGGGTCGTGCCGCGGACGAGGGCCGGCACGACGAGGCTCGACAGGCCGTAGGAGTGGGAGAACGGGACGGTCGCCAGCAGGCGGTCGTCGGGACCGATCCCCATCGTCGCGGTCAGCGCCCGATCGTCGGCGAGGAGCGAGTCGGCGCTCGCCGCGATCCCGCGCGCCGCGCCGGTCGAGGCCGACGACGTCTTGATCACCGCGGTGCCCGCCGGCAGCCCGGCCGCGCGCGGACGCCGGCCGAGCTCGTCGAGGTGCCAGCCGCTCCCGTCGAGCGGCCAGGCGCAGCCGGCGACGAGGGCCCGGCGTGCGCCGACCTCGCGCGCGATCCGCCGGCGCTCGAGCGGGGGCGTCCGGCGGTCGAGCAGCAGGGCGGCGCACCCGGCGCGCCGGAGGGCGACGAGGCCGGCGAGGAAGGCCGGGCCGTTCGGCGCCTGGAGACCGACCGGCTCCCCGGGCGCCGTAGGGGAGGCCGCCTCGGCGAGGATGCGGCCCGCGGCCCGCGCCAGGGCGTCGACGTCGGCCGCCGTCGACCGCTCCCGCGGCGAGACGAGGAGCGGCGCGCCGGGCGTCCGGCGGACGAGGCGGTCGAACGCTGCGACGAGCGGGTCGGCGGTCGGGGTCATGAAACGTCGGACCGTGCTCGGCGTGGCGGAGAGGTGACGCTCGGAGAGCCGGTGCTCTATACTAGCCGCTCCCCGCCGCTCGGGTCGGGGTCGACCGGAAGTACTTGACGCATCGGAAGTTGGGGCATCGGAGAGGCGGATGGAGATGACGGAATCGCGGGGGAGCACGAACGGCGGAGCGGGCCACGGGACCGCCGACGCCGGCCTCGCCCTGCGGCTCAAGCAGATCATCGTCGAGAGCCTGAACCTCGAGGGGACCGAGCCCGAGGCGATCGGGGACGACGAGCCGCTGTTCGGCGACGGTCTCGGCCTCGACTCGGTGGACGCCCTGGAGCTGGTCGTCGCGCTCGAGAAGGAGTACGGATTCAAGATCCGCAGCGACGAGATCGACCCGCAGGCGTTCGCCTCGGTCGCCAGCCTCGCCCGGTTCGTCGCCGGGCGGCGCGCGGCGGCGGGTGGGCCGGCGGGGGCCGCGGCCGGCGGCGCCGCGGTGGCTGGATGACCGCCTCGGGCGGCCGCCTCGGCGCGCAGGTCTCACAGCGGTTCCTCGCCGGCCGCAGGCACAGCCGACGACGGGTGAGACGTGCGGGCTAGGACCCGGGCGGTCGTCACCGGCGTCGGCGTCGTCAGCGCCTGGGGGTGGGGGCGCGAGCCGTTCTGGGACGGGATCTCGGGTGGCGGCACCGCGATCGGTCCGTTCTCCCGCTTCGACCACGCCGGCTACCGCACCCACGTCGCCGGCGAGGTCCCGCCGCCCCCCTCGTCGCTCCCCGAGGCGATCCCCGGCTGGCCGCGCCTGTCGTGGGCCGACCGGTTCGCCGTCGCGGCCGCCCGCGAGGCGCTCGCCGAGGCGGGTCTGCTCGCCGCGGCCGGGCCCTCCCCCGACCTGGCGGCCGCCGGCCTGTTCTTCGCCTCCTCGACCGGCGGCATGCTCGAGGGCGAGGAGTTCTACTTGCGGCTCCGCGGCGCCGCGGCGGGGCGGGCCGCCCTGCGGTGGATCGCCACCCAGCCCGTCTCGTCGCCGGCCGAGGCCGTGGCCCGCGCCTTCGGCGTCGCAGGGCCGGTCGAGACGGTCTCGTCGGCCTGCGCCTCGGGCACGATCGCCCTCGGACGGGCGCTCGACGCCCTGCGGTCCGGGGAGGCGGAGCTCGCGCTCGCCGGCGGCGCCGACTCGCTCTGCCGCACTACCTACGGCGGCTTCAACTCGCTGCGCTCGGTCGACGAGGAGCCGTGCCGGCCGTTCCTCCGCGAGCGGGGAGGCCTGTCGATCGGCGAGGGTGGCGCGGTGCTTGTCCTCGAGACCGCCGAGCGGGCCGCGGCCCGCGGCGCCCGGGTGCTCGCCGAGCTGACCGGCGCCGGGTCGACGAGCGACGCCGGCCACATGACGGCGCCGCATCCCGAGGGCGCGGGCGCGGCGCGGGCGCTCGCCGCGGCCCTCGCCGACGCCCGGGTCGAGCCGGCGGAGGTCGCCTTCGTCAACGCCCACGGGACCGGGACGCCGCTCAACGACGTCGCCGAAGGCCGCGCGCTCGCCGCGGTGCTGGGGAACGGCGCCGCGCCGGTGGCGGTGACCTCGATCAAGGGGGCGGTCGGCCACCTGCTCGGCTCGGCCGGCGCGGTCGAGGCGGCGGCGACGGTCCTCTCGCTCGCCCGCGGGACGGTGCCGCCGACCGCCGGCCGGGGCGAGCTCGACCCGGAGACCGGCGTCGACCTCGTCCGCACCGCGCGGGTCGCGGCGCCGGGCGTCGCGGTGTCGCTCAATCTGGCGTTCGGCGGCTGCAACGCGGCCCTGGTGTTCGCGCCGGCCGCCGCGGACCGGGCCGCCGCACCGGCCGCCGGGTGAGCGGCACGGGCGGGAGCGCGGCCGGGGGCAGGGTCGTCGTCACCGGCCTGGGTCTCGTCGGCGCCTGGGGCCTGGGCCTCGAGCCGCTGGCCGCCGCCCTCCTCGCCGGCGAACCGCTCGCGGGACCGGTCGACCGGGGGGCGGCCGCGTCGGTGCCGCCGCGCGCCGGGCGCGGGGTCGAGGTCGCGGCACGGGTGCCGCCGGACCTCTCCCTCGAGCCCTGGCTCTCCCGCCGCGAGGCGCGGCGGATGAGCCCGCCTTCGCGCTTCGCCGTCGCCGCCGGGCGGATGGCCCTCGGCGCGGCCGGCCTGCCCGTCGGCCCCGGCGCCGGGGCCGACCCGCCCGATCCCGATCTCGGCGTCGTCTTCGCCACCGCGTACGGCGCCTCGTCGTTCACTCAGGGGATGCTCGACCAGGCGATCGACGAGGAGCCGGAGGCGATGTCCCCGTATCTCTTCATGGAGAGCGTGGCCAACGCGCCGGCCGGCCAGGCGGCGATCCACTGCCGGGCCGGCGGACCGAACGAGACCCTCTGCCAGCGCGAGGCGGGGCCCCCGGCTGCGGTCGGCCGCGGCGCGGCCCTCGTTGCCGCGGGGCGCGCCCGGCGAGTCCTCGCCGGGGCGGTCGAGGAGATCACCCCGCTGCTGCTCTCGGTGCTCGACCGCTTCGGCGCGCTCTCCGCCCGCCCGCGCCCGTTCGACCGCCGGCGGGACGGATTCCTCGCCGCCGAGGGGTCGACCCTGCTCCTGCTCGAACGCGACGACGACGCCCGGGCACGCGGCGCGGAGCCGCTCGCCGCGGTCCGCGCCCGGGGCGGCGCCTTCGACCCGACCGCCCCGCGCAACGACTGGGGGCGGGGGGGCGCCGCGGTGGCGGCGGCGATCGCCCGCGGGCTCGCGCGGGAGGGTCTCGGCCCGGGTGACGTCGACGCCGTCGTCTCGGGCGCCTCGGGCGCGCGCCGGGGGGACCGCTTCGAGGCCGAGCTCCTGCGCGAGCTGTTCGGCCCGGCCGGCCCGCCGCCGGTCCTCGCCCCCAAGAGGGTCACCGGCGAGTACGGGGGCGCCTACCTCGCCGCGGCTCTCCTCGCCCTCGCCGGCCGGCCGGCCGGCCCGGCCGCGGGGTTCTCCGAGCCGGACCCCGAGCTCGGCGTCGTCCCGCACGGCGGCGGCGCGGTCCAGGGCGTCTCGCGGGTGCTGGTCACCGGGTCCGCCGCCGGGGGCTCGGCCGCCTGGGTTATCCTGGAGTCCCCCGGAACGGTGCAGCGATGAGCGAGCAGAGAGCATCCGTCGCGGTGGCGATCCCCGCCTTCCAGGCCGCCCTGACCGTCGGCGACCTGGTGCGCCGCACCCGGACCGTCGTCGCGGCCGACGTCCTGGTGGTCGACGACGGCTCGACCGACGGCACCGCCGAGGTTGCCCGCGCCGCCGGCGCCCGGGTGCTCCGCCACCGGGAGAACCGGGGCAAGGGCCGGGCGCTGGCCACCGCCTTCGAGGACCTCTTCGGCCGCGGCGCGGAGGCGGTCGTCACCCTCGACGCCGACGGCCAGCACCTGCCGGAGGAGATCCCGCGCCTGCTCGCCGCCTGGGAGCGACCCGAGGGCGGCGGCCGCCGGCCCGACCTGGTGCTCGGCGACCGCCGGCATCTGTTCGCCGACATGGGGCGGTTGCGCCGGACGAGCAACCGGTGGTCGTCGCTCGCCATCTCGTTGGTCGCCGGGCAGCCGATGGCCGACGTGCAGAGCGGCTTCCGCCTGTACGCACGGCGGCTGGTCGCCTCCATCGGCTTCCCCGAGGCCCGCTTCGAGGCGGAGAGCGCGGTCGTCGTCCGCGCGGTGCGCGCAGGGTTCCGCGTCGTCGCCGTGCCGGTGCGCCTCGGGTTCGCCGACGGGACGGCGACGAGCCACTACCGCCCGCTCGTCGACAGCCTGCGGATCGGCGCCGCCGTGGCGAGGGCGCGCTTCGAGGCGCTCGCCGCGGCCGGCGGAGCCTGGGCCTCCGACGAATGGACGCGCGAACCGTCCTCGTGACCGGCGGCGGCCGGGGGATCGGCCGCGCCGTCGTCGAGACGCTCCTCGCCGCCGACCCCGGGACGCGGGTCGCCTTGACCTGGCGCTCCGACGAGGCGGCGGCACGGGAGGTCGAGGAGGCGGCGGACGGCCGCGCCCGCGCCTTCCCCTTCGACCTCGCCGACCGCCGCCGGCCCGACGACCTGGTCGCCGAGGTCGAGGCCGCCCTCGGGCCGCTCGCCGGGCTGGTGAACAACGCCGCGGTCCGTGCGGAGTCGATCCTCGCCCTGACCCGCGACGAGGACTGGGACCGGGTGGTCGACGCCGACCTCGGCGGCGCCTTCCGGCTCTGCCGGGCGATCCTGCGCGGCATGGTCGTCCGCCGCCGTGGCGCGATCGTCAACGTCTCGTCGCTCGCCGCGCTGCACGGCGTCGCCGGGCAGTCCGCCTACGCGGCCGCCAAGGCGGGGCTTCTGGCGATGACCCGGGTCCTCGCCCGCGAGGTCGGTCGGCGGGGGGTGCGGGTCAACGCGGTCGTGCCCGGGTTCGTCGCCACCGATCTCACCGCCGGCCTGCCACCCGGGCGCGAGGAGGCGCTCCGGGCCGGGGAGTGCCTGCCGGACGGGGTGAGGGCGGCCCACGTCGCCGAGGCGGTCGCCTTCCTCCTCTCCCCGCGCGCCGGCGGCATCACCGGCCAGGCCCTCGTCGTCGACGCCGGCGCCACGGCATGAGGCGCGTCCCCGCCCTGCCCTGGGCGGCCACCCTGCTCGCCGCGCTCGCGGCGACCGGTTGGGCCGCGGTCCGGGCGGCCGACCTCGGCGTGGCCGTCCGGGTCGAGGACCTTCTCCCGGACGGCGCCCCCGCGGCCGACGACTACCGCCGCTTCCTCGCCGCGTTCGGGGGCTTCGAGACCGTCTACGCGATGGTCCTCTGGCGGGGAGCGGGGGAGCCCGACACCGCGCTCCTCGCCGAGGCGGCCGACCGGGTCGCCGACGAGGTCGCGGCGCTGCCCGAGGTCACCTCCGCCCGCTCGGGCCTCGCCCCCGGCGACGAGGAGTTCCTGCGCCGCCACGTCCTGCCGCGGGCGCCGCTCTTCCTCGGGCCGAACGACCCCGACGAGCTCCTGGCGCGCTTCGAGCCCGCGGCGGTCCGCGAGCGGGTGCGCGAGATCCGGCGCGCGCTCGTCGGCCCGGCCGGCGCGGCGCAGGGCCGCTGGCTCGCCGCCGACCCGCTCGGGCTCTCGGGCGGGCCGGCCGCGCTGGCCTCCGGGGGTGCGATGGCCCTGGTCGACCCGCTGACCGGCGCCTTCGTGTCGCCGGCCGGCGACGCGGCGCTCGTCGTCGTCACGCCGGCGAGCGGCGAGCTCGACGCGGCCGCCGGCCGCCGGCTCGCCGCCGGGCTCGACGGGGCGTTCCGGGACGCCCGGCGGGAGCTCGGCGCCCCGCTCGCCCTCGCCGCGGTCGGCGGGCCGCTCTACGCGGCCGAGGACGAGCGGATCGTCCGCCGCGACCTCGCCCTGGCGGTCTCCGGCTCCGCGACGGTCGTCCTCCTCCTCCTGGTGCTCTACTTCGGCAGCCCGTTTCTCGCCCTCGCCCTCGCCGGCTCGGTCGGCGCCGGGGTCGCCTGGACGGCCGGCCTCGCGGCGGCGACCCTCGGCGAGGTCAGCGTCCTCGGTCTGTCGTTCGCCGCCATGCTCCTCGGCCTCGGCGTCGACTACGGGATCCACGGCGCCACCCGGTTCCGAGAGGGGGTGCTCGCCGGCGCCGCCCGCGGTCCGGCGATGCGCGGCGCCTTCGCCGAGACCGGCCCCGCGATCCTCGCCTCGGCGGCGACCACCGCGGCCGCCTTCGCGGTGCTCGGCCTGGCCCACTTCCGGCCGGTTCGCGAGCTCGGGGTGGTGATGGCGGCGGGGATCGCGGCCCTCCTCGGCGCCTCGCTCGCCGTCGGCGCGCCGCTTCTCGTCCTCGCCCGCGGTCCGCGCCGGGTCGCCGAGCCGGGCGGGGCGGGACCACCGCCGCGGGGCGCGGTGTGGCGCGGCCTCGGGCGGGCGGTCGAGAAGGCGGTGGGCACCGCCGAGCGCCGGCCGGCCGCGGTCGCCGTGGCGGCGGCGGCGTCGCTCGGGCTCGCGCTGTGGGGCGTCTCCCGGCTGGAGCTCTCGGTCGACCTGCGCGCCCTCCGCCCCGCCGACCACCCGGCGTTCGCCGCCGAGGAGCTCCTGGGCGAGCGGTTCGGCCTCGGCCTCGACGTGTCGACCGTCGTCGTCGAGGGCGCGAGCCCCGGCGACGCCCTCGACCGGGCGCGGGCGGTCGAGGCGGCGGTGCGCCGGGTCGCCGGTCCCGAGGTCGAGATCGGCTCGGCGGCCGACTGGCTGCCCGCGGGGGCGGTCGTCGCCCGGCGGGTCGGGCTCCTCGGCGGCGAGCCGGCGGCGGGTGCGGCCGCGGCCCTGCGCTCGGAAACGGCGGCCCAGGGCCTCGACCCGCGTGCGTTCACGCCGGCCCTCGCGGTGCTCGACGAGCTGGCGCGGGGGGAGGCACCGCCCCGGATCCCGCCGTCGGCCCGGCCCGACTGGCTGCGCGAGACGATCCGCACGGGGGCGGACGGCCGGACCCGAGTCGCGGTCCGCCTCGCCGGCCCACTCGGCGCCTGGCCCGAGGGGCCGCCCTCCGCGGTGCTGCGGGCGATCGAGGCGGCGGCCCCCGGTGCGGCGGTGGCGTCGGTGCCGCGGCTGGGGAGCGAGCTCCGCCGGCTGGTGGCGGGCGACCTCGAGCGGCTCGGCGGCTGGGCGCTCGCCGCGGTCGTCGCCGTCGTCGTCGCGAGCTTCCTCGGTCGGCCGCGGCCGCTGGCCCGGGCGCTCCTCGCGCTGCTCCCGGTGACCCTCGGCGGGCTGTGGACCGCCGGGCTGGCCGGCCTCGCCGGCGCCCGCGTAGACCCCTTCACCCTGATCGTCGCCCCGGTCCTCCTCGGCATCGGCATCGACGACGGCCTGCACGCGCTCCAGGGCGTGCGGGTCCACGGCGGCCTCGCGGCCTCCCTGCGCGCCAACGGGCGGGCGATGGTCCTGACCACCCTGACGACCTGCGCCGGATTCGGCAGCCTCGCCCTGTCCCGGGTGCCGTCGCTGCGCACCGCGGGCCTCCTCGTCGCCGTCGGGACCTTCCTCTGCCTGGTCGCCACCCTCTTGGTGCTCCCGGCGGTCGCCGAGCTGGTGCCGGCGCTGCGGCCGGCGGGCGAGCGGAGGGCGTCGTGAGCCGCGAGGGCCTCGAGCGGGCGGCCGGACCCGGCCCCGGGCGGGCGGCAGGGCCCCGACCCTCCGGACCCCCACCGCACGCCCCGGAGCGCGGCCGGGCCGCCCGCCTCCTCGGCCCGCTCCACGTCACCGGCGTCTTCTGGTTCCGTCTCCACGGCTGGGGGGCGCGTCGGCCCGAATGGCTCAAGCGGCTGCTGATGCCGTGCTTCCTCGTCTTCTTCCAGCTCACCCTGCGCAAGATGCGCCGGGCGATCGCGGCGAACCTCGAGCCGATCCTCGGCCCCTGCGGCCCGTTCGAGCGCGAGCGGCGGATCTGGCGCACTCTCCAGGCCCGCGCCTGGTCTCTGACCGAGCGCTACGAGCGGCTCGAGACCGACCTCCCGTTCGAGGTCGAGGTCGACAACCGCGCCGCCTGGGAGCGGCTGGCCGGCAGCGGCCGCGGGCTGCTCCTGGTCACCGGCCACGTCGGCAACTGGGAGATGGCCTCGGCCCTGCCGGCGAGCGAGGAGGGGCGCGCGGTCCACGTCGTCCGCGAGGAGGAGCTCGACTCCAAGGCGCAGCGCTTCGTCGCCGGACGCCTCGCCGCGATGGGCCCGGGGTACACGACCCACTTCGCCGCGGACGACCCGCTGCTCGGCCTGGCGCTGCGCGACGCGCTCGAGTGCGGCGAGATCGTGGCGCTCCAGGGCGACCGGCCCCGCAGCGGCGGCGGGACGGTCGAGGCGCGCCTGTTCGGCCGCCGCTACGCCCTCCCCGTCGGCCCCCTGGCGCTGGCCCGGCAGACCGCCGTACCGCTCATCCCGGCCTTCGCCTACCGGCTGGGGCGGCGCCGGTACCGGGTGGTCTTCGAGGAGCCGATCCCGGTGGCCGAGACGCGGGACCGGGCCGGGGACGTCAGGACGGGGGCCGAGGCGCTCGCGTCCGTGCTCGAACGGGCGATCCGGCGCGACCCCTTCCAGTGGTACGTCTTCCGGACGGTGTGGACCGAGTAGCCGGAGCCCCGCCCGCCCCCTGGCGTCAGCCCTCTGGCAGATAGACGCCCAACACTCCTCTGGCCAGAAGCTTTTCTCCGTTCTCTGTCTCGACCTCGAACGAGACCAGCGTCAGAGGACCGTGTCGACTGTCGCGGCTCACGCGCGCCAGGAGAGGGGTCGCGGCCGGCAGGGTGGGGACCGGAAGCTCGACGGAGCGGAGGCGGACGATGTAGCCGATGGCGGGGGTCGAGGTGCCGGCGTCGAGCGCGGCGGCGGACTGCGCGGCGAGCTCGACGGCGGTGAGGGCGGGGGCGCGGCCGGCGGAGACGGCGGCGTGGTCGGGAGGGACCGCGCCGCGGCAGAGGGCGCGGTCAGCGGTGGCTTCGAGGATCTCCTCGGCGAAGCGGGCCGGGGGGGCGTGGGGGAGCGTCAGGGCGGCGGCCGGGCCGGACCGGTCGCGCGGGGCGCCGTTCGGTGGGATGGGCTCCCGGTCGCTCTCTTCGACGGCCTCGTCGGCCCACCGGAGCGTGCCGCGGCTGACCGGGTCGCCGGAGTCGCGGGTGAGGGTCACCGGGGAGCGGCCGTCGTCGGAGTCCGGGCCGAGCTCGACCCGGAGGAGGTCGCCGGGGCGGACCGCTTCGGCGAGGCGGAGGGTGTCGACGGCGGCGAGGTGAGAGGAGGTGCCGCGGTGGAGACGGAGGCGGCGGAGGAGGTCGAGCTGGCCGATGGCGGGGAGGATCGGATCGCCGGGGAAGTGGCCGGCGAACCAGGTCGAGCCGGGGTCGATCTCGACGGTGGCACGCAGGGCGCCCGCCGCGTCGTCGGCGGCGCGGCAGCGGAAGCCGGCGCCGAGATCCGCCGGCGTGCCCCGGAGGTCGCGCGAGCTCACCCCGCGGCCTCGGGGCGCGGCAGGCGGGCGGACTCCGGAACAGGTCTCACGGTCTCCGCCGGCCGGTACAGCGGCACGCCGGCCCGGGCGAGCAGGATCGCTGCCGTCGCCCCCGCCGGCCCGCCGCCGGCGATCAGGACGTCGTGCCGCCGGTCGGCACCGGGGGCTGCGGAGGAATCGCTCGCGGGACGGCGCATCGCCGCCCGAAGTCTACCCGTCGGGGATGTGGAGGCCATCCAGCCGGGCGAGAGCGCCTAGCGGTGCGATCCGCGCTCTCACAACTCGCGGAGGGCGACGCCTCCGTTGGTCGTCTCGATCCGGATCGTGCCGCCCCCTCCGTTGAGGTCGCCGTGCATCCGCTTCGGCCCCCACCGTCCCTCGCGCTCGAGCGGGAAGTCGGTCGACACGCCGCCGTTGATCGTCGACACCTCGACGCTCGCCCGCACGTCGGCCGGCAAGGCGAGCTCGACGCCGCCGTTCGTCGTCTGGAGGGTGAGCTCGGCGCCCTCGGGCAGGCGGCGCATCTCGGCATCGATCGCGCCGTTCACCGTGCTCGCGCGCAGCGTGCCGCCGAGGTCGCGGGCCTGGATCGGGCCGTTGACGGTCGACAGCCGTAGCCGCCCGTCGATGCCCTGGAGGTCGAGCCGGCCGTTGACCGTGCTCGCCTCGAGATCGACGCCCCGGGGCACGGTGAGGTGATAGGCGACGCTCGCGTCCGGCTTGCGGTCGACGAGCCAGGAGAGGAAGCCGCGCTCGGGAGACCGCGTGTGCTCGGTCTCGATCTTCAGCCGGCGGTCGCCGGCGCGCGAGATCGCGATTTTCGCCTCGCGGAGCGCCCGCTCGGCGTCGTCGCGGTCGACGGCCTTCACCGTCTTCACCGCCCGCACGCGGACCTCCGGGCGGTCCCACGAGTCGACGGTCACGTTGCCGTTGACGTTCTCGAGCTCGACCCGGCCGTCGGCGGCGAGTTCGAAGGTCCGGTCGAGCTTCTGGGTGAGGGTGACGGCGTCGGCGGCGCCGGGGGCGGCGAGGGCCGCGGCTGCGGCCAGGAGGGCGGCGACGGCCAGGACGGCGCGGCGGCGGGTCGGGTCGGCGGGGGGGCGGTCGGTTCGGCTCATCTCGGGCTCTCCTTCGGGACGGCGGACGGTGGCTCGGCGGTCGGCCTACCGACGGCACTACGTGAGGGCGGAGCCGGAGTTTCGGCGGCGGTCGGAAACGTCGGGTGTCGGTCCGGAAAAAGCCATCCGGGGGGATGCGCCGAAGGGCCGCTGCGGGATAACATCGGTCTCCGCGGGGATGCCCGCCCCGCGAGCCGCCGTCGAGACCCGAGCGCCACCGGGTCCGAGCCCGGGGCCGACCGGCCCCGTCCCGAGAAGAGATCCGTGAGCCGAGCTTCCGACTCCCTGCCGACGACCGCCTACGACCCCCCTTCGACCCGGCGGGAGACGGGGCTGGAGGGCCCGCCGGAGGAGGGAGCGGGCGGGGCGAGGGAGATTCCCGCCTACGGGGCGGAAGGCGTCGGCGTCGCCGCCTCCCACGGCCTTCACGTCCAGCGCGTCCTCGGCCGCGTCCGCGGGGCGGAGGCGGGCCCCACCCTCGTCCTCGTCGCCGGCCTCCACGGCAACGAGCCGGCTGGCGTCGAGGGGCTGCGCCGGGTGTTCGCGGCGCTCGCTGCCGGTGCCGGCCTGCGCGGTGAGGCGGTGGGGCTGGCGGGGAACCTGGCGGCGCTCGTCGACCGCAAGCGCTACCTGCGCGAGGACCTCAACCGGATGTGGCGGCGCGACCGGCTCGAGCTGGTCCGCTCGGCGGCCGAGGAGGGGATCGCGCTCGAGGCCGAGGAGGCCGAGCTCGCCGCCCTCGACGCCGCGCTCTCCCGGGTGATCGCCGAGGCCCGCGGCCCGGTCGTGGTGCTCGACCTCCACACGACCTCGGCCGGCGGCCCGTCCTTCGGCGTGCTCGAGGACACCCTGGCCAACCGCGACCTCGCCTTCGAGCTGCCGGCCCCGATGGTGCTCGGGCTCGAGGAGGAGATCGCCGGGATCATGACCCACCACCTGGCCGAGCGCGGGTACGTCACCCTCGGCTTCGAGGCGGGCCAGCACGACGACCCCGCTTCGTCCGACCGCGCGGAGGCGGCGGCTTGGATCGCGCTCGAGGCCGCGGGCGTCCTGCCGGAGGGCCGCGCGGAGGTCGCCCGCTCGCGGCGGCGGCTCGCCGCGGAGAGCCGGGGTCTGCCGCCGGTGGCCGAGGTCCGCCACCGCCACGCGATCGCCCCGGGCGACGACTTCGAGATGGCCCCCGGCTTCCGCAACTTCGAGCGGGTCGAGGCCGGCCAGACCCTGGCCTGGGACCGGCACGGCCCGGTCACCGCGCCGGAGACCGGCCTGCTCCTGATGCCCCTCTACCAGCGGCAGGGCGACGATGGGTTCTTCGTCGTGCGGCGGGTGCGCCCGGTCTGGCTCGGGCTGTCGCGGGTGCTCCGGCGCCTGCACCTCGAGCGGCTGCTGTCCGTCCTGCCCGGCGTGCGCCGGCACCCGGAGCTCGCGGGCAGCTTCCTGGTCGACCGGCGGGTCGCCCGCTGGGCCGCCCTCGAGCTGTTCCACCTGCTCGGCTTCCGCCGCCGCGGCCCGGCGGGGGAGCGCTACCTGGTCATGACCCGAAGGCTGGAGCGCTCCAGCGACGACACCGAGGGGTTCCGGCTGGACTAAACCGAGGGGTTCCGGCTGGACTAGAGGGTGTGCTTGGGGGCCAGACGCTCGACCGGGAGGCCGGCGCACTCGCGGAGGGCGGCCTCGACGTACTTGCCGACGACGGCGCCGCGCCACTGGGCCTGGAAGTCGGTGTTGTCCATCGGGGTGGCGTCGCGGCGGGCGAGGGCGGCGGCCTCGCGGATCGACTCGGGGCCGAGCGGCTCGCCGACGAGGGCGTCGACGGTCTTCGCCGCGGCGGACGGGAGCGACGCGACGGCGCCGAGCCAGACCCGGGCGTCGGTCACCGTGCCGTCCTCGTCGGTCCACACGGCGGCGGCGGCCGAGAGCACCGCGAAGTCGATCGACCCCCGGCGGCGGAGCTTCCAGAACGATTGGCGGCAGCGCCCGGCGGCGGACTCCGCCGGCAGGAGCACCTCGGCGACGAGCTCGTCGGGGCGCTTCGCCAGGTAGTCGATCCCGTCGTCGCGGTAGAGGTCCTCGATGGGCACGGTCCGCTCCCCCTCGGCGGAGACCAGCCGTACCCGCGCTCGGAGCGCCGCGAGCATCGGCGCCGAGTCGGAGGCCGAGTGCGCCCAGCAGCGGGGCGAGCTCGGCGCCACCCAGCAGATCGTCCCCTTCTCCTTCATGCAGTAGTCGATCGACCGCCGCCAGTGCTCGGTCTGGTTGTAGTAGGTGCAGCGCGTGTCGACGCAGACGTTGCCGCCCAGGGTGCCCATGTTGCGCAGCGGCGGCGAGGAGATCGAGCGGATGGCGCGCGCCAGGGCCGGGTAGCGGCCGGCGACCTCGGGGTGGGCGGCGGCGGCGGCGAGCGTGGTCGTCGCGCCGATCGCCACCTCGCCGTTCGCGCGCACGCCGGAGAGCTCCTCGACCCCCATCAGCCCGACGACCACCTCGGCCGTCTGGTGTCGGCGCTTCATGTTCGGCCACAGGTCGGTGCCGCCGGCGACCGGCCGCACGCGACCCTCGGCCGCACCCTCTCCGGCGAGGATGCGGGTCGCCTCGTCGAGGCGGGTGACCGGGCGGAACTCGAAGCGGGGGAGTCGGAGCATGAGGGTCGGCGGTCGCCGGGCGGCGGCCGGCTCGATCCTAGCGGACGCGGCGGCGGCCGGCTCCCGGCGAGCAGAAATTCGTCCACCACCGAGGACGTTTTCGCGGGCGATGCCGACCCGCCCGCACACTCCGCGGCCCGCCCGCCTCCGCCGTGCCGTCCTCGCCGCCGCGCTCACCCTGGCGGGCGCCCTCGCGGCGTCCACCCCGCCGCCCGCCGACGCGGCGGCCCGGCCCGCACCGCGCCGGGTCTCGCTCCTCTCGGACCCGGTCTTCCTGGCCAGCGCCGACCGCGGGATGGCGCAGCTCTACGACATGGAGTTCGCGGCGGCGGATCGGGAGTTCGCCCGCATCTCGCAGCGCTACCCCGGCCATCCCGCCGGGCCGTTCCTCGGCGCGCTGACCACCTTCTGGCGCATCCTCGCCGACCCGCAGGACCACTCCCACGACCCGCGCTTCCTCGCCGCGATGGACGAGGCGATCGAGCGTGCCGACCGCCGGCTGCGCCGGGATCGCGACGACCCGGACGGGAAGTTCTTCAAGTCGGCCGCGCTGGCCTTCCGCGGCCGGCTGCGGGCGATGCGGCACGACCTCCTCCCGGCGGCGCTCGACTGCAAGCGGGCGTTCGGTCTCCTCCGCGAGGTGGTCGCCGACGACCCGGGTCACCACGACCTCTACTTCGGGCTCGGCCTCTACGACTACTTCGCCGACGTCCTGCCGGACCGTCACCCGGTCCTGAAGCCGGCGGCCCTCTTCGCCCCGCCCGCCGACGCCGCCCGCGGCACGAAGCGCCTCGCCCACGTCGCCCGCCACGGCCGCTTCGCCCGCACCGAGGCCGCCTTCTACCTGCTCCAGATCCACTACTTCTTCGAGAAGGACGCCGAGGAGAGCCTGCGCTGGGCCCGCTGGCTGCGCCGGCGCCACCCGGGAAACTCGCTGTTTCGCGAGATGGAGGCGCGGGTGCTGCTGCGCTGGGGGCCGCGCCCCGCCGCCCGCCGCGCCTTCGACGAGATCCTCGCGCGGTGGCGGGCGGGCGCCCCCGGCTACACCCCGGCCCAGGGCGAGCGCGCCCTCTACTCTCTCGCCATCCTCGACATGCGCGACGGCGAGTACGAGCGCGCCCTCGACCGGCTCGCCCGCCAGGAGCGGCTGGCCGCCTCGCGCCGGCCCGGCCCGCTGGTCTCCCTGGGGCAGCTCCGCCTGGGGATGACCCTCGACGCCCTCGGCCGCCGCCCCGCCGCCGTCGCCCGCTACCGGCGCGTCCTCGCCCTCGACGACGTCGGCGGCTCGCACGACCGCGCCCGCGCCTACCTGCGCTCGGCCTACCCCGCGCGCGGCGGCGACGGCGACGATCCCGAGCCCGCCTCATAGCGCCGGTCCGTCTCACCGGCGTGCACCGCCGGGGGGGCTGGAGGTTCACCCGGCCGCCGCGGACCGACTCCCGCGCCGGCCTGCCGCCTCGTCACTCCGCCGCGGCCGTCTCCTCGACCAGCTCGCCCGGCACCCGCGGCGTCGTCAGCAGCTCCTCGAACAGCTCCCATCGCCGCTCCGGCCGGTCGGCGGTGCCGCCGTGGGCCTCGACCCAGCGGCGGACGACGTCCTGTCCGAGGTTGTAGTTGACGACGTAGGAGCGGTAGGCGTCGAAGAAGCGGACGCGCTGAGCGGCGCGGTCGGGCGGCGAGAGGGTGAAGCGGGTGAGCCACGCCTCGGCGGCGGCGCGGTCGATCTCCCCGTCGAGGTAACGGCGGGCGGCCTCGTTGCCGGCGTAAGAGAGCTTCTCGAGACTCGCCGCGACCCGGTAGTAGTCCGCCGCCTCCGCCGGGTCGAGCCCGGCGAGCGGGAAGAGGACGTCGCGCTCGAAGGCGACCCTCTCTTCGCCCGGGAAGGCGACCCGGATCCCGAAGTTCGCCGTCCCCTCGGCGATGAGCGACTGCGGCGAGTAGAGCGGGTAGACCGCGAGCTCGGCCCAGCCGCGGTCGCGGACCAGGTGCTTCTCGAGCAGCGCGTTGTAGGCGTGGTGGCCGGGGTAGCCCTCGTGGCAGGCGAGGTCGACCGCCCGGTCGATGTGGATCGGCAGGTCGGTGTTGACCTGGATCAGGCTCTGGTAGCCGCCCTGGTACCAGTTGTAGCCCGACCACGGCTTGTCGGTCACGTACTCGACCCGGAACCCCTCGCCCTCGGGCAGCTCGACGTGCTCCGCGGTGCGACGCCGGCACTCGGCGATCGCCGCGTCGAACACCGCCGCGAGCCGCTCCTGCGGGACGACGAACCGCTCCCGCCACACCGCCCACCGCTCGGCCAGCGGCCCCTTCCCGGGCACCACCCCGTCGATCTCCTCGAGAATCGCCTGGTAGTGCGCCTCCCCGTGGTGCGGCGCCTCGGCGTCGTAGAGCGCCCGCGCCTCCTCGTCGAAGCTCATCCCCTCGCCCCCGACGATGCGGGCGCGCGCCGCGACCGCCGAGAGCTGCGCGACGAGGAAGTCGCGACGGAGCCGGACGAGCTCGGCGTCCGCCGCGTCCGCCGTCACCTCGACCGCGGCGACCTCCTCCGCCAGCTCCGCCGCCCGAGCCGCGATCTCCGCCACGCTCCGTGGGCTCGCCTCCGCCGCGGCGCGCAGCTCCTCCGGCCCGTAGTAGGCGTCGACGTACCCCTCGTCGTGCACCCCGAGCTCGAGCACCAGCCGCACGTAGTCCCCGGCGATCCGGTCCATCGTCGGGACGCTATCAGCGGGGGTGGCGGGCGGCGCCGTCGCGGGGGAGCAGGCGGGCACGGCGAGGGCGACGAGAGCGACGAGCAGCGGAGCGACCGGGCCCGACCTCGGGGCCGGGAAGGCGCGGTCTCCCCGTCTCACCGCGCCTCCCGCTCCAGCTCGAGCCAGGCGGCCGCGTCGCGCTCCCAGAAGAAGGGCGGCCGGGTGCGCTCGTGGGGCGCCAGCCGGTTGAGCGTGGTCGCGTCGTACACGAACCCGTCGAGGACGACGAGCTCGACGGTGCGGCTCTGGCGGAGGTCCTCGAGCGGGTTGCCGGTGAGGACCGCGAGGTCCGCCAGCTTGCCTTCCTCGATCGAGCCGATGTCACCGTCCATGCCGAGGTAGCGGGCGCCGTCGAGGGTCGCGGCGCGGAGCGCTTCGAGCTCGGTCATGCCGCCCTGCTCGAACATCCAGAGCTCCCAGTGGGCGCCGAGGCCTTCGCGCTGGCCGTGGGCGCCGAGCTGGACGGGGACGCCGGCGTCGAGGAGCTGCTTGGCGGTGCGGGCGTTGCGGAAGTGGCCCCACTCCTCCTCGGGGGCGATCGTGCGGCGGCGGGCGCGGGCGTCGATCAGCTCGCGGGGGACGAAGGTCGAGAGGCGCTCGTCCTCCCAGACGTTGGTCGTCGCGTACCAGTACTCCTCGCCCCAGAGGCCGCCGTAGCCGACGACCAGGGTGGGGGTGTAGCCGACCTCGGAGGCGCCCCAGAACTGCTCGACGTCGTCGTAGACGTTCGCCACCGGGATCGAGTGCTCGATGCCGGTGTGGCCGTCGGCGACCATCGTCAGGTTGTGCTGGAGCAGCGAGCCGCCCTCGGGGACGACCATCATCTCGAGCTCGCGGGCGGCCTGGATCACCTGCTGGCGCTGGTCGCGGCGCGGCTGGTTGTAGCTCTTGACGCTCCACGCGCCGACCGCCTTCATCCTCCGCAGGTGGGAGCGGGCGTCCTCGAGGCTCTCGACCTCGGCCTTGAAGTCGCCGGCGGCGCCGTAGAGGATGGTGCCGGTCGAGAAGATCCTCGGCGCGACGATGATCCCCGCCCGCGCCAGCTCGCTCGCGGCGAAGACGGTCGAGGTGTCGTTCGACGGGTCGTGCAGGGTGGTCACCCCGTAGGCGAGCGAGGCGTAGGTGACCCAGTTGTCCTCGGGGACGATCTCGGCGGTGCCGAAGGCGCCGTGCCAGTGGACGTCGACGAGGCCGGGGATGATCGTCTTGCCGGCCGTGTCGACGACGCGCGCATCGGCCGGCACGTCGACCTCGCCGCGCCGGCCGACCGCTGCGATCCGGTGGCCGCGGACGACGACGACCCCGTCCTCGATCACCCCGTCCGCCAGCGGGACCTCGGCGGCCAGAGTGATCACCCGGCCGCCGACCAGGGCCAGGGCTCCCTCCGGCCGCGGGCTCGTGACCTCGAAGCCCAGCCGCACACCTTCGGCGGGTGGCTCGGGCAGCTCCTCGGGGGCGCCCTCGACGAACCCGAACGCCTCCGGGAGCTCGCGGGCGAAGAGCTCCGGGCCGAGCGACCAGCGCAGCGTCCGCGAGTCGCCCGACCAGTGGAGGTAGACGCCGGCGTCGCGTGAGACGCGGGCGACCGGCAGCGCCTCGCTCTTCGGGCCGATCTCGACCGCCTTGCCGGTCGGCACGAGCGGCGCGACGTAGGCGTTGAAGCGCTCGGTCCAGGCGATCCAGCGGCCGTCGGGCGACACCCGGTAGTCGGTCGCATTGAGCGACACGAGGTGGGTGCGCTCGTCGCTCCCGTCGAGCTCGATCGAGCGCAGCTCGCGCTTCGGCCCGTCGTCGCCCTCGCCCTCGAAGACGGTGTAGTAGAGCCGCTCGGGGTCGGCGCCGAACTGCGGCTCGACGCCGCTCCGGGTGACCTTCTCGGCCTCGCCGCCGGCCTCGGGTACCCGGTAGATGCCGGGCTCGGCCTCGAAGACCTCGGGACGGAGGAAGCCGCCGCCGATCTTGCGGTAGACGATCGTCGCGCCGTCGGGCGAGACGGCGGGCTCGACGTAGTGGCCGGGCCCGGAGGTGACGACGCGGCCGGCCGCCGCCCCGCCCGCCCGCGCCGGCGCGACCCGGACCGCGCCGAGCTCGGCGTCGTCCCACGAGACGTAGACGACGGACCGCCCGTCGCGGCTGAACGTCGGGTAGAGCTCGAAGTGGTCGTCCTGGGTGGTCAGCCGGCGGGCCGGGCCGTCGGGCAGCTCCTGGAGCCAGAGCTTGCCGAGCGACTCGTAGACCGCCCGCCGGCCGTCCGGCGAGACCTCGACCCAGCGGAGCATCCGGGTAGGCCAGCGGTCGGGCGCCACCTCCACCGGGTAGCGCAGCACCTCGGTGAGCTGCTTCGTCGCGCGGACGCGGAACGGGATCTCGCGCACCTCGCGGCTCTCGACGTCGATCCGGCGGATCTCGCCGCCGGCCCAGAAGACGAGCGAGCGCGAGTCCGGGGTCCACGCCATGTCGGGGTAGACGCCGTGGATCGCCCAGGTCTCCTGCATGTCGCGGTCGAGCCCGTCGGCGATCTGCCACTCGGCGCCCGAGGCGGTGTCCTGGAGCCACAGCGTGGTCTCGCCGCGCACCCGGCGGACGAAGGCCACCCGCGAGCCGTCCGGCGACGGCGTCGGGTTCGCCGCGCCGCCCGCGTCGCCGATCCAGTCGACGATCTCGCCGGTCGTGCGGTCGAGCCGGCGGATCGTGTAGATGCCGGGGTTCGGGTCTTTGTTGTACTCGAAGACCGGCCCCGGGGTGGTGTCCTGCGAGAAGTAGACGTAGCGGCCGTCCGCCGAGAAGGCCGGCTCGCCGACGTCCTTCTGCTCGTTCGGCTTCTCGGTGAGCTGGAGGCCTTTCGACCCCGAGCGGTGGTAGAGCCAGATCTCGCCGGCACCGAGCGAGCGGCGCGAGGTGAAGTGCTTGCGCGCCGCGATCCACTCGCCGTCCGGCGACCAGGAGGGCGCGTTGAGCAGGCGGACGGTCTCCGAGGTGACCTGCACCGGCTCGCCGCCGCCGCGCGGGATCGTCCACACGTTGTCGCCGCCGCCGCGGTCGGAGGTGAAGGCGATGCGGGTGCCGTCCGGGCTGTAGCGCGGCTGCATGTTCCAGGCGAAGTCGGAGAGGAGAGCCCTGGCCTCGCCGCCCTCGATCGGCACCGTCCACAGGTCGCCGAGGAGGTCGAACACGATCTCGCGGCCGTCGGGGGAGACGTCGAGACCGATCCAGGTCCCCTCGGTCACGTCGATCGTCACCTCCCGCGCCGGGCCGGGCGGCTCGGTGACGTCCCACTTCGGCTTCTCCTCTTCCTCGTCGCCCTCCTCGTCCGCGGGCTCGCCCTCGGCGTCCTCGGCCTCCTCGGTCTCCTCCTCCTGCTCCTCGTCCTCTCCCTCCTCGTCGACCGGCTCCGGCTCCGGCTCCGGCGGCTGGTCCGCCGGGTCGGGCTCCTCGACCGGCAGCGGCCGCTCGTCCGGCGGCGGGTCGGGCGGCCGCTCGTCCTGCGCCTCGGAGGCGGGCGGCAGGGCGAGGAGCGCGGCGAGCAGGAGGCCGGTGAGCGGGACGGCGGACGGGCGACGGGTGGAGCGACGCATCGGGATCTCCTCTTCGTGGGGACGGGACGGCGGATTCTGTCATCCTCCGGCCCGGGCGGTCCCGGTGGTGACAGCCCGGCCGCGCGCCGATATCCTTCGCCTTCATGGAGCCGTCGGTCTCACGCGTCCGTCCCGCGGCCCCCGGCGGCCCCTGGCAGCGCCTGAGCGGCAGCGCCCTGCGCTGGTGGACGGGTACGTTCTGCTCGTTCGTCGGTGCCTTCATGGTCGTCGCGCCCCAGGAGTTCCGGAGCGCCGGCTATCGCGCGATCGAGCTCCGGCCCGTCCCGACCGGCTTCGCATTCCTCCTCGCGGGCGGCGCGCTCCTCGCCGTCGCGGCGATCCGGCCCCGCCGCCGGCTGCGGCTCGTCGCCCACCTCGTCGCGTCGGCGGTACTCGCGCTCCTCGGTGCCGGGTTCCTGCTCGCCGGGGCGTGGACGGGGGCCGTCTTCTACCTGGCGCTCGTCGCCGGGCTCGTCGTCTCGGCGGACGAGCCGGTCCCGCCGCGGCGACCGCCGGTCGCCTGGCGAGGGGACCTGCTGTCGTTCGTCTTCGGGGCGGCCGGCAGCGTCGCCGGGGCGCTGTTCGTGGCCGCGCCTTCGGCCTTCCGGCCGCCGCTCTACCCGCCCGACGCGCTCGACCTGCGACTCCTCGGGCTGGCGCTGCTGCTCACCTCGCCCTACCTGGCCCTCGTCCAGGTCCGCCGCGAGCCGCCCCCGGTGCGAAGCCTGTGGACGGCCCACCTGCTGGCGGGCGTCGTCTTCCTCGTCGTCACCCTCACCCTCTCGCTGCCGTTCCGCGCCTGGACCGGCTTCGCGCTCTACGGCTCGGGAGGCCTCGTCGTCACCCTGCTGCCGTGGCTGCGCCGGCGCTACCGCGACTTCGATCCCGGCGCCCTGCGCACCCGGCTGGCCCTCGCCTTCGCTGCGACGACGACCCTGGCCCTGATCGCCACGGTGGCCGTGCTCACCGCCGGGAGCGAGATCGCCGCGCAGTCGGAGGCGGCGGAGGCGCAGCAGGAGAGTGCGTTGACCGCGGCGCGCAACGTCGTCGACTACCTCGAGCTCGTCGGCGCCCGCAACGCGTCGCTCGCCGCCGCCGCGAGCCGCCGGCCGGACGCGCCCGACGAGCTCGGGGTCCTCCTCGTCGAGGCGGCGCGCGACCACCCGCGCATCACCGCCCTGGGGGTCTTCGCCCGCGACGGCACGCCGATCGCCCGCACCGGGCGACGGACGATCCCGCGGATTTGGGCGCGGGAGATCGGGCGGTCGCTGTCCGCCGAGCCGGCGGACGGCTCCGTCCAGCGGCTGTTCCACGACGAGCGGGTGACGATGCTGGTCGCGGCATCGACCGTGTACGACGCCGACGACCGGCCGACGGCGATGCTGATCACCGGCTATGACACCCGGGCCGTCCTCGGCCGCCTGTCGCTCGAGGGGCTGACCCTACGGCTGCTCGACGAGAGCGGCCGCACGATCGCCAGCGAAGCGCCGCCGCCGGCCGACTCGGCGGAGCGCTTGATCGCCGCCTCGGCGCCGGTCGCCGGGCTCGGCTGGACGGTCGTCGCCGAGCGCTCCGAGACCGCCGCCTTGGCCGCGCTCCGCCGCCAGCGGCTGACCGCCTTCATGCTGCTCCTGGGGATGGTGCTCCTGTCGATCGTCTCGGGCGCGGCGGCCGCCCGCTACGTCGCCCGGCCGCTCCAGGGGCTCGCCGACGCCGTGGACCGGGTGGCCGCGGGCGACGAGTGGCGCCCGCTGATGCCGACCGGGATCAGCGAGCTCGATCGGCTGTCGGCCAACTTCCGCGACATGCGCGACCGGCTGACCGCCCGGACCGCCGAGAGCGAGCGGCTCACCGAGGAGCTGCGCGCCCGGGCCGACGCGCTGGCCGACGCCGACCGGCGCAAGGACGAGTTCCTCGCCATGCTGTCGCACGAGCTGCGCAACCCGCTGGGCGCGATCTCCACGGCCGCCTACCTGCTCGACCAGCTCCCTTCCGACGACCCGCGGATCCGGCACTCCTCGGGGGTGATCCGCCGCCAGATGCGCCACCTGATCCGCATGGTCGACGACCTGCTCGACGTCTCCCGGATCACCCGCGGCAAGGTCGGCCTCCGGCGCTCCGAGGTGGACCTCGGCGAGATCGTCGAGCGCGCGGCGGAGGCGGCGGAGCCGTTGATGAAGGCGGCCGGGCACCGGTTCACCGTCCGCCCGCCCGAGGAGCCGGTAGTCCTCCATGCCGACGCGACCCGGCTGGAGCAGGTCCTCGGCAACCTACTGCGCAACGCGGCGAAGTACACGCCGCGCGAGGGCCGCGTCGAGCTCGAGGCGGGCCGCGAGGGGGACGAGGCGGTGATCCGCGTCCGCGACGACGGGGTCGGCATCGCGCCGGAGCTCCTGCCGCGCATCTTCGACCTCTTCGCCCAGGGGGAGCAGACGCTCGACCGCGCCCGCGGCGGCCTCGGCATCGGCCTGACCCTCGTCCGTCAGCTCGTCGAGCTCCACGGCGGCACCGTCGAGGCCCGCAGCGACGGCCCGGGCCGCGGCTGCGAGCTCACCGTCCGCCTGCCGCTCCGGGCCGACGCGGCGCTCGACGACACGACGTACGACCGCCGTCCGGCGGTGGCCGTCGGCGACAGGGTAGGGGTGAGACCCTCAGCTCGGCAGCGGAGAGAAAGCGCGTAGCGTGCCCGAGATCCGGTGCGATCCGCGCTTTCTCACCGGGTGGTGGTGGGAATGCGGAGCACCTGCCCGGGCTTGATCTGCGACGAGCGGAGGCCGTTCGCCCGCTGGAGCGTGCGGGGCGAGGTGCCGTGCCGCCTGGCGATCGACCACAGGTTGTCGCCGCGGCGCACCCGGTAGCTGGCCTCGGCGACGGCCGTCGAGCCTGCACCGGCGCCGGTCTCGACCCGCAGCACCTGGCCCGGCTTGATCGACGAGCCGCGCAGCCCGTTGACGCTCTGCAGGCTGGCCGTCGTCGTGCCGAGCCGCTTGGCGATCGACCACAGGGTGTCGCCGCGCTGCACCCGGTAGGTCGCGGGGGCCACGTCGGCCGGCGTCGTCGCGGCCGCGACGGCGACCGTCCCGCCGCCGCTCCCGGGAATCGTCAGAACCTGCCCGACCCGGATCGACGAGCCGCGCAGGCCGTTGGCGCTCGCGAGGGCCGAGGTCGTGGTGCCGAACCGCCGGGCGATCGACCACAGGCTGTCGCCGCGGGCCACCCGGTAGCTGCCCCCGGTCTCGCCGAGCCGCGGGCTGCGGTGGGCGGCGGCGACCTGCGGGCCGGTCTTCTTCGCCACGTAGTCGAGGTAGGCGTCGGGGAAGAGGACCACGTGGTAGTGAGGCGGGTAGCGCTCGCGCGCCGCCTCGAGCACGCCGCGGCTCTCGAGCCCGACGAGCGCCCCCTCGAGCCACCGGCGGCACGAGGCGTACTCGCTGACCCGCAGGTCCATCGCCATCCCGGTCGGGTGGACCGACAGCTCCGACGCGTTGCGCGGCTGACGGCTCTTCGGCCGCACCAGGCTCGTCACCACCAGCCGCTTGCCGCACGCCCCGCGGTACTGCGCCGCCAGCCGCTCGAGAAACAGCTCGACCTCCGGGCGCGCGTAGGGCTGGCTCACCCCCCACTTGACGACGTGGTTCGCGTCGCCGTCGATCCGCACCAGCGCACCGCGCTCGAGCATGGCGCGGACGTCGGCGTCGTTCTGAGCGTAGGGGAAGCCGTGATCGCGGGCGGCGCGCACCTGGCGTAGCAGGCCCGGCCGGGACGGCGTCAGGCTCGCCGCCTCGAGCGCGGGGGCGGCGAGGAGGGAGGGAAGGGCGAGAACGAGTACGAAGCGGAGGATCCTGTCCAAAGTCCGAGACTCCCGAGGGCTTTGGGCACTCCAGGGGCCACGCGAGGGCCCGCCGCAGCGCGCGCCGTGATCGATCAGGGCCGAGCGTCGGACGATCCTCGCCGGCCCGCGTGTTTCTCCCGTCGACAAGGGAGTTTACCTGCTGACGCCGGGCGCAACAAGGGGTTAGGGCAAGTTCATTCCCGCGGGTGCCGGAAGGCGGGGCCGGGCGGCGGACAAAAAACGAGCCCGGGCGGCGGAGGGTGAGGGGCCTGCTGCCCACCGCCCGGGCTGAGAGGCGTTTCCAGTTAGTGAAGTGCCCCAGGGGTCCGAAAGCGGGACACCCGGGGCGAAAAATCTTCGGTCGGCCCTCCTTTCACCGGCCGGGGAGAGCAAGAGGAGGTCCCGCCGCGTGGGCCGATCGGGTCGGCCGGTTCACTCGCCGGTCTCGTGGCCTCCCCGCCCCCCGTGGCCCCCGTGGCCCTCGTGCCCGCCGGTCGTCCACGGTCCGGGCTCGTCGGCCGGAGCGGGTGGCGCGATGCCGTCGCGCTCGAGCTCGGCCGCGGTGGCGGGGGAGGCGACGGAGCCGGGCGGGTGGTCGTACCAGCCCGGGTCGTCGAAGCCGGGGGCCTTCTCGCGCACCTTGATCACCGTCGACATCCCCCCGAAGACGGTCGGGCCGAACGGGCCTTCGAGGCCGCGCATGGGGATCGAGTTCTCGGGCACCGGCATGCCGTGCATCGAGGCCATCTCTCCCATCCCCGCCTGCCCCATCGTCATGTAGCCGGGGACCAGCCGGCGGATCTTCGCCTCGAGCTCGGGCGGCACGCGCACGCCGATCATGTTCGGGAGGCCGTGGCCCATCTGGTTCATCATGTGGTGGGTCATGTGGCAGTGGAACGGCCAGTCGCCCGGGTTGTCGGCGACCAGCTCGAGGTCGCGGGTCGAGCCGACGTGGACGAGGACGGTCGTCTCGGGCCAGCGGGCCTGCGGCGCGATCTCCCCGCCGTCGGTGGCGACGACCTCCATCGTGTGCCCGTGGACGTGGATCGGGTGGTGGCTCATCTGCGACAGGTTGCCGAGACGGATCCGCAGCCGGTCGCCGACCTCGGCGACGAGCGGCTCGGTATCCGGGAAGGCGCGGCCGTTCATCGTCAGGAGGTTGAACTCGACCATCTCGTTGGGGTCCGGCCGCGCGGTGCCGCCCTCGACGAGCCACTCCTGGAGCAGGATCGCGAACTCGCGGTCGGCGGCCG
>Ga0299913_10000242_pt1 | contig 31248 bp, 23 predicted proteins | sample RVTome_9_FD_201360 | JGI IMG/M metagenome (GOLD analysis project Ga0299913, IMG submission 201360) | Soil microbial communities from uranium-contaminated site in the Upper Colorado River Basin, Wyoming, United States - RVT155D38 (version 2) ... | reverse complement strand
ATGCCGGCACGCACGACCTCGGCGATGAAGGCCGCCGTGTAGGTCGAGAGCCCCAGCAGCAACGCCACGAATTCCGGCACCAGGGTCTGGCCGCCGGTCAACCGGAAGCGTCCCATCTCCGGATACTCGAACGTGAGCGGCGCGCCGAGCGCGAGGAAGGTCAATAGCGGTAGGCCGATCAGCAGGCCGAGGGAGACCAGTACGGTGTGGAACGGCTGGCCGGTCGCCTCGCGTCGCCGCTTGGCCCAGCGCGCCAGCAGCACCACCGCGATCACCGCCAGCACGAGCGCGATGGCCACCCACCCCATCCCCTCGCCGAGCACGGCGCGCGGCACGCCCAGGCCGCGGTTGTTGAGGTAGATGCTGCCGAACAGCACCATGCTGTCGCGCGGTTGCGGCAGGGCCTGCAGGACCGCGAAGTACCAGCACAGGAGCTGGAGCAGCAGCGGTATGTTGCGCAGCGTCTCGATGTAGACCGTGGACAGCCGGGCCACCAGCCAGTTGCTCGACAGGCGCGCGATGCCGATTATGAAGCCCAGAATCGTCGCCAGCACGACGCCGAGCGCCGCGACCAGCAACGTGTTCAGGAGCCCCACGACGAACGCGTCGCCATAGGTCGAGACGGCGCTGTACTCGATCAGCGAGAAGCCGACGTCGAAGCCCGCCGTGGTGTCCAGAAAGCCGAAGCCGGACGCGATCCCCTGTCGGGCGAGATTGGTGATCGTGTTGTTGACGATGTAGGCGACGAACAGGCCGAACAGGACCAGCGTGACGATCTGATAGACGATCGAGCGCAGGCGGGGATCACGCCAGGGGACGGCGCGCGGCGCCGCCTCGCCTTTCTGCTGGTCGCCTCGGAGGCCAACGGCCATCCTATGTACTCGTCGGCGTCCGGCGCGCCCAGGGACGCGCCGGACGATCCTCTCGAAATCAGCGTACGGGCATGGCGTATTGCAGGCCGCCGTCGGTCCAAAGCCGATTCAGCCCGCGGTCGATCTTGAGCGGCGTATTCTGGCCGAGATTCTTCTCGAAGATCTCGCCGTAATTGCCCACCATCGCGATGATGTTGTAGCCCCATTCCGCCGGCAGGCCCAGATTCTGCCCCATCTCGCCTTCGGTGCCGAGCAGGCGGCGGACGTTGGGATTCTCGGTATTGGTCTTGAGGTCTTCGACGTTCGTCGAGTTCACGCCGAGCTCCTCGGCCTCGACCATGGCGAACAGCGTCCAGCGGACGATGTCCGCCCACTCGTGGTCACCGTGCCGCACCACCGGCCCGAGCGGCTCCTTGGAAATGATCTCGGGCAGGATCACGTGCTCGGTCGGGTTGCTCATCACCGAGCGCTGGGCGTAGAGGCCCGAGGCATCGGTCGTGTAGACGTCGCAGCGCCCCTGCTCGTAAGCCGCGCGGATCTCGTCCGGCCGTTGCAGGACGACGCCCTCGTAGCTCAGGTTGTTGGCGCGGAAGTAGTCGGCCAGGTTGAGCTCGGTGGTGGTGCCGGGCTGCACGCAGACCGAGGAGCCATCCAGCTCGAGCGCGCTCTGCACGCCGAGCGACGCCGGGACCATGAAGCCCTGGCCGTCATAGTAGGTCACACCGGTGAAATCGAGGCCGAGCGCAGTGTCGCGCGCCAGCGTCCAGGTGGTGTTGCGAGACAGGACGTCGACCTCGCCAGACTGCAGCGCGGTGAAGCGCTCGGTCGCGGTGAGCGGTGTGAACCTTACCTTCTCGGGGTCGCCGAACATCGCGGCCGCGACCGCGCGGCACACGTCGACATCGATCCCCGACCAGTTACCGGCATCGTCAGGGTTGGAGAAGCCGGCGACGCCAGTGCTGACGCCGCACTGGACGAAGCCCTTGCCTTTGATGCCGTCGAGCGTGGCGCCGGCCTGCGCGGTGGCCGCCAGACCGAGCCCGAGCAGGGCGCTTCCGGCTGCAAGAGTGATGGAAAAGCGCATTTCTCAGGTTCCCCTCCGTGGTTTATCGACCGGTCGCCATGCCCGGCGACCGTCTCCCTGTCGCAGAAGGGTAGCACACGGTCAGCGAACCGGGCAAAAGACAAAAGTTGGCGGCACATGCACCCCGGTGAGGCGTTTGGGCCGTCGGTGGCGCGGGTATCACGCGAGACCGATTCCAGAATCGGAGGGGAAGGGCCGGGATGAAGGACGAGACACTGCTGGTCAGCGCGGGGCGGGAGCCGAAGAAGAACTACGGCGTGGTCAATCCGCCGATCTATCGGGCCTCGACCATACTGTACGACACGGTCGAGGCGTTCGAGGCGCCCCGCGAGGTGCGCGGCGTCTACTACGGTCGCGGCGGCACCCCCACCACCTTCGCGCTCGAGGATGCCGTCGCGGCGCTCGATGGCGCATTCGGCGCGGTGATCACCGGCTCCGGCAAGACCGCGATCGCCCAGGCGCTCATGGCTTTCCTCAAGTCCGGCGACCATCTCCTCATGGTCGACAGCGCCTACGGGCCGACGCGCCAGTTCTGCGATCGCGTGCTGGCCCGCTTCGGCGTCGAGACGACCTATTACGACCCGCTGGCCGGCGCCGGAATCGAGCGGCTGCTCCGGCCGAGCACGCGGATCGTCTTTGTGGAGTCGCCGGGGTCCCTCACCTTCGAGGTCCAGGACGTGCCGGCGATCGCTGAGGTGGCGCACGCCCACGAAGCGCTCGTTATGCTGGACAATACCTGGGCTACTTCATTGCACTTCAAAGGCCTGCAGCACGGTGTCGATATCTGCATTCACTCTGCAACCAAGTACATCGGCGGCCACTCGGACCTGATGATGGGCGTCGCGACCGCGACCGAGGCTTGCTACCAGGATCTGCGCCACGGAATGTACGACCTCGGCAGCTACGTCTCGCCGGACGACTGCTATCAGGCTCTCAGAGGGCTGCGCACGCTCTCGGTGCGGCTCGAGCGTCACCAGGCGAACGCGCTGCAGCTGGCGGGGTGGCTGCAGTCGCGTCCGGAGGTTGAGCGGGTTTTTTTCCCGGCGTTGCCCGACGATCCCGGTCACGCGATCTGGAAACGCGACTTCACCGGTGCCTCCGGGCTGTTCGGCATGCTGCTCAAACCCTGCCCAAGCGAGGCTTGGCGCGCCTTCGTCGAGGGACTGGAGCTGTTCGGCCTCGGCGCCTCGTGGGGTGGCTACGAGAGCCTGATCATGCCGAATCATCCCGAGCGCTATCGGACGGCGACCAGTTGGGATGCGCGCTTTCCGAGCATCCGCATCCACGTCGGGCTGGAGCATCCGGACGACCTGATCGCCGACCTGGAGCGCGGCTTCGAACGACTCAACCGGACGGCCTGAGACTGATCCCTCGCCGTCACGCGGCCTGTCTCAGTCTTGTCGACGTGCGGCGATCAGGAATTCGCGGTTGCCCTTGGGGCCGGTAATCGGGCTCTCGGTGACCCCGAGCACGTGCCAGCGCTGATCGTCCTCGAGCCAGCGGAAGAGATCGCCGCAGACGCGCTCGTGCAGCGTGGCGTCGCGCACTACACCCCCCTTCCCCACCTGGCCTTTGCCGACCTCGAACTGCGGCTTGATCAGGGCGACCAGGCAGGCGCCTGGGCGGGTCAGTTGAAGCGCTGCGGGAAGCGCAATCTTCAGTGAGATGAAGCTCACGTCAGCGACGACCAGATCGATCGGCTCGGGGATCAGATCGCGGTTCAGGTGGCGGGCGTTGGTGCGTTCGAGAACAACGACCTTCGGGTCGTTTCTGAGGCGCCAGTCGAGCTGGCCGTGGCCGACGTCGACGGCATAGACGCGGGCGACGCCGCGCTGCAGCAGCACATCGGTGAAGCCGCCGGTCGAGGCGCCGAGATCGAGCGCCACAGTGCCGGCAGGCTCGATCCCGAAATGATCGAGGCCCTGCGCGAGCTTGTTGCCGCCTCTGGAGACATAGGGAGAAGCCTCACCGCGCAGCTGGAGCGGAATCCCGGCAGTCACCCCCTGCCCCGGCTTGTCGAGCCGCTTCTCGCCGCTGAACACCCGCCCCGCGAGGACGAGTGCCTGCGCGCGGGCCCGGTTCTCGGCGAGCCCGCGCTCAACGAGGAGCTGGTCGAGGCGGTACTTGGTCAAGGCGCTCCCGCGTGTCAGGCGCTGGCCTTGGCCTCGCGTGACAGGCTCCCGGGACGCAGAGCCAAACGTGCCGTGGCGGCGATCTGGCTGGCGTTCAGGCCTGCCTCCTCGTACATGCCCTGCGGCGTGCCGTGCTCAATGAAGCGGTCGGGCAGGAACATGGAGCGCAGGCGGACAGTGCCATGGTCGAGCAGCCCGGCCTCGAGCAGGAACTGCTGCACCTGGACGGCGAAGCCGCCGATCGCGGCCTCCTCCACCGTGACCAGCACCTCGTGCTCGACCGCCAGGCGCCGGATCAGGTCCTGGTCCAGAGGCTTGGCGAACCGGGCGTCGGCGACCGTCGTGGACAGGCCGCGCGCGGTTAGCTCGTCGGCCGCCTTGAGGCACTCCTGCAGGCGCGCGCCGAAGGACAGGAGCGCAATCGGCCCGCCGCCCTCGCGCACGATCCGGCCCCTGCCGATCTCGAGCGGGGAGCCCCGCTCGGGGAGATCGAGCCCCACTCCCTCGCCGCGCGGATAGCGCACCGCCGAGGGCCGGTCGTCGATCTGCGCCATGGTCGCCACCATACACATGAGGTCGAGCTCATCGGCCGCCGCCATGATGACGAAGCCGGGCAGGCAGCCGAGGTAGGCCACGTCAAAAGCGCCGGCGTGGGTCGGCCCGTCGGCGCCGACCAGCCCGGCGCGGTCCATGGCGAAGCGCACAGGCAGCCCTTGGATGGCCACGTCGTGCACCACCTGGTCGTAGGCGCGCTGCAGGAAGGTCGAATAGATCGCGCAGAACGGCTTGAACCCCCGCGTCGCCAGGCCGGCAGCGAAGGTGACGCCATGCTGCTCCGCGATGCCGACGTCGAAGGCACGCTCCGGAAACCGCTTGGCGAACGCGTCGACGCCGGTGCCCGACGGCATGGCCGCGGTGATGGCGACGATCGTGGGGTCGAACTCCGCCTCCTTGATCAAGGCCTTGGCGAACACCGAGGTGTAGGATGGCGCGGCCGCCTTTTTCTTGAACTGGGCGCCGGTCGCGGTATCGAACTTGACCACGCCGTGGTACTTGTCGGTTGAGTTCTCCGCCGGCGCGTATCCCTTGCCCTTCTGGGTGCGGACGTGGATCAGCACCGGGCCGGCGCGCTTCTGATCGCGCACGTTGCGCAGCACCGGCAGCAGATGGTCGATGTTGTGGCCGTCCAGCGGGCCGATGTAGTAGAAGCCGAGCTCCTCGAACAGCGTGCCGCCGGTGACCATGCCGCGGGCGTACTCCTCGGCCTTCTCGGCCGCCTCGGCCAGCGGGCGCGGAACGAAGCCGGCCAGCTGCTTGGCGACGTGGCGGAAGGTCATGTAGGAGTGCGAGGAGATGACCCGCGAGAGATAGTCGTGCATGGCGCCCGTGGCGGGCGCGATCGACATGTCGTTGTCGTTCAGGATGACGATCAGCCGGGATTTCATGGCGCCGGCATTGTTCATCGCCTCGTATGCCATGCCGGCGCTCATCGCACCGTCGCCGATCACCGCGATGACGTTGAAGTCGTCGCCGGCCAGATCGCGCGCGGTCGCCATGCCGAGCGCCGCCGATACCGAGGTCGAGCTGTGGGCCGCGCCGAACGGGTCATAGGCACTCTCGCTGCGCTTGGTGAAGCCACTGAGGCCGCCCGGCTGGCGCAGCGTCCGGATGCGCGGGCGCCGCCGGGTCAGGATCTTGTGCGGATAGGCCTGGTGCCCGACATCCCAGACCAGCTGGTCGCGCGGAGTGTCGAAGACGTAGTGCAGCGCCAGGGTCAACTCAACGACCCCGAGCCCGGCACCGAGATGCCCGCCGGTCACCGACACCGCGTCGATCGTCTCGGCGCGCAGCTCGTCTGCCAGCTGATTGAGGCTCTCCGGTGGCAGGCGGCGCAGGTCGGCCGGCTCGTCGATGGTGTCGAGCAAAGGGGTATCAACCATGGGCGTTCGTTCGCTCCCTCCAGGAGGTGGCCATCTCTCGCCGGACGGGAGACGATCCGGCGCGCCGGTCCCATTCTAGTTCACTCGGCTTATGACAAAGTCGAACAGCTCCCGCAACAGCCTGCACGAACCGATTCGATCGAGATGCGCACTGGCGCTCTGCTGCAACGCCTGAAGCTTGCGATGCGCACCATCGATGCCGAGCAGCGCCACGACGGTCGCCTTGCCGGCCGCCGCATCCAGCCCGTGGTCCTTGCCGGTCAGGGCGACGTGCCCGGTGACGTCGAGAAGGTCGTCCTGGATCTGAAAGGCGAGCCCGAGATTGCCGGCATAGCCGCGCAGCGCATCCCTCGCCTCTACGGGCGCATCGCCGAGAATCGCCCCGGCCTCGCAGGCGAACCCGATCAGCGCGCCGGTCTTGAGGCGCTGCAGCTCGAGAACCTGCGCGAGGTCCAGCTCCCGGCCCTCCGCCAAAAGATCGATCATCTGGCCACCGCACATGCCATTGACCCCGGACGCGGCAGCCAGCCCCTGCAAGAGGGCACAGCGTACCGCGCCATCCGGATGGGTCGCCGCGTCGGCCAGCACGTCGAAGGCCAGACACTGCAAGGCGTCGCCCGCGAGAACCGCGGTGGCTTCGTCGAACTGCCGGTGCGTGCTCGGTCGGCCGCGCCGGGTCGTGGCATCGTCCATGGCCGGCAGATCGTCGTGCACCAGGGAATAGCCGTGCACGAGCTCGATGGCGGCGCCGACGCGGCGCGCCCGGGCGGAGGGCACGTCGAACAGCTCGGCGGTCGCGGCGACCAGGAATGGCCGCAGGCGCTTGCCGCCGCCCAGCGTGGCGTAACGCATGGCCTCGCAGAGCCTAGCCTGCCGGCCCCGAACCGGCGGCAGAATGCGCTCGAGTTCCGCCTCGATCGCCTCCACATTGGCGGCCAACCGCTCGCCGAGGGTTTCCATCGCGTGGATCAACCGAGATCGGCCGGCTCGGTGCGCACGGTGCCGTCCTCCTTGAGCGCGATTCGCTCGACCCGGAGTTGCGCCTCCTGCAGCTTGCGCTGGCAGTGCTCCTTGAGGCGGGTGCCGCGTTCGTAGGCCTGGATCGCGGCCTCGAGATCGAGCTGACCGCGCTCGAGATCCTGCACGATCCGTTCGAGCTCGGCGAGCGCCTGCTCGAAGCTCATGCCGGCGACTGCGGCGCCGCCATCGTCGTCTGGCCGTGGCGGGGAAGCGGGTCGGTCGGCGAACTCATCCGGCAAGGTGATCAAGGTCCTTTTCTCGGCTCACGGTGAAAGCAGACCATCGAGATGGGCGAGGCAGCTGTTGGCCAGCGCCGACAGGTCATAGCCGCCTTCGAGCACCGATACCAGACGCCCACTCGCATGGCGATCGGCGAGCCCGACCAGCTCGCGCGTCACCCAGCCGTAGTCGTCCTCGACCAGCTCGAGCATGGCCAGAGGATCGGACCTGTGGGCATCGAACCCGGCAGAGACCATGACCAGCTGCGGCGCGAACGCGTCGATCGCGCTCAGGATGTCCGCCTCGACCACGCTTCGCCATTCCCTGGAGCCGGTGCCGGCGGGCAGCGGCCGGTTCACGATGTTGCCGACGCCGGTCTCGGCGCGCGCGCCGGTCCCGGGATAGAGCGGCCATTGGTGCGTCGAGAGGTACTGCACGCGCGGATCGTCCTCGAACATCGCCTGGGTGCCGTTGCCGTGGTGCACGTCGAAATCGAAGATCGAGACCCGCTCGAGGCCGCGGACGGCAAGCGCCTGCCGGGCACCGGCGGCGACGTTGTTGAACAGGCAAAAGCCCATGGCGCGCTCGGGCTCGGCGTGGTGGCCGGGCGGTCGCATGGCGCAGAACGCGTTCTTGGCCTCGCCACCGATCACTGCGTCGACCGCGGCGCATGCCGCGCCTGCGGCCCGCAGCGCCGCCTCACCGGAGCCCGGCGACATCACGGTGTCGGGATCGACCCGCAGATGGCCCTCCTTGGGCACGGCGGAGAGGATCGCCTCGACGAAGCGGGAGGTGTGGACCCGCTCGAGCTGGTCGCGGGTGGCGCGCGGTGGCTCCCGCCGCTCGACGCCGATGAGCGCCCCCTTGCGCTCCTCCCGCTCGAGCATGGCGAGGATCGCGCGAATGCGCGCCGGCGACTCCGGGTGGCCAGGACCGGTGTCGTGCTCGAGCGAGGATGGATGGGTGTAGAGCAGCGTCGTCATGCGGTGGGGCCTCCCGCCATCGGCGCGGTCTAGCATACCGATCCGGATACGTCAGCCGCCGCACCGGCGGCCGGGCCCTTTTGCCGCCCGGCGAGGCAATTCGGCCACGCCCTCTGCCCTTCCGGCAGCTCGGGACCGCTCAGACGCCCCCGCGCTTGTCGCCACGCCGCCGGCGTCTTAGCCTTCGGTCGCCTGAAGTCGTTCCCAGCCCGCTTATCTTGTGACTGTGCGGAGGTCTCATGCTCACGTCCGGGCGCGCCCCGTGCGACGAGGCATTGCTTCGGCAAGACGACTGTCGTGTCGGCTGCGCCGAGTCCGCCCGCCCCTATGTGCTCGCGACCGCGGTCCTGGGCTCGAGCATGGCCTTCATCGATGGCACGGTGTTGAATGTCGCCCTTCCCGCGATCCAGCGCGGACTTGCGGCGTCCATTGCCGAGATGCAGTGGATCGTCAACGCCTACATGCTGCTGCTCGGCTCACTGCTCTTGATCGGCGGGGCCGCGGGAGACCGCTTTGGCCGCAAGCGCATCTTCGCGCAGGGTGTCGTGCTGTTCGCCCTGGCCTCGGCCGTATGCGGACTCGCCCCCGACAGCGCTACCCTGATCACGGCGCGTGCCTTTCAGGGTATCGGCGCCGCCCTGCTGGTCCCTGGGAGCCTGGCCCTGATCAGCGCCAACTTCCCCCAGGAGGTCCGCGGACGCGCGATCGGCACCTGGGCGGGATTCGCGGCGTTGACCACCGCTGCGGGCCCGCTGCTGGGTGGCTGGCTGATCGACATCCTGTCCTGGCGCTCGATCTTCTTCCTCAACCTGCCTGTTGCGGCGGCGACGCTGGTGCTGGCGGCACGCTTCGTCCCGGAAAGCCGCGATCCGGAAGCCACGACCAGCCCGCTCGACTGGCCGGGCGCGGCACTTGCCGTCCTGGCCTTCGGTACGTTGACTTTCGGCTTCACGGCGGCCGGCGGGCGAAGCCTCGCCGCCCCAGCCGCCCTCGGCGGGCTGGCGCTGGGCGTCATGCTTCTCCTTGCGTTTTTGCTCCGTGAGGCGCGGACGCGTGCGCCCATGATGCCCCTCGGCCTGTTCCGCTCGCGCACCTTCCTGGGCGCCAACCTGCTGACGCTGCTCCTGTATTCCGCGCTTTCCGGCGTCCTCTTCCTGCTCCCGTTCAACCTGATCCAGGTGCAAGGCTACTCCGCGCTGGGCGCGGGGGCGGCCTTCCTGCCGTTCACCGCTGTCATGGGCGTGATGTCGCCTTGGGCGGGCGGGCTGGTCGAGCGCTTCGGCGCCAGATGGCCGTTGATCCTGGGGCCGCTGATCACGGCCGCCGGTTTCGCCGCCCTCGCGCTGCCTGGCACCTCGGGCTCGTATTGGACGACGTTCTTCCCGGCGATGCTCGTGCTCGGGATCGGCATGGCGGTCAGTGTGGCTCCGCTCACGACGACGGTGATGAATGCGGTCGACGAGCAGCATACGGGCACCGCTTCGGGCATCAACAATGCGGCGAGCCGGATCGCGGGCCTGCTCGCGGTCGCCGTGCTCGGCGCGCTCACCTTCGGCTTGTTCGAGCCCGCGCTGGCCGAGCGGCTGTCCGGCCTCGACCTGCCCGATGCCGTCCGCGCGACGATCCTCGAGCGGAGCCGGACAGCCGTCAGCCTCGAACTCCCGGCGACTCTGGATGGTGAGACGGCGGCGGCGACGCGTGCAGCGGTCAAACAGTCCTTCATCGAGGGCTTCCGCACGGTGATGCTTGCGACTGCGGCCGCTGCGGCCCTGGGCGCCATCGTCGCGGCAGCCACGATCCGGGGCCACTCGGCAACCACAGCCTCCTAACACAAAAGACCGCGCGTATCGGCGACCAAAGGACCGCCGTCCGGACCTCGCGCTGCCGGCTCGCGAATGCGCCCGGACGGCGGAGCCGCGGCGAAGGCCGCGAGGCGCTTCAGCGCCCGAACGCGGTCCGAGCGATCCACTCTGGCGCGCCCGACGGCGCACCTCAGCACCTCGATCGTCTGGTCGTAGGTCGCGCGGTCGACCGGAAAGGGCGTGCCGTCCTTGCCGCCATGCGCGAAGGCGAAGCACGCGGGATCCCGCGCGCTCGCCCGTGCCCCGTAGATCAGCTCGGCCACCAGCGCGAGCGCGCGCAGGGTCTTGGGTCCGACGCCCTCGATCCCGAGCAGGCCTTCGAAATCCGCGGGCGCGCGATCGTAAGTCTTGAGCAGCGTCCTGTGCAGTCGGGCGGGGTCAAGATCGCGCGCGGTCAGCAGATGCCGGCTGGGCAGAACGAGGTGCGGCAGGCGGGCGAATTCGGCGAGCGTCTCCTCGGGCCGCCGCCCGGCTACTTCGGACGTGGCGGCGCGCGCCGGACGGCTCTCCCCGGCAACCATGTTGAAGGTCTTCGAGCGCGCATCGCAGCAGATCGCGGCATGCGGCTCCTCGACGAAGCTGGTCACCCTGTCGCCGAGCCAGTGGTAGCGTCGGGCACTCCTGCTGGCGTCGGACATGCCCTGCTGGACGACGCACCACCGGCCATCGCCCGTGAACAGGAAGACGTGGTGATAGAGCTGATAGCCGTCCTGCAGCGCCGTGTTGTCGACCTTCGCGGACATCCGGCTCGCCCGGACCAGAGGTGCGGCGTCATGGCCGAGCACCTCGCAGGCGCGCTCGATCTCGGAGGGCGTGCGGCGCGAGGCGGCGCCCTTGCCGCCGGCGACGTGGAAGCCGAAGTCGCCCTCCAGACCGCGCACCGCCTCCTTGATCGCGCCTCAGGTAGTCGTGGTGATGCCGCTCGAGTGCCAGTCGAAGCCGAGCGCGCAGCCGAACGCCTGGAACCAGTATGGATCGGACAGCCGATCCAGCACCTCGCCCGGGCCATGCTCGGCAACCATGTGCGCCAGCACCTCGCGCGCCAGCTTCACCATGCGCCCGAACAGCCAGGCCGGCGCTTTTCCTGTATGCAGCGGCAGATCGGCCAGCCCGACGCGACCCGAGGGCGAGCTCATCCTCAAGTTCCGGCTGAAGTCCGGCGCGTCATCTCATTGACCCATGCCTGGACTGCCCGACGGCTTAGGCTGTCAAACGGGCGAGCTCCTGGACCACGCCGCGCACGCGTTTCAGACGTTCGGCGCCGCTCTTCGTCTCGCCGCTGATCACGAGACGGTGGTCGGAGCGAACCCGGATGGTCCGCGCGTGCTCGGCGATGTAGCCCACCAGCCGCTCGGGTTTCGCAAACCGGTTGTCGTGGAAAGCCACCAGGATGCCCTTCGGCCCGGCCTCCACCTTCTCCACGCCGGCCTTCCTGCACAGCTGCTTGATGCCGACCAGCTGCAGGAGCTGCTCGGTCGGCTCGGGCAGGGAGCCGAAGCGGTCGATCAGCTCGGCCGCGAACGCCTCGATGTCCTCTGCCCCCTCGAGCGCCGCGAGACGCCGGTAGACCGATAACCGCAGATCCAGGTCCTCGATGTAGCTCTCCGGGATCAACGCGGCGGCGTCGATCGACAGTTGCGGCGTCCAGTCCTCGGCCTCGGCCAGCGCCTCGCCGCCCTCCTGGCGGGCGAGGGCCACCGCCTCCTCCAGCATGTGGTTGTAGAGCTCGAAGCCGACCTCGCGGATGTGCCCCGATTGCTCCTCGCCGAGCAGGTTGCCGGCACCCCTTATGTCGAGGTCGTGCGAGGCGAGCTGGAAGCCCGCGCCCAGCTGGTCCAGCCCCTGGATCACCTGCAGCCGCCGCTCGGCGGTCTCGCGCAGCGCCTGGTTGGGTGGCAGGGTGAAATAAGCGTAGCCGCGCACCTTGCCTCGCCCGATCCGGCCGCGCAGCTGGTACAGCTGGGACAGGCCGAATCGATCCGCCCGGTGCACGATCAGGGTGTTGGCGGTCGGGATGTCGAGCCCGGATTCGATGATGTTGGTCGTGACCAGCAGGTCGACCTTGCGGTCGTAGAACGCCGCCATCACGTCCTCGAGCTGCCTGGCCGGCATGCGGCCATTGGCGATCGCGATCTTCACCTCGGGCACCAGCTGGCGCAGCTGCTCGGTCAGCTTCGGCTGGTCCTCTATCCGCGGGCAGACGTAGAACGTCTGGCCGCCGCGATAGTGCTCGCGCAGGATCGCCTCGCGCAGCACCACGGGGTCGGCCGGCAGAACGAAGGCGCGCACTGCCAGGCGGTCGACCGGCGGGGTGGCAATGATGCTGAGCTCCTTCAAGCCCCCCAGCGCCATCTGCAGCGTCCGGGGAATCGGCGTCGCAGTCATGGCCAGGACGTGGATTTCGGCGCGCAGCTGCTTCAGGCGCTCCTTGTGCACGACGCCGAAATGCTGCTCCTCGTCGATCACCACCAGCGCGAGATCCTTGAACTTCACCTTGTCGCCGAGCAACGCATGGGTGCCGACGACGATGTCGACGTCGCCGTTCTCCAGCCCGGCCCGGATCTGCGCGACCTGCTTGGGCGGCACGAAGCGCGAGACCTGCTCGATCCGCAGCGGCAGGCCCGAAAAACGCTCGCGCATCACCTGGAAATGCTGGCGCACCAGGAGCGTGGTCGGGGCGAGGATCGCGACCTGCCGGCCCGCCATGGCGACCACGAAGGCCGCCCGCAGCGCGACCTCGGTCTTGCCGAAGCCGACATCACCGCAGATCAGCCGGTCCATGGGATGGCCGGAGCCGAGGTCATCGATCACCGCGTCGATGGCGCGGGCCTGATCGTCGGTCTCCTCGTACGGGAAGCGTGCCACGAACTCGTCGTACAGACCGGACGGCGGGCTCAGCACCAGGCCCTTGCGCATGGCGCGGCGCGCCGCGATCTCCATCAGCTCACCGGCGATCTCCCGGATCCGCTGCTTGACCCTGGCCTTGCGGGTCTGCCAGCCGAGCCCGCCGAGCTTGTCGAGCTGCACCGCACCATCGGCGGAGCCGTAGCGCGAGAGCACGTCCAGATTCTCGACCGGCACGAACAGCTTGTCGCCGCCGGCATAGATCAGGCGCAGGCAGTCGTGCGGTGCGCCGCCGACCTCGAGCGTGACCAGGCCGTCGTACCGGGCGATGCCATGCTCGGCGTGGACCACGAAGTCGCCCTCGCCGAGCGCGGCGACCTCGCCGATGAACTTGTCGGCGCGCCGCGCGCGCCGGACCGGGCGCACCAAGCGGTCGCCCAGGATGTCGGTCTCGGCCAGGACGCAGTGGGTGGCCGAGGTGAAGCCTCGCTCGAGCGGCAGCACGGCGAGCGCCGGGCCCGCATCGGCGCGCACCTCGTCCCAGCGGCCGACCTGATGCAGCCCCTCGACGCCATGGTCGCTCAGCACCAGCTTCAGCCGCTCCAGCGAGCCCTCGCTGGCGGCGGCGATCAGGACCGCCCGACCAGTTCCCTGCTCTTCACGCAGATGCGCAGCAACGGCCTCGAAGAGGTTGACATCCGGGCGCGAGCGCTCCGGCGCGAAATCCCGCGCCGGCCGGCCGCCCAGGTCGACGGCATCGATCTCCCGATCGCCGGGGTGCGGCGGGGCCGCGAACGGCGAGAGCTCGATGCGCAGCCGGCCATCCAGGACGCCCGCCAGGCGCGGCTCGCTGACGTAGAGCTCGTCCGGCGGCAGCGGCCGGTAAGGCGCCGCACCCATGGCGCGTGCCGCCTCGGGCGGGTCCCGGCGCGCGCCGTAGTGCTCGCCGATGGTCTCGTGACGCGCGGCAATCGCCTGGTCGGCGAGGTGATCGAAGCTCACCGCGCAGTCCGGCGCGAGATAGTCGAACAGGCCGACCAAGCGCTCATGGAACAGCGGCAGCCAGTGCTCCATGCCCGGGAACGGACGGCCGGCAGTGATCGAATCGAACAGCGGATCGCCGCTCACGGCGCCGAAATGCTGGAGATAGCCGATCCGGAAGCGCTCTACTGCCTCGGGATCGAGCAGCACCTCGCTGACCGGGCGCAGATCGATCTGCGGCACCTTGCCGAGCGAGCGCTGGGTCAGCGGGTCGAAGGCGCGGATCGCCTCGAGCACATCGCCGAACAGATCGAGGCGCAGCGGCTGCTCGCTTCCGGCGGGAAAGATGTCAAGGATGCCGCCACGGACTGCGAACTCGCCCGGCTCGACCACCGTGCCGGCGCGACGATAGCCGTTGCGCGCGAGGCAGGTCAGCAGCCGCTCGCGATCGATCCGCTCGCCGGACTCGGCCGAGAACAGGCCGGAGCGGACGACCTCCGGCGGCGGAACCTTCTGCAGCAGCGCGTTGACCGTGGTGATGACCAGGCGCGGGCGCCGCGCGTCGTCGATCAGACGCGAGAGTGCCTCCAGGCGTCGCGCCATCACGTCCTGATTGGGCGAGACCCGGTCGTAGGGCAGGCAGTCCCAGGCCTGGAAGATCGCCACTTCGAGCTCGGGCGCGCGGAACGCGATCAGCTCGGCGAGCCTGTTGGCCCGCTCCGCGTCGCGTGCGACGTGCAGGAAGCCGGCCGGCCCGGCGGACCGGGCCAGCTCGGCGAGGTAAAGCGCGTCCAGCCCGTCGACTGCGGACGCGACCAGCCGTCGGCCAGCGCGCTCGCGATGGCGCGGGTGATCGAGATCGACTGCCAGGTCAGCCACTTAGGTGATCACTTCGATGCTGGTTTGAAGGCCCGGACCCGATGCCGCCTACCTAGTCGTGCCGACCGGCGGGCTCGAAGCTCTGGAGGAGCCGAAACAGGTCGTGATCGTGCCTTGTGGGAACCGTCACGCGGCCCGCGATCCAGGCCAGCAGGTCCGGATCGCTCTCCTCGAGCAGCGCCTCGTAGCGATCCAGCTGGACATCGTCCATGGTCGCCACGTATCGATCCGCGAACCGCCCGAGAAACAGGTCGCTCTCCAGGACGCCGCGATATCGGCTTCGGTAGATCAGGCGTTTGCGGCGAACGGTGATCGGCTCGCTCATCACGACTTTCCGGGTGATTGCGGGACGGTCGCAACCAAGGGGCCAGATGGTCAAGCATGTAGCCGAGGCAGGCGCGTTTTCAAAGGGGGCCGTGCGGGCCATGCCGCGACCGTTGGCCGCCGGCTCACCGCTCCCGCTGCTGGCGCCGGCATCGACGCTCAGCGGCGTCGGGCCCAAGCTCGACGCCCTGCTCAAGCGGCTGCTCGCCACGCCGGCAAATCCCGAGGTGCGGATCGTCGATCTTCTGTGGCATCTGCCGAACGGCGCCGCCGACCGGCGCCTACGGGCCGGCTTTCGCGACCTTTCCGAGGGCCAGCCGGTCACGCTGGAGGTCCGCATCCAGGCGCACCAAGCTGCGCGCCGGGCCGGCCTCCCCTACAAGGTCCGCTGCTGGCATCCGGACGGCTTCGTCCATCTGGTCTTCTTCCGGCCGCGCCAGCCGTATCTCCGCGAGGCCTTGCCCACTGGCGCAAGCCGGGTCGTGAGCGGCGCGCTGACCCGCTTCGGCAACGAATGGCAGATCATCCATCCCGAGCGCATGGTCGCGCCCGAGCAGCACGCTCGCAACGGCACCTTCCAGCCGCTCTACTCGCTGACCGAGGGGCTGAGCCAGGGCGTGCTCGGCCGCATCGTGGCCAGCGCCCTCGAGCGCCTGCCCGAGCTTCGCGAGTGGCAGGACCCGGCGTGGTTGCGGCGCCAGGGCTGGCCTGCCTTCGCCGAGGCCCTGCGGCGCATCCACCGACCCGATGGCCAGGCCGAGGTCGCGATCGATGCCGCGCCGCGCCGGCGTCTCGCCTATGACGAGCTGCTGGCCGGTCAGCTTGCACTTGCGCTGGTGCGGGGGCACAAGGCCGAACGACCCGGGCGAAGCCTGCGCGGGCATGGGCGGCTGCGCGCCGCGGTGCTGGGCGACCTGCCCTTCGCGCTGACCCAGGCGCAGCGATCGGCGCTCGCCGAGATCGATGCCGACATGGCGCGGCCCGAGCGCATGCTGCGGCTCCTGCAGGGCGATGTCGGCAGCGGCAAGACGCTCATCGCCATCCTCGCCATGCTCGCGGCCGTGGAAGCCGGAGCCCAGGGGGCGCTCATGGCGCCGACCGAGATCCTGGCCCGCCAGCACGCGAGCACGCTCGATCGCCTCCTCGCTCCGACCGGCCTTCGTGCCTCGCTGCTCACCGGCAGGGAGCGCGGTCCCGGGCGCGCGCGGCTGCTGCGCGAGATCGCCAATGGCGAGATACACATAGTGGTCGGCACCCATGCGCTGTTCCAGGACGACGTGAGGTTCGGGGATCTCGGTCTTGCGGTGATCGATGAGCAGCACCGTTTCGGCGTGCATCAGCGCCTGGAGCTCACCGGCAAGGGACGGAGCGCCGACCTCCTGGTGATGACCGCGACGCCGATCCCGCGCACGCTGATCCTGTCGCTGTACGGCGACATGGCGGTCTCTGAGCTGCGAACCAAGCCCCCCGGGCGCCAGCCGATCCGCACGCGGGCCATGCCGCTCGGCAGAATCGAGGCGATTCTGAAGGCAGTCGACCATGCGCTGGCGGCCGGGGAGCGCCTGTACTGGGTATGCCCCCTGATCGCCGCGACCGAGGAGCTCGACCTCACGGCAGCCGAGGACCGCTACGCGAGCCTGCATGCGCGGTTCGGAGATCGCGTCGGGCTGGTCCACGGTCAGATGCCCAGCGAGCAACGTGAGCGCGCGATCACGGCTTTCGCCCGCGGCGAGATCGCGCTGCTGGTCGCCACCACGGTGATCGAGGTCGGGGTGGATGTGCCGGAGGCCGGCGTGATGGTGATCGAGCACGCGGAGCGCTTCGGCCTCGCCCAGCTGCACCAGCTGCGCGGGCGGGTCGGTCGCGGCAACCAGCAGTCGAGCTGTCTCCTGCTCTATGGAGAGACGCTCGGCGCTGCCGCCCGCGCCCGGCTCGAGGTGCTGCGCTCGACCGCGGACGGCTTTCGCATCGCCGAGGAGGATCTGCGCCTGCGCGGGCCTGGGGAGCTGCTCGGCACCCGGCAGAGCGGCGTGCCGGCGTTTCGCCTGGCGGATCTCGGGGCCCATGCCGACCTGATGGCGGCCGCGCGCGACGACGCTCGCAACGTGCTGGCCCGCGACCCCCGCCTCGAAAGCCTTCGTGGCCAGGCACTGCGCGACCTGCTCCGCCTCTTCGAGCGCAGCGCGGCGATCGCGTATCTGGGCTCCGGCTAGCTTGCCACGGCCTTGAGCCGCGGTCGATCGTCGACCGGCGTCTCGTTACCGTCCCGTTCCGGCACTGCGTCCGGCGCGCCGCCTGCCATGCTCGGCGCGACGATGCCGCCGGAGATCACCATCTTCATCCCTTCCTCGATCGTCATGTCGAGGGGGATGAGGTCCCTCTTGGGCACGAACAGCAGGAAACCCGAGGTCGGATTGGGGGTGGTCGGCAGGAAAACGTTGACCAGCTCGTCATCGGCCTTGTTCTGAATCTCCCCCCGGGTCGGCCCGGTCACGAAGCCGATCGCGCCGATGCCGCGGCGTGGATACTCGATCAGCACGACCTCGCGAAACGAGCGCGAGGACTCGGCGAGCACGGTCTCGAAGATCTGCTTCAGCGTGCCGTACACGCTGCGCACGACCGGCATACGGGACAGGAGCCGCTCGCCTAGGCGGATCAGCGAGCGGCCGGCAAAGCCGGCGGTCAGCATGCCGATCAGGGTCAGGAACGCCAAGGTGACCAGGAGTCCGAGCCCGGGCAAGCTGAACGGCAGGTATGTCTCGGGGTTGTACTGGTCCGGAAGGAGCTTGTCGACCTGATCGTCCAGGAAGCTGATGAACTGCCAGACGAGAAAGATCGTGATGCCGATCGGGGCCGTGACGATCACGCCGGTCAGGAAGTAGGCGCGCAGGCGGGTGAGCAGCCCCGGTTGCTCCGGCGGCTCGGTCAGCCGGAACCCGCCGACGGTGGCGGCGCCCCCCTCGCCTGAGCCTGGCTCGTCCTGATCCGATCTCGGCGACATGGCGTACGGCGAGAGCCCACCCGTTTCGCTTCGTCCTCGCCAGCCTTGCCCGGGAGAACGGTCCCGCTAACATAGGAAGGGTGCTGCAGCGGGTCCAGAAGCGACGCCTTGCGTCGCGCTCGCAGGGTCGATTGCACATCGTTTTCGGATTGCGGATTCGCAACTGTACATTTGGCCAGTGCGGCACACCTGTTCTACCATCGCGCTGGCAGGGAGCCTCGCCGCCGCCGCTCCACAGCCACGGATCCCGATGATGTCATGATTCATGACGGCGCCCTAAGGGGCTGATGAGCTTCGCTTTTTGCTGTTGCTTTGAAATCTCAGATGGTGGACATTTAGATAAAATTGTTAGCAACTTTTAATAAAGCATAGTCAAATGATTATCGATTTCAAAAAACTCCTTGACAAGTCTTAATCTATGTACCGATTAATGATATGGATGGTTAAGGATGTTGACGCTTCGACTGCATGCGCCGATGTCTATGGCAACAGAACCGACGGAAGCAGCTGCATCCGAACCGACCGGTTCCGGGGTTTCAGAAGGACCGTCTGCCCCGGGGTGGAGTGCCAAATGCGTCGTCATCACGGGGAGGATGATGTCATGACGATCGCCAACGGTCGGAGCCAAGCCCTGGCCGCGCCTGAACGTCCTCGTGTGATCACGAACTCGATTCTTCTGGCCCGGCGCATCCGCGAGCTGCAGCGTCGTCGGCACGCGCTCGTCGCGCAGCAGGAGCAGGTGCGCGCGCAGCTGCCCGACTGGGCCGTCGAGCCGCTCCGGCTGGTCGGACTGACCACCGAGGAGATTCGCGGCTTGGTGGACGATCTCAGCACCGCCGAGACCGAGGCCGGGCTCGACCACATCGAAAAGCGGCTCGACGACATCGACCATCAGATGGAGGAGCTCGAGGACATGCTGGTGACGACGCCCTCGAGCTCGCTTGACGAGATCGAGGCAGTCATCGGGCTCGCCGTCGCCCGCTTTAAGGACATCATCGTCACCGACCCGAGCGACGTGTTCTACGATCACGGCGAGGCGCGGCTGCTCGCGCTGCTCGAGCGCGTCCAGGAAGACATGAGCGATCTGATGAGACGCTCCCGGCTCGACGTCGGCTGAGCCTGGCCTTTGCACCGCCTCTCTCCGGCGCGCGCCTGACCGCGGCTGCGACCGATCGTGAGCCGGATGTCTTCTCGCCCGGCTAATCCCGTGTGCCCTCAGCATCTTCATGGGTGATCATCTCGAGGCAAAACGTCCTGCACGAGAACCGGGTCTGGCCGGCGCCGCAAGCGGCCCTGGGGGCGGTCGTTCGACGATGAGGCGGCCCTCGCCCAGCATCTGGAAAGCCCAGGTTTCAGGTTCGCGTCGCGTCCTGACCTCCCGGCGCTTGCCGAGCGGCCGGATGCTCCATTAAGGTCGCGGCGGCGCTTGGGCCGCAACGTCATCGACCCGGAGCAGCGCGGACATGAGCGAACGGCAGGGGCCGGTACGCCTTGCCGTCGACATCGGCGGGACGTTCACCGACATCGTGGTCGAGGCGCCGGGCCGACAGATCACGACGAAAATCCTGACCACGCCGCGCGCTCCGGAGCGTGCCGTGCTCGACGGGGTGGAAGAGGTGCTGCGCCGAGCGGGGCTGACGCCGGCCGAAGTCGGGCTCGTGATCCACGGCACGACGCTGGCCACCAATGCGATCATCGAGCGCAAGGGCGCGCGCACCGCCCTAGTCACCACCGAAGGCTTTCGGGACGTGCTGGCGATCGCCGACGAGAGTCGCTTCGATCAGTACGACGTCAATCTGCTCAAAACCGAGCCGCTGATCCCCAGATATCGGAGGTTGACAGTCGCCGAGCGGATGACCGCCGCCGGCGAGGTGCTGGTGCCGCTCGACGACGGCGCGGTCGGCCGCCTCGCGGCAGAGCTCGAAGGGCTGGAGGTCGAGAGCGTCGCGATCGGCTTTCTCCATTCCTACGCCAATCCGATTCACGAGCGTCGCTGCGCCGAGCTGCTGCGCGCCGCGCTACCGCATCTCTGGATCACGTCGTCCTGTGATGTCTGCCCGGAGATCCGAGAGTACGAGCGCTTCACCACTGCCTCGGCCAACGCCTACATCCAGCCGGCGATTGCCGGCTATCTGAGGGATCTCGAGCAGGGTTTGCGCGCGGCCGGGGTGGGCTGCCCCTTGTTCCTGATGACCTCGGGCGGCGGGCTGATGACGGTCGAGCACGCCATCCGCGAGCCGATCCGGCTGGTCGAGTCCGGCCCGGCCGGGGGCGCGATCCTGGCTGCCCGGATCGCCGCCGAATGCGAGCTGGATCGCGTCCTCTCGTTCGACATGGGCGGCACGACCGCCAAAATCTGCCTGATCGACGACGGGCGCCCGGAGAGCTCGCGCAGCTTCGAGGTCGACCGCCAAGCGCGCTTCGTCAAGGGCAGCGGCTTGCCGCTGCGCATCCCGGTGATCGAGATGGTCGAGATCGGCGCCGGCGGCGGCTCGATCGCCAGGCTCGATCGCACCCGGCGGATCCAGGTCGGCCCGGACAGCGCCGGCTCCGATCCCGGTCCCGCCTGCTACGGCCGCGGCGGCGGCTCGGCGACCGTGACCGACGCCGACCTCCAGCTCCGCCGCATCGACCCCGAAAGCTTCGCGGGCGGACGACTTCGCCTCGAGCCCGAGCGCGCGCGGCATACGCTAATCGAGCAGGTCGGGGAACCGCTCGGCCTCACTGCCGAACTCGCGGCGCTAGGCGTCGTCGAGATGGTCGACGAGGCGATGGCCAACGCCGCCCGAGTCCACGCCGTCGAGCGCGGCAAGATGGTCGCCGAGCGCACCTTGGTTGCGTTCGGCGGCGCCGCGCCGATCCACGCGGCGCGACTGGCCGACAAGCTCGGCATCGGCTGCATCGTGGTGCCGGCCGCCGCCGGGGTCGGCTCGGCCGTGGGCTTCCTTCGCGCGCCCGCGGCTTACGAGGTGGTCCGCTCGCGCTACATGCGACTCGGCGCATTCGACCCCGAGACCGTCAACCGGATCTTCGAGGAGTTGGAAGGGGAGGCGCGCACCGTGGTCGAGGCGGCGGCGCCTGGCGGCGCGCTGGCGCAGATCAGGACCGCGTACATGCGCTATGTCGGCCAGGGGCACGAGATCGTCACCGAGCTGCCGGTGCGGCGCCTCGGCGCTGACGACCATCCCATGCTGCAGGCGGCCTTCGAGGAGGCCTACAGCAGGTTCTACGGGCGGCTGATCCCCGGCCTCGACGTCGAGGTGCTGAGCTGGAGCCTCAGACTGATGGGCCCGACGGCATTCATCGAGCCGCGGCCCGACCCCGGCGATCTCCGCCCCGTCAGGCCGCGCGACCGGCGCATGCTGTTCGATCCCGGGGCCGCCGGCCCCGACGAGGTGGCCGTCTTCTGGCGGCCGGAGCTGCCGGTGGGCGGCGCGCTCGATGGCCCGGCGCTGATCGCCGAGGACGACACCACGATCCTCGTCCCGAAAGGCTGGAGCGCCCGGGTCGACCCCCGTCGCCATCTCTGGCTGGAGCGAACCGGAGGGGGGCGCGCATGAGCGAAGGCCTGGCGGTGATCCAGAAGCAGATCATGTGGAACCGGCTGATCGCGGTGGTCGAGGAGCAGGCGGCTACCCTCTTGCGCACCGCCTTCAGCCCCATCGTGCGCGAATGCGGCGATCTTTCCGCCGGCGTATTCGATCTCCAGGGCCGGATGCTCGCCCAGGCGGTCACCGGCACGCCTGGCCACGTCAATTCGATGGCCAAGTCGGTCGGCCATTTCCTGCGCCACTTCCCGCTTGCGGGCATGCGGCCGGGCGACGTCTACATCACCAACGACCCCTGGATGGGCACGGGCCACCTGCACGACTTCGTACTGACCACGCCGGCGTTCCATAGAGGGCGACTGGTCGCCCTGTTCTCCTGCACCAGCCACCTGGTCGACATCGGCGGCATCGGCTTCGGGCCCGACGGCCAGGACGTGTTCGCCGAAGGGCTCCACATCCCGATGCTCAAGCTGGCCGAGGGCGGGCGCATCAACCAGACCCTGCTCGCCATGGTCCGCGCCAACAGCCGCTCGCCGATCGAGGCCGAAGGCGACGTCTACTCGCTCGCCGCCTGCAACGACACCGGCTGCGAGCGCCTCGGCGCCATGCTCGAGGAGTTCGATCTCGATGACCTCGATGCGCTCGCCGAGCACATCGTGACGCGCTCGCGCGAGGCGGTTCTCGAGCAGGTGCGGCGGCTACCGCCCGGCACCTATCGCCACGCCATGACCCTCGATGGCTACGATCAGCCGATCGAGCTGGTCGCGGCACTGACGGTCGCCGACGACGGGATCCACGTCGATTACACCGGCACCTCGCCGGTATCGCGCTTCGGCATCAACGTGCCCAAAACCTATTGCGAGGCCTACACCGGGTTCGGTCTCGCCTGTGCCATCGCGCCCGAGGTGCCGAACAACGCCGGCTCGCTCGGCGTGTTCCGCGTGAGCGCGCCCGAGCGCTGCATCCTGAACGCCCCCTACCCCAGCCCGGTCGCCACACGTCACGTGATCGGCCAAATGCTGCCGGACGTGGTGTTCGGCTGCCTGGATCAGGCGATACCCGGCCGCGTACCCGCCGAGGGCACGTCCTGTCTTTGGACCCTGACCATGGGGCGGAGTGGCCCCGGACGGCACGCCGATGCCGGGCGCTTCATGCTCAACGCCGTGCATAACGGCGGCACCGGCGCCCGGCCACACGCCGACGGGCTGTCCGCAACCGCCTATCCTTCGGGCGTGCGTGGCACGCCGGTCGAGATCACCGAATCGATCTCGCCCCTGCTCTATCGTCGCCGCGAGCTGCGGCCGGGCTCCGGCGGTGCCGGGCGCACCCGGGGAGGCCTCGGCCAGATCATCGAGATCGAGGCCCTGGACGACGCCCCGTTCGGTCTCTGGGCGGCGTTCGATCGCATCCGACATCCGCCGCGCGGTCGGGGAGGCGGTGCTTGTGGCGAGCCCGGCCGGGTGATGCTCGACGACGGCACGCCTCTCGCCGGCAAAGGATACCAGGAGGTCCCGGCGGGGCGCCGGCTGATTGTCCTGACGCCGGGAGGCGGCGGTTATGGCGACCCTTCCGAGCGCGATCCGCAAGCGATCGCCGTCGATCACCGCGACGGCCTGACCGATGGGATCGAGCCCGGCTCGTGAGGGGCAAGGCTCGACCCGGCACCGCTACCGGAGAGCGCACGGCGGACGCCGCGCTACTTGTCATTTATTGACTTCCGTTTGCGATCGGTGAGTTTAGATTGTCGGTATGTTTGCTGGACCCGTTTGCGTGACCAGGGGAGAAGGAAGACGATGAGGTTTGCAGGGCGGCGAGCTCGCAGAGTTGGCAATCGCTGGCGGCGGCGCACGGTCAAGGCCTGCGGGGCGCTCCGGACCATGCAGCCTGCGATCACCCGTGTCCTGCTGATCGTGCTGACGACCGGCGCGCCGTCAGCGAGCGCGCTTGCGGCCGTGGCCGAGCAATACGAGTGCCGGCGCGACGATACGCTGCGCCGCATCGAGGTGCAGGTTTCTGACCGGCCGAGCCGGCTGCCCTGCGAGGTCGTCTACTCGAAGGGCGGCAGCGCGAGCGTCCTGTGGGAAGCGGAGAACCAGCTCGATTTCTGCATGGCGAGAGCGCGCGAGCTGGCCGCTCGTCTCGAGGAATCGGGCTGGGCCTGCACTCTGCAGGGTGAAGGGCCCGGGACCGAGGATGCCACGCCCCAGCCCCCTCGACGCGAGGATCCTACCCCGGAGGACGCCGCGCCCCGAAATCCGAGGCTCGAGCCACGACCCTCGGGCTTCGGCCGAGAGATCGAGCCGTCGGCCGGCAGGCCGGAACGCGCCGTGCTCGAGGACGCGCTCGACCGGGATCTCGACCGGCTCTCGACACTCACGCCTTCGGGCGATTTCAGAATCGAATCGGTGACCTTGGGCGACATCGACCGGAACGGGCTCGAGGACGCGGCGGTCCTCATGACCTATGGCCGGGACGAATCGAGCCGGGAACCTTACCTGGTCGCCTATCTGTACGACGGCGCGACCTTCAAGGCGACGGCCCAGGTTCGCGTCGGACAGGACGTGGCCGATCTGGAGAGCGCCGAGCTGCAAGGAATCGAGCGCGGCGCGATCGACGTCCTGCTCAACTACCGCGAGGGCGACGACCCGGAGTGCTGCCCGTCCGGGCGCCGGGTGCTGAATTTCGTCCTGCGCGACGGTGCCCTGGTCGAGCAGCCAGGAACCGGCAACGGCGCGTGAGCCGGCTCCGGCCCTCAGGGCAGGACCTTCAGCTCGCGGAACTTCTGGAACAGGCGAAGGAACATCTCGTCCGAGCGCATGTAGTTGGCAAAGCCGGCGAAGCGGATCTTGAGCGTGTCCGTCATGACGTCCCAGTCGCAGCCGAACACGTAGTCGGCAAACGGCCAGGCAGCGATGTCCTTGTAGGGGACCGGTTTCAGGCCGTGCTTCTCGACGATTCGTCGCCAGACTGGCTCCTTGTCAGCCATGAACTCGCTGAGCGGGATGGTCTGCACGTCGCCGAGCGGCATGTCATAGGCCTTGGCGAATCTGGGCCAGAGATGCTGCCATCGGAAAAAGTCGCCATTGGTGATATTGAAGGCCTCATTGACGGCGCGCTCGCCGGTGGCGCAGAAGATCATCGCGCGCGCCAGCAGATCGGCGTCGGTCACCTGGTAGATCGCCCGATAGGCGCCGGGCTTCCCGGGAAAGCGCAGCGGCAGGCCGAGCTCCTTGGAGATCGCCGCATAGGTCGCGATGACGGTCGCGATGTTCATCGGGTTGCCGAGCGCAAAGCCACAGACCGTCTGCGGCCTCAGCGCCGACCAGGACCACGGCTTGCCGGCCTGGCGATCGCGCAGCCACATCTCCTGATCGACGTAGAAATTGGGCAGCATGTGCGGTGGGTCGTCCTCGCGCGCCGGCGTCCTGAACGGTCCGAGATGGCTGCCATACCACTTGGTACCCTCGACCAGATGGACGTGGTGCAGGCGCGGCGACGCCGCCTCGATCGCCTCGACCGCGTTGGCCAGCATAGCGAGGTTCGGCGTCGAATGCTCGGCCCAGCTCGGGCGCGCCTGAAAGGCGCAGTAGAACACGTGCGTCGCCCGGACGAGCCCGGAGAGCTTCTCCATGGTCTCGGCGCGATCCAGGAGATCGACCGCGATGAACCGCGCGCGTGTCTCGAAATCCGGCCTGCGCCGCGACAGACCGACGATCTCCCAGTCGTCGAGCGATTCGAGGTGATGCAGGAGATTGCGGCCGATCACACCCAGGCCGCCGACGATCACCGCGGTGTTGCGAGCCATCCTGAGCCTCCCCGTCAGCTATTCGTAGAGCCTTATTGTTTCTCGGGATTCCGCTGCGGTGGGTCGAGGGAAAGCGCACGAACGAAGCTCTGGCGCCAGTGCACGATGTCGTGCTCCTTGACGTGGGCGATCAGCCGACGCCTGCGGTCCTGGCGCTCGTCCAGCGGCATCACCAGTCCCTGATGCATCGCCTCCGCCACCGCCTCGACGTCGTAGGGGTTGACGATCAGCGCGCCCTCCATGTCGTCGGCCGCGCCGGCGAAGCGCGACAGCACGAGCACGCCCGGATCCTCCTCCGACTGGGCCGCCACGTACTCCTTGGCCACCAGGTTCATGCCGTCGCGCAGCGGCGTCACGAGCCCGATCCTCGACAGCCGCAGGAAGCCCGACAAGGTGCGCCGCGTGAAGCCGCGGTTGATGTAGCGCAGCGGCACCCAGTCGTACTCGCCAAAGCGGCCGTTGATGTGCCCCGACATGGTCTCGACCTGGCGCCGCATGTCCAGATACTCGGGCACCTCCTCCCGCGACGGCGCCGAGACCTGCACGAAGGTCACCTGCCCCCGCTGCCTCGGGAAATTCTGCAGCAGGGCCTCATAGGCGCGCAGGCGCTCGATGATGCCCTTGGAGTAGTCGAGACGGTCGACGCCGATGATCAGCTTGCGGCCGAGCAGGCTGCGCGAAAGCCGCTGGCTTGCCCGCACGGCCTCAGTCGAGGTCGACATGCTGGTGAAGTCCTCGGCATCGATGCCGATCGGAAAGTCCTTGGCCCGCATCGTGTGCCCGAAGGCGTGCACCAGCCCGTCGGCGAGCGCATAGCCGACCCCTTCCCGGTACAGATAGTCGTGGAAATTGCGCAGATCGTTGCTGGTCTGGAGGCCGATCAGATCGTAGGCGCACATCGCCTTGACCAGTTGCCCGTGCCAGGGCAGCGCCACATAGACCTCCGACGACGGGAACGGGATGTGCAGGAAGAAGCCGAGCTTGGCGCGTACCCCGAGCTGGCGCAGCTCCTCCCCCATCGGGATGAGGTGATAATCCTGGATCCAGATCAGGTCGTCGTCCCGCAGATACGGGTAGAGCTGCTCTGCGAACAGGCGGTTGACCCGCCGGTAGGCCATGTACCAGTCTCGGTCGAAGCTCGCGAGATCCAGCCGGTAGTGGAACAGGGGCCATAGCGTCCGGTTGGCGAAGCCGCCGTAGTAGCCGTCGAAGTCGGCTTTGCCGAGGTCGATCTGAATGTAGGTTATGTTGCCGGTACGAAAGACCTTGGGCACGGGCGTGCCCTCGGCGCCGGTCTCGCCGCTCCAGCCAAACCATATGCCGCCGGTCTCGCGAAGGGCCGCGAGAACGCCCACCGCGAGCCCGCCGGCGGTGGCCGCCTTGCTGCCGGAAATCGGCGTGACGCGGTTGGAGACGACGATCAGGCGGCTCACAGGCTCCCGCCGCGTCGCCTCACACGACGTCCTCCCAGGTCTTGCTCAGCTTCATGGCGCAGTTGATCAGCCCCACCAGCGAATATGTTTGCGGGAAATTTCCCCAGTGCTCATGCGTGTCGGGGTTGATGTCCTCCGACAGTAGGCCGAGCGAATTCCGGCAGGCAAGCATGTTTTCGAAGAGTTCCCTGGCCTCCGCCGTCCGTTGCTGCGCGATCAGCGCGTCTATGTACCAGAACGTGCAGACCATGAAGGCGTTCCCGGGACGACCGAAGTCGTCCGCCCGGACGTAGCGGAAGAGATAGTGCCCCCGCTTGAGCTCGCGCTCGACGGCCGCGACCGTGCCGGCGAAGCGCGGGTCGTCCGGGCGGACGAAGCCCACCTCGTGCATCAGGAGCAGGCTGGCGTCGATCTCGTCGCCGCCGAAGCTGGCGGCGAAGCTGCGCAGCTTGCGATTCCAGGCTTCGCGAAGCACCGTCTCGCGGATGCGGTCGGCGCGGGTCTGCCACAGGGCCGCCCGGTCCGCCACCCCGAGATGCCCGGCGATGCGCGCGAGCCGGTCGCAGGCGGCCCAGCACATCACGCTGGAATGGGTGTGCACCCGGGCCCTGGTGCGGAACTCCCACAAGCCCGCGTCCGGCACGGCGTGCATCGCGAATGCCTGCTCGCCGATGGTCTCGAGCCGATGGAACGTATGTTTCCCGGCAGGCCGGCGCAGCCGCTGGTCGAAGAACGCCTGGGTCGCGGCAAGCAGGACCGAGCCGTAGCCGTCGTGCTGGTCGTGCTGATAGGCCTGGTTGCCGATGCGCACCGGCCGATTGCCGCGATAGCCGCAGAGGCTTCCGATTTCCCGCTCGTCGAGGCGGGATTCCAGCCCGATCCCGTAGACCGGCTGCAGGTAGCCGTTCTGGCTGCTGCCGACGATGTTGCTGATGTAGGCGAGGAAATCCTCCATGGTCTCGATGTAGCCGAGCCGATTGAGGGTGCGCACAACGAAGTAAGCGTCGCGCAGCCAGCAGAAGCGATAGTCCCAGTTGCGCCCCTCGCCATCCATCTCGGGGATCGACGTGGTCATGGCGGCGACGATCGCGCCGGTCTCCTCGAAGCTGCAGAGCTTGAGCGTGATCGCCGCGCGCATGACCGCCTCCTGCCACTCGAACGGCAAATGGAGGCGCATGGTAAGCGTGCGCCAGTAGTCGACGGTCTGCTCCAGGAACTCGCGCCCGGTCTCGATGATCGGGCCGCGCAGGGACTCGTCCGGCCCCAGCATCAGCACGATCTGATCCTCGAGGATGAAGGGCGTCTCGTCGATCAGGTAAGTAAGCGGCGCGTTGGTGGTCAGCCGTAGGCTCATGTCGGGGCCGACGTAGCGTATGTGGTTGCTGCCGTGGGTGATCTGGGGCGGATGGGCGCCATAGTGGAAGACCGGGCGGAGGCGGATCTGGATGCGTGGTGTTTCGCCGAACGGCCGCACCATGCGCATCAGCGTGGTCGGGCGGAAGGTCCGCCCGAACTGCAGGAAGCGCGGCGCGAAATCCAGGATCTCGACGCCGTCGCCGCCCGAGTCGGTCAGTCGCGTGACCAGCACGGCGGTGTTCGGCAAATACGACTGCTCGTGCTCCACCATGTCGTCGAGCTCGATGCTATAGAAGCCGTGCTCGGCGCCGTCGTTGAGGAGTTTGCAGAACAGCGGATCGCCGTCGAAGCGCGGGAAGCAGCTCCAGACGACGGTGCCGACCTGGTCGATCAGGGCGCTGATCGTGCAGTTGCCTACGATGCCGAGATCGAGCGAGCTCATGGCGATGTTGCGGTCCTGACCGCGAGGCGATGCCGGGTGCACGTAGGACCAGCACCTTCGGGATTGAGCCTGGCGCATCGGGCGACAATGCGATCGCGCGAGTCGGCGGCGGGCCTGAATGAGGGTGGCGACGGGTCGGGGGCGGTCATCGGCCTCGATCGATTTCACTATTGAAGAGATGGCCAATAGCATTGGCAAGGACAACAAAAAGTTGCAACGCACGAGCTGCGCTCGCGCCGCTCCCGCGAGCCGATGGACCACGATGCCGGATGAGCCGTGCTCGGTAGCCGTGACCTGCGTGATGCTTTCGGCCGGCCGGGGCGGCCTCGAGCGATCGCTCCTGGACGATGCCGCAGCACTTCTCGAAGCCGGGCATCCCGTGAGCGCAGTGGTTCATCCCGACTGGCCGGATCGGCCGTCCCTCGAGCATCTGGGCGTGGTTCCGGCCCTGCTGCGGAGTTTCAACGAATGGGATCCGATCGCGATGCTGCGGCTGCGACGATCTCTGCGCAGCCGGGATCCGGCGGTCGTGCTCTCGATCGGCCGGCGAGCGGGCAGGTTGTGCCGGCGGGCGCTCCGGCGACTGCCCGAGATCGGCCAGATCGCGCGGACACACAATTACGGCGTGGATCACCTGGTCGGCCTCGATCACGTCATCGCCACGACCGAGGATCTGCGCCGCGCCGTCCTCGCGGCCGGGCACCCCGCGATCCGTACCTCCGTCGTCCCCTGCCTTGTGCGGGTCCCCGACGGCCGCGCGCCCCGGGTGCCCGACCCGGCGCGGCTGCCGGTCATCGGGCTGATGAGCCGCTTCGTTCCGAAAAAGGGCTTTGCCGACGCCATCGAGGCCCTTGCCCGGCTGCGCCACAGAGGCCACGACTTCGAGGTCCGCATCGGCGGCGGCGGCCCCGGCGAGGCGGCGCTCCGGAACCTCGTGGCCGAGCATCGACTGACCGATCGCGTGCGCTTTCTTGGCTGGATCGACGACCGGCGGGTCTTTCTCGATCAGCTCGACATCTTCTGCGTGCCGTCCCTGCACGAGCCGTTCGGCATTGTCGTGCTGGAAGCCATGGCCCATGGCGTGGCGGTGGTCGCGACCGATGCCGAGGGACCGCGCGAGATTCTGAGCCATGGCCGGGACGGCCTGCTGGTGCCCCGGGGCGATCCGGAGGCGCTCGCCGGGGCGCTCGCCTACCTGATCGAGCATCCCGAACGCCGCCACGCCCTCGCCCACGCGGGTCTCGAGACCGCCCGCCGGCGCTTCGATCTGCCGGTGGTCGCGCCGCAGCTCTCGGCTCTGGTCCGCGACGTGGCCCGCCGCCGCGCCGAGGCGTGCAGCGCGCCATGAGCGCCGCCCGGACCGTGCTCTCGCGACCCGGCGGGAGCCATGCTAAATCCAACCGGATGCTTGGCCCCGGATGGATGGTCCATGTCGGTCTCGGTTGAGATCTCCTATGGTGAGCTGATCGACAAGATCACCATCCTGGAGATCAAGGCGCGGCGCCTGGGGGACCCGGAGGGCCGGCGCCTCGTCTCGGCGGAGCTGGCGCAGCTCGAGGCGCGTCTGCGCGAGGCTTTTCCGGAGAGCGCCCGTCTCAACGCGCTGAAGCAGGAGCTGGGAGCGGTCAACGAGCGCTTGTGGGAAATCGAGAACCGCATCCGGGCCAAGGAGCGGAGCAGGACGTTCGATCGGGAATTCATCGAGCTCGCCCGTAGCGTCTACCTCCAGAACGACCTCAGAGCGAGCATCAAGCAACGCATCAACGATGAGTTCGGATCGGGCATCGTCGAGCACAAAGATTACGAGGGTTAGTGAAGAGCGGGGCTCGTGCAAGAGATCCTGGTGATCAAGCTCGGCGCGCTCGGCGACATTCTGATGGCCGAGGGGGCGTTCCGCGACATCCGCGAGCACCATGCCGGCGATCGGATCACGATGCTGACAACCCTTCCCTACCGGGCCTTGGCGGAGCGCTGCCCCTGGGTGGATCGCGTGTGGATCGACCCGCGCGCACCGCGCTGGCGGCTCGATCGCCTGTGGCGACTGCGGCGAGCGTTTCATGCCGGCCGTTTCGATATGGTCTACGACCTGCAGAACTCGCCGCGCACCGAGTTCTACTTTCGCCATCTGTCTGCGCCGCTCGCATGGTCCGGTACCGCGGCCGGCTGCAGCCACCCACATCCACGGGACGATGCGGCATACGGTCTGGCGCCGCTGTCCGATCAGCTCCGTGCCGCCGGCGTGCCGGTTCGGTTCGCCGAGAGGCCGTCGCTCGCCTGGATGGTGGGCGACGTCGGCGAGACGCTGCGCCGGGTGGCGGTATCGAGTCCGTACGCGGTGCTGATCACCGGCTCGTCCGCGCGCAATCGCGCCAAGCGCTGGCCTCATTTCGAAAAGCTCGCGACGTCACTGCGCGAACGCGGCTATGCGCCTGTGAGCGTGCCGGGCCCGGACGAGCTGCAATCGCCTCAGATCCCCGGCACATTAAGCATCTTGCGACAAGACGGCCGCTGGCTGGACCTGTT
>Ga0299913_10000241_pt1 | contig 31263 bp, 21 predicted proteins | sample RVTome_9_FD_201360 | JGI IMG/M metagenome (GOLD analysis project Ga0299913, IMG submission 201360) | Soil microbial communities from uranium-contaminated site in the Upper Colorado River Basin, Wyoming, United States - RVT155D38 (version 2) ... | reverse complement strand
CCACCCACCCCCGCCCCCGGCGTGTCCGCCGTTTCGTAAGGCCGTGTCCGCCGTTTGGTAAGCGCGTGTCCGCCGCTCGGTAAGCGCGTGTCCGCCGCTTGGTACGCGCGCCCCTCGTTCGTGCGACGGGCCGTGGCGGTCGGGCCGCCGCCGCGCGTTGTGCCAGACTGCGCCGCGATGTCGAGCCACCGGATAACCAGCCGTCGCGCCGCGGCGCGAATCAATGCCACGCTGGCGGCAATCGCCCTTGCGCTGGCCGGGCCCGCAGCCGTCACGGCCGCGCCGCAGGCTCACGCCGACCCGTTGACCCGGGCCCCAGCCTCAACCCCAGCCCAAGCCCAGGCGCAGGCCTTGAGGCAAGAGCAGGCCCAGGTGCGGACCCGGAAGCGGGCGCAGCCGAAGCCGGTCGAGGACTGCGTGGTGCAGGACAACCGGCTGACCGAGCTTTCCGGCCTCGCCGCCGACGGGGAGTTCCGCTACGCCGTCGGGGACGGCGGCCGCCGGCTGCAGGTGATCGTGCTGCGCCGGGACTGCACCGTGCACCGGGTGATCGCGGCCGCGGTCGACCCGTTCGACATCGAGGACCTCGCCCTCGGTCCCGACGGCCGGCTGTGGCTGGCCGACATCGGCGACAACGACCGGCGGCGGACGACCGTCGCGCTGCACGTGTTGGCGCAGAACGGCGCGCCGGAGCTGTACCGGCTGACCTACCCCGACGGGCCGCACGACGCCGAGGCGCTGCTGCTGGACCGCGACGGCCAGCCGTACATCATCACCAAGGAGTCGTTCGGCGCGTCGGGGGTGTACCGCCCGGCTGGCCCGCTGGTCGCGCCCGGCCCCACCCCGCTGGAGCTGGTGACCAGCGTGCGCTTCAGCCGCACCGAAACCCCCGGCGGCCCGGTCGGGTCGATGGGGTCGATGCTCATCACGGGCGGTGCGAGCAGCGCGGACGGCAGCGTGGTCGCCCTGCGCACCTACACCGACGTGTACCTGTACTCGGTGCCGGACGGCGACCTCATCACGGCGCTCGGCACCGAGCCCATCCGCGTGCCACTGCCGGACGAGCCTCAGGGCGAGGCCATCGCCTTCGAGCCGGACGGCACGCTGCTGTCCGGGTCCGAACGCGCCGACAGCGGTCCGCAGCCGCTGCGTGCCCTGCGTGACGCCGCGGCACTGGTCACCAGCACTCAGCCGTCGCCCGTCGAACCATCCGCGCAGCCGTCCGCCCCGCCGCCGGCCGCACCCGCCGAGCCCGACCGGGGCGGCCTGGCGGACTGGCAGGCCGTGCTCATCGCCATACTCGGCGCGGCCGCGGTCATAGTGGTCGTCGGCCGCCTCGTCCGCCGGACCTAGCGCCCGCCGGCACCACGCCGACGGCTCGTCAGAGTCTGGCTGGTTAGAGCCGGCGCAGCACCGCTACGACCCGGCCGAGCACCGTGGCGTGGTCGCCGAGGATCGGCTCGTACGCCGGGGTCTGGGGGAGCAGCCACACGTGGCCGTCGCGCCGCCGGAACGTCTTGACGGTCGCCTCGCCTTCCAGCATCGCCGCGACGATCTCACCGTTCTCCGCGCTGGGCTGCTGGCGCACCACGACCCAGTCGCCGTCGGTGATAGCCGCGTCGATCATGGAGTCGCCGGCCACCCGGAGCAGGAACAGCGAGCCCTCGCCGACGATCTCGCGCGGCAGCGGGAAGACGTCCTCGATGGCTTGCTCCGCCAGGATCGGGCCACCGGCGGCGATCCGGCCGACCACCGGCACGGCGGTCGGGCGCGGGCGCGCGGCGGCCTCGGCCGCCTCCTGGTCGGCGTCCGGCGGCAGGACACCCACCGCGCGCGGCCGGTTCGGGTCGCGCCGCAGGTATCCCTTGCGCTCGAGCGCACGCAGCTGGTGCGCCACGGACGAGGTGGACGTGAGCCCGACCGCCTCGCCGATCTCGCGCACGCTGGGGGGATAGCCCAGGCGCTCGACCCAGTCCCTGATCACCTCCAGAATCCTGCGCTGCCTGGGAGTGAGGCCGGCCGAGTCCGATGCGTCCTGCACGGTGTCCTCCGGGAACGGATGCACGCTGGCCCCCTGGCCGTCCTGGGGCTCCGCCTTGCCACTGTCCGTCGTGCGCGCCACCGGTTGGCCTCCCTGCTCGTGTGCCATCGATTGCGGACGTTAGCCCGCGCGACAGGTCGTTTCAAACACTTGTTCGAACGACACGCCGGCCGTCTCTCGATTTTGTCGGTGGCACCTGGTACATCTTCGCACGGGCGTTCGATCGAACGACTGTTCGAGGAGGCGATCATGGCACTGCTGGTGACGAGGGCGCCGTTGCCGATGGGCGGGCACCCGCCGGTCCCGCGGCCGGCCGTGCGACCGCGGCGACGGCCGAACGCGCGGCCGGCCGGACTGGCCGTCGCGCCCGAGGTGCGGCCGCCGGTGGCATCGTGCGAGCGCACGTACGCGCGCAGGCGGTTGGCCGCGATGCTGGCGGCCGCGCTGGTCGTGGCGGCGGCGGTCGTGGGCCTCGCGATGCTGCATACCGTGGCCGCCGACAGCGGCGTGCCCGAGCGCACCGCGGTGGTCGAGGTGCGCAGCGGCGAGACGCTGTGGGAGCTCGCCGAACGGGTCGCGCCGCACAGCCCGCCGCAGGCCGTCGTGGAGCGGATCAGGCAGCTCAACGGCATGCAGGGCTCGACCGTGCACCCCGGCCAACCGCTGCTGGTACCCGACGGAGGCTGATCACCGGCCGCGACACGCCGAGCCACGCGGGCGGGACCCGCCGTTGAGCGATTCGGCTTGCTTTCACGTCCACGTCGATCTAACGTTGGCCCTACATCTAGTAGTTACAGCCATGTAGTTACTCCACAGGTTGGGTTTAGGGATCCACAGGCTGTCCACGGGCAGCCCACAGATTGATCCACAGGCCGGGTGTGAGGGACGGGTGGCTGGGGCCGGGATCGAAGCGGGGGTGTGTGGACGATGCGGTGTCCGTTCTGCCGTCACGCCGATTCGCGAGTGGTGGACTCGCGCGAGGTCGACGAGGGCCAGGTCATCCGCCGCCGGCGGTCCTGCCCCGAGTGCGGTCGCCGCTTCACGACGGTCGAGGAGCCGGTGCTGGCGGTGGTCAAGCGATCCGGCGTCACCGAGCCGTTCAGCCGGGACAAGGTCGTACGGGGTGTGCGACGGGCCTGCCAGGGCCGGCCGGTGGACGAGGACGCGTTGCAGCAGCTCGCCCAGCGCGTCGAGGAGGCGGTGCGCTCGACCGGTTGTGCCGAGGTGCCCAGCCACGAGGTGGGACTGGCCATCCTCGGCCCACTGCGGCAGCTCGACGAAGTTGCCTACCTGCGCTTTGCCAGCGTGTACCGCTCCTTCACCTCGATCGAGGACTTCGAGAAGGAGATAGCCGACCTGCGGGCGACGTACGCCGACGCCCGTCCAGATGCCGGCTGAACCACAACGTTTCTTGACCAGTGACGAGAGAGGGACCACGTCATGACCGACATCGTCGGAGACTCCGCGGGCGGTGAGACGGCCGGGAACAAGGGCCGTGCGACCAAGCGAAAGCTCGGCCTGCGGGTCGAACGGGTGTTCACCACGGAGGGCGTGCACCCTTACGACGACGTCCGCTGGGAACGCCGCGACGTCGTCATGACGAACTGGCGGGACGGCTCGATCAACTTCGAGCAGCGCGGGGTGGAGTTCCCTGACTTCTGGTCTGTCAATGCCACCAACATCGTCACCAGCAAGTACTTCCGCGGCGCCGTCGGCAGCCCGCAGCGCGAGCACAGCCTGCGGCAGCTCATCGACCGCGTGGTCACCACCTATGTCACCGCCGGCGTGCAGCACGGCTACTTCGCCAGCGAGACCGATGCGGAGATCTTCAACCACGAGCTGACCTCGATGCTGCTGCACCAGGTGTTCAGCTTCAACTCCCCGGTGTGGTTCAACGTCGGAACCAATTCCCCGCAGCAAGTCTCGGCGTGTTTCATTCTTTCCGTCGACGACACCATGGACTCTATTCTCAACTGGTATCGCGAGGAAGGGCTCATTTTCAAGGGTGGGTCCGGCGCCGGGCTGAACCTGTCCCGTATCCGGTCGTCGAAGGAATTGCTTTCCTCGGGTGGTACCGCGTCCGGACCGGTCAGTTTCATGCGCGGTGCGGATGCCAGCGCCGGCACCATCAAGTCCGGCGGGGCCACCCGGCGGGCGGCGAAGATGGTCGTGCTCGACGTGGACCACCCGGACATCAGGGAATTCATCCAGACGAAGGCGCGCGAGGAAGACAAGATCCGTGTGCTGCGCGACGCCGGATTCGACATGGATCTGGGCGGCAGCGACATCGTCAGCGTGCAGTACCAGAACGCGAACAACTCGGTGCGGGTGTCGGACGAGTTCATGCGAACCGTGGAGACCGGCGGCGAATTCGGGCTGCGTGCCCGGCTCACCAACGAGGTGATCGAGACCGTCGACGCCAGGGAGCTGTTCCGCACCTTGGCGCAGGCCGCGTGGGAGTGCGCCGACCCGGGCATCCAGTACGACGACACGATCAACGACTGGCACACCTGCCCGGAGTCCGGGCGGATCACGGCGAGCAACCCGTGCAGCGAGTACCTGCACCTGGACAACTCCAGCTGCAACCTCGCCTCGCTCAACCTCATGAAGTTCCTGCGCCCCAACGGCGCCTTCGACGCCGACCTGTTCGCCCGCGCGGTCGAGGTCGTCATCACCGCGATGGACATCTCGATCTGCTTCGCCGACTTCCCGACCGAGCCGATCGCGGAGACGACCAGGGCATACCGCCAGCTCGGCATCGGATACGCCAACCTCGGCGCGCTGCTGATGGCCACCGGGCACGCGTACGACTCCGACGGCGGTCGCGCGCTGGCCGCCTCGATCACTTCGCTGATGACCGGCACGGCCTACAGGCGGTCTGCGGAACTCGCCGGCATCGTCGGCCCCTATGACGGATACGCGCGCAATGCCGAGCCGCACCAGCGGGTCATGCGCAAGCACGCCGCCGCGAACGACCTGATCCGCACCTATCACCGGGCCGACGCGGCTATCCACAAACTGGCCACCAAGACCTGGCAGGAATGCCTGAAGGTCGGCGAGAAGAACGGCTGGCGGAATTCGCAGGCTGCGGTGCTCGCGCCCACCGGCACCATCGGCTTGATGATGGACTGCGACACCACCGGAATCGAGCCCGACCTGGCGTTGATGAAATTCAAGAAGCTGGTCGGCGGCGGCTCGATGCAGATCGTCAACCAAACGGTGCCGCGCGCGCTCAAGTCGCTTGGTTATCAGGACGAGCAGGTCGAGGCAATCGTCGAATACATCGCGGAGCACGGCCACGTGGTGGACGCGCCTGGGCTGCGGCAGGAGCACTACGAGGTGTTCGACTGCGCGATGGGAGAGCGCTCGATCGCCCCGACGGGCCACGTGCGGATGATGGCCGCGGTGCAGCCGTTCATCAGCGGAGCCATCTCCAAGACTGTCAATATGCCGGAGACGGCGACCGTGCCCGACGTGGAGGAGATCTACTTCCAGGGCTGGAAGCTGGGGCTCAAGGCGCTGGCCATCTACCGCGACAACTGCAAGGTCGGCCAGCCGCTGTCCAACGCGAGGGCCAAGGTGGCCACGGCGGAGGCAGGCGCGCCGGCGGTGGTCGAGGGGCGCCCGGTGCGCAGGCGGCTGCCGAAGAAGCGGCCGAGCCAGACGGTGTCGTTCACGGTCGGTGGCGCGGAGGGCTACCTGACCGCCGGCTCGTACCCGGACGACGGCCTCGGCGAGATCTTCGTCAAGCTCGGCAAGCAGGGCTCGACGCTGGCCGGCGTGATGGACGCCTTCTCGATGTCCATCTCGGTCGGCCTGCAGTACGGCATCCCGCTGGAGTTCTACGTCTCGAAGTTCTCCAACCTGCGGTTCGAGCCGGCAGGCATGACCGACGACCCGGATGTGCGGATCGCCACGAGCGTGCTCGACTACCTGTTCCGCCGGCTCGCGCTGGACTACCTGCCCTACGAGAAGCGGGCCCAGCTCGGCATCTTCACCGCCGAGGAGCGCACCGCCCAGGTGGACAACGGCTACGGGCCGGGGGGCGCGCCGATCCCCGACGTGGACGTGGACCTTGAGGAGCTGCGCTCCGGGGTCGAGGCCCGGCCCGCGCAGGCCAAGGCCGCCGACGCCAAGGCCGCCCCGGCGCGCAAGGCCGGCAGCTCCACCGAGCTGCTCGAGCTGCAGATGGGCAAGGCCGCCGACGCGCCGCTGTGCCTCACCTGCGGCACCAAGATGCGCCCGGCCGGCTCGTGCTACGTGTGCGAAGGCTGCGGCTCGACCTCCGGCTGCAGCTGACAGCCGAGAGCCGACAGGCGGCGGGCGCTCGACCACGTCGAGTGCCCCGCCGTCCGGCTCGGAGCCGGGCTCCCCGCTATCCGTCCGGCACCACTTCCCGTTCCGAGCCGGTTTCCTCGATCGCCTGTTTGACCAGGTCGAGGCTGTCGCCGACGCCGTTCACGTAGTAGTGCTTGCGGCCCTTGCGGATCCGCCCCTCGTCCTCGTGGTCCGCGTAGCGCTCGGCCAGGTGGCCGTCGCCGATCAGAACCAGTGAATCGGGGCTGATCCAGTAGCGGATCGTGTCGCCCCGGTCCAGCTCCTTGAGCGCGCGGTGGTTCTCGAACGTCACCTCGGCACGGACAGTGGCGGACGCGTCGTCGGCTCCATGCGCGGTCACCGTTCCCTTGAACCCGCAGCCGCGGATGACGTCGCGCGCCATCGCGACGCACTCCTCGGTGCCGCTGGCCTGCCAGGTGTGCCGGCCGAGGCGGCCGCGCTCCTTGAGGATGTATCCGGTGGGGGCGCTCGAGTCGACGAGGTGGTTGTAGAACCACTCGTGATGGTCGTACCCGATGAGCACGACCCATTGGGCGTTGACGCTCACGGACGACAGGTCGGCGACCCAGTACGGCTCCCACGAGTCGTTGGCGAGCTCGTGCAGCGCCGTGTCGTTCTGCTCGTGGACGAGGGCGCGGGTGTCGGTGCCGGCGAGCTCCCAACGGGCCAGCGCCCACGGGTCCGACGTGCCGTTGGGGGCGTCGGCGTGTTCCGGCTCGCCCTCCTCGGGCGCCTGCCAGTCCGTTGCCGAGGAGCCGCCGCGGGCGTCCCAGCCGGTCGAGGATCCCTCGTCGGCGTCCGAGCCGGTCGAGGATCCCTCGTCGGCGTCCGAGCCGGCCGAGGACCCCTCGTCGGCGTCGGACTCGGCCTCCTGCGGGGTGATGGGGGCGATGTCGGTGGGGACCACACCCCGCTGGAGCCTCCCGGCCAGCGTCAACGCCGCTCCCGCGACGTCGGTCGAGATCTTCGAACCGGTCGACCTTGCCCAGTCGAGGAACTCGTCGAAGTCCAGATAGGTCAGGCCGGCGACCTTCGGATCGCTCAGCGCGAAGACCTGCCCACCGCCGCGGCGCACCGCCTTCAGGTAGCAGTGGTGCTCCGAGACGCTGGTCTCGGTCGCCGTCGGTACGCCTCCCTGTTCCTGCGCCACCTGCCAGAAGGCCGGTATCCAGTGCGTCAGGCCCATCGTGGAGCCGTCGATGATCTCGCCGATCCTGAAGTCGTACTCCGGGTCGAAGTCCGCGCGCGTCTCCACCTGGGAGCCGATGGCTTCGAAGTACTCGGCCTTGATCCCGCCCAACCTGCGCGCCGGACGGTCGACCAAGGTGGGCACGGCCAGCACGGCGCTGGGCAGCCAGGTGCCGGCTATCCGCTTCTTGGACCAGACGGCGGTGCCTTCGACGCCCTGGGTCACGTTGATCACGGCGGACAGCTTCTGCATGATCCGGCTCCACCGGCCGGTGAGCTCGCCCAGGACGTCGGTGGGCATGGCCGACGTCCGGCCGGTGGTGTAACTGGCGAGCGCACCGAGCTGGCGCTCGATGTCGTCGAACTCCGAATGGGCCTCCTCCAGCCGCTGCTCGACCAACTCGCGCAGCGTCCGGCTGCCGCCGAACAGGCCCGAGCGTTCCGGCTCGTCGAGCACGTCCGGGTTCTCGTCTTCGAGCTTCTGGAGGTTCTCCTCGACCCGACGGGCCACGCCACGACCGATCTCCACGAGGCCGACGAGCGTTGGCGTCTTCGCCATGACGTCGGTGCTGACCGCGGAGGTGATGCAGGTGGTCAGGAACTGCTGCTCGTCGTGGCCGTTCGACGCGTAGAGGAAGTCGCCGAGGGAGTCGCTGTCGAGCATCGCCTGGAAGGTCGGGCTGTCGCTCAGCGCCGTCCTCGTCTCCGGTTTGAGGTTGAGCAGCGAGATGCTGGTCAACCGCTGGGCGAGGCTGTCGTTCTCGTTGTAGCGCAGCGGCCGGATGCCCTGGTCGTCGAGCGGGTTGTCGCCGTCGGCCAGGATCTCGGCGAGGACGCTCAGCGTGCCGGTCAGCAGCGACAGCGGCATGATCTCGATCGCCTGCCGGTGGTAGACCTTCGTCGTGCCGAGCGTGGACCGGTCGCGGCTGGTGGTCTCCCGCGCGGGCACCAGTGAGGCGGCCAGCAGCAGGTCGTTGACGAGCGAGATGACCCGCCAGCGGTCGTGCTCGAGGATGGCGGGCAGGGCCCGGTCGATGCTCGCCAGCGCGCTGCGCACCTCGGAGTGGCGGAACACCTCGTCCGTGTAGTCCTCGACCTCCCCGTCGGCTCCGGCGAGAGCCGTGATCTCCGCGATCCGGCCCTGGATCACGCCGTCGTCGAGCCGCAGGTTCCCGAGAGATCCGATCGCGGTGGCGTAGGCCTGCGCAAAGTGTTCGAGCGTGATCCGCGGCTGCATGTCCCGCTCCTCCCTACGGCGAGGCGTCGGACCGGCGTCAGTCCCGCGCCGTCGCCGGTCGTCGGACGGTATGCACCATGCTGCCGACCAGGCGAGACGCAGATGTCCAGAGATCTCGGCACTGATCTTTACCCGGATCGGCTACGGCACGGTTGCCGCCGTGACGGGTCAGGGGATCACGCGGTAGTGCGTGGTGCGGCGCGGCAGGCGTGTGGGCGTGCCCGCAGAGGATCGCGATGACGTGCGGGTGGCGCTCGACGAGCCCGGCAAGGCGCTCCTCGCCGTGCTGGCGGATGGCGTCGATGAACGGGTCGTGCAGCCGCACCTGCGGGTGGTGGAAGCCGCGTGGGTGCCGGTGGCGGACGCCAGCCGATTCGGTGATCGCGGTGTCGTAAAGGTAACGACTACCGTTTTCAACTGTTCGTCTCGTATCCGCACGACTCCGCACGACGACAAGGAGATTCGGTATGTCGCTGGACGTCCCCACCGCCATGATCAACGCAGCCGAGCTTGGCGAGATCGACGACGCGGCGTTCGTCGCCGTGGTGCGCGACTCGCTGCCGTACGCGTGGCAGGTGGTGTCCGCCGCGGTCGGTGATCTGGTGGTCGAGCCCCGCGCCGAGTACGCCGAGCACGCCGTGCCGCCGCCGTACGAGGCCGCGCGTGGCCAGTTGCTGCGCGCGCTGGCCAGTGACTCGATCCGCGGCGCGCTCGAACGGCACTTCGGCGTGCGCCTCGCCTTCCAGAACTGCTGCACGACGAGGGCTTACAAGTCCGAGGCGGTCGGCGGCGCCAGCTACCGCGAGTTCACCTCACCCCGTGCGCAGGTGCTCAACCAGACGCCAGAGTTGCGGGATTGCTGACGCTGCACCGCAGCTCGTCGATCCGATGCGCCAGTTCGCGGCAGCCCGAGTCCTTCCGGGCTGCCGCGGCCTGCCTCAGCGGAGTCGGTCGGTCGAGGATGCGTGCCGATGGCGCCTGCGCGGCCAGCTTGACCGCCCGGGCGCCAACCCGGAGGCCGGGCTCGATGCTTCCGGCACGCAGCAGTGCAGCGGCCAGTTCACCGATGGGCAATGACGCGTGCGAAGCCGCCCAGTCGCCACCCGCCGCGGCGGTCAATTCCGCACTGGCTGGTTCCCACCGGCCCATCTCGAACAGCGTGTAGCCGCACACCCCAAGTAGGTGCTGTCGGGAGAAGAAGCGGAGGCAGACGGGGTCGCTATCGCCGACGGCCTCGTGAGCATCACGGGCGCGGCGCAGCGCGGCCGATGCCTCGTCGGCGAGCCCGAGTTTGGCGAGCGCGCCCAGGCGCAGTTGGCCTCGAACAGCGACCGGGCCAGCGCGGACCCGAGGTCGCCAGCCGCCATCAGCCCGAGCTGGAAGAGCTTGAGCGCGTCGTTGGGCTGGCCGTAGTGCAGCTCCATTCGCCCCTCGCCGTAGAGGGTGGCGAGCGCCCACGCCCTGTCGCCCGCGGCGCCCGCGCAGCGCATGCCCCGGTCGAAGTGGCGCCGGGCGAGGTCGCGCTGTCCGGTGTCGCCGGCCATCCAGCCGGCCTCGTCGTGTGCGTCGGCCAGCGCCACCAGGAGCCGGCGGCGCACGTCCTCGCGCATGTCGACGCCAAGGACGGCCTCGGCGCTCCTGGCGTGTGCAGTCGCGACCGCCGGGGCAGGGCCGTGGGCGTGACCGAGGTCGCGCAGCCGTGCCGTCGTGGCCTCGATTCGGCTGACGTCGGACAGCCCGATCCGGTTCGGGACCGGCGTCGGCTCGCGGCGAGCACGGGGTGGCTCGGCCGGCCCGAAAACGTCGGTGCCGGTCACCACCTTCGCGGCGTAGCGCAGGGCGTTGTCGCGTCTTACCGGTTCCGGTTCCGGCTCGCCGTCCGGTTCCTGGTCGTAGGCCAGGCCCAGCCAGCCGCGCGGCACGCCGAGGCCGTCGGCGATCCGGGCCAGCACGTCATAACCGCAGACCCGGCGGCCGCGCAGCACCTCGGATACCTCGGACTGGCTCTGCCCGGTGAGCTGCGCGATTCGGCGTTGCGACACGCCCGACTCGACCAGCGCCCGGTAGACCGCGCCGATGTCCCGCCTGGCCAGTGCGGCTCGCATCGCCGGCTGCTGCCACAGCCCTGGATCGACCACGTGAACACAGTACGCGTCATCCCGGTGACGGGGTGCAACCATGTCAGCGGTAGCCTGATAATGACAATCGCTACCAATAGGACACCATGGAGCTCACGTGAAGATTGCGTTCGTCGGCAAGGGCGGTAGTGGCAAGACAACGCTGACCTCGCTGTTTGCCCGGCATCTCGTCGCATCCGGCAGCGCCGTCCTGGCAGTCGACGCCGACATCAACCAGCACCTCGCCACCGCACTCGGTGCGACCGAGGCCGAGGCAGCGTCCCTCCCTGCGTTGGGGGCGCACCTGTCGTCGATCAAGGACTACCTGCGCGGCTCCAACCCCCGCATCCGGTCGGCGTCCGCCATGATCAAGACGACGCCACCGGGTGCGGGCTCCCGGCTGCTGCGGGTCGTGGAGGACAACCCGATCTACCGATCGTGCGTGCGCGAAGTGGGCGGGGTGCGGCTGGCCGTGACGGGCCCGTTCGACGAGGGCGACATCGGGGTGGCGTGCTACCACTCCAAGGTCGGTGCGGCGGAACTGGTGCTCAACCACCTCGTCGACGGCCCTGGTGAGTACGTGGTGATGGACATGACCGCAGGTGCCGACTCGTTCGCCTCGGGGCTCTTCACCCGCTTCGACGTGACGTTCGTCGTGTGCGAGCCGACCTTGCGCAGCGTCGGCGTCTACCGTCAGTACGTCGGCCACGCCGCCGACTTCGGGACAAGGGTCGCTGTAATCGGAAACAAGGTGTCGGACGCCGACGACGTGCGTTTTCTGCGGGACCACATCGGAGACGATCTGCTGACCTGGGTGGGGCGGTCGCAGCACGTTCGCGCGGCCGAGCGCGGTGAGATCACGCCGATCTGCACCTTGGAGCCGGAGAACGTGGCGACGCTGGACGCGATGCGTGGCCTGATCGACAGCATCGAGAAGGACTGGGACACCTACCAGCGCCTGGCCGTGGAGTTTCACCTACGCAACGCCGTCGCATGGGGCAATGCACGGGCCGGGGAGGACTTGATTGCCCAGGTCGATCCGGATTTCGTGCTTGGCGAGCACGCGCTGGACTACCGCGGCGCCGTACCCGCCGCAGTTTCGGCTGGCTAGGGTCCCACCAGCGGTGTGGCTGCGCGTAGCGCATTAGCCCGGCTGCCGGCTTGACCAGCACGGTCGGTACCGAGAGGGTCGAATCAACCACGGGCTGTGGTCATGATCCCGACCGGAGGTGCCCCGATGGCGCGACGAGTGCTGACCGCGTCCGTGTTGGCCGTGTTGACGTGTGCGGGGCTCGCCGTCGCACCGGGCCAGTCCGCCGCCCAGACCGAGCCGCCGCCAGGGCCGATCTTCGAGGACGGCCAGGCCCAGCCGGTGTTCGACCCGACCGACGTGATCCGCGAGGACCGCTGGGTGCGCGCTCCCGTCGACTCCGACCACGACGGCGTCCACGACGAGGTGCACGTCGTGGTGCTGCGGCCACGCGCCACCGAGCAGGGGCTTCGGGTGCCCGCGGTGTACGAGGTGAGCCCGTACTACGCGGGTGGCAACGACATCACCAACCACGACGTCGACGTCGAGCTGTGGTACCCGAACCGGCCGGGCAACCCGGCCCGCCCGCGCGACGCGGCCTCGACCGAGGCGCTCCAGCAGCGTCACGAGGCGGCCATCGGATCCGCCGGCCCGGCGATCGGCGCCCCGGCGTACGAGGCGTACTTCCTGTCCCGCGGCTTCGCCATGGTGTTCGCCGAGTCGCTCGGCTCCGGCGAGTCCACGGGCTGCCCGACCAGCGGCGGCCGCAACGAGACGATCGGCGCCAAGTCGGTGGTCGACTGGCTGAACGGCCGCGCCCCCGCGCGCGACGCGTCGGGTGCGCCGGCGACCGCCGGGTGGGCCACCGGCAAGGTCGGCATGATGGGCGTCTCCTACAACGGCACGCTGCCCAACGCCGTGGCCACCACCGGGGTCAAGGGGCTGGAGGCGATCGTACCGATCGCGGCCATCTCCAGCTGGTACGACTACTACCGCGCCGACGGTGCGGTGGTGGCGCCAGGAACCTTCCAGGGCGAGGACACCGACGTGCTCGCCGAGTACGTGCTGACCAGGGCCAACCCCGAGGTGTGCCGGCCCGTGATCGACTCGCTGGTGGCCGAGCAGGACCGGCTGACCGGCGACTACAGCCCCTTCTGGGCGGAGCGCGACTACCTGCCGGACGCGCGCGGGGTGCGGGCCGCCACGCTCGCCGTGCACGGCCTGAACGACTGGAACGTCAAGACCAAGCACGTGGCCCAGTGGTACGAGGCGCTCAAGGCGAACGGCGTGCCGCACAAGATCTGGCTGCACCAGTTCGGCCACCGCAGCCCGCTCGGGCTGCGCCGCGACGAGTGGCTGCGCACGCTCAACCGCTGGTTCACCCGCTACCTCTACGGCGTGCAGAACGGCGTGGAGTCCGAGCCGCGGGCGACCATCCAGCGCGAGGACCTGAGCTGGGGCGACGAGCCGGAGTGGCCCGCCCCGGCGGCCCGCGACGTCGCGCTGCACCCGCGGGCCGGCGGCTCGTCGGCCGGCGGGCTCACGCTCCAGGCGGCCGGCGGCGCACCGGTGGTCGAGTCGCTGACCGACGACGCGTCGATCCTGGCGGAGACGCTGGCCGCGGCGCCGTCGTCACAGCACCGGCTGGCCTACGACACCGCGCCGCTGGGCTCGGCGGCTCGGCTGTCCGGCACGGTCCGGGTGGAACTGCGGATGTCGTTCGACCGGCCGGCGGCCAACGTCACGGCGCTGCTCGTGGACCGCGGCCCGGACGGCTCGGTCAGGGTGATCACCCGCGGCTGGACCGACCCGCAGAACCGCCGCGATCCGGCGCGCACCCAGCCCATCCGGCCGGGCCAGTGGTACTCGCTCGGCCTGGAGATGCAGCCGGACGACTACGTGCTGGCGGCCGGGCACCGGCTCGGGCTCGTGCTGCTCTCCAGCGACTTCGACTACACCCTGCGACCGTCGCCAGGCACCCGCCTCGACGTGGATCTGTCGCACACGGTGCTGACGCTGCCGATCGTCGGTGGCGCGGAGGCGCTGGCGAGCTGATCGCCGGCCGACACCCCTGGGGAGGCACATGTGAACCGAGCCCGCATTGCCGCGCTGTTCGGCGCACTGCTCACGCCGCTGCTCATGCTGGTGGTGACGCCGGGAACCGCGGCCGCCGCGCCGGCCTGGCAGATGCCGTTCCCGTGCAACCAGGTGTGGGACGGACAGACCCGCACCAACCACAGCCCGGCCAACTCGGTGGACTTCAACCGCGCGAACGACCTGGGCGACTCGGTGGTGGCCTCGGCGTCCGGCCGGGTCAGCCGGGTGGAGAACACCGGGTCCACCAGCTACGGCCGGTGGATCGAGATCGACCACGGCAGCGGCTACCGCTCGCGCTACGCCCACCTGTCCGTGCAGCGGGTGTCGGTCGGGCAGCAGGTGTCGCGCGGCCAGCGGATCGGCGACGTCGGCTCGACCGGCGGGTCCACCGGACCGCACCTGCACTTCGAGCAGCGGCTGAACGGCACCGCGATCAAGATCGTGTTCAACGGCTCGCAGATCTTCTACTGGGGCACCCGCAGCTACACCAGCCGCAACTGCGGTGGCACCTTCACCGGCGTGGTGAACACGGCCGGCTCGCCGCTGACCATCCGCTCCGGGCCGAGCACCAGCTACGCGGCGGTCGGCTCGGTCGCCGACGGCGCCACCGTCTCCATCCGCTGCCAGACCCGCGGGCAGACCATCACCGGCACCTACGGCACCACCAGCCTGTGGGACCACATCGGCACCGGCTACGTCTCCGACGCCTATGTCTACACCGGCTCTGACGGGCAGATAGCCCCGAACTGCTGACGCCCCACTTGGTCCGCACCTGATCGGGCCGCGCCCGGTCGGGTGTGGGCCGGTCGGGTGTGGGCCGGTCGGGTCACCGTCGCTCAAGGCACGGCCGCTCAGTCCACGGCCGCTCAGTCCACGCCGCCGCCGCCCGCCGACGGCGGCTGGATGCGGATCACCCGGTCGTCGCTGGACACCGGTGCGCCGCCGATCTTGTTCACGGTTCCGAGCCACAGCAGTCCGTCGGGGCCGAGCGCGGCGGCGTGCAGCCGTCCGTACGCGTTCTTGAGCGTGGGCTCCGGCTTGCCGGTGAACATCCCGTCCGGGCCGGGGCGCAGCACGTACAGGCTCGCGCCGAAGGTCAGGGACACCGCGACCAGTCCGGGCACGGCTGCGCAGCCGGCGACGCCGGGCCGGTCCGGCCACGTCCACGACGGCGCGCCGAGCGGCTTGCCCGGCTGCACGCGGTAGAGCGAGTCGCGCTGGCCGGTGCGGTCGGTGACCCAGGTGGTGCCTTCGACCGGGTCGACGCACAGCCCACCCGGGTTGTGCAGGCCGCCGGCCACCACGCGCGATGTGGGGTCGGGGTTGTCCCTGGCCGCGGCGCCGAAGGGGTCGATGCGCAGCACCTTGCCGGCGAGCGATGCGGGGTCGTCGGCGGCCGTCGGGACGCCGGCGTCGCCGGTGGCCACCAGCAGCGCGCCGTTCGCGTCGGTGGTCAGCGCGCCGCCGTTGCCGCTGATCCCGCGCGGGATGCCGGCCAGCACCACCTTGGGCGGGTCGCCACCCGGCGCGATGCGCATCACCTGGTTGTCGGTGGCCGTCGTGACATAGGCGTAGATCAGCTCGTCCTCGTGGTAGCTGGGGGAGAGAACGAGCCCCGTTACACCGCCGTCGGCCGCGGTCGGATCGGCCGGCAGGCGGGCGATCTCGACGGGCTCGACGCCCTGCTCCACGCGCAGCACCCGGCCGGTGGAGCGCTCCGCGACGAGCGCGGCGACCCCGCCCGGCAGCACCGCGATCGCGGTGACGCTCTCCAGGCAGGTGGCGATCACCTGCGGGTCCGGGTCCACGCAGCCTTCGGGTGCGGCCGGCGGCCCGCTCGGGTTCGGCCCAGGCTGGCCCGGCCGCGGACCCTGCGGCTCGCCGGGCACCTGCGGCTGCGGCCCGGCCTGCACGTCCAGCTCCGGCTTCTCCCGCCAGTCGCGCGGCCCCGAGTCCGGGAACTCGGCGCAGCCGGCCAGCAACGCGGCGACCAGCACCGGTCCACCGAGCAGCGCGGCGAGCGCTCCCCGGCCGCGTGCTCGCGCTCGGCGCGCTGGCGGTGACATCGCAGCCGACCATATGGGCGGGGCCGTGAACCGCGGGTGAGCGCAGGTACGGTCGGCGCCGTGCAGGTTCCCGTGCAGGCCACCGAACAGGTTCCCGGGCCGCTCACCGTGCTGGTTCCGAGCGACCTGGCCGACACCGCCTGGCCCGCCTTCCGCGCGGAGGGCGCCGACGGGCTGCGGCTGCTGCCCTACCAGCCCGAGGAGCTGTTCGACGCGGGCGCGGCGGGCGCCGAGGTGCTCGTGCCGCCGTTCTTCGCGCGGCCCGAGTTCGTGCAGCGCACCGCCGTCCAACTGCCGAAGCTGCGGCTGGTGCAGCTGCTCACGGTCGGCGCGGACGCCTGGCTCGGCCGGCTGCCAGCCGGAGTCGCGCTGTCCACGGCACGGGGCGCGCACAGCGCGGCGACCGCGGAATGGGTGCTCGCAGTGCTGCTGGCCAGCTACCGCGAGCTGCCCGCGTTCCTGGAGCACGCGCGGCACGGCCGGTGGGAGACGCGCACCACCGACGGGCTGTTCGGCAAGCGGGTGCTCGTGGTCGGCGCCGGCGATGTCGGCCGGCAGGTGCGCAAGCGGCTGCTCGCCTGCGACGCGGAGGTGACCATGGTCTCGCGGCGCGGTCGCGACGGGGTGCGGCCGGTCGCCGAGCTGCCGTCGCTGCTGCCGCACCACGACGCGGTGGTGCTCATCGTGCCGCTGACCTCGGACACCAGGGGCCTGGTCGACGCCGCGTTCCTGGCGGCCATGCCGGACGGCGCGCTGCTGGTCAACGCGGCGCGCGGCCCCGTCGTGGACACCGCCGCGCTGCTCGCCGAGCTGGCCGGCGGGCGGCTGCGGGCCGCGCTCGACGTCGCCGACCCGGAGCCGCTGCCGCCGGACCACCCGCTGTGGACCGCGCCCAACGTGCTCATCACCCCGCACGTGGCTGGCAGCGTGGCCGGCGCGTACCAGCGGGCCCTGCGGGTGGCGGCAAGGCAGATCGCCGCGTTCGCCGCGGGCCGGCAGCCGGACAACCTGGTCCGCGACGGGTACTGAGGACGGTCGCCGAGGGCGTCCTCCAAGTCGCCGATGTGACCCCTATCACCTAACCTTTGACCGTGAGTACACATGACGACAGGCCGGCAACACCGACGACCGGCCAGCATTCGCGGGAGCACCGCTACGCCGACGTCGACGACGACACCCGCCAGGCCGACACAGTGGTCATAGACCGGGACCACGACGTCGACGAGGCGGTCGCCGCCGAGCGGTGGCGGCTCGGCTGGAACTCCGGCGCCGACCTGGGGCTGCTGGTGATGCGGCTCGTGGTCGGTGGACTTTTCGCTACGCACGGCGCGCAGATTGTGTTCGGGTGGTTCGGCGGGCCGGGGCTCGACGGCTTCGCGAACCAGCTGACCGAGCTGGGCTTCCGGCAGGCCGACGTGCTGTCGGCCCTCACCGGCTTCACGGCGCTGGTCGGCGGTGTGTTCGTGATCCTCGGGCTGTTCACCCCGCTGGCCGCGGCCGGGCTGCTCGCCCTGGCGGTGAGCGCGATCTGGGTCAAGTGGACCGGCGGGGCGCTGGCCACCGAGCAGGGCAGCTTCGAGCTGGCGCTGGCGCTGGCCGCGCTGGCCGCCGGCCTCACCCTCACCGGGCCGGGGCGGGCCGCGCTGGACAACGGCAGGGTGTGGTTCCGGCACCCGGTGGCCACCGGGTGGTTCTTCCTGCTGATCGCCGCCGGCGCGGTGGTCCTCGTTCGCTTCCTCCTGCACGTCGACGGGTTCGCCGTCTAGGAGTGTCCCGCCGCCGCGATACGCCCGCGCATCCGCGTCTCCCACCGTCAGACGCGCCCCACGCGGGCGTATCGCGTTACCCACCCCGGCCCGCGCTGGCCTGCCGCGCTGGCGGCAAACGTCGATACGCATCCGTATCGACGTTTTTGGGGCCGCAAAACGTCGATGCGGATGCGAGTCGCCATCCTGCTGGGCGCGAAACGTCGGCGCGCCGGGTCGCCGTTTGGGACTGTGGGTTACTTGTCGGGGTCGCGGACGGCGCCGGTGGCGGACGAGGTGGCCAGCCGGGCGTAGGCGCGCAGCGCGGCGCTGACCGGACGCTGCCGGTCGCGCGGCTGCCAGGGACGCTCGGAGGCCTCCATCTTGGCCCGCCTGGCGGCGAGCTCGTCGTCGTCGACCAGCAGCCGCAGCGTGCGGGACCGCACGTCGATGAGCACCTGGTCGCCGTCCTGCACCAGGCCGATGGTGCCGCCGGCAGCGGCCTCCGGGGACACGTGGCCGACCGACACGCCGGACGAGCCGCCGGAGAACCTGCCGTCGGTGACGAGCGCGCAGGCCCGCCCCAGCCCGGCGCCCTTGAGGAACGCCGTGGGGTGCAGCATCTCCTGCATGCCCGGCCCGCCCGCGGGGCCCTCGTAGCGCACCACCAGCACCTCGCCGGGCTGCACGGTGCGCGCGAGGATCACCGAGACGGCCTCCTCCTGCGACTCGACGACCCGCGCCGGGCCCTGGAAGTGCCAGCACTCCTCGGGTATGCCAGCAGTCTTGATCACCGCGCCGTCCTCGGCCAGGTTGCCGCGCAGCACGGCCAGGCCGCCCTCGGCCGTGTACGCGTGATCCGCCGACCGGATGCAGCCGCCGGCCGCGTCGGTGTCCAGCGTGGACCACCGGTTGGCCGTGGAGAACGGCTCGACGGTGCGCACCCCGCCCGGCGCGGCGTGGAACAGCTCCATGGCCCGCGCCGACGCCGACCCGCTCCGGATGTCCCACGCGGTCAGCCACTCGGCCAGCGACCCGCTGTGCACGGCGTGCACGTCGGTCCGCAGCAGACCGGCCCGCCACAGCTCGCCGAGGATGGCGGGGATGCCGCCGGCGCGGTGCACGTCCTCCATGTGGTAGTCGGAGTTCGGGCTGACCTTGCACACGCACGGCACCCGGCGGCTGATCGCGTCGATGTCCGGCAGCGTGAAGTCCACCTCGCCCTCGCGGGCCGCGGCCAGCACGTGCAGCACGGTGTTCGTGGAGCCGCCCATCGCCACGTCCAGCGCCATCGCGTTCTCGAACGCGGCGCGCGACGCGATCGACCGCGGCAGCGCGGAGTCGTCGTCCTCGGCGTACCACCGCCGGGCCAGCTCCACGACGGTCCGCCCGGCTTCGAGGAACAGCGACCGCCGCGCCGAGTGCGTGGCCAGCGTCGAGCCGTTGCCCGGCAGCGCCAGCCCGAGCGCCTCGGTCAGGCAGTTCATCGAGTTGGCCGTGAACATGCCGGAGCAGGAGCCACAGGTCGGGCACGCCGACCGCTCGACCGTCCGCAGCCCCTCCTCGTCCACCTCCGGCGACGCCGACGCGGAGATCGCCGTGATCAGGTCGGTCGGCGCCTGCGCGACGCCGTCGACGACCACCGCCTTGCCGGCCTCCATCGGCCCGCCGGAGACGAACACCGTCGGGACGTTGAGCCGCATGGCGGCGTTCAGCATCCCCGGCGTGATCTTGTCGCAGTTCGAGATGCACACCAGGGCGTCCGCGGCGTGCCCGTTGACCATGTACTCGACCGCGTCGGCGATCACCTCGCGGGACGGCAGGGAGTAGAGCATCCCGCCGTGGCCCATCGCGATCCCGTCGTCCACCGCGATCGTGTGGAACTCGCGCGGCACCCCGCCGGCTTCCCGCACGGCGGACGCGACGAGCTCGCCGAGGTCCTTGAGGTGCACGTGGCCCGGCACGAACTGGGTGTAGGAGTTGGCGATGGCCACGATCGGCCGGCCGAAGTCCTCCTCGGTCATGCCGGTGGCCCGCCACAACGCGCGTGCGCCTGCGGCGTTGCGGCCGTGGGTGGTGATCCGGGATCGCAGCTGCGGCATCCGTCGAGGTTACGCGGCCGCCCGGCCGGTGGAGGGATTCTCTGCCCAATATGTGGAACCCGCATCCCGCAGAGTTGACGCTGCGCCGCAGCGCCGACTACGGTTCGCCAGCGTGCGGTACACCGGGATTCTGGTACTTCGCAGGCGCGCCGAAGCCTGACAGGCAGCGGCGCGCAACCCTCGTATGGCTGGCCGGCCGACGAGGGTTTTTTCATGCTCGAGGCCGGCTCCGAGGGCCCGGCTCCGGGGCCAGCCGGCCGCGAGGATTCACCCGTAGGAAGCAAGTGAGGCAGAGTCGATGACCACCACGCCGCAGAGGCCAGTCCCGGTCCCGGCACCCCCACCGGGGTCGCCGCGGCCGAAGCCCACGCCGCCGGCCGGCGCCCCGGTCCGCGTCACGGGTGCCCAGTCGCTGGTCCGCTCGCTCGAGGCGGTGGGCTGCGAGGTGGTGTTCGGCATCCCGGGCGGCGCGATCCTGCCCGCGTACGACCCGCTGCTCGACTCCGACCGGCTGCGCCACGTGCTGGTCCGCCACGAGCAGGGCGCCGGGCACGCGGCGACCGGGTACGCGCAGGCCACCGGGCGGGTCGGGGTGTGCATGGCGACCTCCGGCCCCGGCGCGACGAACCTCGTCACCCCGATCGCCGACGCCTACATGGACTCGGTGCCGATCGTCGCGATCACCGGTCAGGTGCCGAGCTGGTCGATCGGCACCGACGCCTTCCAGGAAGCCGACATCAGCGGCATCACGCTGCCCATCACCAAGCACAACTTCCTGGTCACCGACCCGGCCGACATCCCGCGGGTGATCGCCGAGGCGTTCCACCTGGCGTCCACCGGCCGGCCGGGCCCGGTGCTCGTGGACCTGCCCAAGGACGTGCTGCAGGCGCAGACCACGTTCGGCTGGCCGCCGGAGCTGCGGCTGCCGGGCTACCGGCCGACCACCAGGCCACACGGCAAGCAGATCCGCGAGGCGGCCAAGCTCATCGCCAGCGCGTCGCGGCCGGTGCTCTACGTCGGCGGCGGGGTGATCAGGGCCGGCGCCTGCCCCCAGCTGCGCGAGCTCGCCGAGCTGACCGGCATCCCGCTGGTCACCACGCTGATGGCGCGCGGCGCGTTCCCCGACTCGCACCCGTCGCACTTCGGCATGCCCGGCATGCACGGCACGGTCGCCGCCGTCGCGGCCATGCAGAAATCCGACCTGCTGATCGCGCTCGGCGCCCGCTTCGACGACCGGGTCACCGGCCAGCTCGCGACGTTCGCGCCGGACGCCCAGGTGGTGCACGCCGACATCGACCCCGCGGAGATCTCCAAGAACCGCAAGGCGGACGTGCCGATCGTCGGCGACTGCAAGGAGGTCATCGTCGAGCTGCTCGACGCGATCCGCGCGGAGTACGCGAGCGGGCACCGGGCGAGCATCGACGCCTGGTGGACGCAGCTCGACCAGCTGCGCGAGACGTTCCCGCTCGGCTACGACTGGCCGTCGGACGGCTCGCTGTCCCCGCAGTACGCGATCGAGCGGATCGGCGCGCTGGTCGGCCCGGACGCGATCTACACGGCCGGCGTCGGGCAGCACCAGATGTGGGCCGCGCAGTTCGTCAGGTACGAGCACCCCGGCACCTGGATCAACTCCGGAGGGCTGGGCACCATGGGCTTCGCGGTGCCGGCCGCGATGGGCGCCAAGTACGGCCACCCGGACAAGCAGGTGTGGGCGATCGACGGCGACGGCTGCTTCCAGATGACCAACCAGGAGCTCGCCACCTGCGCCATCGAGAACATCCCGATCAAGGTCGCCGTGATCAACAACGGCAACCTCGGCATGGTGCGCCAGTGGCAGAACCTGTTCTACGCGGAGCGCTACTCCAGCACCGACCTCGGCACCCACAAGCACCGCATCCCGGACTTCGTGCTGCTCGCCGAGGCGCTGGGCTGCGTGGGGCTGCGCTGCGAGGCGCGCGAGGACGTGGACAGGGTGATCCGCGAGGCCATGGAGATCGACGACCGGCCGGTGGTGATCGACTTCGTGGTCGGCAAGGACGCCCAGGTGTGGCCGATGGTCGCCGCGGGCACCGGCAACGACCACATCATGGCCGCCCGCGGGATCCGGCCGCTGTTCGACGAGGACGAGGGATGACCAAGCACACGCTGTCCGTTCTGGTGGAGAACAAGCCCGGCGTGTTGGCCAGGGTGGCCGGGCTGTTCTCCCGGCGCGGGTTCAACATCGACTCGCTGGCCGTCGGCCCGACCGAGCACGCCGAGGTGTCCAGGATGACCATCGTGGTGGCCGTCGAGGAGCTGCCGCTCGAACAGGTCACCAAGCAGCTGAACAAGCTGATCAACGTCATCAAGATCGTGGAGCTGGAGGCGCCGACCGCGGTGCAGCGCGAGCTGCTGCTGGTCAAGGTGCGCGCCGACGCCACGGTCCGCTCGCAGGTGCTGGAGACCGTGCAGCTCTTCCGCGCCAAGGTGGTGGACGTCTCGCCGGAGGCGCTCACCGTCGAGGCCACCGGCACCGCGGACAAGCTCGACGCGCTGCTGCGCATGCTGGAGCCGTACGGCATCCGCGAGATGGTGCAGTCCGGCATGGTCGCGATCGGCCGCGGCCCCCGCTCGATCACCGCAATCCGCTCCTGAGCACGAGTGAGCACGAGTGAGCACGAGGACCGAAGGGACACCCCATGGGTGCTGAGATCTTCTACGACGACGACGCCGACCTGTCGATCATCCAGGGACGCAAGGTCGCCGTCATCGGCTACGGCAGCCAGGGCCACGCGCACGCGCTGAGCCTGCGCGACTCCGGCGTCGACGTGCGCGTCGGCCTGCCGGAGGCCTCCAGGTCGCGCGGCAAGGCGGCCGACCAGGGGCTGCCCGTCGGCACGCCGGCCGAGGTGTCCGCGGATGCCGACCTGATCATGGTGCTGGCCCCGGACACCGCGCAGCGGCACATCTACGCGCAGGACATCGCGCCGAACCTGGACGACGGCGACGCGCTGTTCTTCGGCCACGGCTTCAACATCCGGTACGGGCTCATCACGCCGCCGTCGAACGTGGACGTGGCGATGGTCGCGCCGAAGGGGCCCGGCCACCTCGTCCGCCGGCAGTTCGTCGACGGCAAGGGCGTGCCGTGCCTGATCGCGGTGCACCAGGACGCCAGCGGGCACGCCCAGCAGCTAGCGCTGTCCTACGCCAGGGCCATCGGCGGCGCGCGGGCCGGGGTGATCAAGACTACCTTCACCGAGGAGACCGAGACCGACCTGTTCGGCGAGCAGGCCGTGCTGTGCGGCGGCGCCACCGCGCTCGTGCAGGCCGGCTTCGAGGTGCTCACCGAGGCCGGCTACCAGCCCGAGGTCGCGTACTTCGAGTGCCTGCACGAGCTCAAGCTCATCGTCGACCTGATGTACGAGGGCGGCATCGCGCGCATGCGCTACTCGGTCTCCGACACCGCCGAGTACGGCGACCTGACCCGCGGCCCGCGCGTCGTCACGCCCGCGGTCAAGGAGGAGCTGCGCAAGATCCTCGGCGAGATCAAGGACGGCACGTTCGCGCGCGAGTGGGTCGCCGAGGACGACGCCGGCCGGCCCAACTTCACCAAGCTCGCGGCCGAGGGCGAGCAGCACCCGATCGAGGCCGTCGGCGCGAAGCTGCGCGGCCTGATGTCGTGGGTGGACCGCCCGATCACCGAGACGGCGTAAGCGAGGGGCGGCGCAACAGCGACTCGCATCCGTATCGACGTTCTGCGCCCCCCAAAACGTCGACTCGCATCCGTATCGACGTTGCGCCCGGCGCACACTGCCGGTTGAACCTGGCGCAGCGAACGCCACACAACGTGGGGGTGCCGCCCGACGCTCACTAGACTCTCGCCGTGACTGCCACCGCACCGCGCGCCCGTCCCGTCGTACTGATCGCGGAGCGGCTCGCACCGTCGACGCTGGACGTGTTCGGCGACGAGATCGACATCCGGCACGTCGACGGCACCGACCGGCCGGCGCTGCTGCGCGCGCTGGAGGACGCCGACGCGCTGCTGGTGCGGTCCGCGACCAGGGTCGACGCCGAGGTGTTCAAGCACGCGCCGAAGCTCAAGGTCGTCGCGCGGGCCGGCGTCGGGCTGGACAACGTCGAGGTGCCGGCCGCGACCGCCGGCGGTGTGCTTGTGGTCAACGCGCCGACGTCCAACATCGTGTCGGCGGCCGAGCACGCGGTCGCGCTGCTGCTCGCGGTGGCCCGCAACGTGCCGGCCGCGGACGCCAGTCTGCGCGCGGGGGAGTGGCGGCGCAGCGCGTTCAACGGCGTCGAGCTGGCCGGCAAGACGGTCGGGGTGGTCGGCCTCGGCAAGATCGGCCAGCTGTTCGCGCAGCGGATCGCGGGCTTCGGCGTGGAGTTGATCGCCTACGACCCGTACGTGGTGCCGGCCAGGGCCGCGCAGCTCGGCATCGAGCTGGTCGACCTCGACGAGCTGCTCGGCCGGGCCGACGCGATCTCCATCCACCTGCCCAAGACCGCGGAGACCCTCGGCCTGATCGGCGCCGCGGAGCTCGCCAGGACCAAGCAGGGCGTGCTGATCGTCAACGCGGCGCGCGGCGGACTCGTCGACGAGGCCGCGCTGGCCGAGGCCATCCGCAGCGGCCACGTCGGCGGCGCCGGCATCGACGTGTTCGCCACCGAGCCGTGCACCGCGAGCCCGCTCTTCGAGCTGCCGCGGGTGGTCGTGACCCCGCACCTCGGCGCGTCGACGACCGAGGCGCAGGACAGGGCCGGCAGCGACGTGGCGCGCAGCGTGCTGCTCGCGCTGCGTGGCGAGTTCGTCCCCGATGCGGTGAACGTGCAGTCCGGCGGGGTGGTGAACGAGGAGGTGCGCCCCTACCTTCCGCTGACCGAGAAGCTCGGCCGGCTGGTCGCCGCGATCGGCGTGAAGCCGCCGGTGTCGGTGACCGTGGAGGTGCGCGGCGAGCTCGCCAGCGAGGACGTCCGGGTGCTGCAGCTGGCCGCGCTGCGCGGGGTGTTCTCGGCGATCGTGGAGAGCCAGGTGACCTTCGTCAACGCACCCGCGCTCGCCCACGAGCTGGGCGTCACGGTCGATCTGGAGATCACCCCGGAGAGCCCGGACTTCCGCAGCCTGGTGACGGTCCGCGCGGGCCACGCCGACGGCACCTCGCACTCGGTGTCCGGCACGCTTTCCGGCCTTACCCAGTCGCAGAAGCTGGTCGCGGTCAACGGGCGGCACTTCGACCTGCGCGCCGAGGGCACCGTGCTGGTGCTGGAGTACCGGGACCGGCCGGGCGTGATGGGCACCGTCGGCACCCTGCTCGGCGAGGCCGGGGTGAACATCGAGGCCGCCCAGATCAGCCAGACCACGGACGGCTCCGATGCCGTCATGCTGCTGCGCGTCGACCGGCCCGTCTCGGCCGGGCTGCTGGAGCCGATCGGGGCCGCGGCGGGCGCCGTGGTGGTCCGCTCGGTGACCTTCGACTGACTCGCGCGACGACCGACCGATTGGGCCGATCCGCCTTTCGGATCGGTGCATACCTACTTAGGTCTGGATCTCGCGAAACCAGCCGAAGGTTGGTCGCGCGGCTGGGTGACGTCGGTTAACTTGCCCCGGACGGGGCCGGACCAGGCGCTGTAAGAGGGTTCAGCGCCACGCCGACCTCCCACGAGGAGGGGTCCTTGCGCGTGCGGTGGTGACACCGTGTCGGGTACGCAACGGCTGCAAGGCATGGTCTCCAGACAGCCTTTTCAGTGAGGGAAGCAAACAGTGAGTCGTACCCGTGTACCGGGGTCGGCGCGGCGAGTGGTGACGCGTTCGGCCGTCGCGGTGCTGGCGGCCGCGCTGACCGCCGGATTCACCGGCGCCACGACGGCGGCCGGCGTGCCAGACAACCTGGCGCCGTCGGCACCCAGCCCGGACAAGTCGATCTCGAAGAGCGCCGTGCATCCCGGCTTGCTCTCGCCGCGGCTGAGCTCGGCCAGGGGAAGGGTCACCGCGTTCGTCGAACTCGCCGAGACCCCCGCCGTGGACGCCTACAACGGCGACCTGCGCCGCGGGCGCGCCGCGGCCAAGGCGTCGGCACGTGCCGCCAAGGGCAAGGTGGACCGCAAGGCCGACGCGGTCGTGGCGAGCCTGCGCGGCAAGGACCGCAGCGCGCGCGTCGTGTCCCGCACCCGCAACGCGGTCCCCGGCGTCACCGTGACGGCCGACGCCGCGAAGCTGCGCGAGCTGGCGGCCAGCCCGGACGTGCGCTCGATCCGCCTCGCCGTGCCCAAGACGGTGGACAACTCGGGCGCCGCGGTGCTGACCAGGGTGCTCGACGAGTGGCGCAGCAACGGCAAGCTGGGCGACGACGTCCGGGTCGGCATCATCGACACCGGCATCGACTACACGCACGCGAACTTCGGCGGCTCCGGCACGTCGGCGGCCTTCGACGCCATCGACGAGACGGTCGTGCACCCGAGCTACTTCCCGACCGCCAAGGTGGTCGGCGGCTACGACTTCGTCGGCAACGCCTACGACGCCAGCAGCGACGACCCGGCGGCGGCCACCCCGGCGCCGGACCCCAACCCGCTGGACTGCAACGGGCACGGCTCCCACGTCGCCGGCACCTCGGCCGGCCTCGGCGTCAACGGCGACGGCTCGACGTTCGACGGCGACTACACCGAGCTCGACGCGGCCGCGCTCGACGGCATGCGGATCGGCCCGGGCATGGCCCCCAACGCGCTGCTCTACGCGCTGAAGGTGTTCGGCTGCAACGGCTCGACCAACGTCACCTCGGAGGCGCTGGACTGGGCGCTGGACCCCGACCAGGACGGTGACTTCACCGACCACCTGGACGTGGTGAACCTGTCGCTCGGCTCGGACTACGGCGCCCCGGACGACCCGGACAGCCTGTTCGTCCGCAAGCTCAACCAGAACGGCGTGCTCACCGTGTTCTCCGCGGGCAACGGCGGCGACCTGTACGACATCGGCGGTTCGCCGGGCAGCACCCCGGAGGCGCTGACCGTGGCCAGCACCAGGGATGCCTACGTGCTGCGCGACGCGGCCGAGGTGACCGCGCCGGCCGGCCCGGCCGGGCAGCAGGCCGGCCAGTACAGCGTCTTCTACACCGCCTACGACAGCCTCGACCTCACCGCGCCCGTGGTCCGGCTGGACCCGGCCAGCGCGATCGACAGGGACGGCTGCGTGCCGGCCGCGTTCTCCTCGGTCGACCTGGCCGGCAAGATCGTCTGGCTGGAGTGGGACGACAACGACGCCACCCGCCGCTGCGGGTCCGGCGGCCGGACGACCAACGCGTCCGACGCGGGTGCCGCCGGCGTGCTGCTCACCTCCTCGCTGGAGAACTTCCCGGCCGGCATCGCGGGCAACGCGGTGATCCCGGCGTTCCAGCTCACCGCCGCGGGCACCGACGAGCTGCGCCCCGCGCTGGAGGCCGGCACCCTGGAGATCCGCTATGCCGGCGAGCTGCGCACGTCGCTGAAGACCACGCAGCCGGCGATCGAGGACACCCCGTCCGACTTCACCTCGCGTGGCACCCGCACCAACGTCAAGCCGGACGTCGCCGCGCCCGGTGACACCATCACCTCGACGCTGGTCGGCTCGGGCAACCTGCCGCAGGTCAACAGCGGCACCTCGATGGCGGCCCCGCACGTGGCCGGCATCGCGGCGCTGATCAGGCAGGCGCACCCGGACTGGACGCCGGCCGAGGTGAAGGCCGCGGTGATGAACACGGCGACCTCGGACGTCTACTCGCAGGAGAACCACGGCGGCCCGATCCACGCGCCGAACCGCGTCGGCACCGGCCGGGTGGACGCCAAGAACGCGCTGGACAACCAGGTGCTGGCGTACTCGCAGGACAACCCGGCCTACGTCAGCGTCGGCTTCGGCGTGGTCGAGGCCGCCGGCCCGGTCAGCATCACGAAGACGATCAGGGTGGTGAACAAGAACGCCGCCGCGGGCGCGTCGTTCGACGTCTCCTACACCCCGATCACCGAGATGCCTGGCGTCGAGTACAAGCTCGACCGCAGCTCCGTCACGCTCAGCCGCCGCGGCATCGCCACCGTCAAGGTCACGTTGAAGATCAACGACCCGAAGGCGCTGCGCAAGGTCGCGGACCCGACGATCGAGAAGGACCAGCTCGGCGTGCCGCGCCAGTTCGTCGCGGACGCCTCCGGCCGGGTGGACTTCACCCCGAAGGCCGGCAGCCCGACGGCCGGCAACGGGGTGCCGCTGCGGGTGTCGGTCTACGCGGCGTCCAAGCCGGTCGCGGACATCAGCACCCCGAGCCGGGTGCGGGTGCCGCGCAGCGGCCAGGGCGTGCTCAACCTGGCCGGCCGCGGCCTCGACCAGGGCGAGGGCGACCAGCGGTACCGGTCGCTGATCAGCGTCCTGGAGCTGCAGGCGCGCAGCCCGCGGCTGCCGGACTGCGGCGGCGGGGTCACCACCGACTGCGCGCTCAACGAGACCGCGAAGGGCGGCGACCTGCGCTTCGTCGGCGCCGCGTCCACCGCGCCGCTGGCCAAGGCGCAGGGCGAGCCGCAGAACGCGATGCTCGGCTTCGGCATCGCCACCTGGGGTGACTGGTACAACCTGGGCAGCAACACGATCCCGTTCGTCGACATCGACACCACGGGCGACGGCGCACCCGACTTCGAGATCTTCGCGACGAAGCCGGCGGACACCGACGTACTGATCGCCCACACGGTCGACCTGAACACCGGGGCGACGGTCGCGCTGGAGGGCGTGAACGGGCTGTTCGGCGACGTGGACGCGAACGTGTTCGACACCAACGTGGTGGTGCTGCCGGTGCGGCTCGTCGACCTCGGCATCGACCCGACGGGCGACACCTCGAGGCTGTCATACACGGTCGGAGTGGCCGGCTACTACGCGGCGTCCGACGGCCTGGTGGACTTCATCCCCGGCTCGCTGTCCTTCGACCCGCTCAAGCCGGGCCTGTGGGTGCAGGGCGGCGGGGACCCGGCGCTGTCCTACGCCGCGCGGCCGGGCACCGCGCTCGTGGTCAACCGGAATCCGGCGGCGCTCGGCGCCGACGGGGCGGACAGCCTGCTCGTCCTGAACCACCACAACGCCCGTGGCGACCGCGCCTCCGTGGTGCGGGTGACCGGGCCGGCGGCCGCGTCGTCCGCCAAGCGAAGCGCCTGACGCTAGTTGCAAGATCGGCGTGCCGGGGTCCGCGAGCTGCGGGCCCCGGCACGGCCTGCTGCGCGAAATGCCTGTTCACCAGGCCTCGGCGCGGGGCCGTTAGGCTGTGATCAGCGTGACGTGACCACCCTTTTGGGTGTGGCATGGTGACTCTCCGGGGGTGGCACCGGGTAGCCTTCGCGCGACAGAGGGTTTCCGTCGCGGACGCGGAACACCCCACGACCGGCGGAGGTGGCGGGATGCGGCTCGCGGTGATCCCAGGTGACGGGATCGGCCCCGAGGTGATCGCCGAGGCACTCAAGGTGCTCGGCGAGGTCAAGCCGGGCGCGGAGGTGACCCGCTACGACCTGGGAGCCGCACGCTGGCATTCCACCGGCGAACTGCTGCCCGAGTCGGTGCTGTCCGAACTGCGCGAGTTCGACGCGATCCTGCTCGGTGCCGTCGGTGATCCATCCGTGCCCAGCGGGATCCTGGAGCGCGGGCTGCTGCTGCGGCTGCGCTTCGAGCTGGACCACCACGTCAACCTGCGGCCGGCACGGCTGTACCCGGGCGTGCGCAGCCCGATCGCCTCGCCGGGCGAGATCGACATGGTGGTCGTGCGCGAGGGCACCGAGGGCCTGTACGCCGGCAACGGCGGGCTGCTGCGCAAGGACACCCCGAACGAGATCGCCACCGAGGTCAGCATCAACACCTCGTTCGGCGTCGAGCGCGTGGTGCGCGACGCGTTCGCCCGCGCGTCGGCCCGGCCGCGCAAGCACCTCACGCTCGTGCACAAGACCAACGTGCTGACCTACGCCGGCTCGCTGTGGTCGCGGGTCGTCGAGGAGGTGTCGCTGCAGCACCCCGAGGTCAGCGTGGCCTACCAGCACGTGGACGCGGCGACCATCCACATGGTCACCGACCCCGGCCGGTTCGACGTGATCGTCACGGACAACCTCTTCGGCGACATCCTCACCGACCTGGCGGCCGCGGTCACCGGCGGCATCGGGCTGGCGGCCAGCGGAAACCTGGACGTGACGCGCCGCAACCCCAGCATGTTCGAGCCGGTGCACGGCTCCGCGCCGGACATCGCCGGCCAGGCGGTCGCCGACCCGACGGCCGCGGTGCTGTCGGTCGCGCTGCTGCTGGACCACATCGGCGACCACGAGGCCGCGCGCCGGGTGGAGGCCGCGGTGGCCTTCGACCTGGCGACCAGGGATCACGGCACGCCCGGCGGCACCCACGCGATCGGCGACCGGCTGGCGGCCCTGGTGTCCGCCACCTCGCCCGCCTCCCGCGCCGGCTAGGGCCGCCCGTCCGGCCGGCGGCCTGCTAGGTGGCGCCTTCGAGGCGGACCAGCGCGATCTCCGGCGGCGCGCCGACCCGGACCGGCGGCCCCCAGAAGCCCGCGCCGCGGGTGACGAACAGCTGCGTGTCGCCGAAGCGGTGCAGCCCGGACAGCACCGGCTGCTCCAGCCGGACCAGGCCGTGGAACGGGAACAGCTGCCCGCCGTGGGTGTGCCCGGACAGCTGCAGGTCGACGCCGCGCTCGGCCGCCGCGTCCACCTGCACCGGCTGGTGGGCCAGCAGCACCACGGGCCGGGTGCCGTCCCGACCGCCCAGCGCGCGCTCGTAGTCGGGGCCGTCGTCGCTGTCCCCGCCGGTCACGTCGTTGACGCCGGCCAGGTCCAGCACCCCACCGCCGGAGCGGATCTCGGTGCGCTCGTTGACCAGCGGGTGCACCCCCAGCCGGTCCAGCTCGCGCAGCCACGGCGACACCCCCGAGTAGTACTCGTGGTTGCCCGTGACGAAGAAGCTGCCGTGGGTGCTGACCAGGTCCCGCAGCGGTGCCGCCGCCTCGCCGAGCTCCTCGACGGTGCCGTCGACCAGGTCGCCGACGATCGCCACCAGGTCCGGACGCTGCTCGTTGATCATCGACACGATCCGTTCGGTGTGCGACCTGCCGAGCAGCGGCCCGAGGTGGATGTCGCTGACGACGGCGATCCGCAGTCCTTCGAGCCCGGCCGGCAGCCGGCGTAGCGGCACGGACAGCCTGGTGATCTTCGGCGGGCCGAGCGCGCTCGTCGTGCCGTAACCGACCAGGCCGACCGCGGCCGCACCCACGAGCGCGGCCCCAGACCGAGCGATCAGCATCCGCCTGCTGATCCCCCG
>Ga0299913_10000240_pt1 | contig 31302 bp, 30 predicted proteins | sample RVTome_9_FD_201360 | JGI IMG/M metagenome (GOLD analysis project Ga0299913, IMG submission 201360) | Soil microbial communities from uranium-contaminated site in the Upper Colorado River Basin, Wyoming, United States - RVT155D38 (version 2) ... | reverse complement strand
GCCACGCAAGGGCATCCTCGCGTTACGGCACGCTCACCTCGCCAAGATCATCAGTGGATCGAGGCTTAGCTCATCCGCATAATCGCGAATACCTATCCCTCACGACATCGGCGCCGACAGACGAATACCGTGCCGCATTTATGTCGCCGGGACACGAAGTTTCTTCGTCCGCCGAAATCTAGTCTCGGAAAATTCTGACCATCGCCCGGGTGGGGTGATCCACCGTGACCAAACACGTGAACTCGCACCTCGCCATCGCCCTGGCGATCGGCCTCCCGGCGCTGCTGGTCGTCGGCACCGCCCTCCGGGACGGCGTCGTGCCCGCCTCCCGAGCAGTGGTCGGCCAGCAGCACCACGAGGAGTACGCGGACTACGCCGCCGTCACCGAGCGTCCACGTCCACTCATCTCAGTGTCCGGCGGGGACAGCGCCCCGCAGTCCGGCCACGCGGTGCGGGTCACGCCCTACCTGTTCCTCGGCGGCAGCAAGATCCCGGACCCGCGCACGATCATGGCGCGCACCGGCGTCACGACGTTCACCCTGGCTTTCGTGCTCTCCGACGGCGGCTGTCGCCCGGCCTGGGGCGGCTACCAGCCGCTGACCGGCGGCGTTGCCAGCACGGTCACCGGCATCCGGTCCGCCGGCGGCGATGTCGTCGTGTCGTTCGGCGGCTGGTCCGGACGCAAGCTCGGGCGGCACTGCCGCACCCCGCGAACGCTGGCGGCGGCCTACCAGCGGGTGATCGACGTCTATCGGCTGCGCGCCATCGACGTCGACATCGAGTATCGCGAGTTCGAGGATCGCCGGGCGCAGGACAGGGTGCTGCGGGCGCTGAAGATCGTCGAGGCCGCGAACCCCGGTCTCACCACGATCGTCACCATGCCGGTCACCAGGGACGGGCTGAACTCGTGGGGCGAGCGCCTGGTGCGACGGGCCCACCGGCTGCGGGTGCCGGTCGACATCTGGACCATCATGCCGTTCGTGCTCGGCAAGCCCGGTGCGGACATGGGCAGGCTGACCATCAGGGCCGCCGAGCACACCCACCGCCAGCTCGCCCGCCACCGGCCCGGCGCGCCGGCCGCCGACGTCTACCGCAGGCTCGGCATCAGCACAATGAACGGCGACACCGGTGCCGGTGAGACGGTCACGCAGGCCGACTTCCGCGACATCCGCCGTTACGCCCACCGGCGCGGTCTGGGACGGTTGACGTTCTGGGCGGTCAACCGTGACCGATCCTGCCTCCCCCGGGGTCACCGCCCCTGTAGCGGCGTGCCGCAACGGGACTGGGCGTTCACCAAGATCATCAACGACTCAATCCCCTAATTTCTGCCAACAAAACTATTGATAGCTAAGAAAAATCTCGCTATGCTTTTAGCTATGCAATAGTTACACGAGCAATAACTGACCCCCCCGGTGGTGCATCATGACCAGCGACGAGATTCAGCTTCTCCAGAGCGTGGCGAATGGTGAGCTGCGCTTCCACAACGGCGCCTGGGGAGCTCATGCCGGTTACCGGTGGAGCTGCCAGGACGGCACCGACGGGGAAGTCCCGCCGTGGCAGTGCGACATCCTCGACACGCTGAAGGACCACGGCCTGATCGCGATCGAGCAGCGGCTCGGTCCCCTCGAACGCCGCGTGCTCGCGACCCAGCCCGGAATCTCCGCCCTCTACGGCCTCGCCCCGGCCGCCTGATCAGCCCCGGCGAAACCGCGCCGGCCGGTTGGCCTCGACCCAGGCGACCACATCCTCCGCGAGCTGCGTGCCGGACAACGCGTCGATCTCCCGCAGCCCGGTCGGGCTGGTGACGTTGACCTCCGTCAGCCGGTCGCCGATGACGTCAATGCCGACGAAGACCAGCCCGTGCGCCCGCAGATGCGGCGCCAGCTCGGCACAGATGTCACGGTCGAGATCGGTGACACTGTCCGTCACCGCCGCGGCGCCGGTCGCCATGTTGCAGCGGAACTCGTCCTCCCCCGCGATGCGACGGACCGCGCCGATCGGCGTGCCGTCGAGCACGATCACCCGGCGGTCACCGTGGGCACACGCGGGCACCCATTGCTGCACCAGCACCTGCACCCGGCCACGGTCGGTCGCGGTGTCCACGATGGACGCCAGGTTCGGGTCGCCGGCGGCAAGGATCAGCACCCCGCGCCCCGCCATGCCGTCGGTCGGCTTGAGCACGGCGCGCCCCCAATCTCCGACGGTGTCACGGATCTGACGCGCGTCGGCGCTCACCAGCGTCGGCGGCGAGAGCTCGGGAACCCGGAGCGCGAACAGGTGCTCGTTGGCCTCGCGCAGCCCCTTCGGCGAGTTGATGACGATCGTCCGATCCGGGTCGACGAGGTCGAGCAGGTAGGTCGCGCGCAGGTACTCGGCGTCGACCGGCGGGTCGGTCCGCATGAAGACAACCTGCGCCTCATCGAGCGGGTAGTCGTACGCCTCGCCGAGCTGGAACCACTCCCGGTCGGTGATCCACCTGCGGCCGTGCAGCACAGCCGGACGCAGCGTCACGTCCTGACACCTCGCCGTGACGACGCCGTCCTGGTAGCCGAGCCCCGACGCGCTTGTGACCAGAACACGGTGACCGCGTAGCTGGGCAGCCTCCATCAGCGCGACGCTGGTGTCGTGACTAGGCAACAGGGTCGCGAGCTCGTCCACGACGAACAGCATGTCCAACGCGGAGTCTGTATCGGGATGCCTGGCAATGGTCCTCTGCGACGTCATCTGGCACGCCTACTCGTCCGACGGGAATCTCGCCCCCAGGCACTGGAAGTGTGACCGCGTCCGGGCTCTCGGTCAAATCGAGCCTTTTCACAACTTACTACTTGCTAAGTAGTTGCCGCCTAAGCTGACTCGCCGTAGAATCGCAGTCGGAATGGTCAGCAACAGCCCGACCTGCTCGGACACCGCACCGCTGCCGTTGATCCATTTTTGGCTTTGAAGCGTCGATTCGCGGGAGCATGGCCATGGGCAAGAACGGTGCCAAGACCACGGAAACTGAAACCAACGCCGCGCAGTGTCAGCTTTCCGCTTTCTATAGAGAACAACTGGGATGGCGCGTCGAACACCAGAACGGAAATCTGCATCTGCTGTTCGGTGACGGCATGGTCGGCGTTACGCTGCCCGCCCACATGGGCAAGGCCGTTTCCGAGATCATGAGTCGCCGCGACTGTAGCGGTCCGATTCTGGAGCTCCGGTCTCCCCGACGGCCGTACTGGGTGTTCCTGGCGGATACGAACGGCGTCGTCATCGCGCAGTCCGACCTGCCAACGGGCGTCTGGGTGCTGAACTATGCGCAGGCACTCCCGCTGCCGGGCTCGACTACCGAGACGACGCGCTGGGTGGTAGCGCCGGAGAAGGAGCGCCGGTGGCTGCCGACGCTGATCGCCGTTGTCAGCGCGGTTCGCAACACGCACTCGGCGACCCGCCGGCCCGCCACCCGAGGCTAGGGTGTGTCTCCCGATGTTCGATCGATGGGATTCGTGATCCAGGTCGTTGGCGGCAAGGCGGAGGGGCGCCATAGCGGCCCTATGCGCCCCGACGACAACGCGGCCGACGGCGATCTGGGCGCGAAGACCGCGATCAGCGAGGTCGGGAGACACACCCTGGGCTCATTCCCACAGCACCAGCGCGCGGGTCTCGATGCTCTCGCGCGGCGGGGCGTCCGCCGGTGCGCTCGGGTCGTGGAACGAGGTGTGGGCCGAGAACCGGGTGCGACCGTCCAAAGCGGAGTCCATACACTTCAGGAACAGCGCCTCGTCCGTGCTCATCTCCGGGAAGAAGTACCACTCCAGCCGCGGCGCGTGGCGGAATAGGTAGATCTCGCCCTCACGGTCCGGATAGATCAGCGACGCCAGCTCCAGATCGTCCATCCGAATGGTGCGGCCGTCGCAGATCGCCAGCGGGGCGTCCCGCAGCGGTCCCACGATCGGGCGCCACAGGTTCACGTACGCGTAGCGCACCGTCGGCTCCGCGCCCAGCAGCTCCGCCGCGCGTTTCGGCGCGGAGTGCATGGTGTAGTCGTTGTGGATCCAGGTGGCGGTGCGGGCGTATTTCCCGGCCTCCGACCACGGGCTGTCCGCGGCCTTCGAGTTGCGGCGGACGTTGTGGTCGAAGATGACCGCGCGGGTCGCACCGGTCACCTCCAGGACATAGGACGCGACCTCGGGGTAGTAGTCGTGCGCGATGGCCGTGGGGTTGGTCCAGTCCGTGAAGTTCGTGGGATAGCTCCCGGCGTGGAAGCCGTGCACGTCGAGCGTGGTGTCGGCCAGCTTCCAGCCGTTGCGGATGCGCACGGTGCGCTCGTCGCGCTCGCCGTACGTTCTCGGCACGCCGGGCGGCGGCTCGTGGGTGTACAGGTACGGCCGTCCCTCGGTCTCACCGTGGAACGCCAGCACTCCCTCGACGGAGTCGAGCCCGCGTCGCGGGTGTGGTTGCTGGTCGGCCGTCTCGCTCACCGGCGCTACGCTCATTCTCCGCTCCTCTCGTTCGGCCGGTCGTCAGAACCGGCTCGTCAGCCGGCGCGCCGCCAGCTGGACCGCCTCCCACACAGTGGCGAACGGCGGCGCGTAGGCGAGGTCCATCGCCGCGAGGTCGTCGACCGTCAGTGAGCCCCACAACGTCGCCGCCGCGGTGTCGATGCGCTTTCCCGCCGCCTGGCCGCCGACGATCTGGACGCCGAGCAGCTGACGGCTGTCGCTGTCCGCGATGATCTTGGTGGCCATCGGCGCGGCCTCGGGCATGTAGCCGCTGGCCGTCCGGCCCTCGGTCACCAGCGACGCGACGTTCCGCCCGGCGGCGGACGCCTCCGCCGAGTTGAGGCCGGTGCGCGCGATCTCGACGTGCTGATCGGCCACCACGAACCGCGTGATCGCCGTGCCCAGCACCGTGCCGAACCCGGCACTGCCGCCCATGATGTTCTCGCCGACGGCACGACCCTGCTTGTTCGCGTGCGTGCCGAGCGGCGTGAAGACGTAGTCACCGGTGAGGCGGTGCCTGCTCTCGCAGCAGTCGCCCGCGGCCCAGACGCCGGCGCCGACACGGCCGTTCTCGTCGGGCACGTAGCCGCCCGACCGCCCCACCGGGATGCCCGCCTTCTCGCCGAGCTCGCTCGACGGCCGGACGCCGAGCCCCAGCGCGACGACGTCGGCGCGGATTCTCCGGCCGCCGTTGGTCACCGCGTGCCGGGTCCCCAGACACGCCACCGTGTCGTCGGTGACGATATCGACACCGGCGTCGGTCAGCGCGGTCTCGATCCGCTCGCTCATGTCGGGATCGAGGTTGCTCATCACCCGGGACCGGGTCAGCAGCGTCGTGCGCACTCCGCGGCGGACCAGCGCCTCGGCCATCTCGACACCGATGTAGCCGCCGCCGACGACCAGTCCGTGCTCCGGGGCGGTGCCCAGCAGGTCGAGCCACCGTTCGCCGTCGTCCAGCGTCTTGACCGGATGCACGCCGGGAAAGGGGTCACCACCCGCCGACCGCGCCCAGTCCGGGATCACCGGGTGCGCACCGGTGGCGAAGATCAGCTCGTCGAACGGAACCTCGGCGACCCCGTCGTCCGCTGTGCGGTAGCCGACGCGACCGCGGTCGAGGTCCACCTCGGCCGCCGTAGCTCCCATCCGCAGGTCCACGCCCATCCCGCGATGCTGGTCCGCGGTGCGGGCCAGCAGCCGCACCTGGTCCTCCACATCGCCCGCGATCCAATAAGGAATGCCACAGGCCGAATAGGACGTATGCCGGGTCTTCTCCAGCACGACGACGTCGATGTCCCTGCCGCGTGCCTTCGCCGACCGCAGCGCCTGGTGGGCGGCGCTCATCCCCGCCGCGTCGGCGCCGATGACGACGATCCGTTTGACCTCGCTCATCAGGACCTCCGGGACGGTGCTGGGACGTGGGCCTCGACCCAGGCGATCACGTCCCGGGCGAGCTGACTGCCGGACAGCGCGTCGATCTCCCGCAGCCCGGTCGGACTGGTGACGTTGACCTCGGTGAGCTTGTCGCCGATGACGTCGATGCCGACGAACGTCAGCCCCTTGCTGCGAAGGTGCGGCGCCAGCTCGGCGCAGATGTCGCGGTCGAGGTCGGTGACGGTGTCCGCGACGGCCGCCGCGCCCGCCGCCATGTTGCAGCGGAACTCGCCGTCCCGCGCGATACGGCGCACCGCGCCGATCGGGACGCCGTCGAGCACGATCACCCGGCGGTCGCCGTCGGCGCTTTCCGGCAGCCACCGCTGCACCACGACCTGAGCCGTGCCCAGCTCCGTCGCGGAGTCCACAATGGATGGCAGGTTCGGGTCGTCGGCGTCGAGCAGCAGCACGCCACGTCCCGCCATGCCCTCGGTCGGCTTGAGCACCGCGCGTCCCCACGACCGGACCACGCCGATGATCCGGCCCCGGTCCCCGGTCACCAGGGTTGGCGGACCCAGCTCCGGGAACCGCAGCGCGTACAGGTGCTCGTTCGCGCCGCGCAGGCCCTCGGGCGAGTTGACCACCAGGGTCCGGCGTGGGTCAATCAGCTCGAGCAGGTACGTCGCCCGCAGGTACTGGCTGTCGACCGGCGGGTCGGTTCGCATGAATACGGCGCGCGCGTCGCCCAGCCGGTAGTCGTGCGGCTCGCCGAGCGTGAACCACTCGGTGTCCGCGACCCACCGTCCATCGTGGACGACGGCGGGCCGGAGGGTGATGTCGCGGCAGCGCGCGGTCACCGCATCCTGCTGGTACGCCAGCGCCGAGGCCGACGTGATGAGTACCCGATGGCCTCGGAGCTGGGCTGCCTCCATCAGCGCGACGCTGGTGTCATGCCCCGGATCCAGAGTGGACATCTCGTCGATGACGAAGACCAGGTCGAGCGTCGTCGACGTGTCCCACCGCGTCGTCGCGGAAAGCTGCGATGTCACCACATGCCCCCGGTCCACGACGACGGGAGGACCGAATCCTCAAGCATGTCGGGAGAACTAGACTCGGTGACCATCAATCCGTGAGGCAACGCCGCGACCGACTCGACGTCCGCTCCCCAGATCCGGGCGATCCCGTTCTTCGCCCGGTCGGCGATGAACACCTCGGGCAGATAGTCGTGTTCGTTGAACGACATCACGCTGAGCACGGGACCGAGCGGGACCACCTGCTGCTCGGCCCGCACCGCCTGCGAGGCGACCCGGCCGAGGTCGAGCACGGTCGGCAGCACTCGCCAGCCCATCCGATGCGGCACGTCGTCCGGCAGCTCGGAACCGCCGAACAGCACCCTGCCGCCCATCGCCACCAGCGCGTCGATCCGTTGCAGCGTGCGGTGGCGCAGCGGCTCGGTCGGCAGCGGCGCGGGCGCCGTCGTCACGAGCCGGTCGATGATCTTCGTGACCAGCATCGACCGTAGGTCCTCGTGGACCGCGAGCAGCGGCAGGCCCAGTGGCCCACCGGCACTGTTCACCCGTATCGACGTGGCGACCGTCGCCGCGACCTCGTCCAGCTTGCCAAACGCATGTGGCCCGACGATCGCGACGTTTCCGCCCGCTCGCAGGGTATGCAGCGGCACGCCGGTGCGCACCGCGGCGCGGATCGCGTGGCTGATCGTGCGCTCGCCCGCCCGGACGCTCACCGACCGCAGGCCCGGATGACTCAGCAGCTCGGCGCCGACGTCCTCGCCGGTGCCCTGCACGATGTTCACCACTCCGGGCGGCAGCCCGGACGCGCTCGCCAGCACGGCGAACGCGACCGTCGACAACGCGCCACGCAACGAGGGTTTGACGACGACCGCATCGCCGCTGACGAGCGCCGGCAGCACCGCCGTGACGATCTCGTTGAAGGGCAGCCCCCACGACAGGATGTGCCCCTGGACGCCACCGGCGGCCGGCGTGCGGCTCTGCGCCTCGCAGCGCAGCAATGACCGGGCGACCCGCAGCGTCAGCCTGACGCCGCGCAACGAGTCCGCGACGCTGAGTCCGGTCTCGCGCGCCTGTAGCTCGCCCAGCATCATCTGGTTTTCGGCGAGCCGATCGACCAGCGATCGCAACCGCGTGGCACGCGCCACCGGATCCGCCCACTCGCTTTCCGGTGCCCGCCCCGCGATCTTGATGGCGTGCTGCACCTCGAACCGTGACGACAACGGCACCTCGGTCAGCACCGAGCCGTCGCTCGGGCTGCGGATCTCGAACTCGAACGGTGCGGCCGGAAACTGCCATTCGTTCCCGATGTAGTTCCGGTTGAAATGATGATCTTCCGGCAGTACGGCTGGTGCGTTCAGCGCTGCGCTCGTCATCACGAACCTCTGCTTCTGTTAGTAGAAACGGTCAAAGAAGAGGCGGTCGGCCGCGACTCGGCCCTCTCGCACGAGCTGGCGCGTCGCGGCGTCGACCATCGGGGTGGGACCGGCCAGGTAGACGTCACGGTCGTTGAGATCGGGCATATCGCCGACCAGGTGGTCGAGAATCAGCCCACTTCGGATCGACTCGAGTTGTGGGTGCGCGTCGGTCCCGCCCGCGTCGGCGGACGCGACGACGTTCGCGCCCTTCTCCCGCAGCGCGGCAAGGCGCTCCGTCAGCACGAGATCCGGCACGGTGCGGGCACCGATGTAGACGTCGAGCGGCCGGTCGGGCGCCTCCGTGACCAGCTGCTCCGCGATGGCCAGTATCGGCGCCAACCCGGTGCCGCCGGCCAGACACACCACGGCGGTGTCGTCCGGCGACTGCGCGTACGCCCGGCCATAAGGACCTTCGACTGTGAACTCGGCGCCGAGGTAAAGCCGCCGGAACAGCCAGTCGGTGGCCGCGCCACCCGGCTTGGCCCTGATCAGCAGTTCGAAGCCGCGCGGCATGTCCTCGTCGTAGGGCTGCGTCATGGAGTAGGCCCGGCGGACCTCGCCGTCGAACTCCAGCACCACGAACTGCCCGGGGAGGAACGGCAGCGGCCGAGCCGCGTCCAGCACGAATCGCGCCGTGTCGTCGTTGAGCATCTCCCGCCGCATCAGCCGGGCCGGCACCCGACGCGGTGGCGGTTCCCGCTCGGCGTCCTGCTCCGGCAGCATCACCCGGACCTCGCAGGGTCCTTTCGGGACAGACTGGCACATCAGGATCCGGTTGCCCCGCCGGCGGTCGCGCTCACTCAGCCCGGTCGCGTCCGGCCAGCGCGAACGTACGCGGCCTTCGACGAGCTTCGCCCGGCAGCTGCCGCACCCGCCGCTCGCGCATTCATAAGGTAGGCGCAGCCCGGCGCGCAGGCCGGCGAGCAGGATCGTCTCGTCCTCGGCGCAGGCGACCGCGGCCTCGTCACCGTTGAACGAGACGTCCGACACCGGCTGATCGGTCGGCCGGGTCGCCTGCGCTGTCATGCCGCGTCCAGGCGCAACCCGGCCGACTCGAGCAGCTCGCTCCAGCTGGACCGCACGTCGGCCGCGATGTCCTCCGCCTTGCGGCTGCCCCAGCTCGCGAGCAGCGACGAGCCACCGTCGATCATCGCCTGCCCGAGCGGCGCGAGCTCGTCGACGTACTCCTGCAGCACACCACGGTTCGCCTCGTCGGCGTCCGTCACGAACTGCCCGAGCGCGGCCGTCCACCGGCGAGAGCGGGCCACGTCGCGCAGCAGGTTCTCCAGGATCAGCTCGTCGAGCCGGGCACCGACCTCTGCCGCCTGCTTGCTGAGCTGATCGAGGAAGAGCGCGTCCGCCACCGGCTTCACGACCAGGTTCGTCGCGGTGAAGGCGCGGTCCCAGTCGAAGTCGACGAGCGCCAGCTCGACCGCCTTGCGGATCGGCTGCCAGTCGGCGTCGTTCTCCCAGCTGTCGCGCTCCCCGGTGCCGAAGCCCCGCGACTCGTGACTCAGCTTCAGCTGGGTCGTGCGGTAGGCGTTGAGCTGCACCCGGCGCAGCTGGTCCGCCGTCTGGAACACGGCGCAGTTGGAGACATAGCTGCTCACCGCGAGCTGCTGCACGTTCGCCGACAGCATCTGCAGCCCGTGTCCCAGGTACCGGCACGGCGTCAGCGCCTTGCCGAGCAGTTCGAGCGCGTCGTCGCTCAGCGACTCGTCGTGACCCTCGCGGTCGAACTGCTCCAGCAGGCCCTCGATGTAGGTCTCCTGGTCGTCCTGCTCGGCCATGTACGACGCGTAGGTCACCTGGTCCGGGTCGCGGAACCCGTCCCAGTCCGCGACCGTGAGCCGCATCCCGTCCCGGTGCTCCTGCAGCCACCGGTTCCCGTTCACCTCCGGGCCGAGCTCCAGCCCGTTGGTGGTGTGGTTCATGTTGTGGGTGACGATCTCGTACTCGGACGGCCGCCGACCGAGATTTCCAAACGCGGTCCAGGTCTTCAGTCCACGACGCCGGACTCGGGGCTTCGCCTCAGTCATTGTGTTCGCCTCTCAGTTACTCGACGTCCGGGTTCTCGTAGAACCACACGTACTCACTCACCGACGTCTTCATCCGGCCCTTGAACGAGGGCATGTCGATCTCCAGCGAGGCCAGGTTGAAGCGGCCTCCCAGCGTCTCCTGCAGGCTTTCCAACGTGAGGCGACACTCTGCCCTGGTGTGGATGCGGACGTAGTCCTCCCGGTCCAGCACCAGGACGTCACTGTCCGGGTTGTCGATCTCGACGGCGTCGATCACCGCCTCGGCGAGGGTGCCTGCCCTGATCACCGGACCGACGAGGTCGTGGGCGTCGTACGCCGGATCCAACTCAACTACTGCCATGACGTGTACTCGGCTTCCTATTCGGACGGCGACGCCTGGTAGGCGGGCTGACGAACACTCACCTGGATCATTCCGTCGTCGGTGACCCGGACGTCATACCGCTTGAGGCATTCGCCTTTGGGGTTGATGCTCTGCCCGTCGTGCACATTGAACTGCCACTCGTGGGCCCGGCAGGTGAGAACGCCGCCGTCGAGCTCCCCTTCGACGAGCGAGACGCTCTGATGTGGACAGATGCCGTCGTAGGCGTAGATGTCGCCGCCGACCTTCAGGACGAGGACCTCGTCGTCCCCGACGTCGAACGACTCCATCTCGCCGTCCCACAGCTCGTCGACCTCGATCAGGTCGACGAACCCGTCGGCACTCGTGGCTTCGTCAGGCATCCTGCGTCTCCTTGGACTTGAACCGGACGTCGAACCACTGCAACGGATGCACCTCGCGGTCCGCCATCAGGCTCTCCAGCGTCTTGTCCGGCGGCAGCACCTCGCCGCCGAGCAGCACCTCGTACCCCGGCGGGTCGTCCGGGTACGGCAACCGGTGCCCGAGGGTCAGCGACGCGACCTTCGTGGCGATCTGGTCCATGGTGTCCTCGGTGTCGACGGCGACGAGATGGGGAATGAAGTCGCCGACGAACCGGCCGGTGATGGGAAATTGCGCCATTTCAGAACCTCCTCGCCGTCACGCCACCGCGGGCTCGGCGGGCTGCTCGGCACCGTTGGTGCTGTAGCCCTTCGCCCACTCGTAGCCGTACACGTCGTCGCCCATGACCTCCGGCGTCAGACCCATCCAGATCAATGCCCCCGCGAGGTCGGCGGGCATGATCTTGCCGCCGATGAACCGGTCGATGACGGTCTCCTGCCCCGCGTAACGCTCGGGGTCCTGCTCGAAGCACCACTTCGAGACCTCGGAGTCAAAGGTGTAGAGCCGTCCGTTGTACTCCAGCTGTTGCTCCTCCAGGTCGTGCCGCGACATGGCCGAACCGATGGGAAGCTGGGTCACGCTGCACAGCGAGGGCAGCGTCTGCGGCAACGTGTCCTCGATGCAGTCGTCGTTGACGTTCTTGATGATCTCGTCCCAGAGAACTCCCCAGTTCTCTTCCCACGTCGGGTACTTCTCGTTCAGCCAGTCCCGCTCCTCAGGGGAGACCCCGGCGTTCGGCTTCCAGAAGAGCGTCGGCCGGTAGTACCAGGTGCCGAGATGCATCGCGTGATGCCCGTTCTCGAGCGAGTGCATGAACTGGTCCCAGTACCACGGGTGCTTCAGGCCGTAGTCCTTGAGGATTCGCTCGTGGTGGTTGACGATCCACTCGAGCATGAACTCCTTATAGGACATCTTTCTGCGCTCCAGCGGCGTGTAGTAGTCCATCGCCGGGCCGGTGAGCGTCTGAAACAGCCGGTGCGAGCGCCAGAAGGCGATGTCCAGCGCGGTCTGCGCCCGCTCCTTGTCGTGCTCCATCAGCACCTCGAGCGTCGGGAAGCCCTGCTGGGCGTGCCGCGCCTCGTCGGTCTGGATGGACGACAGCACGTTCGACCAGTTGATGTCACCGGCCGCCATCGCGTCCGCGGCGAGCGCGACGAACTGGATGTTGGTGAAGCCGTGCTCGACCGTCAGCGTCGTCGCGAGCGAGGACTCGATGACGTCCGAGCTGAGCATGATGTCGTCGAAAAAGTTCTTGACCGCGATCACACCCCATTCGTTGGTGTGGAAAGCCTTCTGGCACCAGTCGAACCGGGGGTCGGCGCCGAGAAGGTCATGCGAGAAGCGCATGTCGAGCTGGGTGTGGCGGGTCTCGTCGAGCATGCCGAACACGCCGAGATTGCGCCACTTCGGCGTGGGTGCGAACCGGCAGAACCGGCTCTGCATGGTGACCGCCATGTGCTCGACCATGCAGGTCGTGCCCATGTGCAGGTGGGAGGCCGACACGTGGGCGGGGTCGAGCTTCTCGTACAGGCCGGCCCTGGTCAGCGCGTTGCTCACCGCCCTGACGCCGGACTCCTTTTCGCGCTGAATCCGCACGTAGTCCCGATAGGACACCCGGAAGGGCTCCTCCCACTTGTCCCACGCCTCCGCCGGAATGTCCTCCGTGCCGCTCCAGCGCTGCGGGAAGGCGACCTCGGGGTCCACATAGGATAGCGTCCAGTTTAGGTCACGGGACGTTTCGTACCAGTCGTCTCGGTTCAGCAGCATGGATGTATCCCTTCTGATGGTTGATCCTGGGCTGGATCGCTACTCCTTGACCCCTTGCCGTTTCACGCGCAGTACCGTGATGTCGGTGTAACCGAGCAGCCCGTGCAGCGAGGACTCGACACCGATTCCGGACTGCTTGACTCCGCCGAAGGGCACATCCGGCGACAGCATCGGGTGTTGGTTCACCCAGACCGTGCCCGCCTCGAGCTGCCCGGCTACCTTGACGCCACGGTCCTCATCGGACGACCACACCGACGCCCCGAGCGCGAGGTCGGAGTCGTTCGCCCGTGCCACGGCGTCGTCGAGGTCGCGGTAGGTGAGGATCGGCAACACCGGTCCGAACTGTTCCTCCGATACCAGCGCCGTGTCGTCGCTGATACCGCGTACCAGTGTCACCGGGTGGAAGTAACCGGGACCCTCCGGCGCCTTGCCGCGGAAGTACACGTCCGCGCCCTGGTACTCCGCGTCGCCGACCAGTGACGTGACCCGTTCGTACTGGCTGTGGTTCTGGATCGGCCCCATGTCGACGCCGTCCTTGGTGCCGTCACCGACCACCACCGTCGCCGCGACCGCCGCGAGTGCCTCCTCGATGTCCGGCGCCATTCGCTCCGGCACATACAGTCGCTTCAACCCGGCACAGACCTGACCGCAGTTGGACAGACCGCCCCAGTACAGGCCGTCCGCGATGGCGGCGGGATCCACGTCGTCCAGCACGACGCCCGCGTCGTTCCCGCCGAGCTCGAGCGTAAGCCGCTTCAGTGATGCCGCCGACGAGGCCATGATCGCCTTGCCGGTCGCCTCCGAGCCGGTGAACGAGATCTTGTTGATCTCAGGGTGTGCCGTCATGGCGCGGCCCAGTTCGTCGCCGCCGGAGAGCACCTGGACGACGCCGGGCGCGAACACCTCCTGGGCGAGCTCACCGAGTCGCAGCGTCGCGACCGGAGTGTACGGCGAGGGCTTGACGATGACCGGGTTGCCGGCGACCAGCGCCGGCCCGATCTTCCACAAGGCGAGCAACAGCGGATAGTTCCACGCGGTGATGGCACCGGCGATACCGAGCGGTGTGCGGTGGATCTCGATTCGCTCGTCCCCGTCGTCACGCACTACCTCGACCGGCAGTTCCATTTCCGCGTATCGGCTGCAGTAGGCCAGCCCGGCCTGGATCTCGCCACTCGCCTTCGCCAGTGGCTTGCCCTGCTCCAGGGTGACCAGCAGCGCGAGTTCGTCGAGATGGTCACGAACGACGTCGACGAACCGCAGCACCTGCTCCTGCCGGTCGGCCATCGCCGTCGCACGCCAGGCCACGGCAGCGGCACGGGCCGAGGCCACCGCACGGTCGAGTTCGGCGGTGCCCGCGTCGGGGACCGCGACGAAACTCTGCTCGGTGGCCGGGTTGATCACGTCGATGCGTCCGGCCGTGACGACGTGCTCGTGGCCGATCGTCAGGTTCGGCGGGCTGATAGTCGCGGTGTCAGGCATCGGCAATCCCTTGGTTCTGTGGGCGGACGCAGGTACCGGTGGCCGGGTTGACCGTGTCGGGCCCGGGACGGAAGAGCGTCTGGAACTGTTCCTTGCTGTACTCGTTCTTGCGTGCCTTCTCTTCCCGCGGATCGTTGATCCGGACCTGGGCCGCCGGTCGTTCGCCGATGCGTTTGGCCCATGCGGCGACATGCGGGAAGGAGTCGATGTCCATGCCTTGGCCCCGGGCGACCCGGGTCCACGGATAGCACGCGATATCGGCGATGGAGTACTCGCCGGCGAGGTAGTCCGACTCCGCCAGCCTGGTGTTCATGACCTCGTACAGCCGCTTGATCTCGCCGGTGTAGCGCCCGGTCGCGTAGGAATCCTCGATCCCCTGCTTCGGTGCATGGCTGACGAAATGCGCGGCCTGCCCCGCGATCGGACCGTGGTTGGCGACCTGCCAGAACACCCAGCAGATCGCGTCCCATCGCCGTCGCGGCGACTCGGGCAGCAGGCGCCCGGCTTTCTCGGCGAGATACAGCAGAATCGCGCCTGACTCGAAGAGGGGCAGGGACCGGCCGCCGGGGCCGTCGTGATCAACGATGGCCGGAACCCTGCCATTGGGGTTGAGCTTCAGATACTCCGGTTCGAACTGCTCACCAGCCTTGATGTCGGTCCATTTGATCTCGTACGGAAGCCCGAGCTCTTCGAGTGCGATGAGCACCTTCCGCACGTTGGGGCTGGTGTAGTAGTACAGGTCGATCACGTCAGCACTCCTCGAGCCGTCGAACCGGAATAGTCGTCAGACGCCGTACTCTTTGCGGATCCGTGCCATGTAGTCGACGAGGTTCTGCTTCGTCTGCACGTATCCGGTTCCGCCCCACTGCTGCGGCTGGTCCGCGCAGTGACGCAGCGTCGAGTACACCGATGCGTCGATGGAGTGCACCTTGTCCCCCAGGAAGTACTGCTTCTCACCCAGGTAGTCCGACAGCGCGTCGATGTCGGCCTTGTAGAAGTCGAGTACGACGTCGTCCGGGCGTCGTCCCATGCCCTGGCCGTTGAACTCGGTGACGATGCGCTCGCGGAACGCGTCGAGCGCCGCCCGCAGCTCCGGGGTCACCTCGGCGCCCTGGACGATGTACGGGATGTAGGTCTCCCAGCCGGAGTCCTCACGCCAGCGTGGCTGGATGATGCCGCTCCAGTAAAGGTGCTCCTCGACCAGCCGGTTGAATGCCAACGCACCGGCGAGCTGTTCCTTGGTCAGGTCGGCATCCAGCTTGTCGCCGTACTTTTCCTTGAGGTAGTTGATGATCGTGTTCGAGTCACCGACCTTGGTGCCGTCGGCGTCGACGATGTACGGCAGCTTGCCGTACGGCGAGTCCTCATCGAGCGTCGCCAGGTCCTGCGAGCGGTGCTCGAACTCGAGCCCGGAGAACGACAGATAGTTGACGACCTTGGTCACGTACGGACTGATGTCCGGAATACCCCAAGCCGGCACATAACCGTAGACAATAATCATGATTCTAATACCCTTCTACGACATCGATGTCGAAACTGCGGCGAGTTTGTTTATGTGCCCCGCGGGCGGGATGATTTCGTTATCCCTCTCGAAGACCATCACTCCCTTCTGAGTTGGTTCTACCAGGGCAGAAATTCTCCGTTCGAGTGCTGGAAACGCCCTGAGTTCGACGAGGTGAGCTCGTCCATGTTCTTGATCAGACCGGCGGCGGCCTCGTCCGGAGTGATGTAGTCGAAGTCGCCCGGGTAATCCTTCGTGAGGTCGGTCGCCACCATCCCGGGATGCAGCGCGAGAACGCTGGTGCCTCGCTTCGACAGGTCATGGTGAAGATTCAGCACCACCATGTTGGCCGCGGCCTTCGAGACCCGGTACGCGTACATGCCACCCGACGTGTTGTCGGTGAGCGAACCGACCCGGCTGGTGAGCACGCCGACCTTGCTGCCCTCGTGCAGCAGGTCGCGCACCGCCTCGATGGTGCGGAGCGGCCCGATCGTGTTGATCTCCATCTGCCGCCGGAAGTCCTCGTAATCGATCGCGCCCAGCTCGTCCAGCCACATGACTCCCGCCACGTGGTACACCACGTCGAGTCGCACGGCGTTGGCGGTGAGCTTGGCGACCAGGGCGTCGACGGACGTCTGCGAGGTGACGTCGACGTTGCCCTCGACCGTCGCACCTGCCGCCGCGAGCTCGTCATTGCCTTCCATGCAGGCGGCGATGACGGTCTCGCCACGGTCGAGCAGTTGCTTCGCGATCGAGTGCGCGATGCCACGGTCGGCCCCCACAACCAAGACAGTCGACATTCGACACTCCTTTCAGGCTGAGAGAGCTTCCACTTCGAACTGTTCTGCTCCGACGACATTGCGGTCGGCGAGCGCCGCGATGGCGGCGTTGTCGTATCCGAGTTCGGTAAGGATTTCGACGTTGTGCGCGCCGAGGACCGGAGCACCCCGCGGCGGCTCGGGATTCGTCCCCGAGAAGCGGGCAGGCACCCTGGCCTGCCGCAGCTTGCCCGCCACCGGGTGATCGGTCTCGATCACGATCTCGGAGGCCAGCACCTGCGGATGCTGGATGACCTCGGACCGCTTGAGCGCGGGCGCGATCGGCACATCGAACTTCGCCATGACCTCGAGCCAGTGCTCGGTCGGCTTGTCGATCATGGCCGACTGCACCAGCTCCAGTCGTTCGTTGATGTACTCGGACCGCCCGGCGGGCGTCGTGAACCGCTCGTCCTCGCCCCATTCCGGGTGCCCGACGGCCTGGCACAGCGCCTGCCACTCGCCGTTCGTGTTGGTGCCGATCGTGACCCACCCGTCGGCGGTCTGATAGATCAGATCGAGGAAGCTGCCGTCGAGTTCGAGCGGAACCTCCTTGTCCGCGAAGGTGTACGCGCCCATGTCCGTCGCCCACAGGAACGACAGGATCCCGTCGAGCATCGACAGCCGGATGTGCTGGCCTTCACCGGTATTCTCCCGGGCGAACAGGGCTGCGGTGACCGCTTGCGACGCGACGATCGCGCTGAGCTTGTCCGGCAGAACGGTACGGATCAACCGGGGACGGACCTTGTCCGAACCGGCCTGAACCGTGGTCAGGCCGGAGATCGCCTGAATGATCGGGTCGTAGACCCGCTGTTTCGTCAGCGGTCCTCGCTCGCCGAAGCCGCTCAGCGAGAGGTACACCAGGCGGGGGTTCACGGCTGACAGGTCGTCGTAGCCGACACCAAGCCGCTCCACGACACCCGGCCGGAAGTTCTGCACGACGACATCGGCCGTCGACACCAGCTTCTTCAGCACGTCGACACCCTCGGCCGACTTGAGGTCCAGCGTGAACGACCGCTTCGATCGGTTGATGTTGACGAACATGGCGGACATGCCGCCGGACTGGTTTCCCAAGTCTCGGACGTGGTCGCCCTTCTCAGGTCGTTCGACCTTGATCACATCGGCGCCCTGGTCGCCGAGGATGTCCGTGGCCCATGGCCCAGAGAGCATCGACGAGAGGTCGACCACTCTGACACCAGCTAGCGGTCCGCTCATACCGGCCCACCGAGTCCCTTCTCCGCGCCGTGGCTCGCCCTCGCCTGGCCAGGTGACGCGATATTTAACGTAACACTAATCTTCTTAGCTAGCAACTATCTCCCATGGGTTCCGTCCTCGCGGTAACTCCTCCCTGGCGCACCCGTCGTCGTCAGCAACTCTGCCCAGCGCGACGCGGTGGGGCATCGTCCGGCGACGACAGGATTCGAGAACCGGACATGTCTACGAGAGCGAAGATCTTGGGCAGTCCGGACGTGACCTAGGCAAGTCTGTTGACGAGCGGTGTTCAGTGCGCTGAGACTGCCCACCGGTAGCGCGAAAAGTATCGCTGACTATCCAATCCGGTCGATCACAAACGCCTTCCGAATGCCAGGTCGACCGACGACTCGTTCGTTCCGGCTGAGGAGGAAGGACATGACCCAAAACCGTCGTATGGATCGGAGAATGTTCCTCGCGGGCGGGATCGGTCTGGCGGCAGGCAGCGCCGGTTTCCTCGGGCTCGACTGGGCATCGCGGTCGGCCAGTCGCCCGACGCTCGCCCATGCGGCGAACAACGCGGTCTTGCTCGATGCCGCCGAAAGCGAGATCGACCTCGGCGGCAGAACCGTCACCACCTGGGCCTACGGCGGGCAGGTGCCGGGCAGGGAACTTCGGGCGACCGCGGGCAAGATGCTCGACGTGAGACTGCGGAACCACCTGCCCGTGAACACGACGGTTCACTGGCATGGCCTGCGCATCGCGAACGCCATGGACGGGGTTCCCGACGTCACCCAGCCGTCGGTGCGGCCGGAGACCGAGTTCCTCTACCGGTTCAGCCCGCCGGATCCGGGAACCTACTGGCTGCATTCGCACGAACACCTGCAGCTCGATCGCGGTCTCTACGCCCCGCTCATCATCGAGGACCCGCGCGAGCGCTTGTTCTACGACGACGAGTGGGTCATCGTGCTCGACGACTGGGTGGACGGCACCGGCCAGACACCCGAGCATGTGCTGGAACATCTCAAGGAAGGCGGCCACGGCAGCCACGGCATGAACATGGGTGGCATGGATACGGGCGAAGGTGGTGGCCACCATATGAATAAGGGTGGCATGGACATGGGAAGCCACCACATGACAATGGACGGCTGTCTCCGGCACCTGGGAGAGCATCTCAGCGACGTGGACGACTACGCGTACTACCTGGTCAACGGCCGGACCCCGACGTCACCCATGACGTTCCATGGCCGCCCTGGGCAGCGGATCAGAATGCGCATCATCAATGCCGCGGCCGACACGTTCTTCCAGGTGGCCCTGGGTGACCACACGTTCACCGTCACGCACACCGACGGATTCCCGGTACGGCCCCAACCGGCGCATAGTGTGCTGCTCGGCATGGCCGAGCGCATCGATGCCATCGTGACGTTGCGCGACGGCGTCTTCCCGCTCGTCGCCTGCGCCGCGGGCAGGAACGCGGCGGCCAGCGCCGTCGTCCGCACCGGGTCCGGCCCACCACCGCCGCGTGACGCGCACCCGTCGGGCCTCGACACCTGCCCCTTGCTCGCCACCGATCTCATGGCCGACGATGATGTCGTCCTGAATGGACCGACGGATCGCAGGCATACCGCCGTGCTGAGCGGAGATATGGATCGGTTCGTGTGGCGGATCAACGGAGAAGTCTTCGACGACCACACGCCGCTGCCGGTACGCCGCGGCGAAGGCGTCCACATGGAGTTCGTCAACAACACCACGATGCCGCATCCGATGCACCTGCACGGACACACATTCCAGGTCGTCAACCGAGATGGCAGGCCCGGCCCGCGCAAGGACACCGTCATCGTTCCCGCCATGCAACGCCTGGACATCTACTTCACGGCCGACAATCCGGGCGACTGGGTCCTGCACTGCCACAACGACTACCACATGACCGCCGGGATGATGACCACCGTCGCCTACCTGACCTGAGCCCCTGCCATCCGCCCTCGACGTCGTTAGCTACTTCGTGCTAACTTGCTAACAGCAGGTCCGAGGGAAGGAGAATTCATGGCAGGCCAAGCGAACAGTGGCAAGGGCGCGGCATCGGCGGAAGAGACCGCCGATCGGATCCGGGCGCTGAACGAGAAGCTCATCGACGCGACGAAGAACGCGGGCGGCGCTTCACTGGATGCGTACGAAAAGGCGCTGACGAGCTTGCTCGACTTCGAGAACAAGGTCGCGGGCGGCACTCAGCTGGAATGGATTTCCGCGCTCGCGAAGTCGCATACCGACTTCGTCTCCGAGGTCACCAGCGCCTACACCAAGGCGGCGCGGGACCTGTTGAAGTAGCTACACCAAGCGAAAGGCAGACGCTCATGGGAAAGCTGGATAACAAGGTCGCGATCGTCTCCGGCTCTGGGCGCGGGATCGGGCGGGAGATCGCCCTCAAGCTCGCCGCCGACGGTGCCGCCGTCGTCGTCAACGACCTCGACGCCGAACCGGCCAAGAAGACCGTCGCCGAGATCGAGGCGATCGGCGGTAAAGCGGTCACCTGCATCGGCAGCGTCACCGAGGACGACTTCGCCGAGCGGTTCGTGCAGTCGGCGCTGACCCACTTCGGTTCCCTTGACATCATCGTCAACAACGCGGGCTACACCTGGGACAGCGTGATCCAGAAGATGACCGACGAGCAGTGGGACGCGATCCTCGACGTGCATCTCAAGGCACCGTTCAGGATTCTTCGAGCGGCTCAGCCGGTGATCTCGAAGGCCGTGAAGACCGCCAAGGCAGCGGGCGAGCCGGTCCCCTGCCGCAAGGTCGTCAACATCTCGTCCATCGCAGGGCTCGGCGGCATCGCCGGTCAGGCCAACTACTCGGCCGCGAAGGCTGGTATCACCGGGCTGACCAAGGCCATGGCGAAGGAATGGGGCCGGTACAACGTGACGGTGAACAGCGTCGCGTTCGGTGTGATCAGGACGCGGCTCACCGACGCGCCTGCCGACAACGACCCCACCATCGACGTGGGCGGCAAGCGAATCAAGGTCGGTGTCAACCCGGACCTGCTCGCCTCGATGGAGCAGACGATTCCGCTCGGCAGGCAAGGTGAGCCCGCCGACGCCGCCGGCGCGGTCTATCTGTTCTGCATTCCGGAGTCCGACTACGTCAGCGCTCAGACCCTGGTCTGCGGTGGCGGCTACATCCTGTGAGTGTTTCGGTGTGTCCCGGTAAGACGTTCTTATCGGGACACACCGACCGACAGGTCCTGGGTGAGCCCGTACACGACCAGATCGAACAGCTGCTGCATCGCGTCGGCATTGCTGACTCCGGCGAGCCGGAGCACGTCCGGGTCCTGGAGTCGTACCAGGCCCGCGTTGAGCACCTCCGCGACCAGGTGCGGGTTGGTACCGCGGAGCGAGCCGCCGTCGACGCCGTCCTGGACCAGCTGGGCGACGACGGACGTGGCGAACCGGTAATGCTCGACGAACAGGCGGTGCGCCGCCGGGTGGGCAGCGACGTCGACGGAAAAGGCATGCGACTCGGGCAGCAGCACCGTGCTGGCGGTGGAGACGTAGGTGTGGATCTTCTCGATCGGATCGTCCGTGGCGCGCATGTTGACCATCGCCTGCCTGCCGATCCGTCGCATCAGCCGGTCGATCACGAGCAGCACGAGCTCGTCCTTGCTGGGTGCGAGCTCGTACAGCGTCCGCCGGGAACAGTGGAGCCGGGCGGCGAGCTCCTGGATCGTCATGCCGCGAAAGCCGTCCCGCAGGAACATCGTCGCCAGATCGCTCAGCACCGTCTGCTGCCGGGACGTGAAGGAGCGACCGCGCGCGAGGTCGACCGGTGGCAGCTGTCGCGAAGGCCTGGACACGGTACCAGAGTACCTTTCGCTCGACCGCTATCGTCCGCCGCGTGCCTTGACGCGCTGACGGCGGCCGTGTTATGGGCCAGTGGGCGGGATAGTCTGAGCGCATGATTCCCCCATGGCTACCGCGCTCGTCGCTGGGCGAGGTCATCCGCCGGCAACGCGAGCTCTCGCGGTTGCCGATGCGGCAGCTGGCGGCGATGGTCGGGATATCGAATCCCTATCTCTCGCAGATCGAGCGCGGCCTGCGGTCGCCGTCGGGTGAGGTGCTCGACGCGATCGCCGAGTCACTGCAGACGACGGCGGACGCACTGGTTCACTCGGCAGGCGGGAACGAAGCGGGCGAGGAGGAGACGCCGGTGGTCCTCGCGCTACGGAAGGACCACCGGCTCACCGCAGCCCAGCGGGAGGCGTTGGTCGAGATGTACGTGGCGTGTGTCACGGCTACCCATTCCCGCCGGCGCCGCGATCAGGCGTGACGCTCAGTTCGCCTTCCAGAGGATGTGCTCTCCGACCGCGACCACGTCGTCGTGCTGGTTCCGGGCCTCCACCCTGGCGGTGATCCGGCTCCCCTCATGGGACTCGGCCACCTTGGCATAGTCGACCGTGATGGTGTCACCGAAGAGGACCGGCCGCGTGAACCGCACCTTGTCGTAGCCGTAGGAAAGACCGTCGATGGACTCTCGCATCATCCATCGTGCGGCCGTGGTGGACATCAGCCCCAGGATGAGGATGCCGTGAGCCACCCGCTCGCCGACCGGTTGTTTCGCCGCGTACTCGGCGTCGATGTGCACCGGATAGAAGTCACCGGTCACACCGGCGAAGGAGTAGACATCGAACTCGGTGATGGTCTTGCTGAACGTCATGACGCCGGGAAGCTCACGCACCGGCTGTCGTTCTACTGTGCTCATCGTTCACCTCATGACTTCTCGAACACGTACTTGCCGGGTGCCGGCTCGATGACGGGGTACTCGGCGCTGCCAAGGTCTGCCGGCGGAGACTGTTCGTCACCCGACCTCTCCACCAGCCATTCGCCCCAGCGTGGCCACCAGGAACCCTTGTGACTCTCGGTGTTGGCGAGCCAGGTGTCGGCGTCGGCTTCGCCGGCGGGAGCATTCCAGTAGCGATATCGGGACGTCTTCACCGGATTGACGAAGGACTGAATGTGGCCGCTGTCGACGATGACCATCTCGGTGTGGCCACCGAGCAGCTTGCTCGACTCATAGCACGGCCGCCACGTGGTGATGTGATCACGCAGGCCGGCCACCATGAAGTTGTCTCCCGTGACCTGCGACAGGTCGATGGGCGTGTCGAGCACGGTGACCGCACCTGGCTCGACCAGTGCGCCGTCGCGCAGTATCCGGGTGGCGTCACGTTCGAAGGAACTGCCGAGGTTGGTGGCGTCGTCATTCCAGGCGAGGACATCGAATGCCGGCGGATTGTTGCCGAGCAGCCAGTTGTTGACCACGTAACCGAACACGAGATCCTTCGGACGCATCCAGGCGAAGTTGTGCCGGATCATGCTGCTGTCGAAGACATCCCCCTTGGCCGCGGCCTTGTCGATCATCTGGCCCACCTCGGGGGTTGCCAGCATCGTCGTCATGTTCGGCAGCCGGGCGTCGAGCATGGTCACCAGGTAGGTCGTCGAGTGGACCGGGTTGGCGTCGCGAGCGGCGAGATGCCCCTGCACGAGTGCTGAGGTGATCCCCCCGGCGCAGAGCGCGAGCAGGTTGAGATCCGCGGCCCCGGTGATGGCTCGCACGACATCGAACGCACGGATGTGGGCCGCCAGGTAGTCGTCCAGCGTCCACTTGCCGTGCCCGGCTTTCTTGTCCTTACGGGGGTTGCGCCACACCAGCATGAAGGTCTGCACGCCCTGCGACACGGCGAACTCGACCATGCTCTTCTCCGGCGCGAGGTCGAGCACGTAGTACCGGTTGAGCTCGGGCGGCACCACCAGCATCGGCCTGTCACGCACCTTTTTCGTGCTGGGGGTGTACTGCAGAATCTCGAACATCTCTTCGCGGTAGACGACCGCGCCGGGGCTGACCGCGAGGTTCTCGCCCACTTTGAACCCGCTGGAGTCGACCATCGACGGCATCCCCCGGTTGCCGATCACATCGCGCGCGAGGTTCCGCACGCCACGGAGCAGCGAGCTCCCGCCGGTCTCGAACGCGTGCTTGATGGCGGCGGGGTTACCCGGCAGCACGTTGGTCGGCGCCAAGGCCCCGGTGATGATGTCCGCGACGTAGCGCGCCCGTGCCTGTCGCTGCCACTCGCCGTCCTGCCTGTCGACCAACGCGTTGACGCTGCGTTCCCAGGCGAGATAACTCTGGCCGATCCGTCGGTAGAGCGGGTTCTCCCGCCACGTCGGATCGGCGAACCTGGCGTCCTTCTCCGGGAACTCCACATCGGAGCGCCCGACGGCGATCTTGGCGAGTTCCATGGCCAGCCGCGGAGTCTCGTCGGCAAGCGCGACCGGGTCGAACAGATCGCCGATCACGTGCCGCACCCGCAGCGGGTCCAATGCCGCCGTCACATCTCCGCCACCCACGGCGCCCACATTCAGGGAATCGGCCACGCCGACACCTCCACTTCCGGTACCAAATACAAATAGTTAGTACCGTCATTGGTACCGTTGGGCTGAGTGCCTGTCAACGTCAGGCGGCGTGGAGTAGTGAGCATCACCATTTGCTTCCGCCCTGGTCCGGCGGGGATTCCCGGCATGCCTGCCGCGGGCAGGACTGTGTCGCGGTGGGCATTGGGGCGTCGGCGGAACCAGCAGTATCGAGGTGTAGTACCCCTCGTACCGGCTTCTGATCGCCGCGAGCGCGTCCTCATGCATGCGCGCGATCAGAGCATGGGCGTCGCCGGCCTGTTGCTCCCACAGGCCAAGCACATCGTCACGACCGGACATCTCCGTCACCTCGTTTCGTCGACGTCAGTCCGCTTGCGGTAGTGGTGGCGGAGGCGATGACGACTGCTCCGTGGTGGTGGAGGAGGGTGGCGGGCTCCAGGTGTAACTGCTGTCCCACTCCGCGATGTGGAGCGTGACGGTGTCCGTCCTGGCGAGCCTTGTCCCGTCACGCGGCTCGGCACGGAGAACCGTGTCGTCCTGGGCGTAGTCGGACACCTCTTCGACAACGATCACGATCTCACCGGTGTGGCCGGCCGCCGCCAGCATGTCCCGAGCCCGTTGCTCGCTCTTGTCGGTCACATCCGGCATGACGATCGGGGTGTAGGCGCCATTGGACACCTCGAGCACGACCTCGGTGCCCTTGACAGCGCGTCCGCCGGCCGGGTCCTGACTGAGCACGATGCCTTCGGGCGCCGCCGAATCGACGAATACGCGAACGACGGCGAAACCGGCTGAGCTCAAGCCCGCCCGGGCTGTGCTGAACCACTCGCCGGTGTAGTCGACCACGTCGGCCATCTCCGGACCCACGAATACCGCCAGGGTGATCTGACGGCCCTCGGCGACGGTCGTGCCCCACGGCGGGTCCTGCCATGCCACCAAGCCGATCTGGGACGGATCATCGGTGATCACGGTATTCAGGTGCGGATCGAGCAACAGGTTTCTGTCAGCGAGCGACTGCTTCACTGTGGACAGTCGCGTGCCGATCAGGTTCGGCATCGGGAATCGTCGCGGCGCCGTACCGACGCGTACGGTGATGGGCGTGCCGGTAGCGACCCTCGTGCCCGGCCGCGGCTTGAGGCCGATCACCTTCCCGATCTGGCCTGTCGCGCACGGCGGCTTCGCACTGAGCTCCTGCCGCCAGCACGGCACCGTCTTCCGTTCGATGTTCTCGAAACCGGCGTCGCGCAGTCGCTTCGCCGCGAGCTCGTACTTCTGCCCGACGATTCCGGGAATCCGCACCACCGACTCGGAGCCCGGAAACGAGTCCGTCAGCCAGAGCGCCAGCAGAATGCCGGCGACGACCACCACCAACGACTTCGATGGCAGTCGACGAGGGTTCCGGCGGGGCCGTGGCATGCCATAGTCGTCGAATGCCGACGAACTTCTCCCGACGTTGAAAAGCTCGGTGCGGTCCGCCTCGGTCATCACCCGAGGCGCGCGGGGTTGCCAACCTGCCAGCACGCGCAGCAGATCCGAGCGCATCTCGCCGGCCGACTGGTACCGGTTGCTGCGCCCTTTGCTCAGCGCCTTCATCACGACGGCGTCGAGCGCGTGACTGACGGCCGGGTTCAGCTCCGACGGGAGCTTCGCGTCTTCCCGCGCGTGCTGGTAGATCACCGAGCTCGCCGTGTTCCCGGTGAACGGGGGCCTTCCGGTGATGAGCTCGTACAGCACGCAACCTGCGGCATAGACGTCACTCCGGGCGTCGACGGCCTCGCCGCGCGCGTGTTCGGGTGACACGTACTCAGCGGTACCGAGGATGGCACCGGCCTCGGGGCCGGGCGATCCGTCGCCACGGATCGCATGCGCGATGCCGAAGTCCATGACCTTGACCGCGCTGCCCTTCGTGATCATCACATTGGCGGACTTCACATCGCGGTGAATGATGCCGTTCTGGTGTGAGAACTGCAGCGCTGAACAGATGTCTACCGTGATGTCCATCGCCTGTTGTGGCTTCATCGGGCCGTTGGCGGCGACGATATCCCGCAATGTCCAGCCGTCGATGTACTCCATCACGATGTACGGCAGGACACCGGACGCGGTGCCGGCTTCGCCGGTGTCGAGGACCACGACGATGGCGAAATGGTTCAGTATCGCGGCATTCTGCGCCTCGCGCTTGAAATGTTCGAGGAAGTGCGGATCCTTCGCCCGATCGGCGCGCATGAGCTTGACGGCGACCTCCCGGCCGAGGCGGATGTCGTAACCGTGGTAGACCTCGGACATGCCGCCATGACCGAGCCTGTCGCCAAGCTGGTAGCGGGCCGCGATGATGCTGCTCGTCGCTGGCATGACACCTTCTCACCCTTCAACGTCGCTGTCGCGTGTGGAACCGCCCCTTCCTTCCTCAGAGGTCGTCGGCGTCGTCAGCGCGACGCCCGGTCAGACCCGCGACTGCCGCGCCGGTGAGCGCGAGTCCGCTGAGGACGAAAACGATCATCAGCGCCGGCAGGCCGTCATCGCCGGTGTGCCCGCCCGGTGCCGCTCGCGCGTCCGGCGACGTGGCGGACTCCGGCGGCGCCTGCTGCGCGAGTTTTCCTGGCTCCGGTGACGTTCCGCCCGCCGGAAGAAAGGTGGTCACACTCGGCCCGGCCGGCGCCGGCTGGATCGTTCGCCGCGATGCGGTGGCCGTTTCTCGGGCCCTGGCATCCGTTGCCGGCGTCGCCTCGGTCGTACTCGTCGCACTGCTGGTCGCAGGTGGTGTCGTCCGTTGCGTCGTCGTCGGTCGGGCCGAGCGGTAGTCGAGCGCGGCGGCCGCATCGACCCGGCCGTCCCGCACCCCGCTCAGTGGCCGCGCCGTGCTGCGCAGCACGGCCACCACGTCGTCACGCCCGCGCCGGGGCCGCTGCGCGATCAGCAGCGCCGCGGTACCGGACACATGCGGCGCCGCCATGGAGGTGCCCTCGTGCAGCCCATAGTCGCCGTCCGGCACCGTCGACAGCACGCACCGGGACTCGGTGCAACCGCCTCCGGACTCGCCACCCGGCGCCGCGAGCTGGATCCCGTCACCGCGCGACGAATAGGAAGCGATCCGGCCATCCGGACCGGTAGCCGCGACAAGCAACGCGGCCGAACCGTAGTCGTCGCTGAGTGGCGTGCCGGAGTTGCCCGCCGCGAAGACGACCACCACACCGCGCTGCGCCGCATGCCGCACGGCATCCGTCACCGCCTGGCTCTGGAAGAGCTTCGGCATCAGCGAGCCGAGCGACAGGTTGACGACCTGCGCGCCCTGTCCGGTCGCATACCGGATCCCCGCGGCGACATCGTCGACCGAGCCGGTGCAGGAACCGCTGCCCGGCTCGTACTCCAGCACCTGGATACCGAGGATGGTCGCCTCGGGTGCGACGCCGAAGTGCCTCGACGCGACGGTGCCCGCCACGTGGGTGCCATGGTCGCAACTGTCCGGGGCGTATGTGTTCGAACGACACTCGCCGTCGCCGCCGACGCAGTAGGCATGGTCCACGACTCGGTGTCGCAGCTCGGGATGCTCGAAGTCGACCCAGGTGTCCACCACCGCGACCGTGACCCCGGCGCCGTGCTCACCCAGCGGTTGCGCGGCGGGAACGTCGATCTGCTCGAAGTTCCAGGTGCACGGCTGGCCGCCGCACTCCTCGTTCGCGGCCGAGAGCGGCACCGGCGGCAGCACCAGCCAGACGCCCGCCGAGGCCGTGACGCCGGCCAGCACCGCCAGGATTCGGTGAGACACGGTGCATCCTTAGCCCGGCGATTCGACGGTCTCGGTGGTGTCCTCCGTCATCCTGAAGATGTAGTCCTCGTCGCCAACGGAGTCCGTTGTCCCGCCGGCGTCCGGCGTACTGAGCTTCGGCAGGACCCCCGGCTCCGGCGCCTCGGGCGCCTCGGGCAATGGCAGCGACGGGACGGGGGATGGCTCCGGCTCGTCCTGTTCCGGTGGCGGCGACCCCTCATCCGGGTCGTGCTGCCGGTGCGAGCCGGAACCGTCCTCCTTTTCTTGCGCCGGGGAGCGCCGCTTCGAGTCGTCCTTGTCCCGGCCGGCCGAGCCGGACTCGCTGCCGGACTCCGCCGCCACGTAGGCGAACGGCGGCACGGCGGGTGAGTCGGGCACCGGACCGCCGTCGGTCTCGTACGCCGATATCCAGCTCCGCACCAGCTGCACATACGATTCGGAATGGTTGTAGCTGAACAGCGCGGCATCGAGGCCCTTAGCGCTGGCAAGGTCGCGACCGCCGGCGCACAGGTATCCCGCCGCCGCTGCAGTCGCGTCGTATATGTTGTTCGGATCGGCCACGCCGTCGCCGTTGCCGTCCGCACCCGACGTCTCCCAGGTCGATGGGATGAACTGCATCGGCCCGACCGCACGGTCCCAGTCCTCGTCGCCGTCGTAACGGCCGTTGTCCGTGTCAGCCATTGCGGCGACGCCCTCCCCGTTGAGCAACGGCCCGAGTATCGGATCGGAGGTCGTGCCATCCTCATCCAGGTTCCCTCCCCAGGCGTGATCGGACTCGACCTTCCCAATGCCGGCAAGGATCTGCCACGTCAGGTTGCAGCCTGGATGTGTCACCTCAGCGGTGGTCACGGCTTCCCAGTACGCCTCGAGGACCGACTGCGGCACGCCGTAGGCCACCGGGCCGAACGGAAATTCGAAGCCCATGGTGTCGAGTTCCAATGGCAACACCTGGTCATCGAGTACCACTGCCTGACGTGGTTCTGGCGGTGACGGGAACATGTACCACGGCAACCCGCCGTCGGCCGGATATCCGGCCATGCTGGTCTGATGACTCTCGACCTCGGCGTCTGCCTGGTCGTTCGTGCCGGTGGTCGCCAGGATGAGCATGCCCGCGAACGCCACCGGAACCAGTCGCCGGGCAAGGCGCCCGCGATCGTACTGGGGTGCTCGCTGCTGTGCGTCTGATCCATCGAACTGACTGCTCATCCGGTGACTGTAAGGCGGCGCGGCGTGACCGTACTTCGTACGCGAGGACCCAGTTCTTCGACCGTGTTTCATCCGTAGGAGTCAGTCACCGTAGGTGTGGCGGTAGTACCGCGCCACCCGAAGCACCTTCCGCACGTACCAGTCCGCGTGGTTGTACGCGAAGATCGCCTCGTACAACGCCTGCCCGCCGCTGCCTCCGCCGTACCCGCACAGATACTTGGCGGCGGCGGGCACGGCGTCGAAGGGGTTCATGATGTCGTGGCGCCCATCGCCGTTCCCGTCGAACCCATAGTCCTGCCAGGTGCTCGGCATGAACTGCATCGGCCCGAGCGCACCCGCCGACGACGGCCCGTTGTATCGGCCATGGGCACTCTCGACCTCGCCGATCGCCGCGAGCACGCTCCACGGCAGGCCAGGGCAGTACGCGGCGGACTGCCGATAGAGGTCGACATAGCTGCGTGGCCGCTGGTAGTTCGAGGTGACGGTCACCGGGACCGCGTTGTCCAGATCGCGCAACCTGACCACCCGGGCGTCGGTCGGCAACGTGTCACGTAGCCGGCCGACCAGCGCCACGGTCTGCTCGGGTGACACGTCGATGAGCGCCGCGACATCCCTCAGCAGCCCCAGCCGCTCACCGATCCGTTCGCTGACCAGGGCGCCCACGTTCGGGACCCCGATGTCGTGGACGGTGGCCACCGCGGCCACCCCCGCCGACTGGCCACCGACGAGATAGGTGCCGCCCGGCGTGACGCCCGCGGACCGGGCGAAGGTGGCCGCCACACTCACACCACCACGAGCCAGGGTGCGCCATATCCTGCCGCTGGCCGCGACCGCCGGCGGCGCCCATCGGCGGAACGTCGCCAGGCGCACGCCGAGCGTGTTCATCCGCATGCCGCCAACCTGCGCCTGACCGCCGTCGAGGGTGATCGAGTGCGTGACCCGCCGGTCCGCGCCGATCACGCTGACGACCGCGTTGCTCAACGGCGAGGCCGACACCACCATCACGTCGGGCGAGATGACCCGCATCCCGGCCGCCGCGACACCACGATCGGTTGCCTGCCCGGTCGATCGTCGCGGCACGTCCGGCGTGCCGTCCTTTCCGGACACTCCGTGTCCCGTCATGGCCGTGCCCGCGATCGCCACCACTGCCAGCGCGACACCGAGGACAGCGCGCACCGGGCTCGTGTTCGATGGTTCGCCGCTGCGAGCAGAGCTCACGTCAGTACACCGAGATGTGGATGTGGTCGTAGTGACAGCCCGTCACGTTCCGGCGATCCGGGCAACCGTAGGTGTCCGAGACGTACGGCTCCCAGACCCGCTCCTCGGCCGACCAGTACCAGCCCTGCCAGATCACGTACTTCATGCCGTACGTCGCCTGGGTTTGGATCAGCCAGCTCACGACCTGCCAGCCGTACTCGACCGACGCCTTGTCGTAGGGATCGAAGAACACGTCACAGGCCTTGCCCTTCGGATGGTCCGAGAACGGCGCCCACTCATGTTCGTCCCAGCACGACATCCCGCCACCGGCCGCGCCCGCCGCATCCAGCGTGCGTGCCAGCTCGTACATTCTCGGCGTAAGAACACCACCTGAGGTCGGATCGGATATCGTCGCTCTCTCCGCAGGCCAGTCGGTGCGAATCGCACTCGTCATGCTGGGTGACGGCGCGGGCGCCTGTCGGCGTGGCGCCGGAAGCGGCCGCAACGAGATCACCCGCGCATGCGATCCCAGTTTCGTGCTCAGCGAACGGATCAGGCCGGGAAGGTCTTCATTCGACGCATCGACGATGACCCCCGTGTTTCGCCGCAACCCCAGCTCCGCGCCGACCCGCTGGCTCACCAGCCCGCCGATGCCGCGAAGACCGATGTCGCTGACACCCGCCACACGCAGCGTCCTGCTGACCTCCCCGGTGACTTCGTAGGCCTGACCGTCCCGAAGTTCGTCCCTCGGCGAGATCTCGGGAGCCAGCAGCAGCCCGCCACGTTCGAGGGCCGGCCACAGCCGCGAGTTCCCCGCTGTCTGTTTCGGTGCCCATTCTCGGAACCGTGCCGGATCGACGCCGAGTACGTTGG
>Ga0299913_10000239_pt1 | contig 31310 bp, 32 predicted proteins | sample RVTome_9_FD_201360 | JGI IMG/M metagenome (GOLD analysis project Ga0299913, IMG submission 201360) | Soil microbial communities from uranium-contaminated site in the Upper Colorado River Basin, Wyoming, United States - RVT155D38 (version 2) ... | reverse complement strand
CGTTGTCGCCCACGTTGTCGGCGATGGTCGCCGCGTTGCGCGGGTCGTCCTCGGGGATGTTCTGCTCGACCTTGCCGACCAGGTCGGCGCCGACGTCGGCGGCCTTGGTGAAGATGCCGCCGCCGACCCGCATGAACATCGCGAGCAGCGCGGCACCGAAGCCGAAGCCCTCGAGCACCGCGGGTGCGTCGCCGCGGTAGAGGAGGACCACGACGGCTGCACCGAGCAGACCGAGGCCCACGGTGGCCATGCCGACGGTGCCGCCGGTGCGGAACGCCACGCGCATGGCGTCGTCGCGTACGTGCTCACGGGCCGCGGAGGCCACCCGGACGTTCGCCCGGACGGCCAGCCACATACCCATGTAGCCGATCGCTGCGGAGAAGCCTGCCCCCACGAGGAAGAAGACGGAGCGTCCGATGCGTACGGCGGTGTCGTCGGCGGGAAGCACGAACAACACAGCGAAGGCCAGCACGGCGAAGAGCGCGAGCGTCTTGAACATCCGGGTGAGGTACGCCGAGGCTCCCTCCTGCACCGCGAGACCGATGGTCTTCATGTTCTCTGTGCCGTCATGGGCAGCGAGCACCTGGCCGCGGAACAAGATCGCCATCGCCAGGGCGATGACCGCGATGACCGCCACGACGACCACCAGGGTCGTGTTGCTGCTGGACAGCGACACATCCGCACCGGTAGCGGCGAGGGTGAGTCCGGACATGTGAGTCCTCCTCCGGGGCCGTCGAGGGCCCGTCGAGATTGCGTCGAACCCGCGGAGTCCCCCGCGAGCCGCCAGGCAGGTAGCACCGGCCTGACACGAATGTGGCCCGGAGTCTACTGAGCCGAGGTCGACATGCCAGCGTCGGGGACGTGGCGTGGACCACATTCTCGAGGGAAGTGCCTCCGCCCGAGGCGGGAGGAGAGCCTCGGCGGAGCGTCCCGGGGCGGGTCAGCGCGTGGCGAGACCGGGGTCGACCAGCGGCCAGCGCATCGACACCGTCGTGTGCTCCGTGCCGCGGTCCACGGCGAAGTCCTCGATCAGTCCGCGGAGGAGAGCCCAGGGCTCGATCCCGTCCACGTCGCTGTCGGGGTGGTCCGCGACGTCGACGACCGCGGGGGTGCTCACGTCCACGCTGAGCGTGTCGTCGATGGTGATGGTCACCGCGACCGGCTGCTCGCCCGTCGTACCGGCGCCTCCCGCGGCACCAGTGTCCCCGAGGAAGAGCGCGCACGCCTCACCGGCGGCCAGGCGGACCTCCTCGACGAACTCCTCGTCGCGGCCTGCGCGCCGGGCCACCGAGGCGGCGACGAGACGGACGGTGCGCACGAGGGCAGGATCGCGAGCGATCGTGACGGTGACTGCGGATACCGTACGACCCGGGCCAGACGGCATGGTTCCCCTCAGAGGTCGGCGAGCGCTTCGGCCTGGGAGCCGTGGATGGTGAACACCTTCGCCAGCCCGGTGATCCGGAAGATCTTCAGCAGTCGCTCCTGGTTGCAGATCAGTCGCATGGACCCGTCGTGGGCGCGCACCTTCTTCAGCCCGCCGACGAGGACGCCGAGGCCGGTGGAGTCGAGGAAGTCGACCTTCTCCATGTCGATGACGAGGTTGTAGTGCCCCTCGCCCACGAGCTCGGTGATCTTGTCCCTGAGGCGGGGTGCGGTGTAGACATCGATCTCTCCGCCTACCTCGATGATGGTGTGCCCATCCTCGTGGCGCGTCTCGAGTGACAGATCCACGTGGTTTCTCCCAACGATGCCGCGTGCGCGGAGTCCTGGAAGGCGCCGTCCGACACCCTCCCCTGTGCAACCTGCATTCAATCATGCACCGAATCGCCCCGCAGGTCACGCCTGGGGTTCCGCGCCGGGCGCGCCGCACCGACGCGCAGCGGTTTGCAAGGATCGACGGGTGCCCCCACCCTCACCCGACGTCGCCGCTGTCCTCGAGCGACTCACGCGCGGTGACCGGGCGGACCGGCTGGCCCATCTCGAGGTGCTCCCCCCGCGCGTGGCGCGGACGACAAAGTGGCCGTCCTGGGTGGACCCGCGCCTCGTGGACGCCTGGGCACGGCAGGGGATCACCCGGCCGTGGACGCACCAGTGCGCGGCGGCGGAGGCCGCGAGGAACGGCGAGAACGTCGTGCTCTCCACGGGGACCTCGTCCGGCAAGTCGTTGGCGTACCTGATGCCGTCCCTCACCTCCGTGCTCGAGAAGCGGCGGCACCGCGGCCAGCGGGGCTCGACCGTGCTGTACCTGTCGCCCACGAAGGCACTGGCGCAGGACCAGCTGGCGAGCCTCAGGCGGCTCGACGTCGGCGACCTCCGCGCCGCGACGCACGACGGCGACTCCTCGCGGGAGGAGCGCGAGTGGGCACGCGACCACGGGGAGTACCTCCTCACCAACCCGGACATGCTGCACCGCTCGATGCTCCCGGGACACGCCCGCTGGTCGAGGTTCTTCTCGATGCTCGACCACGTCGTGGTGGACGAGTGCCACCACTACCGGGGGGTGTTCGGGGCGCACGTGGCCCAGATCCTGCGCCGGCTCAGGCGGGTGTGCGCGCTGTACGGCGCGGACCCGACGTTCGTGCTGGCCTCCGCGACGGTGGCCGAGCCGGAGGTGTCCGCCCAGCGACTCACCGGGCTGCCGTTCCACGCGGTGACCGACGACGGCTCGCCACGAGGTCGGGTCGCGTTCGCGCTGTGGGAGCCGCCCTTCACGTCGTACGCCGGGGAGAACGGGGCTCCCGTACGACGGTCGGCCACCGCCGAGATCGCGGACCTGATGACCGACCTCGTGGTGGACGGCGTGCGCACCCTGGCGTTCATCCGCTCGCGTCGGGGCGCGGAGACGGTCTCGCTGTCCACCAAGCGGCTCCTCGACGAGGTCGCGCCGGGCCTGTCCGGGCGGGTGGCCGCCTACCGCGGCGGGTACCTCCCCGAGGACCGGCGTGCCCTCGAGCAGGCCCTCCGGCGCGGTGACCTCCTGGGACTGGCCGCGACGAACGCCCTCGAGCTCGGCATCGACATCTCCGGGCTCGACGCCGTCCTGATGGCGGGGTTCCCGGGCACCCGTGCAGCGCTGTGGCAGCAGGTCGGACGAGCCGGTCGGGGTGGCCAGGACGCCCTCGGAGTTCTCGTCGCGCGTGACGACCCGCTCGACACCTACCTCGTCACCCACCCCGACGCCCTGCTGGGACAGCCGGTGGAGGCGAACGTGTTCGACCCGGACAACCCCTACGTGCTCGGCCCCCACCTGTGCGCGGCAGCCGAGGAGTCCCCGCTCACCGAGGACGATCTCGTGCTCTTCGGCCCGGGAGCCCGCGCGGGTGTGGACGCGCTCACCGAGGCGGGGATGCTCCGCCGCCGCACGCGTGGCTGGTTCTGGACCGACCGGACCCGGGCGTGCGACCTGGCCGACATCCGTTCCACCGGCGGGGCGCCGGTGCGGCTGGTGGAGGAGACGACCGGGCGGCTCGTCGGCACGGTGGACCAGTCCTCGGCACACGGCACGGCGCACGAGGGCGCGGTGTACCTCCACCTCGGCGAGACCTACCTCGTGCTCTCCCTCGACCTCGCCGACAACGTCGCGGTCGTCGTGCGCGCGGACCCCGACTACTCCACCTCGGCGCGCGAGATCACCGACATCACCCTCACCTCCGAGCGGGCGCACGCCACCTGGGGGTCGGCACGGGTGAGCTTCGGTGACGTGCGGGTCAGCCACCAGGTGGTCTCCTACCTCAAGCGGCGGGTGCCGTCCGGGGAGGTGCTCGGGGAGGAGCTGCTCGACCTCCCGGAGCGCACCCTCGACACGAAGGGGGTGTGGTGGACGCTCCCCCCGGAGGCTCTCGAGGCCGCCGGGCTCGCCGCACGCGACCTGCCGGGAGCAGCGCACGCCGCCGAGCATGCCGCCATCGGGCTGCTCCCCCTGTTCGCGACATGTGACCGCTGGGACATCGGGGGCGTGTCGACCGCCCTCCACCCCGACACGGGACAGCTGACCGTGTTCGTCTACGACGGGCACCCCGGCGGGGCGGGGTTCTCCGAGCGGGGCTTCGAGGCGGCGTCCGCGTGGTGGGCCGCAACCCGGGAGGCGATCAGCGCCTGCGCGTGCGACGAGGGCTGCCCGTCGTGCGTGCAGTCCCCGAAGTGCGGCAACGGCAACAACCCCCTGGACAAGGCCGCGGCGATTGTCCTGCTCGACGCGCTTCTGGAGAAGGCCCCGCCGGCCCGGTCGCGCTAGCCTGGCGTTACTCCTCGAAAGGTTGGCGCATGCTCGCTCTCGGAATCATCCTCGTGCTGGTCGCCGCGGCGGTGATCCTCGCCGCCGTATTCGGCGGGGCCACCGAACCGGTCGTGTTCGAGCTCGGCGCGTTCGAGGTCAGGACGAACACGTTCACCGTCTTCATCACCGGTGCCCTCACTGTGCTGGTCCTCGTGGGCGGACTCGCCCTGATCCGCTCCGGGGTACGCCGCGCAGGTCGTCGCCGGCAGGAGAAGAAGGAGCTGAACCGGCTCGCCAGCAAGCTGGAGCAGCGAGAGAGCGTCGACCGCGGCCCCACCGGCTCCGCGACGACGTGGACCGGGCCCACAGCGGCGTCGACCGGGTCCTCGACGGCGGACACGAGCAGCACACCACCGGCCACCGGGGCGCCGGCCGACACCGCTCCGCAGAGCGGCACGACGGAGACCGGTACCGGGACCGGTACAGGGACCGGCACACGCTAGGGCGGGGCGCCCACCGGCCCCGCTCGCGCGCGGCCGACCCCCTGCCACTGCATCCCGAGCAGCGGCGCCGTCTCGACCGTCACCTCGACGACGACCTCGGCACCCTCCCGTGCGCAGTGCCGTAGCTGGGCACCGTTTGCCGAGCTGACCCGTGCGACCTCGGCACAGGCGGCGGAGCCCGAGGACGCGGCCCCGGCCAGCGCCGCGAGGTCCGCCGCGGAGGCCGCCCGTCTCTGGGCGACGACCACGCCGGCGAGCGCGGCACCGGCCAGGGCGAGCACCGCGAGCACGACGAAGAGCACCACGACGAGCACCGAGGCGCTGCCGCGCTGGCCGCGGCGAGAACGGCCAGAGGTGGGCACCGGACCACCGGGATGGGGGCGACCAGGGCAACCGGACACCGAGCAACCGGCCACGGGGCAGCTCATTCCGGCTCCGTCGCGGCGACCGCCGCTGCCTCGACGTCGACGCCGGGCACGAAGCCGAAGAAGCGACCCGGGCCGTGCACCTCCACGAGCACGTGCACCCGGACCTCGCCCGCCCGCTCCTCGACGCCGATCGTGGCGCCCTCCGGCGCGACCCGCCTGCCGAGGTCGACCGCAACTGCTCGCGGTTCGTCCCGGGCGAGGGCCCGGGCCGTCTCCCGGGCGGCGTCCACGGCGCGCACCTGGTTGACACCCAGTGACAGCAGCCACACCAGGCCCAGGGTGAGAAGCACCAGGACGGGGAGCACCACCGCGGTCTCCGCCGTGACAGACCCACGGTCCACACGGCGTGGGCACCGTCTCGTGCGTGGAACGGCCGGACGGGCGCACAGCCCCCTACGCGCCCGTCCGGCCGGCCTGTGGTGAACGGGCACGGCTCAGCCGAGCCCGATCATCGCGAGGAAGAAGTCGAAGAGCTTCTTGAGCAGGGCCTGCCCCCACTCGCTGGTGAGCAGCTTGATCAGCATGCCGCCGAATCCACATCCGGCAGCGGTGACCACGGCGTACTCCGCGGTGGTCACCCCCTTCTGGTTGCGCAGGCGGGCGACGGGTGACGTGGTCATGCGGGTACCTCCGAGGGAGAGCCGGCGGGACGACCACCGGCATCGAACGTGTTGACGCCGTGAACTCTTCTCGCTCCGCCCCCCCGCTTCGAGGGGCTGATGCCGATCGGGGGACCACCCGAGCAGATGGCGTCCCTGTGGAGGGACACCGGTCCGTCAGGGCGCCAGCAGGACCGCCACCGTGCTGCCGACCAGCGGCACCACACCGACCAGCACGAAGGCGGGGAGCAGGCAGAGCCCGAGCGGAGCCGCCGCCCGCACGCCGACGGTGCGGGCGCGGCTCTCCCAGTCGAGCCGTGCGGCACTCTGGAGGTCGTCGGCGAGGCGCTGGAGGGAGTCCGCCACCGGCGCGCCTGTCTCCAGGGCCCGGACCATCCCCCGCCCCAGGGGCGCGAGCCCGGGCCGGTCCGCGACCTCCCGCCAGACGCGGACCGGGTCGCGCCCGAGCACGAGACTTCGTTCGACAGCCCCGAGCTCACCGCGGAGGGGCTCGTCGACCGTGCGGGCGACGACGCCGAGCGCGTGGGTCGGTGAGGCACCCGAGGTGAGGGTGACGGCGAGGAGGTCCAGTGCCTGCGGCAGCGTCTGCGCGAGCCGCTCCCGCCGTCGCCTGCTTCGCGTGGACTCGCGCGCCCCGAGGACCCGCCATACCAGCGCCACGGTCCCGGCACCGGCGACCAGACCGAGGCCACCGCCGAGGAGCATCGTCGGGAGCACGGCCGCCAGGAGCGCGAGGAGCAACCGGTGCCGCCCGAGGGCGTCCTCGCCGGTGCCGCTCCCTGGGTCCGGCTCCCCCTGCGCCGCGTCCGCCGCTCCCTCGCGGACCGCGCTCGCCCACCCCGCCTGCAGGGCGTCGAGCCGCCCGTGGCGGGGTCGTAGCGCCAGCGCCACCGCCCCTGCAGCGAGCCCGGCGGCGAGGGTGCCCGTCAGTTCGCCCGTCACGGCGCCACCACCGCGGCGGCGATCCGCTCGATCCACCACAACCCGAGCAGGGCCAGGCTCAGCCCGAGAGCGAGACAGGTGAGACCGACCGCCGTACCGAGGAGGAACGCCCACGGGTCCCCGCCCACTCCTGAGCCGAGCAGCAGCAGCCCGAACGGCAGGGCAGCGACCATCCGCGCCGTCGCCTGCGCGGACGCGAGCTCGGAGCTGACCAGGCGCTGCGTGGCTCGTCGGAGCCTGGCCGTCTCGGCGGTGCGCGCGAGCGCGAGGGCCATCGTGGCGCCCGACTGGGAGGACACCTCCCAAGCACCCGCTACGTCACGCAGGCCCTCAGCGCCGGGTGCCCGGGCGAGGCGCCGCAGCGCGGTCGGCACATCGCCGCCCAGCGCGGCCACCGACGAGGCCGTCGCGAGCTCGTCCCACCCCTCCGCCGCGTGAGCGAGGGCCTGCAACGGTGGTTGTCCGGCCCGGAGCTCGCCGGCCAGCGCCTCGCACAGCTCGACGACCCGGTCGGCGCGGTGACCTGCCTCCCGTCGCCGGCGTGCGCATCGGAACAGACGGGTGGCACCGGCAGCCGCTCCGACCAGGATCAGGCTGAGCACGAGGGTCCGGCCCTCGGCGAGGACCGCGATCCCACCTGCCGTCGCGGCCAGGACACCCCAGGCGGGGACGACGACGCGCGCGCTCCTCGGGGCGCGGTGGACCGGTGGCGGCGGGAGGCTCAGCCACACGAGCGCCGCAGCTCCGGTGGCGGCCACCAGCACCGCGACGGTGGGTGGGATCACGGTCCACCCGTTCGCTGTGCCAGCCGGTCCGCCAGCCGGTCGACCGCGGCGTGGGTGTCGATCTGCCCCTCACGCCCGAACGTGACCGCAGGGACCGCCGCGACGAGCCCGTCCGCGGCGCGCACGAGGACCGCTACCTCGGCAACCCTGCGGTGGCTGCCGACCCGGTCGAGGTGCACAACTGCGTCGAGGGCTGACGCGAGCTGGCTGTGCGCGGCCTCCCGGGGCAGCCCGGCCGCCATCGCGAGCGCCTCGATGCGGGCGGGTACGTCGGCACAGGAGTTGGCGTGCAGCGTGCCGCAGCCCCCCTCGTGGCCGGTGTTCATGGCCGCGAGCAGGTCGGTGACCTCGCCGCCGCGCACCTCACCCACGACCAACCGGTCCGGCCGCATGCGCAGGGCCTGGCGGACGAGCACCTGCAGCGGCACCGCCCCCGCTCCCTCGACGTTGGGCGGACGCGCCTCGAGGCCGACGACGTGGGGGTGGTCGGGGCGCAGCTCGCTCGCGTCCTCGACGATCACCAGGCGGTCACGTTTGTCGACCAGACCCAGGAGCGCATTGAGCACGGTGGTCTTGCCGGACCCGGTCCCCCCGGTCACGAGGAAGGCCAGGCGGCGGGACACGATCCGGCGCAGGAGGTCCGCCCCCTCGCTGCACACGGTGCCACGGCGGACCAGCTCGGGCAGGTCGAGTGCCTCCGACCGCGGCACCCGCAGGGACAGCAGCGTGCCCGGCCGCGCGAGCGGTGCGAGGACCGCGTGGAAGCGGGTCCCGTCGCGGAGCCTCAGGTCGACGTACGGGGTCGCGTCGTCGAGCCGCCGCCCGGCGGACGCCGCGAGGCGCTGGGCGAGCCTGCGCACCGAGGCGTCGTCGGGGAAGGTGACGCCGGTGAGCCCGAGACCCTCCCCCGTGTCCGCGTAGACGTGGCCGGGGCCGTTCACCAGTACGTCGGTGACCGACGGGTGCCGTAGCAGGGGCTCGAGCGGCCCGGCGCCGAGGACGTCGCGCCGGAGGTCGTCGAGGACCGCGAGCACCTCGGCGTCACCGACGGGCCGTCCCTCCTCCCGCAACGCCCGCGCGACGTGGACGGGGTCGAGGTCCGTGCCGCTGCTCGCCAGGCGGTCCCGGACCCGCTCGAGGAGGTCGTCGGTGCTCATCGCAGCAGCGACGCGGACGGGAGTGAGGCGGCCTCGTGGATCGCCTGCAGCACCGCACGGGCCGCGCGGACCAGTGGTCCCCGACGCGACGACACCGGGCCCAGGCCGAGTCCCACGGCCTCGTCGAGCCCACGCTGGTTGTCGAGCACCGCCCGCAGCGGCAGGTCGAGCGCACGGGCCACCTCCGCGGGTGCCGCGCCGGCCCCCCTCCTGCGGACGACCAGGTGCCGGTGCGGGACCGCGGCCACCTGCCGCAGCACCTGGGCGCAGGCCGCCACGGCCGGGATGGTCTCACCGGCCACCACCACGAGGTGGTCACACCGCGCGAGCAGCTCGACGGTGGCTGGGTCCGCCTGCCGGGGCAGGTCCGCGACGACCAGGGCGGTGCCGCGCTGCGCCGCCCTCAGCACCTCGCGGACCAGGGCAGGGTCGAGCTCGGGACGCGCGCCGGCTCCCCAGCCCAGCACGGCGAGACCGTTGCCCGAGGCCAGGGCCTCACGCAGCGAGCGGGAACCGAGCCGGCCGGCGGACTCGGCCAGCCTCGCCCAGCAGGTTCCCTCGCGCGGGTCGAGCCCGACGATCCGCTCGACCCCGCCCCCGAGCCGGTCGGCGTCGACGAGCACGAGGGGCGCCCGGTCCCCCGCGTCGCGCGCGGCGAGGGCTGCGAGCGCCGCCGCGAACGTCGAGGCCCCCACGCCGCCCGCGCCACCGACCACGCCGACGACCGCGGCCGGCGCGACCGGTCCGTCCGTGCTGTCGGCGAGGGACTGCACGAGCCACGACTCGGCGGCGGGCAGCTCGAGCACGCTCTCGGCTCCGAGCGTGAGGGCGTCACGGAACACCGTGTCCGGGACCTGGCCGCGGCCCACGACGTGCACCCGCTCGCGACGCGTCGGGGCGGACGCCACCAGGGCGGTGAGGGCATCACTCCCCACCAGGACGATCGGTGCTCGCAGCCACTTCGCCCGGGCCTCCGTGGGAGGGGCCACCTCGACCGTCGTACCGGCTGCCGCGCCGAGTCGGCGCAGGTCAGCGACGAGGGACGCGTCGGAGGTGAGCAGGAGCGGGGCTGGGGAGTCCATGGAGGCAGCGTCGCCGTCCACGCCCGGCCGGGCGAGCACAGCGCACGGCCGTGTGGACACCGCCCGGTGACCGACGCCTGTGGACGGCACCCGGCGTGGCCGGACGAGACGGTGCGTTCCCGGGAGCATGGGGCGGCCCTCGATCGTGGGGGGACTGATCGAGGGCCGCGGCGCCCGCGCTCGGGGGGGATGAGCGGGGCGCGACCAGCGGCGGGGGGCACCGCTGGGCTCGGAGGGCTGCTCGCGCCGGTATCGTTCTACCAGGGATGCGTCTCGATCTCGGCGACGCAGCGTGCGTCATCGTAGCGCGTTCCTTTACTTTGCGCAGGACCGCTCAGCGTGTCGCCGGACAGCGGCCAGGTGCCGCCGGCGTGACCCCCGGAAGGAGATCGGTTCGATGTCCACCGACGAGCAGGGCCGGGACGGCCTGCCTCGGGAGCGCCCTGTCCCCCGGGTCCCGGTCGGGCACGCCACCGGGCGGCCGGCCGCCTTCTTCGACCTCGACAAGACCATCATCGCCAAGTCGAGCACCCTCGCGTTCAGCCGCTCGTTCTACGCTGGCGGGCTGATCTCCCGCGGCTCGGTCCTCCGCAGCGCCTACGCGCAGTTCGTGTACCTGGTGGGCGGTGCCGACCACGACCAGATGGAGAAGATGCGCGCCTACCTCTCGAACCTCTCCGCCGGCTGGGACGTGCAGACCGTCCGCGACGTCGTGGCCGACACGTTGCACCACATCGTGGACCCACTGGTGTACGACGAGGCGGTGTCGCTCATCGAGGAGCACCAGCTCGCCGGTCGGGACGTGGTGATCGTGTCCGCGTCGGGAAGCGAGGTCGTGGAGCCGATCGGGGAGATGCTCGGCGCCGACGGCGTGATCGCGACGCACATGGAGATCGCGGACGGCAAGTACACCGGCGAGATCGGCTTCTACGCCTACGCCGAGAACAAGGCCACCGCGATCAAGGAGCTCGCCGCACGGAAGGGTTACGACCTCAGCCGCAGCTACGCCTACAGCGACTCGGTGACCGACGTGCACATGCTCGAGGTGGTCGGCCACCCGCACGCGGTGAACCCCGACAAGGAGCTGCGTCGGATCGCCGCCTCACGTGGGTGGCCGGTGCTCGTGTTCACCCGTCCCGTCGCGCTGACCCGACGCATGCGGCTCCCGTCGAGCCGGCCGACCCTGGCCGCGATCGCGGTCGGGACGGCGGTGGGAGTGGGTGGGGCGCTCTACCTGGCGGCCCGCCGCCGCACCTCGCGGGCCTGAGCGTCAACGACACGCCCGGGAAGTAGACAAGAGCACAGAAACCCTTGTCGGGCAACGGGTTCTGGCGTAGAAAGGGAACAACAACTCAAGACCCGCACGTGAGCCAGGTACCCACGCGGCGACCTACCCTTCCTATTGGGCGTTGTCTTTCGGGTTCACCCGGAGCAACTTATATCGGAGCACGCCTGGTAGCCCGGATTTCACGTGTCAGCGGCGGCACTCCCGATCGTGAGACCGGAGGGTGCCGCTCGCATGTGCGGGTCGTTCAGCCTCGTGTGACCGGGCTCGCCTCGGCTCCTGCCGCGAAGCCCTCGGCCGCGTAGAGCAACCAGGAGTGCACACCTGCGGAGCCGCCGTCGCGGTAGCCGCGCAGGTTCGACTCGTACTCCTTCCGCAGCGCCAGGTGCCCCGCCTCGGGCACGACCAGCGACTTCGGGTCCACCCCGCGGGCCACCAGCACCAGCCGTTCGGCGGCGCGGGCGACGAGGCCGTTGTGCGACACGAACGGCGCCACCGTGGCGAGCTCCGCGTGCACCACCGCCGCCACGACGAGCGCCGGAGCTGTGGTGTCGGACACGAGGAGGCTTGCGAGCCCGGTCATCCGGTCCGCGCTCGCCCCGTCGCGGGGCCGACCGAGGTCGTCGTCGGCCACCACACCCTTGCCCGCGAGCGTGTGCAGGCGCGCGAACGCCTGGAGCGGGGACCGGCCGAGCGCGGGCACCAGAGCGAGCAGCTCGGCGCTGACCCGGAGCGCCGCCTGCGCCGTCTCGTCCGCGGCCCCGGACCGGAGGTCCTCGAGGCTCGACCCCGCGCCCTCGAGGACCGCGCTCGCGTGCGCACCCCGGAGCAGTGACTCCGCGGTCAGCTCGGGCGGGGTCCTCCTCAGCCCCCGGTCGCGGAGGAGCACGTCGATCCCGTCGCGTGCCGAGGCCATCGCCGACGAGACACCCTCGAGGGAGGCGAGGCGGGCCAGGGGGTCAGCGCTGTCGGAGGACACGTCGGGCAGGCTAGCCGACCCCCTGGGGCTTGGTAGCCTCCGACCAATGAACGCGTCGATCACCCCTCGCTCCTCCGTGGACCCGGCGCGCTCCTTCGACCTGGTCGCGGACGCCTTCGACCGGGCCCGACCCGGCTATCCCGACGGGGCGGTCGCGTGGCTCCTCGACGGGGTGGAGCCCGCCGCTGACCGAGTCGAGGTCGTCGAGCTCGGCGCCGGGACGGGGAGGCTCACCGAGCAGCTCGTGGCGGGAGGCTGCGAGGTGACCGCCGTCGACCGCTCGGGGGCGATGCTGTCCCGCCTCGCACGACGGGCGCCCCCCGCCCGCCGTACCCTCGGCATCGCCGAGCAGGTGCCGCTGGCCGGACGCGTGGCGGACCTGGTAGTGGCAGCGCAGGCCTACCACTGGTTCGACGGCGCTCGGGCACTCCCCGAGGCCGCACGGGTGCTCCGTCCCGGGGGCAGGTTCGCCGTGGTGTGGAACCGTCGTGACGAACGGATCCCCTGGGTGCGGCGCCTCGGCGAGCTGGTCGGCGCGGGCGGCCGGGGTGCGGACCCGGCTCAGGCCTTCGACGCCGCCGTCGACGAGTCCGGGATGTTCGAGACCGTGGAGCGATCGACCTACCGCTTCTGGCAGCCGATGAGCCGGGACCTGTTGCGGGACCTGGTGCGCTCGCGTCCCAACGTCGCGATGATGTCGGACCCCGAGCGCGAGCGTGTGCTGCGACGGGTCGACGAGCTCTACGAGGAGTACGGCCGGGGTGCGGACGGGATGCTGCTCCCCTACGTCACCACGGCCTGCCGCACCACGGTGCTGCCCTGGGCGGTGCCCCTGGTCGAGACCCCGGCCGACACCACGGCCGACACCACGGTCGACATCACGGGGCGACCGCCGGCCGCGGAGGCTCCCATGGTGTGGGACGACGCCGGCGACGACTCACTGCTGATCGACTTCCGGTAGGCGTGCGCATGCGGTCCCGGTGGCGGTGGCTGCGGCCAGGACACCTCGGCAGCGAGTCGGACCGGGCGACGTTCCGGACCCTGCACACCGCCTCGCTCGCGGCTCCTCCTCTACGGGCAGGGCTCAACAAGGCGTCCGCCACCCGCGCCGTGCGGTTCCTCCATGAGCTCCTCGGCACACCCGCGGTGGCGCTCTCGGACACGGGGAGCCTGCTCGCCTGGGACGGCCGGTTCGGCCACCACGCACAGCAGGTGGGGGCCCTGGCCGCACCGGTCGTCGCCGACGGGGCCACCGCGATCGGCGACCAGCGCGACCTCTTCTGCGGGGCACCCGCCTGCGAGCTGCGGAAGGTGATCGTGAGCCCGCTGACGGTCGAGGAGCGGGTGGTCGGCACCCTGCAGGTCTTCGCCCCGTCGGTGTCCGCCGGCCTGGTCCGAGCCACCAACGAGGTCGCGCGGTGGGTCTCCGCACAGCTCGAGCTCGCCGAGCTCGACGCGTCGCGGACCCGGCTCATGGAGGCCGAGGTGCGGGCGCTCAGGGCCCAGATCAGCCCGCACTTCATCTACAACTCGCTGACCGCGATCGCATCCTTCGTGCGTACCGACCCCGAGCGGGCGCGGGAGCTGCTCCTCGACTTCGCGGACTTCACCCGCTACTCGTTCCGGCGGCACGGCGAGTTCACCACGCTCTCCGACGAGCTCCGCTCCATCGAGCGGTACCTCGTGCTGGAGAAGGCGCGGTTCGGTGACCGGCTGCAGGTGACGCTCCGGGTGGCCCCCGAGGTGCTGCCCGTGGTGATCCCGTTCCTGTGTCTGCAGCCCTTGGTGGAGAACGCCGTACGCCACGGGCTGGAGGGCAAGGACGGCCCGGGGCGGGTCACGATCGTCGCGGACGACTTCGACTCCGAGTGCGTGATCACCGTCGAGGACGACGGCGTGGGCGAGGACCCCGAGCGGGTACGGCGGGCGCTGGGCGGTGACCTCTCGATGGACTCGATCGGGCTGGGGAACGTCGACGAACGCCTCCGGTCGACGTTCGGCGACGACTACGGACTTGTCGTCGAAACAGGCCCCGGAGCGGGGACGAAGGTTATCGTCAGGATCCCGAAGTTCTCGCCAGGAGTGCGCGCATGAGCAGCATCCGAGGAGCCGCCCCGTGCCTCCGCTGAGGGTGCTGGTCGTCGACGACGAGCGGCCCGCGCTCGACGAGCTCGCCTGGCTCCTACGGCAGGACGAGCGGGTCGGCGACGTACTGACGAGCGACTCGGGCGCGGAGGCGCTCCGGCTGCTCCGGGAGGAGGAGGTCGACGCCGTCTTCCTCGACATCCGGATGCCCGGGCTGACCGGGCTCGACCTCGCGCGGGTGCTCTCCAGGTTCCGGGTGCCACCGCCGGTGGTGTTCGTCACCGCCCACGACGACCACGCCGTCGACGCGTTCGAGCTCAACGCCGTCGACTACGTGCTCAAGCCCGTCCGTGACGAGCGTCTCGTCGAGGCCGTCCGTCGGGTCGTCGAGGCGACCGGCTCCGTCAGTGACACCGAGGACGACACGATCGCGGTGGAGCTCGGCGGGGTCACCCGCTTCGTCTCCCGCGGCGACGTGCGCTACGCCGAGGCGAGCGGCGACTACGCGCGCCTGCACACGTCCCGGGAGAGCCACCTCGTCCGGGTCCCCCTGACCACGCTGGAGGAGCAGTGGCGTGACGCGGGGTTCGTCCGCATCCATCGCTCGCTGCTGGTGTCCCTGACCCACGTCGACGAGGTCCGGATGGACGGCGGGCGCTGCACGGTCATCGTCGGCGGGGAGGAGCTCGCGGTGAGCCGGCGCCACACCCGCGAGCTGCGGGACCTGCTGGTCCGTCGCGCCCGCCCGGGAAGCGGGCCGCGGGGATGAGCCCCGAGCCGACCGACGAACCGCGACGCACCCGCGTCACCAGCCCGCGCAGCGCAGCGGGCCGATCCCGCCGCGTGAACGTGCCCTCGGAGATCGATGCGCAGACCCGCATCGGCGAGATCTACATGACCTCGCTGCTGCGGGCGCAGCTGCGACTCGCCCTGCTCGTGATCGGCGCCCTGGTGGTCCTCGTCGCGGGTCTCCCCCTCTACTTCCTGGCCTTCCCCGCCCTCAACGACGTGGTGGTCCTCGGGATGCCGCTCGCCTGGGTGCTGCTCGGGTTCGCCGTCTACCCCCTCCTGGTCGTGGTCGCCTGGATCTACGTCCGGGCGGCCGAGCGCAACGAGCGCGACTTCGCCGACGTCGTGGAGCGGTCGTGACACCCGCCGGGAGGGCGGGCCCCCGATGAGCTCGACGTACGGCATCGTGGCGGTCACCCTGGTCTCGCTGGCGACGCTGGCGATCGGCGCCTACGGCTGGAGGTTCTCCCGGACCACCAGCGACTTCTTCGTCGCCTCCCGCTCGGTCCGCCCCGCGTTGAACGCCTCCGCCATCGGCGGGGAGTACCTCTCCGCCGCGTCGTTCCTCGGCGTAGCCGGGCTCGTGCTCGCGTTCGGCACGGAGATGCTGTGGTACCCGGTCGGCTGGACCGCGGGCTACCTCGTGCTGCTGGTCCTGGTCGCGGCACCCTTGCGCCGCTCGGGTGCCTACACCCTTCCCGACTTCGCCGAGGCACGCCTCGAGTCCCGCACCGTGCGCAGGGTCTCCTCGGTGCTCGTGGTCGCGATCGGGTGGCTCTACCTCATGCCCCAGTTCCAGGGGGCCGGACTCTCGCTGGGCACCGTGGCCGGCACCGAGCCGTGGGTGGGTGGCGTGATCGTCGCCGTCGTGGTGCTGCTCAACGTGATGTCGGGAGGCATGCGCAGCATCACGTTCGTGCAGGCGTTCCAGTACTGGCTCAAGCTCACCGCGCTGCTCGTCCCGGTGATGTTCCTGCTCCTCGTGTGGGCCGGTGACGGTGCCCCCGAGCCCGGGCGGGCGGCAGGCGCGGGGCGCCTCGCGGACGAGGTGTGGTCCTCGTTGCTCGCCTCGACGAGCGAGCACCCGATGTACACGACCTACTCGATCATCATCGCAACCTTCCTCGGCACGATGGGCCTGCCGCACGTCGTGGTCCGCTTCTACACCAACCCCGACGGGCGCACCGCGCGCCGCACGACGCTCGTCGTGCTCGGGCTCCTCGGCCTCTTCTACCTCCTGCCCCCGGTGTACGGCGCGCTCGGCCGCATCTACGCACCCGACCTCGTCGGAGGGGGCCGCGCGGACACGGTCGTGCTCGAGCTGCCGTCGCGGATGGTCGGAGGGGTCGGTGGCGACCTCCTCTCGGCCCTGACCACCGCCGGTGCCTTCGCCGCGTTCCTGTCCACCTCGTCGGGGCTGACCATCGCGGTGGCGGGGGTGCTCAGCCAGGACGTGATGGGCCGCAGCTTCCGTGGTGTGCGTGCCTTCCAGGCGGCGGCGGTCGTCGCGGTCGCCGTCCCCCTCCTCCTCGCCGTGCTCGCCGACGGGGTGGGCGTCGCCCGGGCCGTGGGGCTCGCCTTCGCCGTCGCGGCGTCGACGTTCTGCCCGCTGCTCGTGTTGGGGATCTGGTGGCGGCGGCTGACCGACGTCGGGGCGATCGCCGGCCTCGCCGTCGGCGGCGGGCTGTCGGGGATGGCCGTCGTGGACACTCTCCTGCGCAACACGCACAGCGGGTGGACCGGCGCCCTCCTCTCGCACCCGGCGGCGTGGACCGTGCCCGCGGCCTTCGCGACGATGGTGGTCTTCTCGTTGCTCACGCCACGGCGGCTGCCGGTGAACCTCTCCCAGACGATGGTGCGGCTGCACACCCCTGAGGACATCGCGCTGGACCGCGGCCCCTACCCCTTGTGAGCCGGCCCCGCCGCCGCCCGGGGGTGACCGCTCGTCGCGAACTTCCCGCCGTACGTCGGACGCGGGCGGCCTCGTGGGTCCGGCCCCCTCGTCGCGGCGCGCCGGAGCACCTATCGTGGCGAGTCAAGACCCCACGCCATCGCAGGCACCACCTGTGAGGAGGAGACGACGTGAGCGACGAGACACTGTCCAACCTGAGCCGCGAGGAACGCCGCTTCGAGCCCCCGGCGGAGTTCGCGGCTGATGCGAACATCAAGGCGGAGGCCTACGAGCGCGCCGCCAAGGACCGCCTCGCGTTCTGGGAGGAGCAGGCCGAACGGCTCGACTGGGACCGGCGCTGGGACAGGGTCCTGGACTGGGACGACCCGCCGTTCGCCAAGTGGTTCGTCGGCGGCACGCTGAACGCGGCCTACAACTGCGTGGACCGGCACGTGGAGGCCGGCCACGGCGAGAGGGTCGCGTTCCACTGGGTCGGTGAGCCCGGCGGCGACTCCCGGACCTTGACCTACAACGACCTCCAGGACGAGGTCTGCCGTGCGGCGAACGCCCTCACCGAGCTCGGCGTGCAGAAGGGCGACCGGGTCGCGATCTACCTGCCGATGATCCCCGAGACCGTCGTGGCGATGCTCGCCTGTGCGCGGCTCGGGGCCCCGCACACCGTCGTCTTCGGCGGGTTCTCCGCCGACGCGCTCGCGAGCCGCGTCCAGGACTGCGACGCGCGCGTGATCATCACCGCCGACGGCGGATACCGTCGGGGGGCCCCGTCGGCCCTCAAGCCCGCCGTGGACGAGGCCGTCTCCCGCTGCCCCGACGTGCGCAACGTGCTCGTCGTCCGACGTACCGGGCAGGACGTGTCCTGGGACGACTCACGGGACGTCTGGTGGCACGACCTCGTCGACAAGCAGGACTCCTCGCACGACCCGGAGATGTTCGACTCCGAGCACCCGCTCTACGTCATGTACACCTCGGGAACCACGGGAAGCCCGAAGGGGATCCTGCACACCACCGGCGGGTACCTCGTCGGCACGTCGTACACCCACAACGCCGTGTTCGACCTCAAGCCGGAGTCGGACGTGTTCTGGTGCACCGCAGACGTCGGCTGGGTCACGGGGCACAGCTACATGGTCTACGGGCCGCTGACCAACGGCACCACCTCGGTGATCTACGAAGGCACCCCCGACACCCCCCACAAGGGCCGCTGGTGGGAGATCATCGAGAAGTACAAGGTGACCCTGTTCTACACCGCCCCGACCGCGATCCGGACGTTCATGAAGTGGGGCGACGAGATTCCGGCGAAGCACGACCTCTCGTCGCTGCGTCTGCTGGGGACGGTGGGTGAGTCGATCAACCCCGAGGCGTACATGTGGTACCGCGAGCACATCGGCGGGGACCGGTGCCCGATCGTGGACACGTGGTGGCAGACCGAGACCGGGATGATCATGATCTCGCCGCTCCCCGGGGTGACCGCAGGCAAGCCCGGGTCGGCGATGACACCGATCCCCGGAGTCTCCGCCGAGGTCGTCGACGACGCCGCCGAGCCGGTCGGGGACGGGGAGGGCGGCTACCTCGTGCTGACCGAGCCGTGGCCGGCGATGCTGCGCACGATCTGGGGCGACGACGAGCGGTTCAAGGACACCTACTGGTCGCGCTTCCCGGGCAAGTACTTCGCCGGCGACGGCGCGAAGAAGGACGATGACGGTGACATCTGGCTGCTGGGCCGGGTCGACGACGTGATGAACGTGTCGGGTCACCGGCTGTCCACGACCGAGATCGAGTCGGCGCTGGTGTCACACCCGAAGGTCGCCGAGGCAGCGGTCGTCGGTGCCACCGACGACACCACCGGGCAGGCCGTGTGTGCGTTCGTGATCCTGCGCGAGGCCGCCGGGGACGGTGGCGAGGACATCGTCCAGGAGCTCCGCACGCACGTGGGCAAGGAGATCGGGGCGATCGCCAAGCCGCGGCAGATCATGGTGGTGCCCGAGCTGCCGAAGACCCGTTCGGGCAAGATCATGCGCCGGCTGCTCCGCGACGTCGCCGAGAACCGCGAGGTGGGCGACGTGACCACCTTGGCCGACTCGGCGGTGATGTCGATGATCCAGGACGGGATGACCTCCAGCAGCGCCGACGACGAGTAGCCCCGCCCGACCGCTGGTTGCTTTCCCAGGGTCCCCTGGGAGAGCGGTACTCCCCTCGACACATGCGTCGTGGGGAGTGCCGCTCTCTCGTGGGGAGTGGTCGTGCGCCGAGACCCATGTCGTACGACGGACCCCCACCGTCGTACGTCGGACGATGATCACGACGCACAGCGCTCCACGCTCCTGCCGAGGGCGGTCGCGATGACCGTCGCGACGTTTATTCCTCTAGGGTCAGGGGCACGCAGCAGTGGTGGGGCCGCCGAGCAACGAGCAGCCCCCGCCCGAAAGGACGACGATGACGAGGAACGCAACGATGGCCACCGAGAGCACCCTCACCCAGGACGTGGACGCCCACACGCACGCCACACCGGCGGTCGCCGGCGAGGAGCCCACGATCGGCAAGCTCGTCGCGGATGCGAGTCGGGACCTCTCCAGCCTGATCCAGAACGAGATCGCGCTGGCGAAGTCCGAGCTCAAGGTCAGCGTCAAGGCCGGCGGCATCGGCATCGGCCTGTTCGCCGGCGCTGCGTTCCTCGGCCTGCTGGCGATCATCATGCTCTCCGTGGCGTTCGCCTACCTGCTCTCCATGACCGGGCTGCACCTCGCCTGGTGCTTCCTCATCGTCTTCGGCGCCTACCTCCTCGTCGCCGGCCTGCTCGCCTTCCTGGGCATCAAGTCGGTCAAGAAGGTGCGCGCCCCCGAGCGTGCCATCCACCAGGCACAGGAGACCAAGACGATCCTGAAGCGGAGCTAGCCGCACGTGGCAGCGCCCTCCGACTCGGCGAGCGCCGTCGAGATCCCGGGCCCCTGGCAGCACCGGTACGTCGCCGCCAACGGGGCCCGGTTCCATGTCGTGGAGTCCCGTCCGCGCGCCACCGGTCCCGACGCTCCCGTGGTCCTGCTGCTGCACGGTTTCCCCGAGTTCTGGTGGACCTGGCGCGACCTCCTCCCGGCACTCTCAGCGCAGGGGTACCGCGCTGTGGCGATGGACCTGCGCGGCTACGGCGGGTCGGACAAGCCGCCGCGCGGGTACGACCCGGTGACCCTGGCCGCGGACGTCGCCGCCGTGGTCAAGGCACTCGGCGAGCGCGAGGCCGTGGTCGTCGGCCACGGCTGGGGAGGGTACGTCGGATGGGCCGCCGCCGCACTGCACCCCCGGGAGGTCCGCGCGCTCTGCGCCGTGTCCGCCCCCCACCCCCGCGTGATGCTGTCGTTGCTCCGGTCGCCACGCAGGGCCGCCGCCCTCGTGCACCTGCTCGCGATGCAGGTGCCGATGGTCCCGGAGCGCCGCCTCTCGCGGGCCACAAGCTCTTACGTCCGCGACCACCTGCGCGCCTGGAGCAGCCCCGCGTCGACGTTCCCTGACGATGAGGCGGTGCGCCGCTACCGCGAGGCGCTGCGGCTCTGGCCCGCCCCGCACTGTGCCGTGGAGTACCACCGGTGGCTGGTCAGGTCCCGCCTCCGCGCCGACGGGCGCCGCTTCAACGCGCTCATGGAACCACCGGTCACCGTCCCGGTGTGCGCGGTGCACGGGGCGGACGACCCGGCCGTGCCCGCGAAGGGCAGCATCCGTTCCGAGAAGCTGGTCCGCGCCCCGTTCGAGACGCACCTGGTCCGCGACGCCGGACACTTCCCCCACGAGGAGTCCCCCGAGGCGTTCGCCGCGGTCCTGCTGCCCTGGCTGGAGGCGCTCGGTCCGAGGTGACCCGCGTCAGGCGCAGTCGCCGGTGTCGATGCGCTCGGTGCTGGAGATGCCGTCGGCCGCGCTCGCCGAGACCTGGTCGGCGGTCAGGGCGTAGCCGGTGTCACGGTCGGTGACCGACGCCGCGAAGATCACACCGAGGACGGCGCCGTCCTCGGAGAGCAGCGGGCCTCCGGAGTTCCCCGGACGGACCAGCGACCTGAGGGAGAAGACCTCACGCACCACCGAGCCCCGGCCGTAGATGTCGGGGCTGCGCAGCCGCTGCTCCCCGCGGATCCGGGCGGCCTGCACGTTGTAGGGACCGTCGTTGGGGTAGCCCAGCACCGCCGCCGGCTGGCGCGCCTCGCCGCCCTTGTCGAACCGGAGGTGGGGCCGCTGCACCCCGTCCACGGCCAGCACCGCCACGTCGAGGTCCGGGTCGTAGTGGACCACGCGGGCGTTCACCTCCTGGTCGTCGACGAGGACGTAGGGGTCGTCGACGCCGGCGACGACGTGCGCGTTGGTCATGATCCGCCCGGGGTTGTACAAGAACCCGGTGCCCTCGACGCCGCGTCCGCACTCGTTCTCCCCACGGACCTTGAGCACGCTGGCGCGGGCCGCCCGCACCTCGGGGTCACGGGCGATCTCGTCGGAGGGTGGCCCGACCTCGACGATCTGCTCCGGCGCGAACGGCTCGAGGTAACGCGGGAAGAAGCTCGACCCGACGACCTCGTTGAAGGCGCGGAGGACCTCGTCGGCGCGGTCCGGGATCACGTCGTCCACCTGGGACAGAACGGCCGAGGAGCGGACCTGGTTGCTGACCACAGGGAGAGCCGACCCGCTGACCGCGACACCGAGCGCCCAGGCGACGACGAGCACGGCGGCGGCGCTCAGCGCGGCACCGCCCACGGCATCGACCGCGCGCGCCGGTTGCCACGTGACCCGGTCGCGCAGCCGCGATCCGACGTACTGGAACAGGGCCTGACCGAACGATGCCGACAGCAGCACCACGAACAGTGCACCCAGCGAGACCCAGACCGACGGCTCCGCGTCACCGAGCAGCTGGGGAACCAACCACAGCACGCTGACCAGACCGCCGAGCAGGAGGCCGGCGGTCGCGAAGGCGCCGGAGATGAACCCCTGCCAGTACCCCGAGACGGCGTAGGCGAGCACCACCACGACCAGGATCCAGTCGAGGACGTTCACGGAGCAGTCACAGGGCGCAACCTCAGGGCTCTCGGAAGTTCGTGTTGGGGCGCGGGACGCGGGCGTCCTCGTCCGGGGCACCCAGCATGTGGCCGGGGAGGTCGCGCAGCCGCTCGGCGTCCCAGGGCCGGGTCCAGCCGACGAAGTCGAAGAGCCGGGCGATGATCCCGGCGGTGAAGCCCCACAGCACCAGGTCGTTGTCCTCGCCGATCAGGAACGCCGGCCCCCGCCACCCGGAGGGGTGGCGCACCGACACCCGGTGCTCGGGGTCGAGGAGCTCCTCGACCGGGACGCGCAGGACCGCGTGCACCTCGGCCGGGTCGACCACACTCACCTCACACGACTCCCGCCACCAGCCGAGGACGGGGGTGACCGCGAAGTTGCTCGGCGGCAGCCACAGCTCGGGCAGCCACGCGAACACGTCGACGCCGGCGGGGTCGAGACCGGTCTCCTCCTCCGCCTCCCGCAGCGCGGTGTACTCCGGGGAGTGGTCGGTGGGGTCGATCGAGCCACCCGGGAAGGAGACCTGGCCGGGGTGGGAGCGCATGTCGTGGGCCCGCTCGGTGAGCAGCAGGTCAGGACCGGCGGGTCCCTCACCGAACAGCATCAGTACGGCACCGCGGCGGGTGCGCGCCCCCTCGGGCGGGACGAAGCGGGTCAGCTCGTCGGCGGTGATGTCCAGCGCTCCACGGCGGATCGGTTCCAGCCACGCGGGGAGCACCGGATGCCCGGCCGGCTCACCGGCAGGGTGCCCGGCGTACTCGCCCGGGGGCATCGCTGCGGCGTCTGACACGTCGTCGAGCCTACCCAGCCGCTCCGACGGCCACACCGAGGTGCTGCTCGACGAGATCGGTGAGCTGCTCGTAGGAGCGGATCACGACGAACTCCACGGCCACGACCGAGCCGTCGACGTCGACGAACACGATCCCGGGCAGCCCTCGCACGCGGAACGGAACGCCGATCTCCCCTCCGGGGTCGGCCAGGCTCGGGTAGGTGACGCCGGTGTCCCGCAGCAGCTCGATCGCCCATGCCGGCCGGGTGTCCTCGTAGTCGATCCCCAGCACCGAGACCTGCCCGTCCCCGCGTTCGTGGAGGCGCTGGTAGTACGGCAGCTCCTCACGGCAGGGCCCGCACCACTGTGCCCACAGGTTGACGACCAACGGCCCGCGCAGGTCGGCGAGGTTCACCTCAGGCCCGCCACCGAGACAGGGCAGCGTGAGCTGTGGCATCGGCTTCCCCGCCGGTTGCCCGATCGACTGCCTGGCCGGGTCCGTCGAGGGGCAGTCCGCGATCCCGGCGCTCTCCTTCGCCGCGCGCAGCTCGGGGGTGTCCACGTCGACGTCGACCGCGAACCGGTGCGGCTCGTCCGTGGCGCCCTCCCCGGAGGGGCTGCTGGTGGCGCAGGCGGAGGCCAGGAGTACGACGGACGCGGTGGCCGCGCCGAGCACGCCGCGCCACGCCCTGCGATGGTGGAGTGCGCTCACGCGCGGCCCTCCGTGCGCACGAGCTTCGCGGCCACGTCGGGGTCGGTCGGCCCTTCGCCGAAGGCAGGGCACCACCGCCCCACCGTGCAGGCGCCGCACGCAGGTTTCCGCGCATGACACACCCGGCGACCGTGCCAGATCAGGTGGTGCGACAGCATGGTCCAGTCACGCTTGGGGAAAAGCGCGCCGACCTCGTGCTCGACCTTCGCCGGGTCGGTCTCCGCGGTCCAGCCGAGGCGTCGAGCGAGCCGGCCGAAGTGTGTGTCTACGGTGATCCCCGGGACGTCGAAGGCGTTGCCGAGCACGACGTTGGCGGTCTTGCGTCCGACACCGGGAAGAGTCACCAGGTCCTCCAGACGCCCCGGCACCTGTCCGTCGTACCTCTCGACCAGGGCCTGCGACAGCTTGAGCAGCGACTCCGTCTTGGCCCGGAAGAACCCGGTGGGCTGGATCAACCGCTCGAGCTCCGCCCGGTCGGCGCCCGCCATCGCCACCGCGTCCGGGTAGGCCGCGAACAGGGCGGGACGTACCGCATTCACGCGCTTGTCGGTGGTCTGCGCCGAGAGCACGGTCACCACGAGGAGCTCGAAGGCGTCGTCGAAGTCGAGCTCGCAGCGTGCGTCGGGGTAGGTCTCGGCGAGCACGCGGTTGACCTTGCGGGCGCGCCGGACGAGGGAGGTCTCGGGCACGAGCACATGGTACGGGCCCGCCCGGGTAGGTCATTTTCGCGAAAACCCCAGTCGATACGTCAGACTGTGACCTGAACCACCGCCGGGCAGGGCGCCGGGCGCTGACGAGGAGGACATCTCGTGGATAACGACGTGCTGCGTCAAGCACCGCTGTTCAGTGCGCTCGATGACGAGGCGGCGACGGCACTGCGTGCCTCGATGGCCTCGACGCGGCTGCGTCGCGGAGAGGTGCTGTTCCGGGAGGGCGACGGGGGCGACAAGCTCTACATCGTCACCGAGGGCAAGGTGAAGCTCGGCCGCACCTCCTCCGACGGACGGGAGAACCTCCTCGCGATCCTCGGCCCCGGCCAGATGTTCGGCGAGCTCTCGCTCTTCGACCCGGGCCCCCGCTCGGCCACGGTCACCGCGGTGACCGACACCTCGTTCTCCTCCCTGTCCCACGAGGACCTGCTCCGCTGGCTCGAGGGCCGACCCGCCGTGGCCCGTGGTCTGCTCACCCAGCTCGCCGGTCGGTTGCGCAAGGCCAACGACGTGGTCGCGGACCTGGTCTTCTCCGACGTGCCCGGTCGGGTCGCCAAGGCGCTGCTCGACCTCGCGGACCGGTTCGGCAGGAGCGCCGACGACGGCATCCACGTCCACCATGACCTCACCCAGGAGGAGCTCGCCCAGCTGGTCGGCGCCTCGCGGGAGACCGTCAACAAGGCACTGGCCGACTTCGCCTCCCGCGGATGGGTCCGTCTCGAGCCGCGCTCCGTGGTCATCATGGACATCGAAAGGTTGGGCCGCCGGGCCCGCTAGTCGAGCCGCCTCGGGTCAGCCGCGCAGGTAGGCGAGCTGCGCGCGGACCGACAGCTCGGCCGCCCCCCACAGCACGGGGTCGACATCGGCGTAGACCGTCTCCACCACCGCCCTCGGCAGGTCCGGCGCGTCCGGGTCGAGGACGCGGAGTGCCTCGCGGACCTGTGCGAGGCGTTCCTTGCGGTGCGCGAGGTAGTAGTCGAGCACCGCGAGCGCGTCGTCGATCACCGGTCCGTGGCCCGGCCACACCGTTGTCACCTCCCGCTCCTCCGCGAGCGCGTGCAGCCTCTGCAGCGAGTCGAGGTAGGCCCCGAGCCGACCGTCGGGATGCGCCACCACCGTCGTACCCCTCCCGAGCACGGTGTCCCCGGTGAGCACCGCGCGCTCGGCGGGCAGCACGAACGACAGCGAGTCCGACGTGTGGCCGGGCGTCCCGACCACCCGCACCTCGAGGCCGTCGACCTCGACCAAGTCGCCGTCCGAGAGCCCCTCGGATCCCAGCCGGTGCTGCGGGTCGAGGGCGCGCACGCCACACCCCATCCGCTCGGCGAACGAGCGCGCGGCCTCGGAGTGGTCGAGGTGGCCGTGGGTGAGGAGTACGACGGCCACCTCGCCGGCGCGCGCCGCGACGGCATCGAGGTGCTCGGCGATCTCGGGGCCGGGGTCGACCACGACCGACCGTCGGGCTCCCGGCTCACGGAGCACCCAGGTGTTCGTGCCGTCCAGCGTCATGATGTCCGGGTTCGGGGCCAGCACGCACTCGGCCCGTGTGCCGAACCTGCCGCCGCCCCATGCGGTCACGGGTGCAGCCTCCGTCCGATCTCCCGCCCGAGCTCGACGAGATGGTCCGGGATCTCGAGCGACACGCGCTCGCCGTCCACCCTGGCCCGGGGCTCCACCGTGCGGAGGTCACGGCTCTCGGCCGCCGCGAGCACCTCGCGCGGGGTCGGCCGGTCGAAGAGCTCGAGGAACGTGCAGTACTGCGGCGGAAGGACCAGCATCTGCTCCTGGTCCGCCGCGACGATCGCGTCACGGACCGGCAGCCAGGAGACCTCGACCGACTCGCTGGACACGTCCCGCGCCTCCTGGCCGGGCGGCAGCTCGGCGACGAAGAACCACGTCATGTAGCGGCGGGGCTCGAAGACCGGTGTGCGCCAGGAACCCCACACACGCAGCAGGTCCGAGCGCAGCACGAGATCGCGCTGCTGCAGGAACTCGGTGAACGACAGCTCGCGCGCCTCGAGCCTGCGCCGGTCCTCCTCCCAGTCCGTACCCGTCGTGTCCTCCACGATGGTGCCGCCGGTCGGGCCGGCGAACAGGACGCCGGACTCCTCGAACGTCTCCCGCACCGCCGCGCACACGAGCGCGCGGGCAAGGGGGACCTCGATGCCCATCAACGCTGCCCACTCCGACGGTGTCGGACCCGCCCAGCCGACCTCCTGGTCGTAGTCGCGCGGGTCGACACCTCCCCCCGGGAAGACGGCCATGCCGCCGGCGAACGCCATCGAGACGTGGCGACGCAGCAGGTAAACCTCGAGGGCCCCCGCCCTCGGCTCCGCGCCCGCACGCATGAGCACGACCGTGGCCGCGTTGCGGGGCTCGGCGGGGGCGCTCGACCCGTCGAGGAAGCCGCGCACCTGCTCGGCCATCTGCGGGGGAAGGTTGCGCAGGGCCTCCATCAGACCTCGACGACCAGCTCGACCTCGACCGGGGCGTCGAGCGGCAGCACCGGCACGCCGACCGCGGACCGCGCGTGGCGCCCGAGCTCACCGAACACGTCACCGAACAGCTCCGAGGCGCCGTTGGCGATGCCCGGCTGGCCGGTGAAGTCCGGTGTCGAGGCGACGAACGCGACGACCTTGACGATCCGCTTCACCCTCGACAGCTCGCCGATCTCCGCCCGCACGGCGGCCATCGCGTTGAGGGCGCACTGTCGAGCGCACTCGACGGCCTCCTCCTCGGTGACCTCGCCGCCGACCTTGCCGGTGGTGATCAGCTCGCCGTCGCGCATCGGCAGCTGGCCGGAGGTGAACACATGGTTCCCGGAGCGGACCGCAGGGATGTAGGAGGCGACGGGCTTGGCCACCTCCGGCACCGCGAGACCCAGCTCGGCCAGCCGTTCCTCCGGCGTGGTCGCTGCGCCGCTCACTGCTTGGGCCGCTTGAAGTAGGCGACCAGGTTCTCGGGGTTCATGCCCGGAACGACCTGCACCAGCTCCCAGCCGTCCTCACCGAAGTTGTCGAGGATCTGCTTGGTGGCGTGCACGAGGACCGGCGCGGTCAGGTATTCCCATTTCGTCATGGGACGAGACTAGCGGCCTGCCCCGTGTCCGGAGCAGGCCGCCAGGTCACATGCGTGATGCGTTCAGAGGGTCACCGGGGAGCGCTCGCCCCGGCACCTTCGGGAGCGGCGCTGCCCATGTCTCCGTTGCCGTTGACGTGGTCGGCGACACGCTCTGCGAACGCCAGCTCGCGGTGCCGGTTGATCACCCGCTGCTCGGCCATCAGCGCCTTGGTGGTGGAGAAGACCATCAGCACCATCACGATGCTGAACGGCAGCGCCACCAGGATCGCCATCGTCTGCAACGCGGCGAGGCCGCCGGCGACGAGCAGCACGGCTGCCACGATGCCCTCCAGCGACGCCCAGAACGCACGGCTCCACACCGGCGGGTTCGGGTCACCGCCGGAGGCGATCATGTCGACCACGTAGGAGCCGGAGTCCGAGCTGGTCACGAAGAAGATCACGATCAGGAAGATCGCGACAACCGCCAGGAAGCTCGCGCCGGGCAGCCCGTCGATCAGCTGGAAGAGGGCGTCGTTCGTGGAGACCGCACCCTCCTCGTCGATGAGGCCACCGTTGCCGAACAGCTCGCGGTAGAGCCCCGAGCCACCCATCACCGCGAACCAGAAGAAGGTCAGCAGCGTCGGCACGAGCAGCACGCCGGCGACGAACTGGCGCACGGTCCGCCCGCGGGAGATACGCGCGATGAAGACACCCACGAACGGGGCCCAGCTCATCCACCAGCCCCAGTAGTAGGTCGTCCAGCCAGACATCCACGCCTGGCCGGCATCACCCTGGAAGGAGAGGGTCTGGAAGGAGAGGCGCAGGAAGTTCTGCAGGTAGGACCCGACCTGCTGCACGAAGTCGCTGAGCAGGAACACCGTGGGACCGAGCAGCAGGACGAACAGCATCAGCAGGCCGGCGAGGCCCATGTTGATGTTCGACAGCCACTTGATGCCGCGGTCGAGACCGGTGACCACCGAGATCAGGGCGATCGCGGTGATACCGATGATCAACGTGACCAGGACCGTGTTGGTGGCCTCGTCGACGACCCCGAGGTAGGCAAGGCCGGCCCCGACCTGAGAGACACCGAACCCGAGCGAGGTGGCCACACCGAACAGGGTCCCGACGATCGCGATGATGTCGATGACGTCGCCCCAGAGGCCCAGGACGCGCTTGCCCAGCAGCGGCTCGAGGGCCCAGCGGATCGAAACCGGGCGGCCCTTGCGGTGCACGGCGTAGGCAAGGGAGAGACCGACGACCACGTAGATGGCCCAGGCGTGCAGACCCCAGTGCAGGTAGGTCACGTCCATCGCGTTGCGGGCGAGGGCAGCGTCCCCCCCGTTCGTCCCGGGTGGCGGGGCTGCGAAGTGGTTGAGCGGCTCGGCGACGCCCCAGAAGACCAGGCCGATGCCCATGCCTGCGGCGAAGAGCATCGAGAACCAGGACTTGAGACCGAACTCCGCCTCCTCACCGTCCTTGCCGAGGCGGATGTTTCCCATCGGCGACAGGGCGATCCAGATCGCGAAGCCGACGAAGCCGGTGACGATGAGCACGTACCACCAGCCGAGGTCGGTCACCACGCTGGTGTTGGCGGCGCCGATCAGGTCGCCCAGGCGACCCGGCATCACCGCGCCGAGGATCACGAAGACCAGCAGCAGGATCGCCGCCGGCACGAAGACCTTGGGAGCGGCCAACAGGCTCGATGTGCGGGATCGCGGATCCGACGCCTGTGACGTCGGCGGTGACTCGGACATGGTCTTCCTCCACTTTTCATTTCGGGTTCTCAACAAGTCCTACCCACGTTAGGAAGATCTCGCACCTGAGTCACACCGGGCGTGACCCAGCCGTGACCCTGGCCACTACGTTGGGGGGATGGTGAGTCACGACAGCCCGGGTCCTGTGAGCAGGCTCGCACCCGTGGCGCCCGACGCGGTGGTGCGGTACGCGCCACACGACGACGGGATCGTCGACGTACACCTACCCACGTCCGGCACCACGGAACCGGCGCCGCTGGTGATCCTGCTGCACGGCGGTTTCTGGAAGCAGGCCTACGACCGCACGCACACCAGGCCACTCGCCGCCGCGCTCGCGCACCAGGGATACATCGTCGCCACGCCGGAGTACCGACGCGTCGGCGGTGGAGGGGGGTGGCCGACCACGCTCGACGACGTGGACACCGCGGTCGGCGCCGTCCCCGCACTCCTCGCCGGGCTCGGCGTCGACGTCACCCGCACCGTCGTCGCCGGGCACTCCGCCGGAGGGCACCTCGCGCTCTGGATCGGCGGCACGCACCACCGGCCCTCCCGGGTCGTCGGTCTCGCCCCGGTGTCCGACCTGCGGGCGGCCGCACGCGACCGCCTCGGTGACGGTGCGACGCAGGCGTTGCTCGGCGGTGAGCCGGACGAGGTCCCCGACAGGTACGACGCCGTCGACCCCTTCCTCCGGCTGGCCACCCCACCCGGGTGCCCGGTCGTCGTCGTGCACGGGACCGACGACGACGCCGTGCCCGTGGCCCACTCGCGCAGGCTCGCGCAGACCCATCCCCACGTCGAGCTGCGCGAGCTTCCCGGCACCGGGCACTTCGCGGTGATCGACCCCGCCTCGCACGCGTGGACGACCGTGCTGGACGCGATCGGTAGGGCGGCGTGAGCGGCCAGACTGTCGCGATCGTGGGTGCCGGGCCGGCGGGCACGATGCTCGCGCTCGGCCTCCTCCAGGAGGGGCACCGCGTCACCGTGGTCTCCGGACGCACCCCCTCGGAGATCCGCAGCGGACCGGTGATGTCGAGCCAGGTGACCTTCGAGTCGGCGCTGGGCGTCGAGACCGCGCTCGGTGTGACCGCGCTGCTGCCTCCCTCACCCGCGCTGCGCCGGATGGAGTACGACGTCCGACGGGTCGACGGATCGAGGGCCGCATTCTCCGTCCCTCTCGCCGAGCCGGCGCACTCGGTCGACCTACGCCTGAAGATCCCGGCCGTTCTCGCCGAGATCGAACGCCTCGGCGGGCACGTCGTGGTGCGCAACGCCGGCGTCGAGGACCTCGAGGAGCTCGGCCGCACGCACGACCTGGTCGTGGTCTCCACGGGCCGCGGTGGGCTCGCGGGGCTCTTCGAGGACGACCCGGACCGCTCGCCGTACTCCGAGCCCCAACGGACGGTCGCGCTGACCTACCTCACCGACGTCACGCCCGCGCCCGAGGGACCCGGGCTCCGCTACCACGCCGTGGAGGGGGTCGGCGAGTGCTTCACCTGCCCCGCGCTCGGAACCGACGGGCCGTGTGACATCTACGTCGTCGAGGGTGTCCCCGACGGACCGCTCGACTGCTGGGCCGACGTCACCTCCGATGAGGAGCACGTGGCCCGGCTGCAGCAGGTGCTCGCTGAGCACTTCCCCACCGAGGGGTCCCGCGTCCAGGGGGCCGCGCTCGCGGATGCCCATGCCGTCCTGCGGGGCAGCTTCACCCCCGTCGTACGACGCCCCGTCGGCACCCTGCCGTCCGGGGCGCACGTGCTCGGTATGGCCGACGCCGTCGTGCTCAACGACCCGCTCACCAGCCAGGGGTCCAACACCGCGATCAAGTCCGCGTCGTTCTACCTCGAGGCGATCACCGCCCACGAGGGTGGGTTCGACGAGGCGTGGATGCGGCGCACGTTCGAGAACTTCTGGCGTGGCTGGGCAGGGTGGGCGACCGCCTGGACGAACTCCTGGCTGCGTCCCGCCGCACCCCACCAGAGGCGCGTGGTCGCCGCCGCGGCGGAGCACCCCGCGGTCGCGGCACGGATCGTCGCCGGGTTCGACGACCCTCTGCAGTTCGTGCCCTGGTGGTTCGAGCCGCAGGCCACCGACGCCTTCCTGCGCGAGCAGCTGTCCGACGAGGCGGCCCCGCTCGACGTACGCGACCTGCGGCGCGCACTGGGCCAGTACGCCACCGGCGTGACGGTGGTGACCACCACGGACGCGGAGGGCCGCTCCTGGGGGATGACCGCGAACTCGTTCACGTCGGTGTCGCTGAACCCCCCGCTCGTGCTCTGGGCCGCCGCGAAGAGCTCCCCGTCACTGGCTGCCTTCGAGACCGCGGACCGCTTCGCGGTGAACGTGCTCGCCTCCGACCAGCACCACCTGTCGCGGCAGTTCGCGACGTCGGGGGCTGACAAGTTCGAGGACGTCGAGGTCTGGGACCCGCCGACGACGGGCGGAGGGTCCGACGTACCCCCGCTGCTCGAGGGCGCGGTCGCCCGCTTCGTCTGCCGCA
>Ga0299913_10000238_pt1 | contig 31369 bp, 27 predicted proteins | sample RVTome_9_FD_201360 | JGI IMG/M metagenome (GOLD analysis project Ga0299913, IMG submission 201360) | Soil microbial communities from uranium-contaminated site in the Upper Colorado River Basin, Wyoming, United States - RVT155D38 (version 2) ... | reverse complement strand
CCGCCCCGAATCTGCTTAGCTAGGCCCCTGAAACAGACTGGCACAAGGCGGGGTCTGGCGATGAAACGGTATGGATTGCTGGCCGCTTTGCTCGGCATATCGTCGTCCTATGCCGCCGAAGGCCCCGGCTTCGTCGTCACGCACTTCGATGCACTGCAAAGGCTGACCGTGGAGGGCCCTGCCTCCAGGCAACGGAAGGTCCGCCAGGACACGCCGTTTACGCTCACCTTCGACGCGCTCGGGCAAAGCTTCAGCCTCGAACTCGAACCCAACGACAGCGTTCTCTCTCGCGAGTCCAGGCGAGCGCTTTCCGAGAACGTGTCCCTGCATCGCGGCCGCATAACCGGCAAGGCCGGCTCATGGGCGCGCATAGTCATGGCCGATGGTGTACCACGGGGCCTGATCTGGGACGGCAAGCAGATGTACGCCGTCGAAGGGCCCGACGACAGCGCCGTCATCGGCGCGGCCTCTCCTGTCATCTTTAGCCTGGCCGATACTTACGTGACGCCGGGGACGATGAGCTGCGGTGCCTCGCAGGCGGGCGGCACCGCCGCTGCAATGTATTCGACGCTGGTCGGCGAGCTTGCCGTTGCAGAGGCATTGGCGCCGGGTGCGACGTCGGAGATCCATCTCAGCGCCATCGGTGATTTCGAATTCTCGGAGCGCCATGGCGCGACCGCGGACGTGGCGATCGCAACACGCCTCAACAACGTGGATGGCATTTTCAGCGAACAGCTCGGCGTACAGATCACCGTCGATACAGTGGAAGTGCATGCCGACGCCGACGATCCCTTTACCGACACACTCGATTCCAGCGATTTGCTCGACGAACTTTCGGACTACCGGTTCAATACGCCGCTGCACAGGAACAACGGGCTGACTCACCTGTATACCGGCAGAGTTCTTGACGGCACAACTGTTGGCATAGCTTTCCTGAATGCGTTGTGCAGCCCGCGCTTTGGCGCCGGCTTGTCGGAAGGCCGGCACAGTACGACGTTCGACAGCCTGATTGCCGCCCACGAGATCGGACACAACTTCGGCGCACCGCACGACGCCGAAGAAGGTTCCGCGTGCGAACACGAGTCCGAAAATTTCCTCATGGCGGCGTCCCTCAACGGCAGCGATCAGTTCTCTCAGTGCAGCATCGCGCAAATAGAACCGCGCATCGCGAATGCAGGCTGCATCACCGAGCTGCCCACGGTCGATATGACGATATCGTCGTCTGACGGGGGATCGACGGTGAAGCTCGGCGACGACGTAGCGGTGACCTTCGACGTCAGAAACGTGGGCACCGTGGAAGCGACCGATGTAACCTCGGAAGTCGCGATCCCGGATCGCATGACCTTCGTATCCGCGGAATCATCGGCCGGTACCTGCACCAGCGGCGCCGGCAGGGTGAACTGCCAGCTCGGGACGGTGGCGGGCGGCAGCAACCGCAGCGTCACGATAACCGCGACAGCCGCCAGTGTCGGGAACGCTTCGTTCGATGCCTCGGTGTTCGCTGAGGCCGACGACAACCCGGGCAACGACTCCACAGCCGTGACGCTGACAATCGTCGAGGCCGTTGACCTTTCGGTAAACACGCTTCCGGCGACCCAGGTCGGCTTGAACCAGAGCACGACCATAAGAGTCGGCATGGACAACCGCTCGACGCTTGGCGCAACCGGCGTCGAACTGGCCATTTCCTTAGGCCAGGGCCTGCGCGCGGACAGCGCGACCTGGTTACTCGGCTCCTGCAGCGTAGCGGCGCAACGCATCGACTGCGAGAGCGATGACTTCGCCGCACAAGGCAGCGCAACGGTGGATTTCGCGGTAACGGGCACCACGGCAGGAGCACAGAGCTACACCGTGTCGCTGTCATCGACGGAGGTTGACGCAAACACGGTAGACAACAGCAGGACCGGCACGGTTACGGTGAATGCTGCGTCCAGCGACGTCAGCAGCGGAGGCGGCGGCGGAGGTTCCGTTGGCCTGCTCTTCCTGTGGCTCCTCAGTTTCACAGCGATCCTCGCCCGAATCGGACAAGCCGCCGCAAACCGCTGCACTCCCCAACTCCGATATTGACTCGCACCACCCCACTCGGTCTAATACCCCGCTCGCTGCAGGAGCCCGCCATTGCGGGCGACCGCCAAGGTCAGCAAGCAAGACGCGCTCGCACGTCACCCCTATGACAAAAAGCGCGAAACAACCGCCAATAAAAGGCCAGGTAGCTCAGTTGGTAGAGCAGCGGACTGAAAATCCGCGTGTCGGTGGTTCGATTCCGCCCCTGGCCACCAATGGTCCTTTCGGGTCACATCGTTTACACGTTATTCCGGACAGATCGTTAACAGTCTGTCCGGCGCGAAGGGATCAGGGGCCGGTTCTACCCGGCCCTTTTCTGTATCGAAGAAGCCTAAATCATAATCGAGGAAGCTGACCAGCCAGGTCTGCTCCTCGACCTCGCGGAGGCCGACGAGCTGGCCGGCAAAGACACTCGAGAGATTGACTTTGAGCCGTCCAAAGCAGATGCGACCGCAGCGGGTCACCCGGACGGTGCGATCATGATATGGGTACTCGGGGTCCGGCGGCGGGTGGTAGACGCGGGCTGAGGGTGAAGCTATGTGTCGATCAGCTCACAATGACTTATGCCGCCGCCGGGCGTCTGGCCAAGCACCGCTGCGTGAGTTTTTCGTGACACCTGCCGTTTCTGAGACCGTGGAAGACAAAGCGTCGACCGAATGAGAATCGGATCAAGCGGCCAATGCCTTAAGCACCGACTTGGGATCGCGCTTGATCGCTCGCAGCAGGGCCCTCGCCGGGCCAGTCGGCTGGCGCCGACCCTGTTCCCAATTGCGCAGTGTTCCGACGTCCACATCGAGAAGTCGCGCGAATTTCGACTGACTGAGCCCTGTCATGGAGCGGATCTCTTTCACTTTCTCGGCGTCCACGAAGAACTCACGCGACGGCGCCCGTTCGCCACGCCGGATTTCCTCATGCTGCTGCATGCTTTTAAATGCGGCTGAATCTTCGGGGTGTGCTCGGCGACACCGATGGACTGTCGCCGAGCACGCCGGTTTGGTTCTACGGAGTGGGCAGCGGGCAGAAGCCTGGGTCCGGACCGTCGTCGAGAATGGTCAGTGGGCCGCCAGCCGGCACGCCGAGGAAAGTCGCAATCACAACGGTTTCCTCAGTTTCGCTCGGATTGTAGGCGGTATGTACATTCCCGAAACCCTCATCGATGACTGCTGTCCCGGGAGGATACCAGCGGTCTAGGCAATCCTCGGCAAGGACATAGACGAAATCGCCTTTGACAACCGTGACCAGAACCGGCCCCGGGTGAGTGTGCCAGGGGAATACCGCCTTCGGCTGGATCGTGACCTTCGCGACCGCAATGTTCGATGCGTCCCGCAAATTCATCACGTCGGCGCCGCGGCCGTAGAACCTGTTCCTGACCTGAATCGCCACGTCGTCCGTGAACTCAGCAATTGGGGTGATCAACTCGACTTGAAGGGGAGCCTGTGCCATTGCTGCTTGCGTCGTAAATGCCGAGGCTGCAAGCATGACGGCCAGGATCCGGATTGATGAAATACGCATGATGAACCTCCCTTCCCAATAGAGAATGGCCAAAAAAGTTGGCCGCTTGGTGCGCCTGACGCTCTTTATGTACATATCAGGAATATCACTGCGCCCGTTCAGGCGTATGAAGGGCGGCTGAAGAATCGGTTAAACCCGGATGAAGAATGGCGATCTCGGGCGAGGCCGTCGCTGACCTCTACGTCCGTAAGCGCTATAGTCGATTCTGAAATGGGAATGCCCCGTCCCGAGGCACCCTCCAGACTAGTGGTCCCGAGTCATGACCAAAACCCTGGCAGATCGGTATCAGATTGGCAGCCTGATCCTGGACACGGGTATGCGGACGGTGGAGCTGGACGGGATAAGAGCAGCGCTGCCTAAACTTTCGTATCGGATGCTCCTTTGCCTGGTGCGCAGCGCGCCCAACGTCGTCAGCATCGATGAACTGATGGACGATGTCTGGCAGGGCGTCGTCGTGAATCAGGAAACTGTCGTCCAGCGCATTCGCCTGCTCCGGGAAGCGATCGGCGATGACGGACGTAACCCGACCATCATCGAGGCAGTCCGCGGTCATGGCTACCGGCTTCGCCCCGACGTCACCCCCTTGCTTTCCGGATCACGACCGTCGAAGCGCCTGGCCTGGCTGGTTGCAGGCATGGCGGTCGTTGCCGTTATTGCTATAAGCGCATTGCTCGCAATCGATCAGGAGAAGCCACCAGAGCCGCCCCCGTCAATTGCGGTATTGCCGTTCGTAAACCTGAGTCCCGACCCGAGACAGGAATACCTGGCTGACGGATTGACGGTCGAGCTTTCCAGCCTCTTGTCCCGTATGCCGGAACTCAGGGTCGTTGCGCGCACCTCTTCGTTTTCGTTCAAGAACAGCGACGCACGAATCGGCGAGATTGCCTCAACACTGAACGTCACTCATGTGCTGGAAGGCAGCGTGCGCAAGAGCGGCAACGACGTGCGCGTGACAGCACAGTTGATCAGTGCGGATGAACTCAACATCTGGTCACGCACCTACGACCGGCGATTCGACAATCTTCTCGAGTTGCAGGCTGAAATTGCCACGTCCATCGCCCGTTCGATTGCGCCGACGCTGGCCAGCCGCAGTCCCCGCGTTCTGGCAACTGACAGCGAAGCCTATGCGTACTACCTGCGAGGTCGATATCTGGACAATCTAAAGGGCCCGGAGAACTGGGGAAAAGCAGTACAGGCATACAAGCGGGCACTGGAGATTGACCCATCCTATGCCCCCGCGTGGGCCGGGCTGTCGCTCACCTACTACTACCAGACCACCAACGGCATTCTCGATCCTGACGCAGGCGTCGGGATGACACGGGAAGCGGCCACGCGTGCGCTCGAGCTTGACGGAAGCCAGGCCGATGCGCTCGCGACATTGAGCCTCATCAGAAGCACTTATGACTGGGACTGGCCAGGGGCCCTGGATGCGATCCGCCAAGCACTGGCGCTGGAAAGCGGTAACTCTAACGTGCTGAACCGTGCCGGATCGCTTGCATTTTCCTTGGGCAGGCTCGACGACGCCGTGGCGCTTTATCGACAAGCCATCGCTCTTGATCCACTCAACATGTCGCCGCAGAATGCCGTCGCCATCGCCTACATGTCTACCGGCAGATATGCAGAGGGCCGGTCAGCCCTGCATGCGCTCCTTGAATTGAATCCCGAATATCCCTGGGCGCATATCAATCTGGCACGAATCTGCCTTCTCGAGGCTCGGTTCGACGAAGCGCTGGAAAAACTGGCACGCAGCCGCCCATGGGAGTGGCACGATTCAGTCGTCGTGATGGCCACTCATTCGCTGAACCAGACGGCCAGGGCAGAGTCTCTGGCGAGCGCCTTCCACAACAGATACGGCGAGGACTTCCCGCTCCTCTCGGCCGAAATCCATGCCTGGCGTGGACAGTATGAATTGGCATTCACACGCCTGTACCAGGCCCTCAACAAACGCGATTCCGGCTTGATTTATATTCGAAGCAACCCGTTTCTGGAGCCTCTCGGTCAAGACGACCGGTGGGAGGAGTTGCTCGACCGGATAGGCCTTCTGGATCCTCCGGACTGGACTGTTCCGGTCCCGGAAGCCGCCACCTGATTCGGCTGCTTCGGTCAAGGGGTTCCCGAACCACTTTTTCTCTTCATCCCGATTCAGGCGGCCTTCAGCGAAACTTGCTCGAGGCTTTGCCGACGCTTCATTACGCGTCTTCGCAACGCGGCGAGACTGAAGGCTGTCTCGGGGATCTTCTGATCGGCGGCTGACACTACTGTCGCTTCAGAGGCGCCGCCGGCAGTTTCGTTCGCGTTGGAGAGGGAGAAAGGGCAATGTCGAGAACGCAGCTTGGCCTCGTCGGTATACTTTGGGTGGTGTTCGTCGCGGGCTGCGCCGGTGAGCGCGGCCGATACGCAGAACAATCCCACTTGGCCGGGAGGGAAGTTATCTGCTGGTCCGGGGGTACGCCAGTGTGCTTCGAGCGGCTCGGCAAACCGGTCAGGTGCACGTGTGCCACGCGAGACGATCTCGTACGATTGCTCGACGGGGACTGATTCTCGCCACCGAATCGCAGCCTCAGAACGCAGAAATGAAGGGGACCAGCGAAGCCCCACACAGCGGCGACAGATGCGTGAACCGGGCCCCTGTGTCAGGATGGTTGTCGCATACGTCGGTGTTGCGTAGTGCGTAGCCTGGCTCCGGGGGGTCGGACAACGGTGCGGCGATGCGCGGGTACCCACCACTCCGGAAAACCCGTTTCGATCCTTCTCTGATTGTCAGTAGGGCGGTTGATCCTCGGATAAATATGCCAACAGATATTGACAACTGTCGGCATTCTTATCCAATGACTGTGCGTGAGATTTGCGTGCATCAGCAGTGCACGGTCCTGCACAGTGATGCAAACCAAGCAACGAGCATCCCGGTAACTGGTTGAAATAAAAGAGTAAAATCAATCACTTAGGCGATCTGAAAATCCGCGTGTCGGTGGTTCGATTCCGCCCCTGGCCACCACCCACACTCATTCCTTCAATACTTGAGCAAGTACCTGGCAAGGAGCCAAAACGCTCGCGGGAATTCTGCGTGACCGATTTGCAGGAGTGCGTTGCCTTTATTCGAACACTTGCGGCTTGAGCCGGAACGTGGTCGCCATTTCGTCGTCGACCGTCTCGCCGAGTAAGCTGTGTGCAACGAATTCGCCGACGGTCGGCCCATGCTTGAACCCGTGGCCGGAGCCACCGCCGACGAGCCACACCACGTCGGATTCCGGGTGCCGATCGACGATGAAGTTCTCGTCAATGGAGTTCGTCAGCTGGCAGACGCGCGTCTCGACGATGGGCATGTCGCCGAGCGCCGGAAAACGGTGGCGAAGAAACTCCCGGCCCCGCTTCACCTGCATGGGCGACACGAGGCGTTCGTCGGTATCCGGGTCGATGCTGTTGTAATCCGGAAAGGGCGCCGCCTTGAACCCGCGGTGCTCGATGTCCGGAAAACCGTACCAGCCGGAGCCCATGACGCTCCAGGTGGGGAAGTTGGGATAGGCAAAGCGCGCGTCGCCGGGCGGTGACCCGTAAAACAGTACGTCGCGGCGTACCACCTGCAGCCGCTTCCCGAGCACCTCGGGAAACAGATTCGGCAGCCACGGACCACAGGCGAACACGTACTGACCGGCGGACAGTGTCTCTCCATCGTGCTGCTCTACCCCGGTCATCGCGCCCGCCGCGGAGAAGACAGGCCGGCAGCGGGCGATACGCAGCTCGCCGCCGAGCTTTTCGAATTCTCGTGCGACGGCTTCGCAGCACCGCCTGGCCATCAACGTGCTCCCCGAAGGACCGCCGCCGGCATAGACACCGAACGCAAGATCGTCGCTGTTGATCTGGGGCCAACGCTGCCTGAGCTCGTCCGGCCTGAGGATCTCGACGTTCGTCACTCCGAAGGGCTTGAGCCTTTTCACGAGGGCGTCGGACTCATCGATCAGGTCCTCGCTCGTCGACAGCGTCAGCTTGCCCGTCGAGAGCACCAGCCTGGTGCAGCAGGACTCCTCCAGCGATTTCCACTGGTCATAGGCGCTGATGCCACTCCTGATGTAAACCGGGTTCTCGTGATCGACCTGGACCTGCCGGGTTTCGCCACCCGAGCTCGACCTGGAGTTGCCCGGACCGTATGCATCCACGAGGATCACGCTGGCGCCTTTGCGCCTCAGGTGAAACGCGGACCATACGCCGAATACGCCTGCGCCTACGACGACGACGTCGGCTGTCGCCCGCGTCCGTCCGCGTGTCTGCGCGTTCGTAAGCACCGTGCCGGCAAGACCGGATGCCGCGCCCAGACCGATACCGGCGAGCCTGACGAACTGCCTTCTGTTCACATCGCGCCTTCCTGAAGTTCGCGCGCGTTATCCCGAGCGTCGCGCAAGAGCGCGATATTAAAGCCTACACATTCAACGTTAAAGAAGAACTCGATGGATCGAACGCGCTCGAGTCCCCGGGGGGCAGGTCTCGCATTCGAGCGGACGCCGAGAAACCCAACCGGATCGCTCCGGCTGCTTACGAGACGGCTTCCTCCGGCGTGGCGATCCTTGGCTGCCGTGCTCGTGCTGCTCAGAGCACACCGCCGCGTGCTTGAGCTAATTACCCGGAAGCGCGAGATCGAGCGCTGCTGGCGGAGGAGGGGCGATGACACGCCACCCCTTGGTCTGGCACTTTGATCCTAATTTATCCATCGTCTTCTCACCTCTTCGGCGAAATATCTTGCCGAGGACTCGGATGGCTGCTGCTTGTAGGCGTTGTAGGTGGCGCACACTCTGTCGGGGTACTCGATTTCCTCGCAGATTACGGGTGGTAGTCTGTTGCCCTTGTTCGCCTGCCAAACTTCCACCTGCCGGTAGCGTTGATCACTTTCCGATAAAGCGCCTGCTTCCAGTCTGCTAATCAGGCAGTCCTGATAGTAGTGAAAAGTCTCATGAAGCACGTTGTCTATGCTTATGTTTCGCATACTGCGAACGCGGGTGTCTATGTGCCCCAGATCCCGCTTCGACTCTACGGCAAGTGCCAGGTTGCCGGTGTTGACGGTGAGCCTGGAGTCTTCGGCACTCCAAAACGCTTCTACGAATTCCTCTTCTCCACACATCGTCAGGGAGTATCTGTCGGTACAAGGAAACAAACTCGGTTCCGATTCGAACTCGAATTGATACTCATACTTGCAGGACGCTCTCTCGAGGGTCCTCTCAACGATCTGTCCAAGCCTGTTCAGGAATGCCTCCCGGTCGAACTCCGGCGACGCATATTCCGCTTCGGAGGGAAGCCCGAGCTCGCCATCGAGTGCATCTACGATCTCATCGATCTTATCGGAGAGAAGCCTCGAATATTCATCGGCCGGACTTGGATACCCATCGTCCGCCAGGGCTCGACCAAACTCGAAATCGATGGTGATGGTGGACGCATGGTTATATTCGAGGCCGCTGACGTTTACGTCGACGCCAGCGGAAGCGCCGTTTCCGACGGACACAACGGGAGTCCCTGCAAGCGAGGCAGTGCTCGAGGAGACGCCGAGAATCGTCGGCACATCGCCTGATACCACCTGCAGGCTGAAGCCGTTGAATGGCGCCCGGCCGAAGGATCCGGGCGGCACCTGATCGAAGGTGATCTCGATTCGCCGGTCACTCACGTCGACTGCGAATCCAACCATAGACAAATTGTAGCGACACCCGGCGTTGACGTTGAATCTCAGGCTGCGGAGGTCTGCCGACCCGAATTCCACCCCGGATCCCACCATGGCGCTGACGGGGTTGCTCAGGATCTGGTCCTTGCATCCCGGCAGATTCGTCACACGCGCGGTCAGCTCGACCATCGCACCGTCAAAGCCGGTCGCGCCCGTGTGAGCCACGCCCGGAATACCCGCTCCCACGGCAGAGGCGAAAATAAGCAAAGTCGCCTGCACGCGCCTCGGCGTCATGCTGCCTGCATTTTTGAATGGCAGGTCTGTTCTATCCGCTACAGCCTCGAAGCACTCGCCGTTGATGTCGGCTCCGCATCGCGTTCCTGCTCGACCTGCCGCGCCCACTGCCGCTGGCGGAGTACACAGCATCTTCGTGGCAGCAAGCTTCGTCATTCGCCCCGGCCCGCCTCGTGGTCGGTCGATCAAGGCTACAGCAGTCTGGACACGATGGCAGCACTTTTGCTACTTTTTCAGTTGACAGACGCGCGCGGTTGCCTGGCGGCTCGAACCCTCGGACGACGGCTCCCGGATAATTTATTACGTTAATGCGCGACGTCGGCCCTGTGGGGGTGGTCATGCCGATATTCAGCCTCTTGACTGAACAGATCACGACGATCATTTACGTCGTCGCCGTCGTCGAGGCCTGCCTGGCCGTCGCGATTCTTTCATCCATCCGCAAGCAGGGCATCCGGCTGAAAGACGCCACGGACAATATGGTAAAGGGCTTCGTGGATGCGCCGGACAAGGACTCGAGCTTGAGCCTGCACGAGAAGATCGAATCGTCGCTGCGTTTCATCACCAACAAAATCCAGGTCGAACCTAATGCCAAGGAGATCATTCGCGGCAACGTAGGCAAGATCACGGAACGCTCCTCCGACAATCGCTATTTCAGCATCGAAGTTTTCAGCAGCATGATGTCGACGCTGGTGCAGGTATTCCCCCTGTTGGGCATCCTCGGCACCATTCTCGCGATATCGAGCCAGACGATCGGTGCCTCCGGGACCCTGGACCCTCAGGCACTCACCAGTGCTTTCGTGCTTGCCATGGATACGACGATCCTGGGCATCGGCTTCGCTGTGCTGTTCATGTTGGTCGAGAGTGTGCTGCAGCCGCGCATCGAGCGCACGATAATCGACAGCAGGAACTACAAGGACGTACTCACCGCCGTTTACCTGTCATAGGCCGGGCAGATGGCGCACGGGGGCATCCACACCCGGCGAAAACCGGCAGTCGTCCAACTGACGGCCCTGCTCGACCTCCTGTTCATCATGATCTTCATCGGCCTCCTGACACCGGGGCAGGGGGATGCCGATACCGAGTCGACGGAAGCCGCTGAGCAGTCACAGGCTCCGAAGTCAGAAACCGAAAAGTCAAAGGCCAGGGAGCAGCTGCTTGCTGAAGTGAGCGCCGAAAGCCAGGCCGCCGTGGAGGGGCTCGGCCCGGAACTCAAAAAGATGTTCATGGCGAACGTCTACTACACCGATTCGCGCGGCAGGCGCGAGTACGGCGAGACTGCACTCTGGTCGGCCGATGCCGATTTCGGATTACTCCGCTTCAGGTTGAAGCTGTCCGATGGAACGGCGATTGTCAGAACGAACGTCAGCGAGCCACTCGTCATGACAGATGAAGAGCCCGTGTCCGATTGCGATCGCATCAACCTGACCGCGGAAAGGATTTACCAGCATTGCACGTCTCCGTTCGGCCGGACGACCACGATCGACTGCGAACGCAGCGGCAACGACGCCTACCATTGCTCGGAGAGCCTGTCGCAAACCCACCAGGGTCGAACGTCGGCCTGGCGCTGGGATTACGACCTGGAGTTGATCAGTGTCTATGACTCCCGGTTTGCAGATTGAGGCCGCCCCGGCCGAAGGGCGGATGATCCGCTATGTGCGGGCCGGCATTCGTTGCCGGGAGGAGGCAAGATGAGGGCTGCAGCAAGGTCCGGCGTTCAACTGACCTCTCTGCTGGACCTTCTGTTCATCATGATCTTCATCGCGCTGTTGACATCGAAGATCGAAACCTCCGGCGTAGCGTTGAGCCCGGGTGACGGCGCAGACGACCGGCGCGCGGCATCATCGTCAAACGGGGTATCGTTGAAAGAGAAGGAGCGGATACGCAGCGTCGTAAACGGCCAGATTCGCAAACTGTTCATCTCCAATAACCATTACCGGCGCGATGGTGAGTCCTACGTGGAAACGAACCTGTACGCAGCCGACGGCAACCAGCTTTGGATCAACCGCATCAACCTGGTTGGCGCCGGCCTGGTGACCGATACCGACCAGAAGCCCATAGGCCGGGAGGACCCGAGCCGCGACGGCCAGCGATGCGAGCCGCTGGTCGTCACGCGGGACCGGTTGGCTCACGAGTGTCGAACCGTCGAGGCCGATGGCGAGGAAATCGAGTTACACCAGATATCGTGCGATCGGAGTTCCGACAGCTCTTACGCATGCACGGAGCGCCTGGTCCAGAAGCAAGGTACGGGCGTTCGCAGATACAACTGGGAGTACCGCATGGATCTGGTCAGGATTTTCGATGAAGCGCTCGAATAGCCGTGCACGATCCGGCAGGTTGGGCGCTGCGTCACGCCCGCGCCCGGAATGGTCGACCATGCGGGTCTCAATGGTGTCGATACTGATGGGCCTGCTCGGTTCCGGCGATGCCCTGGCCGATTCCGAATCGGCTCCCCATCAGTTCTTCGAGGCAATGGGCCTCAGCATGAACATGTGCGGGGCGTTGGCGGAAAAGACTGCGCAGGAGCTCGGCTTCCAGGCCGGCCGGGCACCCGCGAACGCGCCGAAAGAGGCGAGGTACTTCGTCAATCCGGCCGTCCGGAGGGAGCAAATCTCCTTTCGGTCGGAAGCGAACGAGGGACAGCTCGAGCTGGCAGACCTGAACATATTCGTTTCGAACAGGTTGACTCCCGAGCAGATCACGGGCGAGGTCGAGCAAATAGAGACGCTTTACGGGCCGAACGCCTGCAGGGAGAGGTCCGTCAACGTGGTTTGCCAGGGAACGAGGTACGTCGGTCCCTACCAGATGAGCTTGAGAGCGCAGTACGACAAGCAATGGATCCGATATACGCTCCGCAGCCGGTTCCAGACGAACAGGTTCTTCGAGCAATCACCGGTTTGCATCAATTCGGCTGCCCCGGCGTCGGCACTCCCCGACCCATCAGCAGGAGTGGAAAGCCCGCCCGCGTCCGATTCGAGCAGCGACGCTCGCGATTCGTCGCCGGCGACGACGAGTCCTCCCGGCCCACCGTCCCAGCCGTCCGGCGATTCGCAGGCGCCGAGCCCTGGCAGCCGCCAACCGCCTACGAAAGACTCGTCAAGCTCTCCCGGACAGCCGGGGCAGGAGCTGTTCGAATCGGCACAGGCCATGGAGGAGCAGGCCGATGCCCAACGCTCGTCCGAGCTTCATGCAAACGCCGCGGAACTGTACAGGCAGGCAGTGGCCTTGGGGCACGCGCAGGCGATGTTCAACCTGTCGCGCAAATATGCACGGGGCGAGGGGGTGAAACAGAGTCGCCAGACCGAGCTCGAGTTGCTGGAACAAGCGGCAAAAGCGGGTCTTCCGGAAGCGCAATACAACCTGGCGTTGAAATATGCGTCCGGATCCGGGGTCCCCGCGGATCAGGAAACGGCTGCGGAACTGCTCGAAGCTGCGGCCGAGGCGGGAGATGCCGACGCGCAGCTCGCGATGGCAAAAAGAAAGCTGGCCGGCTCGGGTACCGGGCAGAGCGACCAGGAAGCAATCGAGATGCTCGAGAAGGCTGCCGCGGGTGGCAATGCAGAGGCGCAGTACCTCCTGGGCAGGATTCTCGAAGACGAAATCCTTGCTCCGCGGGATGTTCAGCAAGCCGAACAGTACTTCTGCATGGCGGCCGCCGTTCACTACGAACCGGCGGTGGAAAAATGCGCCAGGAGCTTCCTCGCCCCGAATGACACTGCCAAGGCGGGCAGGCAGATCCGGTATTGAAGCGGCAGCTGGCCTGCCTCCGGCTCGGCGCCACTGCCACCAAGGCGCCCGGCCCGCCAACCCTTCCGTGCAGGCGACTGTTCCTATTCCCCCTTAACTGCCCTAAAGACCCGAAACCTGCAGGTGCGCCCGACGATCGCGCGCCTGCACTCTGATGGTGGGACAGCCATTCAACCGGAGTGAGAAACATCAGATCGCCGATACTTGCCTTGATAGCTTGTGGTATCAGCCTGCCGGGGTTCGCGTGTGAAAAGCCGCAGCCTGTCGAAATATCGAGTGGCGCAACCGCGACGCTGGAGGAGATGAAAGCGGCGCAAACCAGCTTCAGGGCCTGGTACGATGCCATGTACGCATATATCGGTTGCGTCCAGGACTACACCGCCCGGCAGGCAGCCGAGGATGAGGTGCTCGCGGCGCAGGAAGCGTTCAACAACCAGGTGAAGGCGTTCAAGTCGGCGAACTGACGGAGCAGGTGCGTCCCGGCGACGCGTCGGCTCGATATTGCGCTCACTGCGGTCGAACGGCGTCGAGGTCCGGCGACGCACCGAAGCCGGCGCAGTCCGCAGTTCCCTGCGCATAGGCAGCTCGGGCTTCGTCCTCGCGCCCGAGCAACGCCCAGGCGGCGGCGATGCGGATGAATGCCTGCGGGTCCGTCGCCGAGCTCGAGAACTCCTCCAGATCGCCCGGCAGCTTCTCTTCGATCGCGTCGGGTACGCGGCGTTCGTCGAGGACCTCGAGCACCGTATAGTAGTAAGCGAGATGCGCGCGGACGTTCGGCGAATGGCCGCTCGTCAGCAGAGCCCTCTCGGCAAGCTCCGCGGCACGCGCGTAGGCGTCCGCGGCGCTCTCGTTCTGTCCCGCCTGGCGGTAGGCATCGGCAAGATTGCCCCACATTTCATGGGTTGCGGGACTGCCGCCGGCGCTGTCGAGATCGATCGCCGCCTTGCAGAACTGGATTGCCCGGTCGAACTCGCGCGCGAAGTAGTAGGCGACGCACATCTGTTCCGCGCCGAGTGAAGCATCGGGCGTGATTTCCCTGGCGCGGAGATAGAGCGCGAGCGCCCGGTCGTGATCGCCCCGGCAGAAATAGAACGTCCCCAGGTTGGTGACCGAGTGTTCGTTGGCATCGGCCGCAACTGCCGCCTCTGCTGCCGAAACGGCGGCATCGACGTCGCCGATGAAGAAATGAACCCGCGCCAGCGTAAACGGCGCCTTCCAGAAATCCGGCTCCGCTTCGTTCGCCCGTGTCGCAAACCCGATCGCGGTGAGGCGAGCCTGCTCGTCACCGCCTGCTCGATAAACGGCCAGCTGATTCTCGGCCATTTCGAGCAGCGCGTCGGTATCGTACGGATCCTCTTCCAGCACGGCCGTCAGGATCCGGGCAGCCTCATCATGGTGGCCGCCGCGACGTGCCAGCGAGGCGCGCGCGCGCCTGACTGCGAGCAGATCCGGCGCGAGCTCATTGGCGCGGGCGCACTCTTCCTCCGCATCCACGAGGATGCCCGGTTCGCTGCTGATCACGCTCTCCTGCACGAGCGCGTGGCAGAGGCCGGCGCGTGCTCGAGCGTAGTCCGGATCATGCCGTACCGCCGCTGTGAAGCGTGCTATTGCGCGCTTTACGTTCAGTTCGGTGCGGCTTTGGTCGAGATCGAACCGACCGCGCAGATACGCCTCGTGCGACGATGCGCGTGCCGGGTCCGGAAGATGCGCGGGTCCACCCGTTCGCAGCGCACGCACGATGTCTTCCGCGATTTCTCTCATCGCGTCGCTGTCCAGCGCACGCCGCAAGAGACTGCTCGTCCAGATCGGGCGCTGCTCGCCGTCGCTCCATGCGAAGACGCGCAGGCCCACGTGCCGGCCGAACGACATGATCTCGCCCTCCACGACGAGATCCGCATCCAGGCGTTCGGCAATCGTGGCCGCCGTCTCATTGAGGTCGATGCCCGCCGTGGCACCCGCCGTGGCGACACGGGCTTCGGTTGCCAGCACCTCGCGCAGCGCCTGGGCAATGCGAATGTCGCGGTCCCCACGGAATCGGCGTACGACGATGGCGAGGTCGGACAGGTCGCGCTCTGACACTTCCGACGCAGCGCCCGGCTCCTCCGGCATCGGGGACGGCCCCACCACCGCATACCAGGCTGCACCGGCAATCACGGCGAGCATCGCCGCTATTGCCAGCGGCCATGGCCAGCGGGGCGCTTCGGCAATGCCGTCATCGTCGAGCCCGCCTTGCGCGATCGGCGCGGCGCCCTCGACTTCCTGCGCACTGAGAAGCAGCGAATGGACCGGGCGACCCAGCGCGCGCGCCACGCGCGTGAGGGTGTGCATGTCGACCGGCTGCTGACGGAAGACGCGATAGACGACGTCGCGCGGAGCGGCGTCGAGGCCCTCGAGGTCGGCTATGCGCTCGGCGAGGGCGGCCTGCGTCCTGATGCCGGCGTCCGCGAGCGCTTCCGTCAGTTTGACCCTGGAAGCCCTGACCCCCCGGCGCCGCGAGCGCTTGTTGTTATGTTCACCCACGGGAGCTTCTTGCGGTCTCCCCGTATATGGAGGTCTATCCTGCCTTAACCCCCCAAAACCTGCAAAACCTGCAGGCGCCGCCCCCTGGCTCCCGGGGGCAGATTACGGTCCATCGCTCACATCCTTCGAGGGGGATACATGCCCGGTTTTCGCATCGTCAGGTCGGCGCCGGCGCGCGGCAGGTACAGGCGGCAACGGCCTCCGGGGCGCCCCATCACGACGCGAGGCGCCTTGCTGGCGAGCCTGTTGCTGGTTCTCGGCGTCGGCTGTAGCGGTGGCGGGCTGAGCGGAGAGTACCGCGATCAGCGGGGGGTTACGGGCTACGAGTTCGAGCCCGATGGCCGCGTCTACATCTCGGTGATGGGGACCATGACCGCGGCGACCTACGAGCTCGACGACGATCGGGTTCTGATCACGGGCCCGCAAGGCACGACGGTGTTGCTCAGGCGTGGCGATGCGCTCGAAGGGCCGATGGGCCTCGCGCTCGTTCGCGTTCGCTGACGACCAGCGCAGGGGGAAAGCCGGATGCAACGGGAACGAATCGGCAGGAATGCGGCCGGCAGCGCGAGGCGAACGCTGCGCCTGGTGCTTGCGTTCTGCACCGCCGCATCGCTCGCGGCCGGGGAAGCCGGAAGTTCCGAGTTGGCGGGAAGCCCGGCCGATGCCGGGGTGCGGGCCATTGATCCGGTACTGATCGGCGACCGGCTCGTCAGTGGCTATCCGCTGACGCACGGCCGCTTCAACACAATCGAAACAAAGCTCGGTCATATGGAGCGCATCAAGTCGCACGTCGACCTCGCACTCCATATCGACCTTGCGGTGCTCCGCCAATGGCCGGAAGTTTTCGATGACGACCGCATCGCCTACGAATACGCGCGCCGGTTCCTGACCGACGCAAATCTTTCGCGCTTCGTCACCGGCTGCCGTTACGGCAGCTGCAGTACGACCACGCCTTACGATGGCTGGGCCGGCGAGAACGAGTTCGAACGTGCCGACACCTGGCGAGCATTCACCGCAACCTACCGGCCACGGCTCCTCAGTGGCGCGGCGGAGTTTCCGCTGCGCTTCGTGCAGGTCTTGAAGGTCGGCGTCCAGGGGTACGACGAAGGCCGCCGCGGCTTTCCGTTGCGAGGGCAGATGCAGGCATCCGTGCTCGCGACCGTCGGCACCGCTGCGCCGCTGACCATCGACGTGGCATGGACGCCACCCACCGTCGTGTTCGTCGACCGGGCTGACGCCGGCGCGTTCCTGGAAATGATCGAGGCCCCAGATCGAAGTGCTTACCTCGGATTGCGGGTATCGCTCGTCGAGCCGGACCGCGATCCGCTGCTCGACCGGCCTCGCCTTCGGCTCGCGCTGGACGGCGCGACGTTGTACGCAGATCCGGATCTGCGCAACGGCATTCACGAATTCAGTCTTTGGGGAATCAACTGATGCAGAGAGCGACGCGCGCTCCTGCGTGGCACCCCCGCACGAAACGGAGTCTGACATGACCACAAGAACATCAAGTCGCTTCCTGTCCGCCGTCGTTCTGTGCATCGGCCTGTCAGCGTTTACCGGGACGATCGCCCTGGCACAGGGCCAGTCCGACGCGCCCGCCGGAAAGTTCCGCGTCATGAACGGCCCCGGGGGGCGGCAGCTCATCGAGGTGCCGATGCCGGAAGGCTTCGCGCCGATTCGACTGGTCGGGCTGCGGGGAATGCCGGTGACGGGTCATCCGGTCACCGAGCGTCGAGGAGAGCTCAACCCGCAGAACTGGGAACAGCTCGATCTGGGGGAAGTGGACACGAATTTCGGGCGCCTGCTGGAGGCGCTGCGCGTACGCGCCGAACCGAAGCTGCTTCAGGGTACGTTGTTCGCGGAATCCTTCGCCAGAACGCACCTGGACGAGGGGGCGTCGAAAGAGTTTTTCGTCACCGGGCAGGCGACGACGTTCGGGAGCAACGAGTTCGAGCGCAAAGCGTTGCTCGAGACTTTCCTGTCGCGTTACGAAGCCTCGCTCCAGTCCGGACTGCCGACGCTGCCGTTGGAGTTCGTCTACATTGAGCAGGTCTTGCTCGGCACTTACGACGCCGCAACAAGCAGCTTTCCGATTTCCAACGCGCAAGGTGAGACGAATCGCACGAGCCTGCACTCTTTCGCCGGTGCGGTGAAATTTGCGAGTGTGCCGCAGATCGATGTACCGCCGGCGCTGCCGATGGAGCCTGGACGCGCGGAGGCGCTGCTGGCCCGCATCCCCGATGCGCGCGGAGCGTCCGGCAGGAATTTGCCACCCATCCGGCACGTCTGGCGCGGAATGCGCATCGCCATCACCGGATTCGGCGTGGCTCAAAATAGGACGACGGAGACCCAAGTCGAGGTGCGCTCGATCGGCCTGTTCGAGGATCCGCTGCTGACGCGGTCCATCCATGAGTACGAGATTCAGCAGCAAACTGCGAGTGAGACCGTCAGCCTCGATGCCATGACTTTGATGCCGCATCTGCCGAATCTCTATGCAGTGCGTGATCTCGACGGCTTCCTGGACGAGGCGGCGGTCGCGACCGGTACGAGCTATCTGCTCAAGCAGGAGCAGTTCCAGATGGATGGGCGCTTCATGAGCGCACAATGTGGCGAGAAACACTCGGTGTTCGAATGGAGCACCGCGCGTCCAGATCTCGCCAACGGTCCGTTGCTCGAGGCGCTTCTCGATCCGGCCGCGGACTGGTCCTTCCTCGATAAGGAATCGCGCTTCGGCCTGGTGGCAGATCATTGTGTCGACCTGCTCGTGTTTCCACGCGACAAGATCGCGGGACGGCAGGTGGATTTCGCGGCCGCGGAGATGGCCCCGGTCTATCGGCAAAGCGTGGAGGCTGCCGCGAAGCGGTTACCGCAGAAGGTCTACATTACGCGCAACCTCTACAAACCGCGATATGACCACGCGCGGAAGATGCTGTCGTTCGAAGAGCCGGCGCCTGGCAGCACGTCCAGGGGCGAGGGCGCCGAGCTGCTCACCGTCAATTACGGCGGCGTCGAGTACCTGGCGCCGGGGGACGCGAAGCGGTCGCAATCCAGATCGACGATCGTGGCACCGAAGGATGCCGAAGGCCTGGCCTTCTACAGCATGGAGCTCGCGTTGGCCGACAACCAGCCGCTGAACGTGCCTCCGCTCAGACCGAAGTCGCCGAAGGGCGGACAGCACGCAGAGCCGGGATCGGGCTGGCGCGAGAGCGTGCGCTGGTTCCGGGGCGAGCGTAACGACCAGCCCAACGCGCTTGCTCTCGATCGTCGCCTGGTTTATCCGAGCGTAGCGGTCGATCCGGCGACCGCGGAACGGCTGATCGGCGAAGCGGGCAGCTCCGGCAAGTCTTTGCGCGCAGTGATAGTGCTGGACGTCGAAGGCGTGCGACGGGTGAATCCCGACAACCCGGGCATTCTGTTCGCGCGTCTGGATCGGATCATGATCGCGACGAGCGACGGGCGCACGGTTGCCAAAGTCGGGGCGGGATCGTTTCCGGATGCCGTGGCGGCCGATCGTGCAAGCAAGGCCGCGGCGGAAGAGCGGCAGGCCGCTGCGGCGGCCGCCGCCGAGGAAAAGAAAGCGGCTCAGCAGGCGCAGGCAGCGGAAGCCGAGGTGACGCGCTCGGCCGGTCTCGCGGCGTGCGACAGCAAGGCCGCGTCTGCGCAGGCACGGCTCGAATGCTACAGGGCATTCTGTGCCACCAGACAGGGCGACTACCAGTGCTTCAGCAAGGTTCGCGAAGCACAGCTCGCGGCCAACAGCGAAAGGGCGGGTGCGGCGGCGAGCTCGGCGGTTCGTCGAAGCGAGTGCGCCATGCGAGCGAGGACGAGATACCAGCTGACGCAGGGATCGCCGGGCTACGAGCAGGTCGTCGAGAGTTGCCTGTCACAGGCGGAACGGTCGGTGTACGGCCCGGACATTCTCGGCCTCCGACTGGGTATGAGTCGCAACGACGCCGACCTCATTCGCCGCCGTGAGCTCAATGTGAGGAGTGGCCAGATGAGGCCGGCGGCCGATTCTCCGTTGTTCGAGCAGGGCACAATCTTCTTCTCCGCCGACGAGAGTCATCTGCTGGCGATCGAAAACCTCGACAATCTCGGCCGGCCGCTGGCGGCCCTGATCGGGCGCAGAATCCACTTCGGAAGCGGGGGACAGCCCGCCGATGCATTGCTGGCATCGATGACCGCGAAATACGGCACGCCGGTATGGCGTGACGGCCGCCATTTGCTGTGGGCGTTCGACGAGAACGGCCAGGCGAAAGGGGATGCTTCGTCGCAGCAGTGCGCCAAGGTCGCGGGCATGCTCGGGGAGCCGCAGTGGAATGGCATGTCGGGGCGCGACGACAAAATCTCGAACCTCGCACCGCCGGGCCTTGTAGCCGGAGCCAGCCGGGCGGACTTTGCCGCGCTGGCGGACTGCGGCGTCGTCCTGATTGCGCGCTTCCAGGGGCCGTCCGCGGACACGGTGCAGGACGCTTCGATGGTCCTGTTCGATCCGGCCTGGATTGCGGAGCAGCCCGACATCGCCTTCTCCGCTCCAGCTGGGAAAGAGGGGGCCCCGCGCTTCTGATGCCGATGGCGGTCGTGAAATGCCATGGCGCCCCGGCGGCGGCGCGTTTCAGCTTCCTCGTGGCGATGATCGCCGCGCTCTTTGCCGGTTTCGCGCCGGCCGCGGAGCCACGGCATCCGGCCTCCTCCAGGATACTCGAGGTTTACGACGCCGGGCCGGCACAAACGGCCGATGGTGCTCCGCCGATCGACCTCACCGGATACCGCCGCGCGGATATGATCGGGTACATCTACCAGGGGAAGTTCGAGCTCGTGCCTGCAACCGGGCTGAACAACATCAGGTATTTTTCGCAGACCGTCGCCGATCTTGCATCGCGTTGCCCGAACCTCGGGATGGACGGCGCGAAGTATCAGATCGTGCCGTACCTGGTGTCCGGCGTGACCGATCTCATGGCGCGCTTTTACAGCGGCCAGCTCAGCCAGTCGGAGGTTCTGCAGGCAGCCTGGATGGCGGTGCTGGGACTGACGGAGAGCTGGGCCTGTCGCTACGATCCTGCCACCGAGTCGCGCGAGCTCGCGCAGGCGGAGTGCGACGCCACCGCACGTGACAGGCGCGAAATGGCGGTGATGCCTTCGCTGGACGCCGCAGTTGACCTCACAGTCTTTCTGGGACGGTACGCCTGTGCAAGCCCGGAAGCTCGGCATCTCTCCGGACAGCTCGTCGAGTTCGGCCGGACTGCGCACGCGAGGATGCACTTCACAGAGACGATGCCGGGACCGGATACGCCGGAGGGCATCGCCTACGGCTCGATCTTCGAGAACTGCACCCGGCAATCCATCGATCAGCAACTGAGCGCATGGTGCGGATGTTACGTCCGGACGTTGCATGCCCTTCGTCCCGGCCGTCAAATGCTGGCGGCCCTTGCCGCGAATCCGTTCGTGGATGGCTCGACTTACATGTCGTGGGTGACTGCCAATCTGCCGGGTGGCGGCGCGTTATTCGACTGTGCGAGCACTTTGCGTGGGCAGCGCGAATGGAGCGAGACACGTGCGCCGCGTGCGACCGCCTGCCTGACAGGACAGGAGTCTGCTCTCGGCGGCGAACGAGAGTGCCGCTATCGGAGCGCGTGGGGCGAGTTCACCATGACGGCTGCACAATGCCCGTCCGAGATTTCTTCCCGCCAGTGGGGGTATCGCGAGGTGGACTGCGGCAGAAGCGGCGCTGTGGCCGATTTTCGTGAAGGTCCGCGGGAGTGGCGAAGCGGCGTCTATACGATGATCGACTACGAAGCCGACGTCGATGCCGACTTCGTGCCCGCCTTGCCGTCAGACGCGCGCATGAAGCATCCGCTGCAGGTGCGCTTCCTCAAGCGGTCAGGAACGGGCCAGCTCAAATCGATGTCTGTCTCCGTTCTGACCGAGCTGGACCTCATGATGGCGGGACTGCCGCCGAACCTTTCGTCGACGGCCGGAGGCGAGATCGCGGCGATCGACCGGGAGAACGCTCTCGTCCTCAAGTGCACATACAACGCCAAGAAGGGCGTTCAATCGAAGCTGTACTGGTTCGAGATCACGCCGGGGCGGATTCAGCGGAACCAGGTCGACCCGGCCGTGAGCCCGTTCCTCGCCGGAATAGACGGCGGTGTTCCGACCTGCCCGCCAACCTTGGATGGGCGTTGATGCCTGAATCTATGTTCTGCCGCCGTACATCAGGAGAGAGTCAGTCGTGAGGTGCTTTTCTTTCGCAGCTCTATCGCATCTGCAGAGCACCCTCCTCGTGAGGAGGTCTGCTCTGATGCTGGCGACGATCGTTCCGGCCTCCCTGTTGAGCGTTTCCGTCGCCCATGCGCAAAGCCAAACGGACGCCATCGTTGAAAGAGCCCAGGCCGCCTATGATCGAAAAAGTTACGCCACGGCGGGCGAGCTGTTTCAGGAGGCTTGTACCGCAGGCAATTCGGCGGGCTGCGCCGGGCTCGGCGCCTTGTGGTTTTTCGGCCAGGGACGCCCGAAGAACACCGATCGTGCATGGGAGCTCTTCGAGCAAGCGTGCAATGACGGCGATGCCCGGGGCTGCAACGGAATGGGCCTTGCCTTTTTCACCGGTGAGGGTGCCGAGCAGGACAAGACACGCGCCGGCTTGTTGTTCGAGCAGGCTTGCGAAAAGCAGGAGATGCGAGCCTGTACGAACCTCGGGGCCATGCTTTTCAACGGAGACGGTGTCGCGCCGGACCCGGTGCGTGCACGCACACTGTTCGAGAATGCATGCGCGAGCGGACAAGACGACGGCTGTTACAGGCTCGCATACGCTCTCGAGCAGGGCCAGGGCGGCGACAAGGACGAAATTCGGGCACGGTCCCTTTACCGGCAGGCGTGCGAATCGGACCATGCCGCCGCATGCGCTGCCCTCGGTTTCATGCTGGCGAACGGTCGGGGCGGTCCGAAAGACGATTCGGGTGGGCGAGACCTGTATGACCGGGCATGTCAGGCCGGCATTGCTTATGGTTGCTTCAATCTTGCCACCATGCTGGAAAGCGGTGCCGGTGGGCCACAGGACGAGATTCAGGCCCGTGTTGCATACAAACGAGCGTGCGATAACGATAATCCTCCGGCTTGCACGGCTCTTGGCATCATGCTGGCAAACGGCAAGGGCGGCGCAAAGGAGGACGCGCGAGCCCGCGAGTTGTATGAACGTGCATGCGACGAGGGCGACGCCAATGGCTGTGGATACTTCGGATACATGCTCCACCTTGGGATTGGTGGCGGGAAAGACCTGCATCTTGCGCGGACCAGGTATTTGACCGCATGCGATGGCGGCATTGCAGTCAGCTGCTTCAACCTCGCCATATTGCTCGAAAGTGGTGGAGGAGGCGCGGCGGATCCGGCTGAGGCTCTCGCCAGGTACAGGCAGGCCTGCGAGGGCGGCTACGAGAAGGCTTGCTCGAGCGCCGCGGCTATCGCTGCCAACTCTGATTCCACGACCTCGACCAATGGCGCAAGCCTTGCAACCGTCCTCTTGCCGGAAGAAGTCGCGTGCAACGAGGGCCGCGTACACGACTGCTTTGCGGCTGGCGTCAAATACAGCAGCGGCGACGACGTCGCCGTGGACCATTCTCGTGCCCTTGGGCTTTTCGTCAAGGCATGTGAAGCCGATGTCGCCCCAGGCTGCTACAACGTCGGTATCCAGTATCTCAATGGCAGGGGGGTCGATGCCGATCCTGTACACGCTGCCGGGTTCTTCTCGAAAGCGTGTAAGGCCGGGATGGCGCGCAGTTGCATGGTTGCCGGAGACATTTATTCGCGCGATGGCGCGAATCAGAGCTATCCTCGCGCGGAGGAATTCTATGAGCAAGCCTGCAGCCAAGGCGTACAGCAAGGATGCGAGCAGCAAACCAGGATCGCGCAGATTATCCAACTGGACCAGGAGATTGCATCACTGGACCAGAACCTCGAGACTAATTATGAAGAACGGGCTGCGCTCGTCGAAAAGAAGTGCCGTGGCGCCTATCGTAGCTTCACCCTGCTTATGCTTATAGGTGACAGCGAATATGACGAGGAAAGCGACGCGGAGTTGATCAGCGAGATTCGCCACGAGTGCGGTCAAGACATGGTCTCCGACGCCCTGTCGGCATATTATCAGCAGAAGGACAGGCGTAAGGCCGCGCAGCTGTTCACAGATGCTTGCAACGCCGGACACGAGATCGGGTGTCATTTCTCCTCGACAATGGCCGTGTTCGGCGACAATCCTGGCATAGGGCCTGGCGAGGGACTCGGCTCTCTGCGCCAGATGTGCTCGAGAGGACTGGAGAGCAGTTGCGAGGTGGTGAGCTATGCGGAAGACCAAATGAAGCGTCGTTAGTGCCGGCAGATATCAGGTAAGTCTGAGTAAGCGAGCGGTTCTGCCAGACCGCCGCCCCTGCGGACCACGGTCCACCAGTAACCCCTGCACTTCGACGTATGACCGGTGTTGCCGGTGCAGACAAATGGACAGGAACCTTGCATTCGCAGCGTTCCTCGTACTTACGGCCGCTCTTGCCGCCGCATCGCCGTCACATGCAGAAGCCGTCAGCGAGGCGAGCGTGGCCGAGTGGCTCTCCGCCTACGGCCAGGTGTGGGAGCCAGTACATGATCGGCGGGCAGTGGGTGGAGCATCCCGTAAGGACGGGGTCCCGTATCGCGTGAACATCATCGACCGCGATGACCGGATAACCGCGGTGCTCGGGGATTCGACGTCGTCTCGGAGCAGTGCTACATGCACGTCGACCCGAACAACGAGGTGCTCGCAACGACCACTTTCGACTGCAGGCACAACCCCTGGGTAAGAGGCGCCGTCATGCCCGTGTTGTGGGCCAGCCGACCGAGGTACGAGGAGACACCGAACCTCGTAAGGCCATCCTACCCCGCACCGTAGGAGCATGCCTCGCGCGCGATTACGCTTACAAGCGAGAAGCGGCTCGACCCGATACCTGGCGGCAGTCGCAGGGCCGGTTGAGCCCCGTAAGCGATGCATGTCTCATGAGTCTGCGTGTCGGTCGGAAAATTTGCGTGAACGAGTGAAGCGCGGTCCTGCACCGTGATGAAAATGCAAGCATCGGGCGCCCCGGTAACTGGTTGAAATAAATAAGCAAAATCAACCACTTAGGCGGACTGAAAATCCGCGTGTCGGTGGTTCGATTCCGCCCCTGGCCACCAATCCTGTCAGGTCCATTCCGGTCACATCGGCAATTGCGCGCGCAGGGCGAAGAAGCTCATCGCGCCGGCGATCACGCCAAGTCAATGGAAGTGTTGAATCGCGCGAAGAACATTCTCGAAATATCCTGACGCAGGCCTCGCTATCTTGATAGCGCGGTCCGTTCAGAAAACAGCAGCGAAGAAACCGCCACCCGTTACTTCCGCTGTTCCGGACACAACCCCGGCATCCGGCGTAATGCGAGCCTCGCGGCGTTTTCGTCTCCGATCCGTCCGCAGCCTCCTAGCTGCGGCCGAGTCCCGCTACCGCAGCGATCGGATGTCCGCCGGCGACGATCAGCACGACCAGGATCAAAATTTGCGCCATCATCTGGCTGTGCTCGGTACAATAACCGGCTTGCATCAAGTTGGACTTACTGACGAAGCAGCATCACTCACCGGCAGCGACGCAAGCGATGCCATTGAGGAAAACGGGAAAATTGATTGACAAGCAACATGGTCGGCTCTCGACGTCGCGTGCGGCTTATTTCATGTTGGCACTGACGGCGCTGTGTCTGGCCGGTAATCATGTCATCGGCAGGACGGTACATGACGACATTCCGCCACTGGGACTTTCATTCTGGCGGTGGATCGCCGGCGCGATCGTGCTTGTGCCGTTCGTGGCGCCCGCAATTGCCGTTCGACGGCGCATCTACCTGGCCCACATCCGCAACCTGGCGATATTGGGGTTTCTGATCGTGGGCAGCACCAGCGCGGTACTGGTCGCTTTGAACTTTACCACCGCTATCAACGTATCGTTGATAAACGCGTTTCAGCCTGTGCTGACGGTCGTGTTGGCAGTCCTCTTTCTGGGGGACAACGTTTCCAGGCCCGGCGTTGCCGGGATTGTCCTGGCTCTCGCCGGCGTACTGGTGATGGTTTCCAAGGCAAGCTGGACGCGGCTGACCGGGCTGCAATTCAACAGTGGCGATCTGATAGCACTCGCAGCCATGCTCGGATTCTCTGTTTACGCATTGAACTTGCGGGGCAGGATTCCCGCGGAACTGTCGCCGGTCGAATCCCTGTTTGCGATCACGTTGACGGGCAGCCTTATGTTGCTGCCGTTCTATATCGTCGAGTCGTTCGTCTACATGCCTGTGCCGATGAATTTCAGGACGGTTACCGCCGTACTGGCGCTTGCCTTACTGGTTTCGGTTCTCGGAAATCTGATGTGGAATGAGGGAAACCGTATCATCGGTCCCAGTCGTGCTGCGATGTTCATCAATCTGATACCTTTGTTTGGTGCGGCACTGGCGGTCGGCTTTCTCGACGAACGCATCTACTGGTATCACCCCTTCGGCGCCGCGCTGGTCTGCATCGGCATCTGGCTGATTGTCGGCAACCGCAACCCGATGAAGGAGAAAGCGTAGCGCCGATAGCCAGGCGATGCATCAAAGCTCGGATTTTACAGCCGGCTACTGCAACAACCGGCGCATTGATCAGGACGACACGCGCGGCCGCAGGCCCGGCAGCGCGGTGCCGAGCAGCAGAAACCACACGCCCAGGGCGAGCGCGGTTGCAGTCCAGTAAACGCTCGTGAAAGGGCCCGGCGAGAACTCGCCGGTAACAGTCGCGCACAGCGGCCATGCACCGACAAGCAGTCCGGTCCCGCCGACGAACGCGCGCCAGGATCGCAGCCGCGCACCGAACAGGAGACCCGCGCTCATCGTCAGCACCGCGGCGCCCATCAGCGCGATGCTGATCATGCCGATACGCGCCATCGTGAACGCGTTGGCGCCGAACGTCGCGATCGTGGCGGCGTCCGACCCTGGGCCGGCGGCGATGAGCGCTTGCGCGTGACGTGGGCCGACATAGCCGTCCAACACGAACGCCAACGCCCACAACGTGGCGCCGGTGATGAGCGCGGTTCGGGCCACGTCACCAAGCGCGGTCGCTCGGTCGGGGAACAGGCGCGTGATGCCGGCCGCGGCCAACGCCCATAGCACCGGCCCCACGAGGATCAGTGTGTGGATCAGCTCCCAACGCGGCATCGCGAGCATCATCCCGGCGAAGTGGCGGAAGTATTCGTCGCTGCCGGGCGCCGGCATGGTCATGGCGTTTACGTGCGGATGGCGGCTGCCGCCGCCCAGAAACGCGAGGCTGCCTGGGAAGAGCAGCGCGGCGGGGATCCAGGCGTCGAGCCGGCTGGTCTCGCGCCCGCCACGGCACTCGCGCAGTCGGCGCGGAACGTCATCCTGATCCTGAGCGACGATCACCGCTACGATTTCATGGGCTTCATGGAGTCGCGCCGCGGTGGCTGGAAACGCCGGAGATGGATCGTATGGCGGCGGGTGGCGCGCATCTGGCGAACGCCTTCGTCACGACGTCGCTTTGCTCGCCGAGCCGAGCCTCCATCCTTACCGGGCAGTACGCCCACCGCCACCGTGTGACGGACAATTCCTCCTGGAACGGCAGCCGGTTGGCGTGTCGATACGGCCGGCGGGAGCGGTCGGTCAGGCCTTCCATCCCACAGTCCTTGTAGCGGTTGAAGATCTTGTAGCCGGTGCCGGCGACATTGGTGTGGGCGTGGAGGGCATGCGATGGGCAGCGCGTCACTTTCCCGTTCGGCCCGTCATCTATGTACCGGGCAATCACGAGTTCTACGGCCACGACATCGATTTGACCGCGGAGCTTGAAGCGGCAGCGCCGGAAAACATCACGCTGTTGAGTGACGACGTGCTCCTTCTTCACGATGCTCCCGCCGGCGTCGAGTTCACGTGGAGGCGCAAGGACGGCTCCGTCCGCCGCCGGTACGAGAGCGAAGCTGAAGGTCTCGCCCAGGCGGTTGCCCGCACGCGCCCGCGGGTCTGCTTTTTCGGTCACCACCACACCGGGCTCGATGCGGAGATCGCCGGAGTTCGTTGCATCGGCCTCAACAAGGTGGCAATGCCGGGCAACCTCGTGGCGCTCGACGTGCCGGCGCGGGGCCGCGGCTACGAGATCCTGGGCGAATGGCCGGGTCGCGAGCAGATCGCTTCCTGAGCTCCTGGTCACGAGCAGATTGAGCCGAGCGCTCGTCGGAGCTCTTTGTGGAAGGCATAGAATCGCGAATACTCTTGCGCAGTTTTCAAGCCAGGTGGACGAGGGGTTACCTGACGTCCGCCATGTCCTGGCATTCTGGATTAGAATGGCAGGCGGAGTACCACGATGATCTCGGAAATTGAACAACACCGACGGGAAATCGAAGCGCTATGTCGTGAGTACGGCGTGAGCGGTTGGCGGTGTCCGGCTCGGCTGCAACTGGCGCCTTTCGAGCGAACAGTAGCGACATGGATTTTCTTGTAGAGTTTCGGATGCCGCTGGCACCAGGCTATGCCAACAGGTATTTCGGACTGCTTGAAGGCCTGCAGAACCTTTTCAAGCGGCCGGTAGATCTGGTTGTGGAATCTGCCATCAGGAACCCCTACTTACGCGAGGCGGTAGACCGGAACAAGGCGCTGCTGTATGCGGCTTGAGGATAGAGAATTGATGAAGACCGGCCCGAAGCGGATCTGACATACTCCTGGGCAGGATAGGAAAGCGGCTCCTCAGGAATCGAGTCGCGCCAGTATTCGAGGATGACTTCGGGCGACACGCAGAAGTGTTCTGGCGGCGCCACGTGGCGTGCGGCGTCCCTGCTCCCAATCCTGTACTGAATCAACTGAGACATCGAGCAGTTGCGCGAACTCCTTTTGCGTCAGATTGACCGATTGTCGCGCAGAAATAGCGAGCAGCCGCTCCGGCGTAAAAACCCGGCCCTTTCGTCGCGCCTTCATCTGCTTCACGGCCTTCAGCAGCTCAGCGCCTTCAGCAGTCATCCTCTTCTTGCTAGTCACGGTCAATCACCTCTTTGATCATCCTGAGTTCGTGTGCCGGAATGGTTGAACGATCGCTCTTGGCGTACAACGTTAGTAGCCAGATCTCACCATTGTCCAAGCGGTTGTAATAAATGACTCGAGCACCACCGCTCTTCCCACTTCTTCTCGGGCCCAGCGTACCTTTCGTACTCCTCCCGAACCCCGCACAACCGAACCGGCCCTTGGGTTCTGGGCTATGAACGCCGCAAAAGCTTCCCGCTCATCCTCGGTCAGAATCCGGGTGACTTTTCCCGAATAGACAGGTGTCTCGATGACGGTGTACACAAACATGAAAGTACGGCAATGCCGCACCTCTTGTCAACCTGGCTTGACCCCCATCCCTGCAACCTTTCGAATAGCCGAGCCCGAAGGTTTCAATCAACCGACGCTGAACCCTATGGCTCACATGATCATGTACGAATATCCGCCCTATTAGCGGATATTTGGGCATGGAACTGCTGGATACAGAGAGTCATGTAGAAAAGTCCGATACACGCGGGGTAATAATCGTCTCACCGACGCGGGCATGACTGGCGTGGAATGGATAACTAAACAGGGGTCGAACAAACCCTTCCTATACGTGCCCGGCAATCACGAGTTCTACGGTCACGACATTTCGCTGATTGGAGAGCTAAAAAATGCCGCTCCCCGGAATGTCCATGTCCTCGACAACGAACAGGTCGTAATCGATGGCGTCCGCTTCCTGGGCGCCGTCCTGTGGACCGACTTTCTCCTTTTTGGCGAAGTGGACAAGTGGTTCTCAACGCAGCGCGCACGACAGAACATGAATGATTTCTTCGTCATTCAATACGACGGCCGACGATTTACTCCCGCGGATTCCGTCGCCTTGCATGAAATCAGCCGGCAATGGCTGACCGCGGAGCTTGAGCAGCCATACAATGGCAAAACCGTCGTCGTCACTCACCATGCCCCCTCGGCACGTTCCGCCCCGCCAAGATTTGCCCGCGATCTTCTTACACCCGCGTTCGCCAGCAACCTCGAACACCTGATGGGCGAGCAGCGTGCAGTATTGTGGATTCACGGTCACACACACGATCCGTTCGATTACGAGATCAACGGCACGCGGGTGATCTGCAACCCGCGCGGGTACCCCGGCGAGAGCGCGAGCTGGACAAGCAGGCAGCACTGGTTTTGGAAATTTGAGTACGCGCTCGGAATTAGGTGGCGAGACGGCTAATTAGGGCTCTGATTGCCGAAACGAAGAGGAGCGCGTCGGTGGCTGAATGTGGCAGAATTCGCACGTCACGGTGGGAGGAACAGAACATGGGACGGATGGACATAGACATGCTCCGACGCACTCCCGCGTACTCGTACGTGGAAGCGGCCCATTACCTGAACCTGCCCCCAAGCACGCTGTCGTCCTGGTTCAGGGGTCAGACCTATACTCGCGATGACGAGATCCGGCGGTTCCGACCGGTGGTTCGGCTGGACGGAAAGCCGGGTGAGGGTCTGTCATTTCTCAACCTGGTTGAAGCTCACGTACTTGCAGCGATTCGACGCGAACATAGCGTTCCGCTCCAGAAAGTAAGAAGGGCACTGGAATACGTCAAGAAAAAGCTCGGCATTGAGCGGCCTTTGGCCGACGCGCGCTTCGAGACGGACGGCGTGGATCTCTTCGTGCGCGAGCTGGAGAGATTGGTCAACGTGTCTCAGGAAGGGCAACTTGAGATCGAACCGGTCATTCGCAGATTTCTGAAGCGTATCGAGCGTGACCCCAGCGGTGCGCCGATCAAGTTATACCCGTTTACCCGCAAGGCTCATTCGACCGACGAGGCGGCGCCCGTGGAAATCGACCCTCGCGTAGCTTTTGGGCGTCCGGTGCTCGTTGGCCGCGGCGTTCCTACCGCCGTATTGGCGGATCGCTTCAAAGCCGGCGACTCACTGGCAGACCTTGCAGGAGACTATGACACCTCGACGCAAAACATCGAGGAGGCGATCCGCTGCGAACTCACTCGCCGCGAAGCGGCTTGATGAGGCCGTCTTTTACCTCGATGAGTCGATTCATTCACGCTTGTTACTCGAGCGCATGCGAGAATGTGGGGCGACGGTCGAGCATGCCGGCGGGGCATTTCCCTTTGGCACGCAGGACGAAGTGTGGTTGACAGCCTGCGGCAAAAGAGGATGGATCGTTCTCACTCGCGATAGACGCATCCGGCGGCGTATTCTGGAGCGTCAAGCTATTCGGCTCTCGCGCGCCGCAGTATTTGCGCTTACGGTCGGCGAAGCCACGGCGGGCGGCGGAGACTGCAGACGTAATCACAAAACTGCTCGCGAAGATGGTAAACATGTCCGTAAGTGAGCCGAAGCCGTTTCTCTATACGTTCGGTCTGGCGGGACGGTTTAACAGGATACGTTTGGGCCGATAGTTCACGCAACGCGGCAATCTCGTAATCTCGGGCATGCCCGCTTGCGGGCGTTTTGCGGCGACCCTGACTGACAGTAAGCCGCCGCAAAACCACCGACTCGGGCCTGTTACCGTTCTTTCACAAGCACTGTTCCCATCGAGCAC
>Ga0299913_10000237_pt1 | contig 31394 bp, 60 predicted proteins | sample RVTome_9_FD_201360 | JGI IMG/M metagenome (GOLD analysis project Ga0299913, IMG submission 201360) | Soil microbial communities from uranium-contaminated site in the Upper Colorado River Basin, Wyoming, United States - RVT155D38 (version 2) ... | reverse complement strand
CACTTCGAACGGTGGCTGAAGGACCGCCGCGATACCGCCCGGCAGCAGAGCCGCGAACGGTACGAGGCCTACGACCAGCTCCTCGACGACTACCGCCTCCACGCCGACACCGGCACACCCCTCACCCGCCACGCCTGCGAAGCACCGCCCGCCACCGGCTGCGAAGCACCGCCCGCCACCGGCTGCGACTGCATCGAGAACGGAGAACCCCGATGACCATCACCCCGGAGCAGGCCCGCGAACGGGCCGACGCCACACTCCGCGCCCTGTACCGCGACGTCACCGACTGGGACAAGGCCCTCGTCGAGCAGGCCATCGACGCCATAGGCGACGACGGCAGGACGTTTTCGATGAACGACGTGCGCGACCTGCTGCCCGACCTCGCCCACGGAACCGCCGGCGTCACCATCCACGGCCTGCTGCGCCGCCGCCCGCCACTCCTCGTCAAGGTCGGCGAAGAACCCTCCACCGCAGCCTCCACTCACGGCAAGCGCATCAACGTTTATCGGCTGGCCCGCCACGTCTACCAGCCCGCCGCGACCGACCAGTTGGGGGAGGCTGCGTGATGCCGCTCCACACCCACATCTGCCTCACCGTCACCTGCGACGTGTGCGGTGAGCCGCTCGTCGACGACGGCGACGGCGTCGCCCTCCACTTCCCCAGCCGACAGGTCGCCCGCACCGTGGCGGCCGCCATGCAGTGGGCCGCCCTCTCCGACAACCGGTTCGTATGCAACACCGGCGACGGCGAACACCAGACCGCCATCGACGAGTTGATGCCGCCCGAGCCCACCGTGCAGGCCACCGGCCAGCTCAACCTCGACGGAGGTGCCGCGTGAACGCCATCGCCGAGTGGCTGCTCAACCGGTGTGCGGATGTGTTCGACGTGGCCTCCACGGTCGTCGACCACGCCGGCCCGTGGATCCTCCTCGCCCCCGCCGTACCCGTCGGCGCCTGGCTCGCCGGCCGGCAGCTGTGGGACGCCGCCCGCTGGCTCACCCGCGAGATGCCGGACGCCACGGACTCGCGTGACGGCATCGACGGTTTCGACCCCGCCGATGTCGACGAACTCGCCATCCGCGCAGCCGACTACGCCGCACTCGAAGCCGTCGGCCCACCCGCCATCGACACCCAGCCCGCACCCCCCGACGACCTCAGCCGCGAACTCGACGCCGCCTACTACGCCGACGCCATCAACGCCCGAAAGGAGACCGAACAATGACCCGACCCATCCCACCCCACGGAAGCGAAGGCCGCTACAACAGCGCAGTCAACCGCCCCGGATGCCGCTGCCAGACATGCATCGCCGGATTAACCCGTGCAAGGAAGCGCCGCACTCTCGCGCAGCTCGAAGGGCGCCCAGCCACCATCCCAGCGGCCCCGGTCACCACGCACCTGGCAACGCTCATCGCCCGCGGACTCAGCGCCAAGCAGATCGGCATCGCAGCCGGAGTCGACCCCTGCACCGTCATCGGACACGCCGCCGGAAAGTTCCCCCGCATCCGCCGCGGCACCGCCGCGAAGCTCCTGGCCGTGGCTCCGCAACGGCCGTCCGAACGCGGCGTGATGCCAGCCACCGGCAGCATCCGGCGCATCCGCGCGCTGTACTGCATCGGACACGGCCCGCGCGAAATCGCTGCCCGCAGCGGACTCCAACTCCGGTTAATCGGCAGCCTCGTCGCCGGCGACCGGAACACCGTCCGCGTCGCCACCCACGACGCTGTGGCGGCCGTCTACCGCCAGCTCTCCACCATTCCCGGCCGCAACGACCGAGTACGAGCGCGGGCACAAGCCGAAGGCTGGCCCGGCCCCCTCGACTGGGACGACATCGACGACCCCACAGGGAAGCCCGAGAAGGTCATCAAGAGGCATCTGGTGAAACTGCCCGTCGCCGAGACGAGGGCGGCGGAGATCCAGCACCTTGCCCGGTACGGCATCGACGCGACTGACATCGCAGACCGTCTCGAGGTCACTGCCTCCTACGTCCGCGACCAACTCCGCGGCGACCGCCTCCCCGGCACCCGCACCAAGCAGCTGGAGGCGGCATGAACCCCGGCGACTGGCGACACCGGGCCGAATGCCGCGGGCTCGACGGCGAGCTGTTCTTCCCGACCGGGAACACCGGCCCCCACAAGGTGCAGATCGAGGAAGCCAAAAAGGTCTGCCGCCGCTGCCCCGTCGAAATCCGCTGCCTCGGATGGGCCCTCACCACCGGCCAAGACTCCGGCATCTGGGGCGGCCGCACCGAAGACGAACGCCGCGCCATCAAACGCAACCGCACACCGAAGCCGGCGGCCTAGCCGCACCCGAACCCACTGCCTCGAAAGGACCCACCCATGAAGAAGCTCACCGCCACCACCGCCGCCACACTCCTCGCCCTCGCCACACTCACCGCCTGCACCGACAACGAAGACGACGACGAGGACTGCCAGTCCATGTCACTCACCGCAGCCCAAGCCCCCGGCAAAACCGTCGGCGGCACCAGCGGCGGCGGACGCCCCGCACCCGCCCCCAAGGCGCCAGCACCCAAGCCCGGCAGCGGCAGCCACGGCGGCGTGCACGTCGACCTCGACGACGACTGCGACTAACCCCGCCACACACCCGCGCCACCCGTCACATCCGTGCTGATGAAGGAAGCCGCCCGTGAGTACCGAGGCTGTGAAGTGGGCCATGGAGCTGGCGCCGCCGATGCCGGCCCAGTTGGTCGCCACGCTCAGTGCGTTGGCGCGCCATGCCGACAAGCAGGGCCGCGGTGCCTACCCGTCCGTTCCACGTCTTGCGGCTCTGACGTGTAAGGCGGAGCGGTCTGTGCGACGGGACTTGCGCGATCTCGAGGACCGCAAGCTGATCCGCAAGGGCGACCCGGCGAAGGTGGAACACCTGCCCGCGGACAAGCGGCCCGAGGTCTACGACTTGGCGTTGGAGACGGTCGTTCCGGGAGGGCGAGCAGCCCCCGACGACCGGACGCGGACGTCCGCCCGGACGCTGGCGTCCGCCCGTGCACGCGGCGGGAAGCGAAAGACCAGCTCAGGACAGGAATCGCCCGCCGGGCGACCGGACGTGGACGTCCGGGGGGACGTGGGCGTCCCGAGCGGGGGGACGTGGGCGTCCGCAGCGACCGGACGTGGGCGTCCGCCAAAAGAAAAGACTGAAGTAACCACAGGAGAAGAGAAGAAGACTCCGTCTTCTTCCTCCGGCGACGAACACGCCCTCAAGTCCTTCGGCGCCTTCTGGCTGGCCTACCCCAAGAAGAAGGCCCGCGCGAACGCGCGCACCGCCTGGATCGCCGCGATGGAACAAGGGGTCGACCCGCAGCACATCGTCGACGCCGCCGTCACCTACGCCCACGAGTGCGCCGCCCTGCCGCCCGAGAAGCAGAAGTTCATCCCCTTCCCCGGCACCTGGCTCAACGGGGGCCGCTACGACGACGAACCCGACCAGCCCGCCGGCTCCAGCCCAGCAGACAAAGACCCGAACGACATGACCGAAGAGGAGGCCCGCCGTGCTTGCCAGTTCTGACGACGCCCGCGAGCTGTGGCTAGCCGAACGCCGCACCCGCACGCTCACCCAGTTCGACACCCGCATCCCCGCCCTCTACCGGGAGCCCGTCGAGCTGCCGTTGCCCGCCTACGCGTGGGCGCTCGGCACCGGCTCGGCACCGGCCAGCCTGTTCCTCACCGGCCGGGTCGGCGTAGGCAAGACCCACACGGCGTGGCATGCCGCCCGCCAGTGGCTCGCCCACAGGGCCGACGGGGACGGCCCTGGCGTCCCCGTCATCCAGACGTGGCGCTCCACCGCGTTCTTCGACGCGCTCCGCCCGGACGCCGGGAACCCCCGCGACGTGACCAAGGCGGCGCAGGAATGCGACCTGCTGTACCTCGACGACCTCGCCGCCGCCCGGGTCTCCCCATCGGGCTGGACGCAGGAGCGGCTGTACGAGCTGTTCGACGAAAGGTATGTCAACCAGCGCCCCGTGCTGATCACTTGCGATGTGCTGCCCGGCCAGCTGTCCCCGGTCGTCGGCGAACGCGTCGCCTCACGCCTCGCCGAAATGTGCGCCGGAGGCGTGCACCTCATGCGCGGGCCCGACCGCCGCAAGCAGACCGAGGAGGCCGGCGAATGAGCGACGACTGGGACGACATCCCCTACGGGGACGAGCCGCCCGCCCCCGACGGCTACATGGAGCGGCCCCGCGACCTCGAGGCCGAACGCACCGTCGCCGCCTCCCTGATGGAACGCCCTGACCTGATCGACGAACTCGACGGTGTTCTCGACCCCGTTGACTTCTCCGACCACCGGTACGCCCAGGTCTGGTATGCGGTCGACGAGCTCCGCCAGGAGGCCCCCGGTGACCGGCTGCCGCCGCACGCCGTCTCGGCCCGCCTGCGCAAGCACCGCGCCGAGGGACGGTTCACCGGCGTCTTCTTCGACCACGGCGCGCTGCAGTCGCTGTACAACGAGGCGATGCCGGCGTCGGCGGACTGGTACGCCCGCCGTGTCGCACAGATGGCTGCCGCCTCCCGCCTCGTCGACCTCGGTATCCGCGCGCAGCAGGCGGGCATGTCCGCCGCGTTCGACCCGGACAGTGACCTCGCCACCATTCAGGCCGCGCTGGACGGGGTGTTCCGCAGTGACGACGGCGGAACCGCCTCCATGGTGGGCGACTTGGTTGACGGGACGTTGGAGCGGGCCGTCACTCCGCAGGACACCGGCGACCGCGTTCCGACCGGCTTCGTCGATCTCAACTCGCTGACCGGTGGCGGCTTCCGACCCGGCCGCATGATCGTCGTTGGGGCGCGTCCCGGCGTCGGCAAAACGTTGTTCGGCGTCGGAGTTGCCCGCGCCACCGCCATCCATGCAGGGCAGCCCGCCCTGTTCCACACCCTGGAGATGGGCCGCGAAGAGATCAGCGACCTGGTTGTTGCCGCCGAAGCCAACGTTGCTCATCACCACATCACCGCCGGCAACTGCGACGCCGCCGACGTCCGCAAGATGGCGAACGCCCGCAAGGAGATCGCCGCCGCCCCGCTGCGCATCGACGAAGCCACCGCCCTGTCCATCCCCGCGCTGCGCAACAGCATCCGCACCCTGACCAGAACGATGGGCGTGCGCCTCGTCGTCGTCGACTACCTGCAGCTGATGCAGGCACCGAAGGCCGAGTCCCGCCAGGTCGCCGTCGCCGCGATGTCCCGGCAACTGAAGCTGATCGCGAAAGAGTTCGGGATCGTCCTGATCGTCCTCGCCCAGCTGAACCGCGCCTCGATGCAGCGCACCGACAAGATCCCGCAGGCCTCCGACCTCCGCGAATCAGGGGCGATCGAGCAGGACGCCGACATGGTGCTCCTCCTCCACCGCCCCGACATGTACGAGCCCGACGGCCCCCGCGCCGGCGAAGTCGACCTGATCGTCGACAAACACCGCGGCGGCCCCCGCACCGTCATCACCGTCGCCGCCCAGCCCCACTACAGCCGCTTCATCGACATGGCATGGACCCCCCACAAGGTCATCGACACCGGCGGCGGCACCGGCATCACCACCCACGAAGGCCTGGAGGCGGCATGAGCCTGCAAGACGAATTCGAAGGCGACCAGGACTCGCGCTGCCTCGTCCAACAACTCCTCGACGATGACGAGACGGCACGAGTCCGCCGGGAACGCGGCCCCACCTCGCCAGAAGAGTTAGCAGTCGAAGCACTGCCCACCACCTACTACGGCACCACCTTCCGCTCCGCCCTCGAAGCATCGTGGGCCGCGACTCTCGACTCCCTCGCCATCACCTGGGAGTACGAGCCCCGAACCTTCACGCTGCCCAACGGCAGCCGCTACCTGCCCGACTTCCACCTGCCCGAGATCGGCGTCTGGATGGAGGTCAAAGGCGACGGTGTGCCCCGCGTGGAGAAGGCCTACGCGCTGGGGGAGATGCTCGCCTGCGACTGCCCCCGGATGCACTGCACTTGCCGCTGGCCAGGGGGCGAACTCGTCCTCGTCGGTAAGTCGCCCAAAGCCTTCGACCCGTGGTCCGACGAGACCTACGACCACTGGCCGGCCCGGTCGAAGATGCGGCTGTCCTGGAACCACGGCGGACATCCGCGCTGGACCTCGACCCGCGGCCGGCGCTCCTGGCTGACCGGATGCAGCAGGTGCAACAAGGCGGGATGGTTCGACGTCGCTCGTTGCCGCGCCTGCGGCGGCCCTCTGGTCGGTAGCCACGGCATCCACTCCGGCAGCGACGAACTCCAATTCATCCGTATATCCGCCGTCGCAGTCACCGCCGGGGATGAGGAGGCGACCGAGTGAGCGGGGATCGGTTCGGCCCGCGGCCGGGGCAGCGCTGGACGGGCTCGGACGCCGGGTTTCCGGAGTCGGCGCACCGGTCTGGTGATCCCGGCACCTGCACGCATTGGGACGGCCCGGCCCGCGCGTTCTGTCTGGCGACGGACGAGCTGCGGCCGTATGCGCAGGGCCTGCGCTGCCCGCTGCACACCCCGGCCCGCATGCGCGGCGCACCCGAACCGGAGGAACTGCTCCAGCAGTCCGCCGACCACACGAAGACGATCGACTATGAGGAGGCCGCGTGAACGGACCGACGTCGACTCACTTGTTCTCCGGCGGCTGTGGTGATCTCCGCGGCTACGTCGATGCCGGCTTCACCGCCACCTTTGCCGCCAACCACGACGCTGACGCGGTGAGTACGGTTCGGGCGAACTTCGCAGACGTCCGGGCGAAGCGCTGCGACATCAACAACCTGGACTTCCGCAACATCCCCCGTACCGCGATCCTCGCCGCCTCCCCGATCTGCACTGAGATCAGCCCTGCGGGAGGGAACGCCACCCCGCAGCAGCAGGGCCAGTTCGAAGAGGAGGCGGACGGCGACGAGGACGAACGGGCCGCGGAGCCGGAGTTCGCCCGTACCCGGGCCACCGCCTGGGACCTGATTCGTGCGGACGAGGTCCACGACTACGACGCCGTCTGCGGTGAGAACGTCATCGACTTCGCCACCCGCTGGCGGCTGTTCGATGCCTGGTTGAACGTGTGGGACGCCCTGGGAAAGAACGTTCAGGTCGTCGCCGTCAACTCTGCTCACGTGCGGGGGAAGGACAACGAGTCGGCCCCGCAGATTCGCAACCGGGTCGTGTTCTGCTTCTCGAAGAAGGGCTTGCCGCTGCCTGACCTTCGCATCAGGCCGGCGTGCATCTGCCCCGAGTGCGGCCCCGTTGGCGGGGTGCAGCGGTGGGGGAAGCGGTTCGACCAGGCGGGTGTGCGGAAGGTCGGCAACTACGGGGCGCGGCAGCAGTACCAGTACGTATGCCCCACCCCGCGCTGCCATGTCCCTGTGCAGCCGATCGTCCGGTCGATCCGTGAGCACGTTGACTGGTCGGCGCGTGGCCGACGTCTCGGTGACGGCAGACCGCATCGGAAGGTCTTCGAGGCTTACGGGCCGGCGACGACTCGGAAGATCCGTATCGGGTTGGAGCGGTTCGAGGGCGAGCCGTTCATCGCGATCCTGCGCAACAACTGCACGGTGCAGTCCTTGGATGCGCCGGTCAGCACCATCGCGACCGGTAACCACCACCTGCTGGTGCGCCCGGGAGCCCGCCTCGAGGACTGCGAGGTACGGCAGTTGACGGTGCGGGAGCGGGCTCGCGCGCAGCGTTTCCCGGACACGCACATCTTCGCCGGCGATGCGGAGACGAGCCAGAAGCGGCAGGTCGGCAATGCCGTTCCGGTGAACGTGGCGCACTGGCTTGGGTCCCGCGTGCGCGCTGCTCTCGATGGGACTGTCCCCGCGGAGCCCGAGTTGGCGGTGGCGGCGTGACTGCTCGGGAGCGTGCCGCGGCGCTGGGGGAGCGGGCCGGCTGGCGTGTGGACGCCGTGTTGGCGCGGGCGGGTTGGTGCTGGCCGCGGCTGCACGCCTGGCTGCTCGCCCGTGAGGCTGCCCGCCAACCGGAGCCTGTCGTGCGGCCGGTGGAGGAAGTGCGGGACGACCGGGGGCGGCTGTGACGGCGCCGCACCTGTACCCGAAGCAGGCCCTCGTCCTGGAGGCGTCGGCGGATGGTGCGCCGCTGTCCGTTGTCGCGGTGCGTCTGGGGATGCCACGTACCCAGGTCGCCTCGCGCCTGAGTGAGACGTACCGCGTGCTCGACGTGGCGTGGTTGCCGCGGGGCGAGAAGCGTGCCGCCGCGGTCGCCGTGGCCCGCAAGCACGGGCTGATCAACGGAACGGAGAACGTCGCATGATCGACTACTGGAGTACGCGCAACGCCACCCGACGCGGCGGGGTCCTGCCCCCACGTTTCTCCCCGCTCCGGTACACCCCCGCATCGACTGCCAGCCGCCGCCACCAGTCCGCCGTCCACGACCGGCTGGCCCGCCGCGGCTACGTGCAGCTGGCGCCCGGCGTCATCGTCGTGTGGCAACGGCAGCCCTGGCGTGTTGTCAGCGTGGAGGAGCGGCCCCTGGACCTGTGGGACGAGCGGTATGAGAAGCGGTTCGCTGCCGACGTCGCACGGTGGGAGCACACACGGTTCGGCGACAAGCCCGACCGTGCCACGTGGTGGGACCGGCCCTTCGCCGTGCAACTCGTGCCCGCGACTGACCCGGACGCGGATCCGGAGCATCTGATCGGTCCGGCGTCGCACTCGTGGACGGTGCTGCCGGAGCACTACGCGGTGTGTGCCGTCTGCGGTGAACTCCCGCCCTGCCGTCACGAGCTGGCCGAGCGTGAGGCCGACGAGCAGGCCGCTCGTACCGATGTCCTTCTGGACATTCCGCCCGGCCACTGCCTGGGCTGCGGCGAGGTTGTCACTGCCCGTCAGCAGGCCGCCCGCTTCCCCGGCCCGAACCTTTGGCGCCCGGATCTTCCTGACGACTCTGCCGTGTTCCACGCCCGGCAGGACTGTGCGACGGCTGTCGACCGGTACCGCACCCAGTGGGAAGCCCGCCGCGTACAGGCCGACGCCCAGCTGCACATCGCAGACGACGACGGGAGCTGTCATGAGTGAGTTGTTGATGTCGCCGGCGGTGGGCCAGGTGTGGCGGTCTCGGAACATCGACCTGTACGTCGCGGTCCTCGAAGTCCGCGGCGGGCGGGTGCGGTTCGCTCCGGTGCAGGTGTCGATCATCGGCCAGGTGACGCGGGATGTGCGCTGTAGCCAGTCGCGGTGGGACAGCCCGGACGGGTTACGCCGCGCCTTCACCCTCACCGATCACCGGCTTGGCGGCCACGGCGAACTCCACCCGAGGGAGCCGTGATGCAGGCCGCTGTGGAGCTGGGCCAGATCTACCGCAGCCTCTTCGACGCCGAGCGCATCCGCGTATTCGAGATCGACGGCTACCGGGTCCGGGTCGCCGACGCCGGCACCCAGCGCCGTCCGCGCTGGATGTCGATCCTCCTGTTGCACGCCACCACCCACACCGTCGCCGGGGCGCCCTGGCGACACGGATACGTGAAGGAGAACCGATGAAGGTCTGCGACAACACTTCCGTCGGCGTGATCGTCACGAACGGTCGCGGCGACTACCTGATGTTCGACCGGGCGACGTTCCCGCCCGGCACCGCACCGGCTGCCGGGCACATCGACGACCACGGCCAGCCCGTCGATGCCGCCCGCGCCGAAGTCGCCGAGGAACTCGGCCTGACCGTCGTCACCCTCGAGGAAGTCGCCGGCGGCTGGCGCAACAACCGCTGCCGCCGCCTCCCCGGCCGGCGCGGGGTCGGCCACCTGTGGACCGTGTACCGGGCGACCGTGACCGGGGATCTCGACCCGTCCGTCCGCGAGACGAACAACGTGCGTTGGCTTCCCGCCGACAGCCTGCAGTCGCTGGCCGACCGCACCGCTGAACACGCCCACGGCCGGCTCACCGGCGCCGAGTTCACCGACCGGCCCGGCCTTGAGCCGGTGTGGGTGCAGTGGCTCGCCGACACCGGCGCCATCCGTCTGGACGCCGAAGACCTGACGGCCATCGACCTGTTGGCCGCCGTCGGAACCCACCTGAAGGAGAACTGATCATGCCCTATCCGCAGTTGTTGACCGCCGAGGAGAAACTCGCCGCCGCCAAGACCGGCTTGGATCTGCCGGAGACCGTGTGCATCTGCGGCAGCACGATGTTCATGGATGCCATGATCGAAGCTGACCGGGCGTTGACCGTGGCTGGCGCGATCGTGGTGCGGCCCGGCGTCAACATGAAGGCCGCACACCCCGACTGGGACGACCCCGTCGAGGCCGAAGCGCTGAAGATCCGGCTGGACGAACTTCACCGGGCGAAGATCCGCCTCGCCGACCGGGTGTTGGTGATCGGCGGCTACATCGGCGACTCGACCCGCGCCGAGATCGCCTACGCCCGCAGCCTGGGCAAGCCGGTCGACTTCACCCATCCCGAAGTCGACCCCGCCGCCGAGCAGGCCGCCGCATGATGCCCGTCCGGGTTCAGCGTCGTCGGACGAAGGGCTGGCGTGCCCCGGCCGACGCAAAGTACGTGGGCCGGGGGAGCCGCTTCGGCAACCCCTGGGCCGCCGTCGAGACCAGTACCGGTTGGGCTGTCAACTGGGCCGGCCACGCAGCCCAGCACAAGCCGCTCGGCCTCAACGACCACATCCCCGCCGACGACCAACGCGCCGCCCACTCGCTGGCCGTCGAGCTGTACGAGCTCTGGCTCCGGCAGCAGCCGTCCCTCCTCGACCGGGCGCGTCGGGAGTTGGCGGGTCGGCCGCTCATGTGCTGGTGCCCAGACGCGCTCGCCTGCCATGTGGATGTCCTCCTCCGGGTCGTCAACGAGGAGCCGCGGTGAGCGAGCAGCTGGCGTTCGACTGCGGCGAACGCTGGGTCCTCGAGTCGGATGTCCTCGACGACCCGATCGACGACGTGCCGCTGCTGCGCAACCCGCGGCCGGTCACCACACGGGCCCGCCGGACCCGTTGGCGGCCCATCAACAACCTGCCCCCACTCGACACCTACGAGGAGACCCAGCCATGAACGCAGCAGGCCGATTCGCCGCCACCTATGCGGCACTCACCGCCTCACACGAAGTCGCAGACCACTGGGTGCAGATCGACGCCCAGGCCACCGCGAAGGGCACCCCCGGAGCCGAGGGTGTTCGTGCCTGCGCCGCGCATGTGGCCACCTACACCGCCACCCAGGCGGCAGCTCTCGTCGCTGCGGACCGGCTCCTGGGCCTCCGGCTGGACTGGCGGCGCGCTGCTGCCGGGCTCGCCGTCTCCGCCGTGACGCACTACGTGGCGGACCGGCAGGGCGGTCACTGGCGCGACGAAGAGCCCCGCGGCGTCGTGAAGTTGGCGGCGTCCACCGGGAAGTCCACGTGGCTTCAGCGCGATCCGATGGCCGGCTACTTGATGGACCAGTCCTGGCACAAGGGCTGGATCTTCATTGCCGCGCTGGTCGCTGCCGCCGAGGGAGGCGCCCGCTGATGGCGACGTACACGACCCGTGAGGTCGTTACCCGCCGCCGCGAATGGATCGTCCCCGCCGCCCAGCCGTGGGGTGCCGCGTGGGAGGAGCTCGACAAGGCACTGGCGGGAGCTGCGGTCTTCTACCGGCAGCAGCACGGCCTCGACGAAGGCGCCAGTGTGCCGGGGGACTTCGCCCGGGTCCTCCCGATGGACGACGACATCGTCATCACGGTCACCGTCGAGGAGGTCCAGTCGTGAGCGAGCCCGTGGATGACCGCTGGGGTCCGACGCGTCCGGAGCGCAGCCACCGCAAGACGGGTCGCGGCGGGTTGACGGCGGAGCAGCAGGCGTTGGCTGACGACTTGCACGTGAAGGCCCTCGCGATGCGGGCCGCATCCGACGGCGAGCTGTCGATCCGGGAAGCCGTCGAACTCGCCGCCCACCAACTCGGGTTACAAACACCGCAAACCGACACAGACGAGGCAGGAGATTGACGATGCCACCCACGCACATGCCCGAACCGGCCCCAGAAAGCCGCCAGAAGGCCGCTGAGAGCCCCGGACCCCCCTCCGCGGGTGTCTCGCGACGTTCCACCCCTCCGCGAGGCGCTCAGGCGGGCGCACAGAGCCTCGACGAGGCTGAGGCCGGCACACAGGCACCGGGCACCCCCGACGGCACCCACACGGATGCGGGCCCGCGAGAGCTCGCTCGACTGCGTGCGGAGCGTGCGGTGCTGGTCGATATGTTCGCCGGCTTCGAGCGGCTCCTGGTGACGAGCGCCCGCGACTGGGGGCGGTACCGGGTGGATGCCTGGCTGTACGCCGTCCTCGTTGGCTGGGACTGCGACGACCCCAACGATCCCTGTGACAGCGGGGCCATGGACGAAATCGCGCAGGCCCATGGATGGGACACCGCAGCCGTGGCCAAGGCCCGCCGGTACCGGGACGCGGTCCGCCGCGTGCAGGCCCGCCACGGAGAGGACGCGTCGTGACCGGACGGCCGCTGCGGGTGTTGGTAACTGGTATTCGTGGCTGGACTGACGCGGGCACGATCCACGACGCCCTCCTCGCCGCTTGGACGGAAGCCGTCGAGGCCGGCGCGTCCGGCATCACCGTCGTCCACGGCGCTACGGCAGGGGCCGACACCATCGCCGCCCAGTGGGCCGACAGCCACCGCGGCGACGGCGTCCAAGTCGAAGCCCATGAAGCCGACTGGACCCGCTGCGACGCGAACTGCCTGCCCGGACACCGCCGTCGGCTTGGCCAGCGGGAGTGGTGCCCCACCGCCGGCCACCGCCGCAACCAGGCAATGGTCGACACCCAGCCCGCCCTCGTCCTCGCCTTCCAGGCGGGCCAGTCCGCCGGCACCGCCGATTGCATCCGCCGCGCACACCGCGCCCAACTCCCCGTCAGGAAGTGGATCTCATGACTGAAGCCGACCTGTGCACCGTCGAGTACCCCAACGACGACAACTTCGCCGGGCAGATCTGCGAACTCCCCGCCGGCCACAAGGAAGAACATCGCGCCGACATCCCGGCAGGCGCCCACACCATGACGCTGTGCTGGCCCAACCGCTTCCCCAACGGGGTCTGCACCTTCGGCGAGGACGCCGCCCCCGGCGCCGGCTGCATCAAACCGGCCGGGCACGACGGCGCGCACTACGTCACCCCCGGCGACACCGACGACGAGGACCTGTGGTGACCGCCCAGGATCCCCTCCAGTTTCTCGACGAGCTGGAGTCCGATTGGCAGGCGACCCAGCAGGTTGCGCCCGACCGTGACCGGCGCCTCGACGACCTGTACGACAGCGCCCTGATCGCGATCGGTATGCGGGCTGGCATGCCCCTCAACGAAGCCGTGCGCGCCGTCGCCCAAGCCCGCGCCACCCACGAACAGGAGACCCCATGACCGACGCCGTTGTAACTGATCTTCTGCGCGAGTTGTCCAAGGTCCGCGACGCACTCGCCGCAACCGAGATCCACCTCGCCCGGCACGCCGAGGCGAACGCCGCCCTGCACTGCGCCGAGCGCGTCATGTACTCCCCGCTCCACGCCAAAGTCACCAACGCCATCGCGGGCATCGACCACGCCCTGGCCCGCACCCAGCAGCCGGCGGAGACCGGCAGCGAGGCTGCGGCGACGAACCTCCTCGCCGACCTCGACCGGTGCGAACACGGCCGCCACGCCGCCGACCCCTGCATCTCCTGCCCCGACGGGCAGTCCACCGGCAACCGCCGGCTCGAACCCGGCCAGCAGGTCGGCAACGACCTGCGCGGCGACGGCATCTACGTGCCCCACCCCAACGACAAGCGCGACCCCGCCGCATGGCGCCGCCAGCCTGGAACCGAGGAGACCCCATGAACGATGACCGGCACGCCACCTGCGGCGCCTCCCCGGTAGCCGAGTTCACGTACACCGAGGGCGAGATCCTGCGTGACCGGGACGGGGTGATGCGGGTGCCGCTCACCGGGCCCGGCGGCAGCGAGGTCACGCTCGCCATCAGCCCCACCGTCGCCCGGATCCTCGCCGGGAAGCTCACCGAAACCTGCCGCATCTGCGGGGCGAGCGAGATCGTCTACCACAACTACCTTGGCCAGCCGTTCTGTCGGCCGTGTTCCGAGTGCAGTCACCGCTGCAAGTGCGGACACCACGAGGACGATCACAACCGGTACGGGTACTGCAAGCAGTGCGACTGCGGGGAGAGCACCGCTCACTATCCCGACGAGTGCCCAGCAGCCGCCGGCGGCGAGCACCAGCCTCAGGCCTGCCGGTGGCCTGGCTGTCTCGGCGAACAGCAGCAGGCGGAGCTCGCCGACGAGGTGCTGCGGCAGGACCTCGGCGAACCGGCAAGCCCGCCCGGGCCAGATCAGCGCATCATCTGCGGCTGCGACGAGGCACCTCGCGAGGGTGACGCGGCCGAACGCTACGACCGTGCGCTCCGCACTCCGCCGTCGCCGGAAGCCTGCGAGCACTTGCGTCAGCGGCTGGCCGACGGCACCGCAGCACGGCGCACCGTTCGCGCCACAGCCCCGGAGCCGGCCGGCGACGACCTCGGGGTGTGCACCGGCGGTTGTGACCCGACGACCGGGGCGTTCACGCACGCCGCCGACTGCCCCGTCCAAAAAGCCGCCGACCGGGGCGAGGCCACCGTCGCGGCGCCCGAGGCGGGTCTCGCCGACCGGATGCTCGTCGCGCAGGCTGAGCACGAACGCATGGAACACCAGTGGGATCGCGAGCAGGCGGACAGCAGCCTCGCCCAAGTTCGCCCCGGCCTCGTGGCGTTCATGTTCGCCGCCGTACAGTCCGAACTCGACCGCGCCGGCGAGGAGTTACTGGACGTCCTGCTCCGGGGCCAGAACGTGCGCTGGGGGCTGGTCGCAGAGATCGACCGGCTACGCGCGGAGTGCAGGCGACTCGAATCCGTCGGCCTCGCCGCATTCGCCGAGCGGGACACAGCCGAAGCCGCCATCACTCGCAGCGGCGCCGGCTTCCGTGCGGCGTTGAAGGCGGAGTGGGACAGCGTCGCCGGCGGCGCGACCAAAGCCCGGCATCCCGAAACCCGGCACACCCTCGACGGCATGGCCGCCGGCCTCGACATCGCCCTCCACCTACACGACCACCACGCCGGCGACGGCCCCGCGGGGGAGGCGTCGTGACCTTCGTCGAAGCCGCCATCGGTGCGGCGCTGTTGGTGGTTGGCTACCTGGCTGGCCGGTGGCGGCTCGGGGCCTGGCTCATGGACTGGACCGAGGACGCCATCACGCCGGGCTGGAGGTCCTGGCAGTTCTGGCCCGCCGCACCCATCGCCGTCGCCATCCTCGCCGGCGTGTGGATCGCACACCCGCGCCGCACCCTCGACAGGGTTCGCGCCGCCCGCGAAGACCAGCGCGCACCCGCCCTCGAACTCGACCCCAACCGGGCAGCCAACCGCCACGCCACCGAACCCGAGGAGACCTGATGGCACATTGGCGCATCCGCATGGAAGAGCACGTCAACACCGGCTGGCACGAGGTCATGCACTGGCTGTACGACCCGGCCGCGTGGGGCCGCAAGGCATACCGGGTCCGCTTCCCCTGGCTCCACATCCACCTCATCCCCGGCCGGTGGATCGAACGCACCTGCACCCGCTACGACCAGCGCCAGGAGCAGTCGTGATCGAAGCCGAAATTCAGATCACGGAGAGTACCCACCACCCTTGGCACGTCCGAGTCATCCTCGGCATGCGCTGGGACTGGTACGTCCACGTCCCCGGACACGGCGGCGACAGCGGAGATGCCCGCACCGAGGCCAGAGCCCGGCGGCGCGCCGAGAAAGCCGCCCGGAAACTCGCAGGCCTCGCACCCGAACCCGAATACGCCTACCGCTACCCCGTCGGCGACTGCCCGAACTGCGGCACCACCAACACCGAGGAGGCCACGTGACCAGCCCACTGTCCTTCGCCTGGTGCTTCAGTCACGGCCGCATGCACTTCTTCGCCGAAGACCAGGAGCCGTGGTGCACCGCCACGTGGGTGCCGCTCGCCGCCGGCAGCGAGGACAAAGCCCTCGCCGAGAAGCAACGCCGCTACGGCGACGCCCAGTTCCTCGATCAACTCCCACTCGAACAGCAGGTCGCCATCATCAACCAGCAGGAGACGCCGTGATGTTTTCCGGCTGCGTCGTCCTGCTCGGCGACTGCTGCGGCCCGGTTGTGGCCATCGTCCGGCTCGCCTCCGGACGCAGCGCCCCCTTCTGCCAGCCACACATCGACGGCTACCTCGACCAGGCCGACAACCACCCCCACCTCGAACCCCTCAACCTGTGGTGGATCAACAGGGAGGCGGCATGATTCACGTCCTCGGCGCGCTGGCCGGCGGATCGTTCGGCCTCCTCCTGCTGGTGATCGGCACCAGCTTTGCCGACCACGTCCACAACCGCCGCGTCCGCGCACACGAAGCGGTGCGGGAACGCCGCCCCTCACCGGCGACCATCGCCCAGCTGCAGCGCGACATCGACGAACCCCTCGACGACTACGTCCGCCAGCACGTCAACCGCGAACTCGGCCTCACACCGCAGCAACCGATACGCGCCGCACGCCCCGCGTGCCTCACCAAGGACTGCCAGGGCGACACCGAAGAGATCCACCTCTGGACCGGTGAACTCGCCCGCATCATCCACACCTGCCGGAACCCGCGCCCGTGACCCGTGCGTGCGCCCTCCCGTTCACCCCGCAGACGCCGATAGCGTCGAAGCACCGACGACGAGAGGAGCGCAGCCATGGGGAAACACCGCTCACCGATCGGCGACGACGGAGACCAGCCCGGCCGCCCCGTCCCGCCGCCCGAACCCCCACCCCAGCCGGACAAGAAGTGACCCAGCACGCACCGGCAGACGCCGACCGGCTCCTCACGCACGTCGCCGACACCCTCGGCCACCCGGTACCGGCCGAGTGGGAGCAGGCGATGCGCGCCGTACCGCGGCACGCCTTCCTGCCCGAGCGGCTGTGGCTACGCGACGGAGCCGGCGGCTACGAGCCGTGTGACCGCGGCACTGACCCTGCGGGCTGGTGGGCTGCCGCCTACAGCGACGCCCCGCTCGTCACCCAACTCCACGTCGACGGCGACGGCTTCCAGGAGCCCACCTCGTCAGCGTCCGCCCCGGGCACGGTGGTGCGGATGCTGGAGTACGCCGACCTGCGCGACGGACACCACGTGCTGGAGATCGGCACCGGCACCGGCTACCACGCTGGGCTGCTCTCCCACCGGCTCGGCGAGGAGCAGGTCACCAGCATCGAGGTCGACCCGGTGCTGGCGGAGCAGGCCCGCGCCAACCTGAAGACGGCCGGCTACACGCCCACCGTCATCACCGGCGACGGCGCCGCAGGGCACATCGACACAGCCCCCTACGACCGGATCATCTGCACCTGCTCCGTGCGCGCCGTCCCGACCGCGTGGCTCGCACAGGCCCGGCCCGGGGCGCGCATCGTCACCCCCTGGTCCACCTCGTGGATCACCTACGGGACCGTCACCCTCACCGCCACCGAAGACGGCACGGCCACCGGCCAGTTCGCCCCGTGGGGCGCCTACATGGTCATGCGCGGCCAGCGCGCCACCGCCGACCTCGACGACATCCACCGCCCCGAGCACCGGTACGAGCAGACCAGCACCGAACTGTCCCCCTGGGATGTTGCCGGCGCCGACTACGACACCCAACTCGCCATCGGCCTCCGCGCCCCCGACGTGTGGCACTCCTGGGACGCCCAGCCCGACGTCGACGGCGCGCAAGTGCGGCTGTGGCTCGCCGACGACGCAGCCTCCTCGTGGGCAGCCGTCGACTACGACGGCCAACAGGCGGGCACCTTCCGCGTCCGCCAGCACGGTCCCCGACACCTCTGGAACGAGATCGCCGCCGCCCACCAGGACTGGGACGCTGCGGGCCGCCCGACGGTGGAGCAACACCGCCTCCACATCAGCGCCGACGGCACTGTCACCTTGCACGCCGAAGCCTGATGAAGACGAACGGGCCCCCGCCGCGGGATGCGGCGGGGGCCTACTGCTGTCACGTCTGTTGTTTGGCGCGGAAGTTGGCCATCGCACCGTCGATCATTGCCTTGTACTCCTCGACCGGCATCGGCACGGTCAGCTCAACCTCGAGCCGGGACGCCAGCCACTTCACCGCACGCCGCCGGCCTGCCTCATCCAACGGCTCCAGGGCCTCCAACGCGGCCTGCATCGCGTCGATCTCCTCGCGCTTCTCCACCACAACCCCTCCCAGTGCTCTGCCCGGACTGTCTGCCATGAGGGTGCCGTCTACGTCGCGGCCCGGCCCGGCACCCGGCGGTCAGAAGTTGCCGTAGTTGACCTGCCATGTCGGCAGGCCCATGCGCCGCCACAGGGCCACGACCCGGTCCCGGTCATCCAGCGACACGCGCACGTGGAACCGGGCGCGGACGTGCTGGTCGAACAGCTCGGCCTTCACGATGTCGTCGCGGCGGACGTCGCCCGCTGGCCGCATCCACAGCTCCTGGTACGGCACGGCATGTTCGGCCAGCCATGCTTCGGTCTGCGGCCGGTACTCCTCACCCCGACCGGACAGCAGCACGATCATGTCGCCCTGTGCGGTGAACGCTTCCAGCGCCCGACGCACGGAGACGTTCAACAGGTCCTGCCCGCACTTCGCGAAGTCGTAGGGTCCGCGGCCGTGCATCAGTGCGAGGGTGCCGTCGATGTCGCACATCACCGCCGACGGCAGCCCTTCATCCGCTTCGTAGGCGGCGACCGGAGTCTCGTCGTTCATCCACTCATCCGTCAGCCGCCACCCCGACCGGGTCGCCTTGGCGTGGTTGGCGGCGAGCATGCGGATCACGGCCTCACCCACCATCGCTTCGCCCCGGACGGCATCCCGACGGATGCACTCCTCAACCGGCACATCCGTCAGATCGTGCACGACGAACGTCGCCAACCCCGCAGCAGCAGCCTTGATGCGCTTCGGGATACGCGGCGTCAGATGCGTGTTGTCGACCACCACATCAAACCCCGCTGACACGGCCGCTCGCACCGCACCCTCCAGCACGTCGAGAACCATCTGCTCGCTCTCCGACGACCACACCCGGCCCTGCACCGGGCCCGCCATCATCACCCGCAGATCATCCAGGTTCACCCGCCGCATCGTCCCGTCCGACCCAGCGACCAGCTTCCGCGCCACCGTCGACTTCCCCGACGCGGGCAGCCCCGACATCACATGCACCACCGGCACAGTTCAGCCCTCCTCATCCTGCGCGAACGGATCCGCCGCCTCCGGCCGCAGCGACCGCCACACATGCAGATCCGTCGACCGGCCATCCAGCCGCATGAACAGTGCGGCACGCACCATCCGGTCCTCCACCTGCTGCGCCGCCAACGCGAACGCCCGACGGTCGTCGGTGAGATGGGCCAGCGACGCGAACGCCGCATCGATCTGCAACTCCCGCGCTTCGGCCTGCTCCTCCAGGTCGGCGACCACCGTGCGCACCCAGGCGTCGAACTCGTCCGGCACCTGCCCCAACAACAGCTCCAACGGGCCCGGCCCATCGCCCAGGGAGGCAACCTCCTCGACCGGGCAGCCCACCGCCTGCGCCACCGTCTTGGCCGGACGGTCACGGAAGCGCTGCATGCCGGCGTACCGCCACAGGTCCCGCACCGTCACCCCCGTCAGCACCTTGTGCAGGCGCACGTACTCCGCCAACTTGACCTTCGCCCGCACACCCGACCGGAAGCGGATCACCCAGCCCTCCGCCGCCGTACCCGACACCTCCTCGCCGTCCGGCAGCGTGTTGGACTCCGACGCCGCCAGCAGCTCCGACAGCGGCAGCGCCGGCCACGAACGAACCACCCCGCCGACCGGCGCCCAGTCGGCCGCGAGCTCATCCAGCGGCAACTCCACACCGTCCGCGTCGAAGCCGCCCAACAGCACCATGTCGCGGCGGCCGTCGTAGTTCACAACGATCCGGTTCTCCGGATACAGAACCTCCGCCAGATACGTCACCCCCGGCCGCAACCCCGACGTGTCGCAGCCGTCCAACCACCGCTGCCCCCACGCAGCCTGCTCCGATATGAACGAGCCCTTCGACGCCACCCGCCACGCACCCGCGTAGTGGAAAACGATCGCCAACGAGCCGTCGACCTTGTCGAAGACCTCGAACCGCTCGTCCGGCAGGGCAGGCGCCCACGGCCGCCCTTGCCCGTGCTCGCCGGTGTTGAAGAACTTCGGCCACGGCCACGCGACCACCCGCCCGCCGTCATCGACGACCAGGCCGCGGCAGCGCATCGTCACCGCATCCCACGCCCCGTCGTACTGACACGCCCTCGTATACGTGTAGATCGACAACGGCAGCGTGGGATGCCGCCGCTCCGACACCAACCCCGCCTCCACCGCCGCCGCCAACGCACCAGCCGGAACAACCGCCCCCACATCCACGGGAGTTACCGCCACCATCACAGCCCCCTTCACAGACGAAACCCGAGTATGACGCCCAACACCGACAACCCACCGCGAAAAACCACAGCGCTCACCGGAGCCGCACCAACCAGGCCGGCACCCGGCCCTCGGTCAACGCGGGAACAGAGCAGAGGGCTGTCCCAGCTCCAGCAGGCGGCTATACCGACAGCCCGGAGGAAAGCGGCGCGAGTGCTCCGCCAAGTCCTCGTCGGCCCCGACGTCCGGCGGGAACTCGTCTGGCCGCAGCCGTTGCACGGCAAGCTCAGTCAGGACGTCCGGCTCTTCCACCCCGAAGTCGAACCACTCACCAGCAAGCCGGTACTCACTGAACTTGGCGTGGAGATTCTCTTCAAGGTCGTAGCTGCCGGGGTGCCACCACAGAACTGCCAGCGGAACAGGCGAGCCCGTCTGGAGGGACTTGAGCCGACTCGATACGTTCCGTGTCACGCCGATCTTCACGATGCTCGTGCCCGGCTGCCCGATCACGTACAGAACGTCGCGCCCGAAATGACGTGGCGGCAACGGTGGGAGACGCCCTTCTTGAGTCGGCGCCTGAGAGCGATCAAACAGGAGAAGATGCCCGCCGCATTGAGCCTTCCAGGCATCCCCTCGCATCAGGTAGTGGGCGCGCTCCAGCTCATCGAGAAGCTCCCGCAGCCTTCCCCAGCGGCCAGCATCCTCACCATCTCCGGAGGTATGTCCGAAGATGACGAAGAGCAACTGACGGGCCTCTGGAGTGATGCGCTCATCGTTCATAATCTCTTCGACGTTGATGTTCGAGATGGGCATCTGTATCTCCGATCAGAACGTGCGAACTCTTGGATGGCGGGCGCCACCCGGCTGTAGATGGAGACGGCCGGACGGGGCGAGACCCGTCCGGCCGTCGTCGTCTGCAGGCACCTACCGTTTTCGGTAGGTGGTCGAGCTGCTATGTGCGGGCCCGCTGGCGGGGGACGATGCGGAACACGCCGTCGCGGTCCTCGCGCACCACCATCTCGACGCCCTCGGCGCGCAGTTCTTTGACCTTGTCGTCGAGCAGGGCGAGCCGCTGTGCGAGGCGTCGCTGATCGCTACCGTCCACCGTTGGTAGGCCGGTCATCGCCGGCGCCGCGGTCACGACACGCCCCCGGGCAGCAGCCGGAGGATCGGGCCGTCCTCGTCGCGTTCGCCGCGGCGCAGTAGCAGCGCCGCCTCACCGATCTCACGCGACACCGCGAACAGCAGCTCCGCCGACACGAGGACCGGCTTGCCCAACTCCGCGTCGGGGGAGTCGGGCAGCGACACCTGCACTGCCACCACAGCATCCGGTTCGGTGCACGCCACATTCCCCGCCGACCCCAACAACTCCAGAGCCGACCTGAACCGCGCCGCCTCAAACACCGGCACCACCGAGGGGGCGCTCACGACGCAGGCCCTTCGTGCAGAGCGACGCGGAACGCAGACTGCACCGCCTCCTGGCCGTAACCCTCGCGGTGCGCCAGCAGCACCCGCACCCACCGGTCACGCTCGCCCACCGGGCGCCGCGGCGGCATCGCAAACAGCAGCCGGCCGGTGTCCCGCCGCTCGACGAACCCGCCGAACAGGCGAGGATCGTCCAGGTCCTCGTCCTCGACGACCTCGCCGTTCACCGCACCCAGCAGATCCGGCAACGGCTCCGACACGATGCGGGCCAGGGGGAGTGGGGGCGGGACGGGGACGGACGATTGTGCAAAGCCACGTGACGGCAAGTTTGCACATCCGGATACACTCTTCATGGAACTGCCTCTCTGCTACGAGTGGGGTTTCTTGATCAGCGGGCTCCATCCCGCTGGTTCCTTGGCGGCCGGGGCTCCACCCCCGGCCGCTTTGCTGTTCAGGCGTCGCGCGGCAACGCCTCGTCGAGGTGCTCCTGCACCGGCTCGTACAGGCCGTAGGGCACGTACTCCGGAATGTCGCTGTGTGCGACCCAGTCGATGGCGTCGAGTTCGTCGTCGTCCGCGACGTGCGCCTCTCCCTCCACCACGGAGCACGCGGTGTAGGACATGACTCGGCCGGTCTTCGGGTGGACCCGCTCGCCCAGCAGCTTGACCGCGTCGACCGTCAGACCTGTCTCCTCCAACGTCTCCCGCACTGCGGCCTGTTCGGCGGTCTCACCCGACTCGATCCCGCCGGCCGGGAACTGCCACATCAGCTCCCCTTCCTTGATGCGGCGGCGCACCATCAGCACCCGGCCGTGGTCGACGATGATCGCGGCGGAGATGCCGGGCTTGGGGTCGGTGTCCTGCTGGGTCATGCTTGTACCTCCAGGGCTGCCAGGATCGGCTTGTAGATCTTGTCGACGGGGATGAAGCGACCGAGAGCCGAACGTGACACCCACGCCACGTCGACGTTCTCGATCAGGTCCTTGTTGCTCGCCTCGCCGGCGAGGTAGTCGCAGAGGTAGTAGTCGCACATGACGCCCGTGACCGGATGCAGGCGCGTGCCGAGATGCTGGCGGATGGCGCAGTGCACACCGGTCTCGCCATGCGTCTCCTGCACGGTGACAGCCTCGGCAGAGACGCCCGGCTTTACGACGCCGGCAGGGAACTGCCATGTGAGGGACGTATCCCCGCGGCGGCAGACAAGGAGCACCTCGTCGCCGCGTTGCACCACCGCTATGGCAGCACGCAGAGCCTGAGCTTCTACTGCTCCTGGCGTCGGCCGTGACAGGCGGTTGAACCGTCGATGCACGGCCTCACCAGCCTTCTCGAAGATCGTGTCCAATGCCTGTTGAATCTCGGGGCGCGGAACCACGTCCGGGTTCGCGTGCCAGCTGGCGACGGTGCGCACTGCCACCCCCAATCGGCCGGCGAAGCTTTCGTTGCTCTCTCGAAGTGCTGCTTGTAGGGCGGCGGCTGAGCGTCCGTCCCACGTGTCTACGACGTCCACTGTGGAGCCCCCGAGCGGTGATCGGTGGCGTGGTGCACTGCTACTGCGCGGATCATGCACTGGTGCTGCACTGGCCGCTCATCACGATCTCGCGTGCGAGGCCGTTGACTCGGAGCCATGACGTGCCCCTCATCTCTCCCTGGCGATCTGCTCGGCACGAGAGCCGGTGACGCCGAGCAGATCGCCTACCTCCGCCCATGTCCGATCGGACTTCAGTCCGGAGGCGACTTCCTGCTGAATGAGCATCAACTGTCGGTCGCCGTGCCCAAGTTCTTCCCTGACTCGGCGTGCTGTCTCGTAGCGCTCTATCGGATCGCTGATGGCTGCCACCTGTTCGGTGACCGTCTCGATGGCGGTCGTGAGCGCGTCAGTCATGCACGAAGGGTATGGCCACGGCCAGATCACTTCAATACCCCATTGATTGCCGCCTGTTGGGCCTTGACGCCGGACCCCGGGCGGGGCTTCAATAGGGTCTTGAAACAGGGAGCCTACTCCTACCGGACCCAGTCCGAAGGCTTCCCCACAACAACAAAACGGGCCGGACACCGCGACTCCTACACCGCGGGCCGGCCCTGACCACCAGGCTCTGTGAGAGGACCCCTGATGGCTACGAACGATTCTATCCGCGTGATCTCTGACGCGGATCACCCGGGCGTCGACCCGTCCGCCGAGGCCGCCCCGCACCGCGCGTCTACTCTGACCGCGCAGTCACGTGCCGCATTCCTCGCCGAGTTCATGGGCGCCCGCGCCTCCGGGCAGATCGACCGCGTCCTCGACGTGCTCCTCGGCGCCGTCGACCACGACGAATCCAACCCCGACGAACCCCGCCTCATGGACGAGATCCGCGGCATCGCACCCCGCAAGGCGGCGGCGTGATGTCGGGCGACGAGTGGACCGAGCTGGTCGACGCGTTCGAGATGGCGCGGCGCACGTATCGGTGGAACGACGAGGAGTCCGTCATCGGTGAGGCGTTCCGCTATGACGCGGCGCATCCGGGTGGCCCGTCGCTGGTCGAGTTCCTCCGCGCCCGGCAGCAATTCGCCCCGGTTCACATCGAGCTGCAGGAGGCGGCGTGAAGGTTCTGCGGGTGTTGAGTCTGGTGTGGGCTCGTATGTGGTCTGCGCTGCAGGGGCACGGCTGGAAGGTGCCGCTGCTGTCGATGTTCGGTGGGATCGCGGCGGGTGGTGTGGTCGGCGAGTTGATGCGCGCGAAGGCGGTGCCCGGCTCGGTCGGGTTCGCTCTGTCGCTGGCCGCCTATCTCGTGTTCTACGCGGTCGTCTATGTGGCGCTGGCCCGTCGTGAGCGCCGCCTCGTCAGGGGTGGGCGCTGATGTCTCGTCGCCCCGCGCTGTGGCTGGTCCAGCTGTTGGCGCTGCTGTTGGTGTTGAAGGAGCCGTCCGTCCTCAACGTCGCGTTGAACGCGGCGGGTTGGGTGCTGACGGACCCGGCCGGCGTGTGGGTGATCGCCGCCGCTCTGGTTGTGGCCCTCGCCTGCTCCGCCGCCACCAGTCTCCGCCACCGGGCCGTGTATGTGCCGCGGAGGTGGGCGTGGTGAACGCCCTCTACCTGCTGATCGTCCGCTGACTGCGCAGTCCTTGAAGGGATTTGATCCATGGCTGCTCGCCGGAACGCGAAGGCGACGCCCCGGCCTGCCCAGAAGCCCGCTGCCGCCAAGCAGACCGCCGACAAGATGCTGGCGGAGGCGCGGGACCAGGCGGAGTCGATCCGCAGCGATGCCGAACAGCAGGCGGAGCAGCTCCTGAAAGAAGCTGCAGCTCGCGTAGAGGCCGCCGAGGCGACAGTCGCCGAGCTGGAGGGTCAGCGTGACGCGGCAGCCCGTGAACTGGACCGCGTCAAAGCCGACACCGAAGCTGAGCACGGCGCCGGGACGCGGGCCTTGGAGATGGCACGCAAGCGGGCAGAGCAGATGCTGGCCGAGGCACGGCAGCGGGTAGAGAGCGCCGAGCGGCAGGTCGGGCAGGCCCGCACGGACGCCGAGGCTGCCCGCGTGGACGCGGACGCGGTCCGTGAGCGGGCCGAACTCGAAGCCGCCCGGCTGCGGCACGCGGCCACCGTCGAGTCAGACGAGCTGCGGCAGGCCGCCCGGACCGTCGCGGTGGAGGCCGAGGAGACGCTCGCCCAGGCCCGCCGTAACGCTGACGCCGTGCAGGCGGAGGCCGAGCAGCAGCACACGCAGGCTGTCGAACAGGCTGCCCAGCTACGAGAGTTGGCGGAAGCCGAAGCCAAGCAGCACATCGAGCAGGCGAAGCAGATACGTGAAGGCGCTGGCGCGGAGACTGACGACGCGAAGCGACAGGCGAAGGTGCTGGAGGAGCGGCGCCGCGACGTGCTGGCCACGGCCCGCCGTTGGGCGATCACTGTCATCGCCATCTCGACGGTCATCACCGTGTTCGGGTCGGGCAACGCCCACGACGTCCTGAGCAAGCACCACACGCCGGAGCCGTGGGGCTGGTTCCTCTACCCGGCTCTGGAAGCGGGGCTGATCGTCGAGATTCAGATCGGCGGCGCCCTCGCCGCTCTGTCTCGGCCGGTTGCGTTCTGGGGTGCCGCTCTTCGCGTCGTCACTGCCCTGGCCGCGGTCACCGTCTGCGTATATGGGCCCGCGGAGAACGGGGATGTCGGTGGCGCTGTGCTGCACGCTATCGGGCCAATCGTCCAATTCTGGCTGGCGGAATTCCTCGCTGCCGCGCGTAAGCAATTCAAGAACGCAGCCGACGACTTGACGGAGCAGGCGGAGAGTCTTCTCCGGCCGGCGCTGGAACTGCCGGCCCAGAAGGCGTCTCAGCCGTCGCGGCAGCGTCGTGTCTCACCGCAGCCCGCGGCCCGGAAGCAGCCTGAGACCAAGCCCAAGCCGCAGGCTCCACGCCGTGAGACCGCGGCGGGTGAGACCGACGGCTCGAAGGTCTCACCCATAGGGGACACCGACCGCGCCAACGAGATCGAGCAACTGATCTCACTCATGCAGCAGCGGGGCGGGACCGACGAGGTCTCACTCGACCGCGATGTGGTGCCGCTGCTGTCTCACCTCTCCCGCGCCACATGTGATCGACGACTGAAGCGCGCTCGGGAGATGTACCGCAAGTCCGCGTAACACCTCTGTATGGAAGGAGTTGACCTATGGCAGTGAACGGAAGTGCTCCGAATGTGAACGGGCTCCCGTACATGGGGACACGCCCGCAGTCCAAACCGCGTACACAGCCGCAGTCCCAGCCTCGCGTGCAGCAGCAGTCTCCAACGCAGAAGGCACAGCGAGAGAAAGTCCGTAAGGAACGTAACCGCACGACGACGAAGACGAAGAACTACAACTTCAACGTCAATGCGGCGCCGAGTGCTGGGCAGGGTGGCGCCGGCCAGCAGCGGACCGGCCTTGGGGACTTGCAGCCGTCGGCCGGTGGGCTGCGGTCGTTCTGCGAGCGGGGCCGGAAGGTCCTCCGCGAGGCCAGCAGCGATCTCGCCTACGCCGAGGAGCTGCTGCGGAACTCGCTGCGTGAGGTTGCTCCGCCTCCCGGGCAGGGCAAGTCCGCCGCCTACATGCGGGCGAACCGGGTGGCCAGGAGCCTGAAGCGGGCGGGCAACGCCACTCAGGCCGCATCAGCGCACTGCGCCCGCACGTGGATGGCCTACACGCGGGAGTACGAGCAGGAGCTGGCCGACTTCGGCGGGCCGCGGGTGCGTCCGCACCGGGCCCACAACTTCGGAGCCTGAGGGGCGCGCTGAGCCATGGTGAAAGAGCAGCAGCAGACAGAGGTCCCGCAGGTCAGCGGGAAGATTCCCGCGGTCCTGACGTTCCTGTCCCGGAAGGTCATCCCGCACAGTCCGCCGTTCGCGGCGTGGCTGCTGGAGTGGCCGCTGTCGTATCTGGCGAACTGGCAGTGGGGCGGCTCCCTTTGGGCGGCGGTCGGGCTGACCTTGTCGTCGGTGGGGTTGACCGCGCACACCTACTGGGTGGGGCGGAACTCCAAGCGGCAGCGTCAGCTGCTGGCCACGGCGACGGTGGGGGCGGCGACCGGCTGGTTCACCGCCGCTACGCTGGCCGGCCCGACGATGCCGGAGCTGGTCAACGTGTGGCTGATGGGCGGCGGGGCGCTGTCTGTTGCCTGGTCGATCACCATGGCGATGCGTGTCAATCCGGAGAAGACAGAGTCCGTGGACGGTTCGGAGAAGGGGCTGCTGGAGAAGATCGGGCTGGCCAAGGCCATGATGAAGAAGGTCAAGGTCGAGCCCAACAAGGTCACCATCCCCGTGGAGTTCGACCGGGGCGCGCAGACCCAGGACGACGGGGCGAAGGCCCGCAAGAACCTCGCCGGGAAACTCGGCGTGCCCGAGAACGCGGTGAAGTGGCACGCCGACCCGGAAGACGCAGGCCAGGGCGCGTTCGTTGTGATCCCCCAGGACATGCTGAAGGAGCCCACCGCCTGGCCTGGCCCTTCCGCGCCCGGGGAGTCCATCGGGGATGCGCCGGTCCCGGCCGGCGTGTACGAGGACGCCGGGACCGCGGACATCTGGTTCCCCGGTGACGAGGACGACGGCCGGAACGCCGCCCACTACCAGTTCATGGGCATGACGGGGTCGGGCAAGTCGCAGGGCGGCCGCGTCATCCTCACCGACCTGATGACCCGCAACGACGTCGTGACCTGGCTGTTCGACCCCTCCAAGGGGCAGCAGACGTTCGGGCCGGTCCTGCACGGCGCGGACTGGGCGATGCTGACGATGAAGGAGTGCCAGGCAGGCATCTCGATCCTTCCCAACGTCATCACCGCCCGCGCCGACGACCTGGGCAAGCACGGCTACGACCAGTGGACCCCGGAAGCGGGCCGCGAGCTGGGCATGCCGTACATGGTGTGCTGGTTCGAGGAGGTCGCGAAGCTGTTCCGGGAGGGCGTCGACCTCGCCCCCATCGCACAAGAAGCCAGGTCAGCAGGCATCACCCTGGTGTTCTCCCTGCAACGCTCCAGCCACACGTCGATGGACACCGACGTCCGCGGCAACATCGCCGGCTCCACCGTGTTCGGCACCAACTCCGCCATCGACTCCGGCTTCGCCCTCTCCGACGAGACCATCGAGGCCGGCGCGCAGCCGGAAACGTGGCGGAACCGCAAGGCCGGCTACTGCTACATCGAAGGCCCCGGCCTGGACGAGAACCGTTACGCCACCCCGATCCGCACGTTCCTCCTCGACAAGCACATCGCCGGGAAGGTCATCGCCGACTACGAGCACGTCAGGCCCAAGGACGCCGGACGTGTCACAGCGGAGGCAGCCGGGCCTGCCTACACCAACCGGAAGCGCTACCGGGCAGGTCAGGAGGTTGTCGTGGACCGTGACGGCGACGACGTGGACTACGAGCTGGAGCCTTCGGACGTGGCGCTGCACGAGACGGACGAGGAGTACGCGGACATCCCCGTCGACATCGACAAGCCGCTGCCGGAGTGCCCGCCCGAGATGGACGTGCCCTTCGGGCAGCCCCAGAAGGACACCAAGACTCGCGAGCAGGCCTTGGTCGCCTTGAACGAGGTGCTCAACGAGTTCGCTGCCAAGAACCGGATGGAGTTCGGGCCGAAGGACATCACCCCGCACCTGGAACGCATCGGCAAGACCTCGTCGTGGGTGCGGCGGGAGCTGAGCCGGCTGCGCGACGAGGGCGTCCTCGACGACACCGACGAGGCTGGCGTGTACCGCATCAAGACCCTCGCCTCGACTGCCTGACCTGCACGAACAGTCGCGAACAGGGTCCCGAACAGGACCTGTTCGTGGCGGAACAGGCGCCGAACAGCTCCTGCACAGCACCGCACAACGAGCTGACCTGCACGAACAGCCGAACAGGCTGTGCAACGTCACGGAACAGCGCCGCTCTAGATCCCTATACGCGCGCGCGAGGAACAGCGCACCGAACAGCGACCGAACACCCCACCGAACAGCCGATCTTGGAGGTCTCTTGAAGCGGCTCGCCTACACCGTCGTCGACACCGTCATGTACCTGGTCCACGTCCTCGCGGGGCTGCTCGTGCTGTGGCTGTTCGCCGGCCACGTCGCGATCCCGGCCGCCGTGGCACTCACGGTGCTGACCCTGGCCGCCGACCTGGCGATCACGCTTCCCCTCCGCCGGCTCAGCCACAACATCCAATCCCGCACCGTTCTGTGAACGCCTGTCCCAAGGAGATCGCTATGCCGCAGATGACGTTTGATCCGCCGCGCTACGAGTGGCATGCCCAGACCGCAGAGGAGGCCAAGAACATCCTGGAGGCCGCCCGCGACATGATCGACGCGCACATCAACACGCTCGTGCCGCAGGGTGGCGCCGACCGGGTCGAGGCCCGCCGCGTCACACCGGTGCCGCTGCTCGTCTCGCTCGACCTGTCCGGCGCGGTCGCCCGCATCAACGACCAACGAACCCTCCACAGCCTGGATTCCGATCTCAGCGACCTCGACACGGACGGGGGCTGACGTCGTGGCCACCCAGCAGCAGCCCATCAAAGTGCGGCCGTGGACGGGCCGTATGCGAACCTCGTTCCTCCGCCGGAACCTGGTGCGGCCGGGAGAGTTCTCCACATGGGACGGCGCCCGCCGGTATCACGAGCGGCACGGGCGGGACCGCGGCGCGTTGGAGAAGCTGCGGGCATCGATCCCCGTCGACGGAGTCCAGGAGCCCCTGCTGGTGGGCGTCCGCCTGCGGGACTGCCACGTGTTCGTCTATGAGGGGCACCACCGCGGGGTCGTCGCCCTGGAGCTGTGGCTGCCCCATGTGCCGTTCCGCTGGTTCTGGGACCCCGACAAGCACGCTGTCGAGGGTGTGCCGTTCCCGGCCCACATCCTGCCCGGCCTGTGCACGGCGGCCGGGCGAACGGCGGTGAAGCGGTGATCGTGACGGTGGATCGTCCCGGCACCCCCCAGGGCCGCATCAAAGCCCGCATCGAAGAGGTCGGGGAAGAGGCCGGCCGCCTTGCCGCCGCGCATCTTGGCGGCCGGATGCCGCAGGTGCGGGTGCTGGTCTCAGACCGGATGGGCATGGTGCGCGCGTTCGTGCGGTCCACGCTCGACCTGGTCGAGGCCGACTCGTTCAAGCGCCGGTCGGTGGACACGGTCAAGATGTGGCGGGGCAGCCACAACACGCTCGGCGTCACCGTCCCCGACCGGCGTGGCGCACTGGTCGTCATCAACGGCGTCCCGCACGGCACCGACCGGGCGAAGCTCGACGCCACGCTGATCCACGAGCTGGGGCACACCGTGCAGGTCGGCTCGCCGCAGGCGCGGGCCCGGTACCGCACCTACGTGCGGCAGCAGTTGGGCCTCGAACCGTTCGACGAAGATGTCGTCGGCAGCTACCTGCGGCTGATGCAGATCCACGAACAGCAGGCCGCGAATCTCGAAGTGCTGGCCCGCCGGCTGGGGCGGGGGCGACGTGGAACAGCGGCCTGAACTGCGCCCGCCCGCCGATCCGCTGGAAGGGCGGCCGCTGCTGGGACGCGAGCACGGTGCGCCGCTGCCGGCGGAGGGGCGGCAGCAGGAGATGGCGCCGGTGCCCGGCCGGAGGGTGGTGGGCTACGAGCGGTACGGGGACTGGCTGCTGCCGGTGTACGAAGCGCCGCCCGTGTCCGCGCCGCCGGTTGAGCAGCCGCGGCGGGGCATGGACCCGATCGCGCAGCGGCTGTGGGCGGCGGGCGGCGGCACGCTTCTGGCCGGCGTCGGCGGGTGGCTGTTCTTCAACCCGGTGACGGCGGTGTGCCTCGTCGCGGTCGCCGTCATCGTCCTCGTGCTTCGGTCACCCCGCGGCGTCACGAACAACTACGTCACCAACAACAACCGGTGGTGGGGTACGTCCACCACCACGACCAAGTAGGAGGAGAGATGGACCGGAAGTTGGCCGACGCGATTGAGCGAGACAACGAGCTCGAAGGCCGCGGCATGCACGGCGATGACCGCAAGACGTGCTGGCCGCATCAGTGCTGGGCCGAGGACTGCGAAGACCGGCACACGCCGCGCCCGTCCCGGTACAACCCGAACCGGGGAGGCCACTGATGCCCGACACGTGGAAGGGGCGACCGCTGCCGGAGCGGCGGCCGGTCAACATCACGATCCACTACCGGCTGTATGACGCGCACACCGGCGACGTGCTCAGC